>Ga0160434_100225_pt1 | contig 24611 bp, 19 predicted proteins | sample HID1973I_E0MG_FD_108273 | JGI IMG/M metagenome (GOLD analysis project Ga0160434, IMG submission 108273) | Enriched mosquito-associated microbial communities from UW Madison campus, WI, USA - HID1973I_E0 MG | ecosystem: Host-associated > Arthropoda: Insects > Digestive system > Unclassified ...
CCACAGCGGCACGCTGGCGATCCGGCAATCGGTCGCCACCGGCGTCAACATCACCTACAAGATCCTCTACAACGACGCGGTGGCGATGACCGGCGGCCAGCCGGTGGACGGCTCGCTCAGCGTGCCGGATATCGCCCGGCAGATGCACGCCGAGGGCATCCACACCATCGTGGTGCTGAGCGACGACATCGCCAAATGGACGCGCCGCCGCGACCTGTTCCCGCACGACACCGAGTTTTACGATCGCGCCGAGCTGGACGAGGTGCAAAAGCGCCTGCGCACGGTCAAGGGCGTGAGCATCCTCATCTACGACCAGACCTGCGCGACCGAGAAGCGCCGCCGTCGCAAGCGCGGCAAGCTGGTCGACCCGGCCAAGCGGGTGACGGTCAACTCACTGGTCTGCGAGGGTTGCGGCGACTGCGGCGAGAAGAGTTTCTGCGTCTCGGTGCTGCCGAAGGAGACCGAGTTCGGGCGCAAGCGCGAAATCGACCAGTCCAATTGCAACAAGGATTATTCCTGCGTCTCGGGCTTCTGCCCCAGCTTCGTCACCGTGCACGGCGGCGCTCCGCGCAAGGGCCGCCGCAGCGACGCCACACATCTGCTGGAGCAACTGCCTGCACCGGTGATGCGCAGCGACCTGGCCGAGCCCTGGAACATCCTCATCACCGGCGTCGGCGGCACCGGCGTGGTGACCATCGGCGCGCTGCTCGGCATGGCTGGCCACCTGGAAGGCAAGGGCGCCAGCGTGCTCGACCAGACCGGCCTGGCGCAGAAGGGCGGCGCGGTGACCACGCACGTGCGCATCGCGCGCGCACCGGAGGACATCCACGCCGTGCGCATCGCCGCTGGCGAGGCCGACCTGGTGCTGGGCTGCGACATGGTGGTGGTCAACGACTACTGGGCCTTGTCGAAGGTGCGCGCGGAGCGCTCCGAGGTGGTACTCAACACCTACGAGGCGATGCCCGGCAGCTTCACCACCCACCCGGACCTGCAGTTCCCGGCCACCGACATCATCGCCGGTGTGCGCGTGGCCCTGGGCGGTCGCCAACCGCAGTTGCTGGACGCGACCCAGCTGGCGACTGCACTGCTTGGCGACGCCATCGCGACCAACCTCTTCATGCTCGGCCACGCCTGGCAGCAGGGCCTGGTGCCGGTGTCGTTCGACGCGCTGATGCGCGCGATCGAACTCAACGGCGCCGCCGTGCAGATGAACCAGCAGGCGTTCGCCTGGGGCCGCCTGGCGGCCATCGACCCCGAAGCCGTGCAGCAGGCCGCCGGCCTGGTGCGCAACGGCAGCACCGCCGCCGAGCGCAAGCCGCACGACCTGCAATCGCTGCCGCCGCTGGACTGGGAAGGCAACGAAGGCGGGGCAACGGCCGCGCCGCGCGACACCGGCGATGAGCCGTCCGTACGCGGGCTGCCTGGTGCGGCGGGTGACGCGTTGGCCTTCCTGCCGATGGACGACGCGCGCCTGTCGCGTTCGCTGGATGAGCTGATCGCACGCCGCATCGCTTTCCTTGCCGACTACCAGGACGCGGCCTACGGCAAGCGCTACCGCGAGCTAATCGAGCGCGTGCGCGCGGCCGAACAGGCACGCGCGCCCGGGTCGACCGCGCTGACCGAGGCGGTCGCGCGCTACTACTTCAAGCTGATGGCCTACAAGGACGAGTACGAGGTCGCGCGCCTGTACACCAGCGGCGAGTTCGAGCGGCAGATCAAGCAGCAGTTCGAGGGCGACTACCAGGTGCGATTCCACCTGGCGCCGCCATTGCTGGCGAAGAAGGATGCACAGGGCCACCTGCTCAAGCGCGAATATGGGCCGTGGATGTTCACCGCGTTCAAGCTGCTGGCGAAGCTGCGCTTCCTGCGCGGCGGGGTCTTCGATGTGTTCGGCTATACCGCCGAGCGCCGCGAGGAACGGCAGCTGATCGCTGACTACGCCCGCACCGTGGACGGGCTGCTGGAGAAGCTCGACGCCGACAACCTGGGGTTGGCCGCGCAGATCGCCGCGATCCCGGAACACATCCGCGGCTATGGCCACGTCAAGGAAGCGCATCTGCGCGAAGCCAAGGCGCGCGAGGCGGCCTTGCTGGCGCAGTGGCGAAATCCGAAGGCGCTGCACATCGTGCAGGCGGCTTGATGTCGGGCCGCGCACAGCCGCGGCAGGGCTGATGCCGCCGGACGCCTGATCAGCGTGGCGGCGCCAGCAGTTCCTTTGCACTGAGGTAACCGTCGCCGTTCGCGTCCTGCTTGCGGAAGCGTTCGCTCAGGGTGGCGATGTGGTCGGCCCGACGCACCGGCTTGCCGCGGCCGCCGGGCAACTCGTCGGCACTGAGCACGCCATCGCCGTTGCGGTCGCGCTGGTCGAAGGCATAGCTCATCCAGGCCAGGTACTCGGCCAGGCTGACGCGGCCATCGCCATCGCTGTCCATGCGCTTGAGATATTCGTTGCTGTCGGTGACCTGCGCCGTCGCGGCGCCTGCGCACAGGCAAAGCAGCCAGGCCCAGCACGACGAACGCCGCGCGAGGCGGCGTTCGACGACAGCGATGCGGGCAGGGAAGCGGCCGATCATGCGCCGCTCAGCGCGTAGCCCTTCAGTCGCGCCGCATAAGCCTGCAACGCGCCGATACCACTGGCCTCGGCCTCGTGGCACCACTGCTGCAACTGCTTGAGGCGCTCGGCGGCATCATGGCTGCGGGCTTCGAGCACGGCCGCCAGGCGCGCGCGGTGCTCGACCAACGTACGGATGCGCGGACGCTGCGCCACCCAGTCGCTCAACTGCTGGCGGGCATCGGGCTTGAGCCAGCGGCCGTCGTCGACCAGGCCGCGGCGCAGGCGCTTGGGCAACAGTTCGCGCATGCGCGCGCCAGCGGCGGCGGCTTCCTCGCGCAAGGCCGGCTTGAACACGTTGCGCTGGTAGTCGGTCATCGCCTGGAAGCGGTGCGAGAGCAGCGCGCGCAAGGTGTCGGCGTCCGGGACGCTGATGTTCGGGCGGATGTCCAGTTGCGGCGCCACGCGCAGGACCTTGGCCAGGCCCAGGGCCTGCATCAGGCGAATGGCCTGCCAACCGATATCGAACTCCCAGCGCCGCATCGAAAAGCGCGCCGAACTCGGAAAGGCGTGGTGGTTGTTGTGCAGCTCTTCGCCGCCGATCCACACCGCCCACGGCGTCAGGTTGGTCGAGGTGTCGGCCGATTCGAAGTTGCGGTAACCCCACCAGTGGCCCAGGCCGTTGACCACGCCGGCGGCCCAGAACGGAATCCAGGCCATCTGGATCGCCCACAGCGCCACGCCGGGCAGGCCGAACAGCAGCGCGTTGATCGCGAACAAGGCGACCGGGCCGAGATTGGCGTGCGGCGTGTATAGGTGGCGCTCGATCCAGTCGTCCGGCGCGCCCTTGCCGTACTGGGCGATGTCCTCGCGCATGCCGCGCGCTTCGCGGTACAGCTCCACGCCGCGCCAGAACACCGTGCCGATGCCCTTGACCTGCGGGCTGTGCGGGTCGTCCTCGGTCTCGACCTTGGCGTGGTGCTTGCGATGGATGGCCACCCACTCGCGGGTGATCATCGAGGTCGTCAGCCAGGTCCAGAAACGGAAGAAGTGCGACACCAGCGGATGGAAGTCCACGCCGCGATGCGCCTGGCTGCGATGCAGGTACAAGGTCACCGAGAAGATCGTCAGCTGGGTAAAGACCAGCAGCACCAGCAGCATTTCCCACCAACCCAGGCCGGTCAGGCCGCCGGTCAGGAAGTCCAAGAGGGTTTGGGCAAACATGGGAGAGGCTCCGGCCGAAGGGGGTCGGCAATGTGCGGTGTGTGGCAGACATCATGGGGGTGTTGGCGGCAAACTTCACCCGTCGCCCGCGTATGTTGTTCAGTCCTTCACCCTTTCACTTCACTGTCTCCATTCATGTCCGCAGCGCCGCAAGCGAACGCCTCGCCCTTCCCCCTGATCGAACTGGATCGCGCCAGTGTCACCCGCGGCCAGGTCCGCGTACTGCACGAGCTCAGCCTGGCCATCGCCATGGGCCAGCACACCGCGATCCTCGGCCCGAATGGCTGCGGCAAGTCCTCTTTCATCAAGCTCATCACGCGCGAGCTGTATCCGCTGGCGCGCGCCGGCGGCGACGCCCCGGTGAAGGTGCTCGGCCAGACCCGCTGGCAGGTCGACCGGCTGCGCTCGCAACTGGGCATCGTCACCGGCGATCTCAGCGGCAACCTCGCCGACATGCCCGGCCTGACCGTGGAGAGCGCAGTGTTGTCGGGGTTTTTCGCCAGTTACGTGGTGCCGCCGCATCGCGAAATCACCGAGGCCATGCACGAGCGCGCGCGCGAAGCGCTGGCGCTGGCGCGTGCCCTGCCGCTGCTGGAGCGGCCGTATGCCGAACTGTCGGCCGGCGAGACGCGGCGGGTGCTGATCGCCCGCGCACTGGTCAACCGGCCGCAGGCGCTGCTGCTCGACGAGCCTTCGACCGGCCTGGACCTGATTGCCCGCCAGCATCTGGTCGACACCATGCGCGACCTCGCCCGCCAGGGCATCACCCTGGTGCTGGTGACCCATCACATCGAGGAGATCGTGCCGGAGATCGAGCGCGTGGTCCTGCTGCGTGCCGGGCGCATCTTCGCCGACGGCCACCGCGAGGAGATGTTGCGCGACGACACCCTGTCGGCCGTGTTCGATGGCCCGGTGCGCGTCGAACGCGATGGCGAGCGCTACTCGGCGCGGGTCGGCGACTGAGCGACCCATCGGCCGCCGCCGCCAGAGCCATTAAACTGCCGCCCTGATCGACTGCACACCGAGGTAGGCATGTTCCCTGGCAACACCGCATCGCGCCGCGCCTGCGCTGTCGCGTTCTTCGCGCTCGCCCTGGCCGCTTGCAGTGTCGCCGGCCCACGCGCCGGATCCGGCGCCGCCACTCCGGTCAAGGCCGTGGGCTACCTGGCCAAGGCCGACGTGCCTGACAGCCTGATGCTGGTCCCGCCGCCACCGGCCGAGGGCTCGCCCGGCATGGCCTTGGACCAGGCCGTGTCGGCCCAGGCGCTGGCCTTCCGCGGTACCCCCCGCTTCACCCAGGCCACCACCGATGCCGACCTGTCCTTCCCGTCGGGCGCCAATCAGTTCGCCTGCGCGCTCGGCATCCCGGTCGACGTCGAGCGCACCCCGCATCTCTACCACCTGCTCGAGCGCAGCCGCATCGATGCCAGCGCCGCCACCAAGGTGGCCAAGAACCACTATCAGCGTCCACGTCCCTTCACCCGCAACGGCGAGCCGACCTGCACGCCCGAGGACGAAGAAGAACTCCGCCACAACGGCTCCTACCCGTCCGGGCACAGCGCCATCGGCTGGGCCTGGGCGCTGATCCTGAGCGAGGTCGATCCCGCGCGTGCCGACGCGCTGTTCGACCGCGGCCGCAACTTCGCCGAGAGCCGCCTGGTCTGCAACGTGCATTGGCAAAGCGACATCCTCGAAGGCCGCCACATGGGTGCGGCGGCGGTGGCGCGGCTGCACGACAACGCGCAGTTCCGCAGCGACCTGGCTGCCGCGCGCAAGGAAGTCGCTGCCGCGCGTGCCGCCGGCCTGGCGCCGGCCGCCGACTGCGAATCACAACGCCAGGTGTTGAAGGCCCGGCCGGAGAGCGCGCTATGAAGCAATACGCAGCGTGGCGATGGCTGGCGGCTTGCCTGCTGTTCGCTGGCGTGAACACGGCACAGGCGATCTCGCCGCCGCCGCCAGAACCCTTGCGCATCGTCGGCTATGTAGTGGGCGGGACCGATGTGCCGGCGATCACGCCGGGCAAGCTCGACGTCATCAACTTCGCCTTCGCCCAGGTCGATCCCGCGCATCGCGTGTTCCTCCCGGCCGACACCGCACCGGCCAACCTGCGGCAGCTGGTGGCGCTGCGCACGCGCCAGCCGTCGCTGCGCATCGTGCTCTCGATCGGCGGCTGGGGCGCGGATCACTTCTCTGAAGCCGCTGCCGACCCCGCCGCGCGCAAAGTGTTCGTCGACAGCGCCGTGGCGTTGTTGCGGCAATACGATCTCGACGGCCTGGACATCGATTGGGAATACCCGACCCTGCCCGGTCCCGGCATCAGCCACCAGCCTGCCGACCGACGCAACTTCAGCCTGCTGCTGGAAGCGCTGCGCACGCGGCTGGATGCCGAAGGCCGGGCGCAGGGCAAGCGCCATTACCTGCTGACGATCGCCGCGGCGGAGGGACAGTTCGCGCAGGGTCTGGAACTGCGACGCATCGCGCAGTCGCTGGACTGGATCAACCTGATGACCTACGACTTCTACGGCAGCCTGACCCCGACCACCGGCCACCACGCCGGCCTGATGCCGACCGCCGGCGCCCCGGCCGGTGCGCGCAACGCGCAGGCAGCCGTCGAGGAGTACCTGGCCGCTGGCGTGCCGGCCGCGAAGATCCACCTCGGCGTGGCGTTCTATGGCCGCCGATTCGGCGATGTCGGCCCGGCCAACGCCGGACTGCTGCAACGGTTCGGCAGCGACGGCGGCTTCATTTCCTGGCGCGACATCGCCAATACCCGCCTCGGCCAGCCGGGCTGGACACGCCACTGGGATAGCCAGGCGCAGGCCGCGACCCTGTGGAATGCCGACACGCGCCAGTTCATCACCTACGACGATCCGCAATCGCTGCGCGCCAAGCTCGCCTACATTCGCGAAAAGGGCTTGGGCGGCGTCATGTACTGGGAATATCGCCAGGACCGCGACGAGGAACTGCTCGACGTGCTGGTGCAGCGTCGCGACGCGCCATAGCCCCTGAAAGCTGCTGGTTCCTGGCGCTTCAGCGCACCACGCGGGCCGGATCAACGGCCCCGGAATGGATCCAGGCGTTGCCATGGCGGCCGACCAGGACATGGACCTTGCCGCGGCGCTCGAACCAGCCCGCCAGCGTGTTGCGCGCTGGCGACAGGCGCATCGTGAAGCGATCCGGCCCCGGCGAATGCGCGAGATAGCCGCGCAGGACGCGCTCGCCACGTTGCAGATTCACCTCTTCGATGACGGCCACCATCTCGGTGCCCCGCACCGAGGGCACGGCGAAGGCATCACCTGGCTGCAGCGCGACGATCCTGGCGGGATCGAAGCGGACGAAAGCGTCGGCGCCCTGTAGCCACTCACCCTCGACCTGCGGAAACGCCCGCCACACCTGCGCCATGTTGGCCGGCTGGAATATCGACTGGATCTGACCCGACAACGAGACCTCGGCAGCACGGCCGTTGATGGTCGCCGCGGCGACCTGTCCCGTCCACGGTGGTGCGGCGCCCAGCATGGCGGCGAAGCAGAGAGATATGGCGGGAAGTTTGCGGCACATGGCGAAGAATCCTCTGGACCGGCGCGTCCGGGACGATGGCCCCTGATCGTTGCCGGGTGACGCAGCGCATTCTGTCGCCACGACGCCGCAATCCATATGCGACTAATCCTATGCATCCGCCGATTGACTCAACTCACGCGCGATCGGGCTGGACGCAGCGCGTTTGTTCTGCCTTCACCGCCGCAAAAAGAAAGGGCCGGCAATGCCGGCCCTTCTTCCACGCTAACGGCAGCCCATCAGAACTTCGCGGTGAACTCCACGCCCCACGTGCGCGGCTCGTTGAGGAAGCCGGTGAGGTTGTTGAAGTCGATCGCACCCACGACGCGGGTCTGGTTGGTGATGTTGCGGCCGAACACCGCCACGTCATACAGGCCGTAGGCCCAGTTGTAGCCCACGCGCATGCCACCCTCCAGCGAGCTGCGGCTGCGGAACTCCGGCGACTCGTACAGGAAGAAGTTGACCGCGCTGCGGTACGCCCAATCGGTGTAGACGTAGATCTCATTGCCGTCGACCGTGGGGAAGCTCAGGCGCGCGGTGACGTTGTGGATCCACTTCGGTGCCTGCGGCAGCGGGTTGCCGTTGACCAGGGCGAACGTGCCGCCGTTGATCACGGTGGTCGGGTCGGTGATGGTGCAGCCGCCGCCGCAGATCGCCACGGCCAGGTTCGGGTCGTTGATCTCGGTGTCGTTGTAGCTGCTGCCCAGGGTGACCAGCAGGTTGTCGGTGACGTAGGCCTCGAAGTCGAGCTCGGCGCCCTGGCCGATGGTCTTGTCGGCATTGAGCAACGTGGCGGTGTTGGCCGCGCCGCCCACGGCGATCAGCTGCTGGCCATCGACGTCGTAACGGAAGATGTCGAAGCCCAGTCGCGCGCGCTTTTCGAACAGGTCGGCCTTGATGCCGATCTCATAGGAGATGACCTTCTCCGAGTCGGCGGTGGACACGCCACCGTTCGGCGCGGTAGCCGCGGCGAACAGCAGGCGTCCCTGCACAGACGGTGCGCGGAAACCCTTGGCCACGCGGCCGTACAGGTTCACGTCCGGGGTGAGCGCGTAGGTGCCGCTCAGGTCCCAGCTGACATCGTCGACATCGGTGTTGACCACGTAGGGCCCACCCACCGGCGCGCCGAACGGCGCCGATTCCAGCACGCTGGCGCTGAAGTCCTTCTTGTCCTGCGTGTAGCGCAGGCCGCCGCGCAGCTTGAAGCGGTCGGTCACGTCGAAGTCGCCCGACACGAACGCCGCCCAGGCCTTGTTGCGCTGCTGCTGCACGGCGTGGCCGGCCTGCGGGTTGCCCGGCGCCAGCGAGTCGTAGTTGAAGCTGTCGATGGTCACGTCTTCGTCGAAGTAGAACAGGCCGGCCTGCCAGTCGAAGCGGCCCCATTCGTTGGATTCGACGCGGAACTCCTGCGTCCACTGGCGATGGTCGGGCAGGCCGTCGGCCGACTCGGAGGCGAACGGGATCAGGCCCGGGCCGGAGTTGCCCGGACCGAGGAAGGCGGCGCCATAGCCACCATCGATATCGCCGCGGTTGAGCGACTCGGCGGTTTCATAACCGGTGATCGAGTACAGCGTCACCTGGCCCAGGTTCCACTTCAAACGTGCGCTGCCGCCCCAGGTTTCCAGGTCGGAGAAGTTGATGCCGTCGTTGCTGACCTCGTCGCGGTCGAAGCCGGGCACCAGCGCGTTGCTGCCCTTCTGGATGATGTTGGCGCGGAACAGGCGCGCGGTACCGTTGAGCTTGCGCTTGTGCAGGTTGAACAGCGCCTCGAAGTCGTCGCCTTCATAGAGGAACTGCACGCGGCCGGCGGACTCGTCATAGCCCTCGAAGCCATCGTTGGGGCCGTCGTGGGTATTGGTCACCCAATCGTCGCGGCGCTGGTACAGCGCCGACACACGTGCCGACCAGCGGTCGGTCAGCGGGCCGCCGTAGGCTCCCTGGAAGTTCCAGGTGTCATAGGTGCCATAGGACAGCTTCACGTAGCCATCGGCGTCCTGCGACGGGCGCGCGGATTCGAACTTGACCACGCCGGCCGGCGTGTTGCGGCCGAACAACGTGCCCTGCGGACCGCGCAGCACTTCGATCTGGGCCAGGTCGAAGACCGGGAAGCCCTTCAGCAGCGGGCTTTCCTGCACCACGTCGTCATACACCAGCGAAACGGGCTGCGACGCGTTGAGATCGAAGTCGGTGTTGCCCAGGCCACGGATATAGAAGCGCGGGAAGGCGCGCCCGTACGAGGATTCGATGTTGAGGCTGGGCAGGCGCGCGGCCAGGAAGCGGATGTCGTCGCCCGCCGAGCCGAGGATGTCGAGCTTCTCGCCACTGAGCGTGGTGATCGACACCGGCACGTCCTTGGCGTTTTCCACGCGGCGCTGCGCGGTGACCTGCAAGGTGTCCAGCACCGCTGGCGCGCGGGTCGTGGCCGTTTCGGCAGCGTCCTGGGCGAGGGCCTGGCCGGCGGGGAGCAAGGCGGCGAGGGCGAAGACAAGCGGATGCACGGCCGGCAAGCGGCCGCGGACTGCGCGGTTCAAGGACATGGCGAGGGCTCTCTGGGGTGGTCTAGCGGCGACAGGCCGCCTAGCAGGCGAATGTTGCAATACAGCACACAAAGTCGCAAAGGTCGGCACATATCTCCGCCCCCCGCCAAACTGAACGCGGCCAGTTCGGCTCGGGCCGGCATGACCAGCGGCAGGTGACGGGCGCCGCGGCCAGCGGACTATGCTCGCCCATCACTCAGGAGAAACCGAGATGGCGCAGTGGTATTTCCATATTCCGGGACGTTCGGACCGCGTCGGGCCGCTGGACGACGCGGCCGCCCGCCAGTACGTGCAGGGCAATCCGGGCGTGGTCGCCTGGCGCGAAGGGCTCGATGGCTGGAAGCCGGCGGCGAGCCTGGCCGAACTGGCGGGCGCCGCGCCGGCGTTCTCACCGCCGCCGCTGCCGGGCGGCGCGCGTGCCGATGACATCGACTTCCGCATCATCGGCAACGACATGCAGTTCGTCGAAGTCGAGCTGGACCCGGGCGAGAGCGCCATCGCCGAGGCCGGTGCGCTGATGTACAAGGACGCCAGCGTGCAGATGGACACCGTGTTCGGCGACGCCTCGGCCAATGGCCAGAGCGGTGGCGGGTTCATGGACAAGCTGCTGTCTGCCGGCAAGCGCGTGGTCACCGGCGAAAGCCTGTTCACCACCGTCTATACCCACACCGGCGGCGGCAAGGCCAAGGTCGCCTTCGCCGCGCCCTACCCGGGCACGGTGCTGGCGATGAAACTCTCCGACCACGGCGGCCGCCTGATCTGCCAGAAGGACAGCTTCCTGGCCGGCGCGCGCGGGGTGTCGCTGGGGATCGCGTTCCAGCGCAAGATCCTGACCGGCCTGTTCGGCGGCGAGGGCTTCATCATGCAGAAGCTCGAAGGCGACGGCTGGGTGTTCGTGCATGCCGGCGGCACCGTGGTCGAGCGCGAGCTGGCCGCGGGCGAACGCATCGATGTCGACACCGGGTGCGTGATGGCGTACCACGGCAGCGTGGACATGGACGTGCGCCGTGTCGCCGGGCTGAAGAGCATGTTCTTCGGCGGCGAAGGCGTGTTCCTGGCCACGTTGACCGGGCCGGGCAAGGTCTGGTTGCAGTCGCTGCCGTTCTCGCGCATGGCCGGCCGGATGCTGCAGGCCGCGCCACAGGGCGGTGGGCAGGCGCGCGGCGAGGGGTCTGTGCTGGGTGGCCTTGGCCGCATCCTCGACGGCGACAACACCTTCTGACCAAGGCCACTGGTGGCGCCGGTAGCGCTATGCTGCTGCGCCTATTCACTCTTGCCTTGCCATCGCCGATGAAAGCGTTGCGTCTGCCGATTTCCGTCGCTCTGCTCAGCCTGGTCGCCGCGTGTGGCGGCAATACGCGTCCGGCGCCGCCGCCACCGGTGACTTCGACGCCCGCGCCGCCGCCGCTGGCGACGGGCGAGAAGCCAGTGCGAATCGGCGTGGCGCTCGGCGGCGGGGCGGCCAAGGGCTTTGCCCATATCGGCGTGATCAAGATGCTGGAGGCCAATGGCTTCGAGCCGGTCGTGGTCGCCGGCACCAGCGCCGGCAGCGTGGTGGGTGCGCTCTACGCCAGCGGCATGGATGCCTTCCAGATGCAGGAGAAGGCCGTGGCGCTGGACCAGACCAGCATCCGCGATGTGCGCCTTTTCTCCGGCGGCCTGGTGCAGGGGCAGAAACTGCAGGATTACGTCAACGAACAGCTCGGCAACCGGCCGATCGAGCGCTTGAAGAAGCCCTTCGCGGCAGTCGCTACGCGTTTGGAGGACGGTGAGCGCACGGTGTTCGTGCGTGGCAATGCCGGCCAGGCGGTGCGGGCGTCGAGCAGCGTGCCGGGCGTGTTCGAGCCGGTGGCGATCGGCCAGTACCACTACGTCGATGGCGGCGTGGTCAGCCCGGTGCCGGTAGATGCCGCGCGCCAGTTGGGTGCGGACTTCGTCATTGCCGTGGATATTTCATCGAAAGCCAGCGGCAAGAATCCCGGCGATCTGCTCGGCACGGTCAACCAGTCGATCTCGATCATGGGCCAGCGCCTGGGCGAAGCCGAACTCAAGCGGGCCGAGATCGTGATCCGGCCCAAGGTCAATGACATCGGCGCGGCCGATTTCAACCAGCGCAACGCGGCGATCCTGGAAGGCGAGCGCGCGGCGATGGTGGCGATGCCGCAGATCCGCGCCAAGGTCGCGCAGCTGCGCCAGCAGCGGGCCGACGCCGTGCGCGCGGCCGGGGCGCAGGCGTCCCAGGCGGCCGGTGCGGCGCGCCAGGCCTGCCTGGACAAGCGCTCGCGCTGGGCCAAGCTGCGCAATGACGAAAGCGCGTGTCCTGCCGCCGCAAGGTGAGCGCTGCCCTGCGCTCAGCGTAGCGGCAGGCCGTGCCGCTCCTTGACCGTGCGCAGGACGAAACTCGAGTTCACGTCGGCCACGCCCGAGGCGTTGAGCAAGCGGTCGAGCAGGAAGTTGGAGAAGTGTTCCAGGTCGCGAACGATCACGTGCAGCAGGTAGTCCATGTCGCCGGTGAGCGCATGGCAGGTGACGACCTCATCCCAGTCCTGCACGTTCTGCGCGAAATGGGCGACGCTTTCCTGCCCGTGCTTCTGCAACTGCACGCGGACGAAGGCCTGCAGGCCCAAGCCCAAGGCCAGCGGGTCGAGCCGGGCGCCGTAACCGGTGATCACCCCCGCCGCCTCCATCCGCTGGACCCGGCGCAGGCAGGCCGACGGCGACAGGTTCACCTGGGTAGCCAGTTCGGAATTGGGCAGGCGTCCCTCGCGCTGCAGGAGGGCCAGGACACGCAGGTCCGTGCGGTCGAGGGCGATCTGGGCCGACATTTGTTGCCTCGCAACATGGTTTGACGCAACAAGATTGCGCCAAGGGCCCGATTCGGCGCAACTTCGCAACCCGCTTGCGCGCCTGCCCCGCTAGCATCGCTGGCAGGCCCTACGGAACCCAGCCATGTCCACGCCCGCTCCCGCCCGCCGTGTCGAACACCAGCAGACCGACAAGGGCTACGTGCCGGTCTACACCACCGCCGTGGTCGAGCAGCCGTGGGCGTCGTACAGCGCGGACGACCATGCCACCTGGGGCACGCTCTACCGCCGCCAGCGTGAGCTGCTCGTCGGCCGTGCCTGCGACGAGTTCCTGCAGGCGCAGGACGAGATGGGCATGGGCGAGCAACACATTCCGCGCTTTGACCAGCTCAACGAGGTCCTCGGTGCCGCCACCGGCTGGACGCTGGTCGGCGTGGAAGGCCTGCTGCCGGAACTGGATTTCTTCGACCACCTGGCCAATCGCCGCTTCCCGGTGACCTGGTGGATCCGCCGACCCGAGCAGATCGACTACATCGCCGAACCGGATCTGTTCCACGACTTGTTCGGCCACGTCCCGCTGCTGATGAACCCGGTGTTCGCCGATTTCATGGAAGCCTACGGCCGCGGCGGGGTGAAGGCGCACGGCATCGGTCCGGAGGCGCTGCAGAACCTGACGCGCCTGTACTGGTACACGGTGGAGTTCGGGCTGATCGACACGCCGCAGGGCCTGCGCATCTACGGCGCGGGCATCGTGTCTTCGAAGGGTGAGTCGTTGCACTCACTGGAAGCGGCTGCGCCCAACCGGATTGGCTTCGATCTGAACCGGATCATGCAGACCCGATACCGCATCGACACCTTCCAGAAGACCTACTTCGTCATCGACAGCTTCGAGCAGCTGATGCAGGCCACCGCGCCGGACTTCAGCCCGATCTACGCCACGCTGCGCCATGCGCCGCAGCACGGCGCCGGCAGCGTGCTCGACAGCGACACCGTGCACCAGCGCGGCAGCGGCGAGGGTTGGGCGACGGACGGCGACGTTTGATCGTTACCCCCTGACGCTCACCTGCCACAGCTGCTCATCCAGCGGCGTCCACTCTATCTCCACCGGCAGGAACTTCTCGATCAGGCGCGCGTTGCTCACCAAGTGTTCGCTCACCGCGCGCGTGGTGAACTCCCCTCCCGCGCCCAAGGCCATCGGCAGCAGCAGCTGATCGGCCAGGTGTTCGCCGATGCAGGCGGCACTGTCCAGGTACCGGCGCACCTGCCCGGCCACGCGCTCGGCCACCTGCTCGGCGGAAACTCCGCGCTCGCCGTAACCGGAGAACACCTCCACGTGATCGGTGCCACGCGCGTGTACGAGAACCACATTGGCCATTCCGTCGGCTTCCCGCACCACCTGCACATGCCTCGGGTGCACCTCCACGCCCAGGCGTTTACCAAGCACATCGAGTTCGCGGAAGCCGATCCCCTGCGACAGGCCCGACATCAGGATCCGCGCTTCCAACGCTGCCTCGCCCTTGCGATCTGTCCAGCTGGCGGGCCGGGATATCGGTGAGGGCATTATTTGCGCGGTCAGCACGCCGCCGCCCGCCGGGAAGAATCCGTGGCGCTCCAGCTCGACGTGCGCCTCGATCCCCAGCCGACGCAGCGCCGGAAGATAGCTGTCGACGATGAAGTCATGGTTCGGCGCCATCGGGTTGTGGGTGCCACCCTCAAGCCGCAATGTGGAAGGCGTGGCGGCACGCCACAGGGCGGGCAGCACGGTCTGCAACACCAGCGTGGTCGAGCCCGCGCTGCCGATCGCGAATCGGTAGTCGCCGCCCTGGACTACGCCGGGCATGAAGAGCAGGGTGCTGGAACCCAGCACTGCGCCTTCCACGCGCGCGCTGCCGATCGCCGCTGCGGCCTGCACCGCAGTCAGATGTTGGCGCATCAGCCCCGGGCGCGACCGCATTCCGCGAATGTTGTGCATCGTGAAGCCGATACCGGTGCACAAGCTCAGGCTCAGCGCGCTGCGCAGCAGCTGGCCGCCGCCGTGGGCACCGTCGAGCTCTATCATCTCCATGTCCCATTCTCCTTCATCGGCACGCCGCCAAGGACGTGCCGTTCCCCTATCCCTTGACGCAAACGACCTGGCGCAACGTGTGCACGATCTCGACCAGATCCTGCTGCGCGGCCATCACCGCCTCGATCGGCTTGTAGGCCGCCGGCGACTCGTCCACCACGTCCGCGTCCTTGCGGCATTCCACATGCGCCGTGGCCTGCGAATGCGCCTCCACGCTGATGCGCTTGCGCGCTTCGGTACGGCTCATCACTCGTCCTGCACCGTGGCTGCAGCTGTGGAAGCTGTCGGCATTGCCCAGCCCACGGACGATGAAGCTCTTCGCGCCCATGCTGCCCGGGATGATGCCCAGTTCGCCCTTGCGCGCACTCACCGCACCCTTCCGGGTCACGAAGACGTCCTTGCCGAAGTGGTGCTCGCGACTGACGTAATTATGGTGGCAGTTGACCGCCTCGGCCGCCGCCTCGAAAGGCTTGGTAATCACCGTGCGCGCCGCCTCGACCACGTGCTGCATCATGATCGCGCGATTGATCCGCGCATAGCGCTGCGCCCAGTCCACGGCGAATACATAGTCGCCATAGTGCTCGCTGCCCTCCGGCAGGTAGGCCAGGTCCTGGTCCGGCAAGTTGATCATCCAACGGCGCATGTCCTGCTTGGCAAGCTCGATGAAATGGGTGCCGATCGCATTGCCCACGCCGCGCGAGCCCGAGTGCAGCATGAACCAGACGCGCTGCGCCTCGTCCAGGCAGACTTCGACGAAGTGGTTGCCGGTTCCGAGCGTACCCAGGTGCACCAGGTGGTTGGTCTTCTTCAGGCGCGGATGGCGCTCGCAGATCAACTCGAAATCGCTGACCAACGTCGACCAGCCATCGATCGCGCGCGGCGGCGGCGCGCCCCAGGCACCCTTGTCGCGCGGGCCGACCGTGCGGCCATGCGGCACCGCGCGCTCGATCGCCGAGCGCAAACCAGACAAGTCGTCCGGCAAGTCGCTCGCGGTCAAACTGGTGCGCGCGGCAATCATCCCGCAGCCGATGTCCACACCCACCGCGGCCGGCACGATCGCGCCGATCGTCGGCACCACCGAGCCCACGGTCGCACCTTTGCCCAGGTGTACATCGGGCATCACCGCAATCCAGCGATGGATGAACGGCAAGCGGGCGATATTGCGCAGTTGCTCACGCGCGGCGTCTTCCAGCGGCACGCCGCGGGTCCACATCTTGATCGGCGCGGCGCCCTGGTCCTGGATGACGTCGTAGTTTCGGTCGTTCGTGTTCATGCTCATTCCATTGTCGTCGAATAGGTGCGGTGACGAGAGGGCTGCAACACGTCACACCGGCCTGGGCCGGTGTGCCCCGAGATTCGAACCCGGTCGCCCCGTGGGGCTTCACCTGTGTAGTTGCAGCGGCATTCACCGCGTGAAGCGGGCGCGGATATCCGCGGATTGGGAAGACGAGGGCAGCACGACAAGAAGGTGGTGGAACATCCTGCTCTAACCACTGAGCTACCGCCTGACGGCGGGCGGGACTCGAACCCGCGACCCGGAGCTTGGAAGGCTGTAGTTCCACCGGCATTCGTGACTGCCCCCGGCAAGGGTGGGTCGCGGCGACAAGGTTTGGCCTGGTGCCGGATTCGAACCGGCGCACCCTATGTAACCAGACCGGCATTCGTCGCGACCCGTGAAGTGGTCAATGGTCTTTCTCTCCTGGCCCGGCTGGCCCCATTGCCAGCCGGGCTTTCCTCCTTCAATGCGTTGCCAGCGCGATGGCCTCGATGCGCTCGACCCAATGGCGGGCGTCACCGCCGCGCTCGGCGTAATCGGCGAGCAACTGGAACACCGCGTCGCTGAAACCACCGATATGCAGCACGTCGTCCCGCTCCACGAGCTGGCTGGTCCGTGCCGGCTGCAGATCGATGCAGACCAGGCGCGCGGCCGGGCAGCGCTGCTTGAGCAGTTGCCATTGCCGCATGGTCTCGGTCGGCCCGTGTTGGCGCGTTTCGCACCAGCTCTGGTTGTCCGATACCAGCACCAGCAGGTCGACCTGGGCACGCTCACGGTTCAGCGCCGCCAGCGGGGCACTGATCGTCGTGCCGCCTCCGCACAGCGCCGCCAACTGACGCGCCTGCACCAGCACGGCCGCGTCGGCTGTCAGCTCGACCTTGCGCACCGCTGTGTCGAACGGCAGCACCCGCGCCTTCGGATTGCCGCGGCGCACACATGCCGCCAGCAGCGCGGCGGCGTCAACGCAGCGCACTTTGCTGGTGGCTCCCTTGCGCACGCCGGTGACCGGCGCGGCCATCGAGCCGGACACATCAACCGCCACCACCACGCGCCCCTGCAATACCGGCACCTGGCGCGTGGCGATCTCCAGTGCCTGGTCCAGTGCCTGCCCGATGGCTTCGGGCGACGCTGCAGCGGCGTCGCGCGCCGCCAGCAGCTGGTACGGGAACACGCGAGCTCGTCCGATCAACGCCGGATCGCAAAGCCTTGCCGCCACCTCGGCCACCAATCCCGCGTCCTTGAACACCCCGTTGCGCGCAAACGTGTTGAGGTTCATGCGCAGCGTCTGCCAGGAGACCTGGCGAGCAAGCGCCTGCCAGTGCGATTGCTGCAGCGGCAGCGAAGTGAAGTACGCAAACGGCAGGTCGGGCAGCGCGCCTTCCGACGCACGCTTGAACGCCTCGTAGTGCTTCAGCAGCGACGGAAGCGCCTCTTCCCGATAGGGCCGGCCGAGCACCCAGGCATATAGCGCCTCGCGTTCGGCATCGGCCGGCTTGGGATGGACCATGCGGATGACGTCTGCCAGCGAAGGTTGCTGGCCGATTGCCGCCTGCACGATCTGATGCACGGATGCGCGATCCAGCCACTGCCGAACCAGGCGCTTCGGCAGCGAGCCCAGCGAGCGGCGGCCGGTGCGGCCACTGCGCAAGATCTGCACCACGTTTCGCAGCATGCGGCCGTTGTCGACCACGCGGCCGAATGCCTGCGCGAACGCCGATCCGTCCCGGCTGGCCAACGTAGCCAGCAGCAGTGCCGGCATATCCTTCATGTGGCCGTGCTGGCGGGCATGGATGGCTACGCGGGCAACGAAGCCGGCGTCAACCTCGGCACACAGCGCCAGCACCTGCGTCAGCTGCTGCTCGTCATCGGCGTAGTAGGTGCCGTTGAGACAACCGGTAGACGCGTACAGCGCGAGCGCCGCACGCGGATCACGCGAGTACGCAAGGCCGCCGGCTTCGTTGACCGCTGTAGCGGCCGGCGCCTGGCGGCAGAACGGGGCAAAGAGTCGCAAGCTGGCCATGGGAATGTTCCTGGCGGGAGCAGCCCGCCTTGCCGGTCATAAAGCAGGCACCGTGCCAACTTCCGTCACTTCCCGGCAGGTTGTTGATACGTATGGCTTTTATGCACCGATGACCTCCCGCCAGATATGTCCGCTAGTACGCTATCCTTCTCCCATCGGATCGGAGTTTATATTCTTGGATACGCCTCGCCGCCAGGTCGTCTTCGGCATGCTCGGAACTCAGCTGGATGCCGGCAAGGGGCCAGGTCGCTGGGAGAAGTGGCGGCCCACTGTGTCGCTCGGCATGCACGAGGACTGGGCAGTCGACCGCCTTGAACTGCTATCGGACGCGCGTCGACACAAGGCACTGGCTGTCCAGATCGAGCAAGACCTGCACCAGGTCTCGCCCGAGACTGCGGTGCACCACCACGACACCTACCTCTCCGATCCGTGGGACTTCGAGGGGGTCTACGCAGCGCTACACGACTTTCTCGCCGGCTATCGCTTCGTACCGGAGGAGGAAGACTATTACCTGCACATCACCACCGGCACACACGTCGCGCAGATCTGCTGGTTCCTGCTCGCCGAGAGCCGCCACTTCCCCGGCCGCCTGCTGCAGACCTCGCCGCCACAGCGCCAACAGGCCGGCGCCGGTGGCAGCTTCTCCATCATCGACCTGGACCTGTCGCGCTATGACCGCATCGCGCAACGCTTCGCCCAGCAGCAACTGCAGGACCGAGACCTGCTGAAAGGTGGCATCGCGACACGCAATGGGGCCTTCAACCGGCTGATCGAACAAGTCGAGACGGTAGCCACCCGCTCGCGCGCGCCCATCCTGCTGATGGGCCCGACTGGCGCCGGCAAGAGCCATCTCGCCAAGCGCGTATTCGAACTGAAGAAGCTCAAGCACCAGCTGCCGGGTCGCTTCGTCGAGGTGAACTGCGCAACGCTGCGCGGCGATGGCGCGATGAGCAGCCTGTTCGGGCATACCAAGGGCGCGTATACGGGCGCGGTGTCCGATCGTCCCGGCTTGTTGCGCTCGGCGCACCAGGGCCTGCTTTTCCTCGACGAGATCGGCGAGCTTGGGCTCGACGAGCAGGCAATGCTGTTGCGCGCGCTGGAGGAGAAGCGTTTCCTGCCGGTCGGTAGCGACCGCGAGGTCGAGAGCGACTTCCAGCTGATCGCAGGCACCAACCGCGACCTCCAGCAGGCCGTGCAGGCCGGACGCTTCCGCGATGACCTGCTGGCCCGGCTCAACCTGTGGACCTATCACCTGCCCGGGCTCGCCGCGCGCCGCGAGGACATCGAGCCCAACGTCGACTTCGAGCTGGAGCGCTGGTCGCGTGAGCAGCACCAGCGGGTGATGTTCAATCGCGAGGCGCGCGAGCACTACCTGGCCTTCGCCGCCAGTCCTGAGGCACGCTGGAGCGGCAACTTCCGCGATCTCAGCGCTTCGATCATGCGTCTGGCCACCCTGGCAGAGGCCGGGCGGATCCAGACGGCCGGGGTCGATGAGGAGATCGCACGCCTTCGGCGGCAGTGGCAGGAGGCCCCCATGGATTCCGTACTCGATGCGCTACCCGGCCTGGACGGCGCGCCGCTGGACCGCTTCGATCGGGTGCAGCTGGAGGAAGTGGTGAGGGTGTGTCTGCGCGCGCGATCGCTTTCGGACGCGGGCCGCGAGCTGTTCGCGGTATCGCGCACGCAACGCGCCAGTACCAACGATGCGGACCGGCTGCGCAAATACCTGGCGCGATTCGGGCTCGACTGGGCGCAGCTGCGTGCGGCGGCGGACGCACGTTGAGGCGCCCTACGGAACGATGTCGATAAACGTATTGATCGACAGCCGCCCGGTCCGCGGATCTGGCGGCGGCACGCGCGTGTTATCGATGCTGCCCGAGTGCAGAGAATTTCTCCGATACACCACCAGCCGGTTGAACACGCCTTCCACCTGCCCGACCCGCTCGAACAACGCGGTGTCATCGCCAATGTAGCCGCCATCAGGCGCATCCCGCCCCTGGCTCTCTTCCTCGAGTCGGCGGAAATACGTATCGCGCCGCGCCTCGTCGACATACTCATAGCCGGTGTGCCGGTGCCGATAGAACGCGGTACCGCCCCAGTCGCCATGGAACAGGTAGTGCACCGTGGCCAATCCATCGCCACGCACCGAATCGATATGCGGCACGCGCTGCAGGAAGGCCAGCTGTCCGGGTGGCGTGGTCACCAGTGAGTAGTGGCACATCGGAAAGGTGAAGTTGCCCGCAGGCAGGCCGAAGAACTTGTCCAGATGCGGCTTGAGCGTGGTCGCGAGGAACTGCTCATACCCCAGCGGCGCACGCGCGCGCACACCGGGGAACATCGCGCCTTGCGGCTGGAAGTCATGCTGCGCCGCCTTGCGCACCAGCCGCTCGGGATCGGCCACCAGCTGGTCGATGACCAACAGCGGCGCGCCTTCGGCGCCGATGCGCCCGGTGCTCAGCCGGGCCTGGGGATGCAGGCTGACCAGCATCGCTCGCGCTCAGGCCGGCGCCATCGCCGCACGCGCGCCCCACACCTCGGGCGGCGTCTTGCAGTATTGGTCGATGAAAGCCTGCTGCGAAGGCATCTGTGCGGCGGCGCGATCGATCGGCTGGCGCACGGCGGCGAGCAGGCGGGTCATGTCGGCATCGGACAGCGCGCGCGCCAACGGATGCGGCGCCCCAGGCTCAATACCCTGGCCCAACAGCACATGTGTCCAGGAGTCGACGCGGAACAGCTCATCGCTGCCCTGCCAGGCATGCGCGCGTTCGCGCCAGGCGCGCAGGCGGATCGCCAGCGATTCGGGAACCTCCATCTCGCGTGCGGCCTTCCACATCGGCTCGTCGCGCTGGGTGGCGTGGTAGTGCAGGATGATGAAGTCGCGGACGTGCTCCATCTCCTTGCGGCTGACGTCGTTGTACAGCTCGCGCAGTGCGTCTTCCTTGCCATCGACCGGGAACAGCTGCAGCAGCCGCACCACCGCGGAAATCGCCAGGTGGATGCTGGTCGATTCCAACGGTTCGATGAAGCCGCTGGCCAGGCCGAGTGCGACGACATTGCGGTTCCATGCCTTGAGCCGGCGCCCGGAGCGGAACGGCACCAGCCAGGGCTCCTTGATCGGCCGCCCATCGACATCGCGCAGCAGCTTGGCGCGCGCCTCGTCGTCGGACATGTGCTTGCTCGAGAACACCAGGCCGCAGCCGACGCGGTGCTGCAGGGCGATGTGCCAACGCCAGCCGGCCTCATGGGCGATGGCGCGGGTGTAGGGCACCGGCGGTCCAGCCGATTCGGTCTGCACGGCCACCGCGCGGTCGCTCGGCAGCCATTGGTGCCAGTCCTCGTAGCCGGTATGCAGGGTCTGCTCGGTCAGCAAGCCGCGGAAGCCGGTGCAATCGATGAACAGATCGCCTTCCACGCGCTGGCCGTCTTCCAGGACCAGCGCGCTGACATCGCCGCTGTGCGGGTCCTGCTCGACCTGCTGGATCTTGCCTTCCAGGCGCTTCAGCCCCTGGGCCTCGGCGCGCGCGCGCAGGAAACGCGCGTACAGGCTGGCATCGAAGTGATAGGCGTAGTTGACCTGGGGTTGCGTCTGCAACGAGAAGCGGTCGTCGCGCGAGGCCACGGTCTCCAGGCAGAAATCGCCCAGTTCGGATTTCATCCCACGTCGCAGGCTTTCCATCCAGTAATGGTGGAAGTGGGCGACCAGCGTGTTCTGCCCGGTCATGCCGAACGGATGGATATAGCGCTCGCCCGGCCGGCGCCAGTTCTCGAAGGAGATCGAAAGCTTGAACGTGCCGGCCACCGCGCGCAGGAACTCGCGCTCGTCGATGTTGAGGAAATGATGGAACGCGCGGATCGGCGGCACGGTCGATTCGCCAACGCCCACGGTGCCGATCTGCTCGGACTCCACCAGGGTGATCTCCAGCTCCTTGCCGAACTGGTGCGACAAGGCGCAGCCGGCAATCCAGCCTGCCGTGCCGCCGCCCGCGATGACCACCTTGCGAATGCGTCCCTTGTCCACTGCCTTCCCCTCTATCGCATGTCGGTGCCGGGGTCGAAGCCCTCAGCGGTTGAGCCTGGCGATGAGCATCGCGCGCAACTGGCGCGCCATGGTCTCGTCGATAGGTGCCAGCGCCTGTCGTGCCTCCGGTGGCAGCGGCGCGCCCGCGCGTTCGGCATTGCCGAACACGTAGTAGTCGAACATCGCCCGCCAGGCGCGTTTCTCGGATTCCGGCCGGTCACGGATGGACCACATCGCGTGGTACAGCGCCTGGCCCGGCGCGGGAATCCACGCCGGCATGCTGCCCCACCAGTAGTTGACCAGCACGTTGAACGGATCCAGTCCCTGCACGTGGTGCCACCACATGCTCGGGATGAACAGCGCATCGCCCGGCTCAAGCACCGTGGTGCGGCCCGCGGCCAGCGCCTTGTCGAATTCGGGGAAGCGCTCGCGGTCGGGCGCGCTGAAATCCACCAGGCTGACCGCCTGCCCGCCCGGCGTCAGCTCCAGCGGCCCCGGGTACAGGTGTTCAACCTGCTCGGGCGGAAACAGCGTGAAGCGGCGGCGGCCCACCGTGCAGCAGGCGATGTTGTTGGGCACGTCGTGATGGCACGAGGCGGTCACGCGATTGCCGATCCAGATGCTCGGCCGCACCTGCAGGCCCTGGCCGGCGAAATCGAAATCGTTGTCAGCGCGCAAACCCGGCAGGCTGTCGTCGATCAGCAGCGAAGCCAGGTAATAGGTCGGCGGCGCTTCGTCCTGCAGGTGCGCTGCGACTTCGTCCAGCACCTGGCTCACCGTGCCGCGCCGCACTTCGAAATTGAGCTCGGTGTAGTCGTCGTTGTAGAACGGCCGCCCGCCGATCTCCGGCGGCCCGTACGAATACGGCGCCGACTTGCCGTTGTCGAAGCGGCGCAGGTAATCCATGGCCTGCGCGGTCCCGCCTCGCGCGGCCTGGACCAGGCCCCACTCGGCGCCTACCCCGCGCAGGACGACCGGTTCGGCCCCGGCGACCAGCGCCGCCAGCGGCAGCGCGTCCGGCGTGCAGCCGGCCAGCTCGCGGATGGGCGCCAGGCCGGCCATGTCACTCAGGCCGCCTGGCCCGCCGTCTCGCCGGACGCATCGGACTCGCGCAGCCGACGCTGCTTCTCGGCCATCAAGCGGCGCATGTTGTGTTGCGAGGACAGCAGCAGGTAGATGCCCTCCAGGTAGCCGGACTGGTGCAGGCGATGCAGCGTTTCCGCGTCCAGGTTGGCCAGGCGCTCGCGGTCGATGCCGTGCAACCCGGTGAGGTTGACGCCGTTCTTCTCGTCGAGCTGGATATCGATGCGCAGCGGCTGCAGCAGCCCCGCTGCTTCGAGGGCGGCGAACAACGCCTTGCCACCTTCGGCGCCGTCGCGGATGCCGCGCAGCACGGCGATGATGTGGTCCAGGTACGGCGTGTTGCCGCCCTGCGGCAGGAACACGCGCTCGCCTTCGGTGAAGCTGACGCGCGGGTGGTCCAGGTCGACATGGATCACCGGCACGGTCGTGCGCTGGCCATCGATGTCCTGTTCCTGGAAACCGATCAGGAACGGGCCCTTGGCGACGATGCCGGGCAGGTAGCCGGCGGTCCAGCGGCCGTCCTGCAGAAAGAGGTTTTCCTTGCCCTCGAAGCCGAGCAGCGCGACCGAGTGGTACTCGCCGCTGCTGTCGTCCTTGCGCAGGAACAGCGGGTACTCACGCTGCATCTCCGCATATTCGGTCGGGAAGGCCGGGACCAGGCCGGTGTCGTCGCCGAATTCCGGGCCAAAACGCATCACCACGCGCAAATCCTGGTGCGCGACGTTGTTCAACAATTCGTATCGAGCCATTTCTCATCCAACAGCAGGTCGGGATCCGGTGCGTGGGCGCTTCCCCCGCCTGCCGGCCCGGCGAACATTGCAGAAATCCCGGCAGGCGGCAAGGCATCTACCGTTACCGAACCCCCTAAACGACAGGGGATCGCCACCGAGGCGGCGATCCCCTGAATGGCGGGCACGCGGGTGCGTGCCGCCGGGTCAGAAGTTGTAGCGAACGCCCAGCGTGTAACGCGGGGACTGATCGACCAGCTTGATGACCTGCTTGTCCGACCGACCATGCCAGCGCACATCTTCGCCGGTCAGGTTGATCGCTTCAAAGCCGAGCGACCAGTTCTCGTTGATCTGGTAGCCGACGCTCAGGTCGAACTGATCGTAGGCCTCGACGTAGTACGGATTGCGGTTGGAGCCATCCATGTTCGCCGCGATCAGGTACTCGTCGCGCCAGTTCCAGGCCAGGCGGGCCGACCAGCCGTACTTTTCGTACATCAGCATCACGTTGGCGGTGTCGCTGAGGCCGAGCAGGGCGAACTGGTCGCGGTCGATCACGTTGTTGTCGAAGCCGACGTCACCCTGGACGATGGTGTAGTTGGCGAAGACGCCGAAGCCGCTCTGGCCGAAGAAGTACTGGCCACCCAGTTCCCAGCCGTGGATCTTGGCCTTGTTCTGGTTGATCGGCTTGTTGACGTCGAACTCGTACAGCGGATCGTCCGCCTCGCCCACCAGGTCGTACGCGGTTTCCAG
>Ga0160434_100232_pt1 | contig 23616 bp, 24 predicted proteins | sample HID1973I_E0MG_FD_108273 | JGI IMG/M metagenome (GOLD analysis project Ga0160434, IMG submission 108273) | Enriched mosquito-associated microbial communities from UW Madison campus, WI, USA - HID1973I_E0 MG | ecosystem: Host-associated > Arthropoda: Insects > Digestive system > Unclassified ...
ACCTTGCGGGTCAGCGCTTCCAGGTCGATCCAGGCGCTGGTGGTGATTTCACCGGCGACGATCGCCACGCCGGTCTTGACCATGGTTTCGCAGGCCACGCGGGCACGGGCGTCCTTGGCCAGGATCGCGTCGAGCACGGCGTCCGAGATCTGGTCGGCGACCTTGTCCGGGTGGCCTTCGGAGACCGACTCGGAGGTGAAGAGGTAGCTGGACATCAGGCTTATATCCCTTGATTCGGATGGAGAGATGGGCGCGCATGATACACGCCACGGCGAGGGGTTGCATTGTGCCGTCTCCGGGGTTGCCCCGGGTTAAGCAGGTGTAGGCGGGACGGGCGCTGGGCGCCGTCATCGCACTGCCGCATCCCTGCCATGAAACGGTCGCCGCCCACCGCCAGCATGCCCGGGCAGTTGGGGGAGCAGGACGCAGCACATGGCGACGATGCTGGAAACAGCCCTGCAGCAGCGGTACCCGCACTGGTTCGCCGGGCGGCGGGGGCATTGGCTGCGGCCATTGGTGCGCGGTTTCGGGCACTGGTCCGGGCTGGCCCCGGCCGAGCGCTTCCTGGCCGAACACCGCGACGTGCGCGGGCTGGCCTTCGTCCGTGCCGCACTGGCTTTCCTGCGGGTGGGCTGGCACACCGATCCGGCGGCCCTCGGCCGCATTCCGGCCCAGGGCCGCCTGCTGGTACTGGCCAACCACCCGTCCGGCGCCCGCGATGCGCTGGCGCTGCTCGACCTGGTCGGTCGCCGCCGTCGCGACGTGCGCATCCTGGCCAACGACTGGCTGGAAACCGTCGAACCGCTGCGCGAACTGTTGCTGCCGGTGCGCATCCTCGGCGGCCAGCCCAGCCGCGCGAGCCTGGAGGCGGTCGAGCAGGCGCTGGCGCAGGAGCAGTGTGTGATCGTGTTCCCGGCCGGCGAAGTCTCGCGGCTGGGCTGGCGCGGCGTGCGCGACAGCCATTGGCGTCGCGGCTTCCTGCGCTTCGCCCGGCGCAGCGGCGCGCCGGTGCTGCCGGTGCACGTGCAAGCGCGCAACTCGGCGCTGTTCTATGGCGCCTCGGCGCTGTATCGCCCGGTCGGCACCGTGCTGCTGGCGCGCGAAACACTGAACCGGCGCAAGCAGCAGCTGCAATTGCGCGTGGGCAGCCTGCGCCAGCTCCGGCCCGAGGCCGGCGATGAGCGCACCGAACTGCAATCGCTGCGGCGCGAGCTGTATGCACTCTCGCGACGGCCTTTGCCGGCACAGGCGCCGTTGGCCGCAGCGACGCCGCCGGCGCAGGTGGCCGCTGGCGTAGCGAGCCTGCGCCTGCTCGGCCACACCGCCGATGGCAAGCAGGTGCGCGCCGGGCGGCTGGTCGAAGACAGCCCGTTGCTGCGCGAGATCGGGCGCCTGCGCGAACTGACGTTCCGCGAAGTGGGCGAGGGCAGCGGCCAGGCGCTGGACCTGGACCGCTTCGACGCCTGGTACGAGCACATCGTGCTGTGGGATGCCGCCGCCGAGCGCATCGCCGGTGCATACCGCGTCGCCCGCTGCGCGCGCCTGCTGGCCGATCGCGGCCTGGGTGGGCTCTACACCGCGGCGCTGTTCGAGTACGCCGACGACATGGTGCCGCGCCTGGCCGAGGCGCTGGAGCTGGGCCGCAGCTTCGTGGTGCCCGACTACTGGGGCAGCCGCAGCATCGACTATCTCTGGCAGGGCATCGGCGCCTATTTGCGTGCTTATCCATCGATCCGCTACCTGGTCGGCGCGGTGTCGATCAGCGCTTCGCTGCCGCTCAGTGCGCGTGCGCAGATCGTGGCGTACTACGCCCGCTACCACGCCGATGGCCGTCCGCACGCCGCCGCCAGGCGTCCCTTCACCGTCGAGCAACCGGCCCTGTTCGAGGACCTCGACGCCGCCACCGCCATGCGCGTGCTGCGCGAGAACCTCGACGCGCTCGGCGCCACCTTGCCGATGCTCTACAAACAGTACGTCGACCTGTGCGAGCCGGGCGGCGCCCGCTTCCTCGCCTTCGGCGTGGACCCGGACTTCAGCGACGCGGTCGATGGACTGATCGAAGTGGACCTGCGCCAGCTGAAGCCGAAGAAGCGCGAACGCTACCTCGGTTTTCCCACGACCCCGGAGATCCACGCATGAACCTGTCCGTGCTCGATCCGCCGCGCCGCGCCGTGTTCGTTTCCGACCTGCACCTGGGCTCGCGCCATTGCCACGCCGCCGAAGCGGCCGACTTCATCGCCGGCCTGCGCTGCCACACGCTCTACCTGGTGGGCGACATCGTCGACCTATGGTGGATGTCGCAGCGCCGCGCACACTGGGACGCCGCCCACCAGCGCGTGGTCGAAGCCTTGCACGCGCAAGCCGCCGCCGGCACCGCGCTGATCTACGTCCCCGGCAACCACGACCGCGCCCTGCGCCGCTTCTGCGGCCTGGCGATGCCGGCGATGCAGGTGCGCCGCCGCGCGATCCACGTCACCCGCGATGGCCGCCGCCTGCTGGTCACGCATGGCGACGATTACGACGCAGTGACCCACTTCGGTGGCCTGCAGGAACAATTCGGCGACTGGCTGTACTACCGCATCCTCACCGGCAACCGCCTCACTAACCAGCTGCGCCGCCGCCTCGGCCTGCGCTACTGGTCGCTGGCCGAATACCTGAAGCGCCAGAGCGGCGCGGCCGAACGCTACATCGAACGCTTCGTCAGCGCTGGACTGGACGACGCGCGCCGGCGCGGCCTCGACGGCATCGTCTGCGGCCATATCCATCGCGCCGCGCTGATGGAGCGCGATGGGCTCGTCTACGCGAACGACGGCGACTGGGTGGAGAGCCTGACGGCCTTGCAGGAGACGGCCAGCGGCGAGCTGCAGCTGATCGATCATGCCGGCCGCGTGTTGTCCTCGATCCCGGCGCGCGTGCCAGTGTTGGCCAGGGTGGCCTGACGGCGCGGGTTCGTGCCCGCCAAGGCGTGGGCAGGCTAGGATCACGCCATGGACTCTCTTACCCATGTGTTCCTGGGCGGTGCGATCGCCGCGGCCATCGTGCCCGCCCGCCATCGCCGTGCCGCCTTGCTCGCCGGCGCTGCGATGGGCTCGTTGCCCGACATCGACGCGCCGATCCTGCTGCTGCTCACCGGCGACCCGATCGCCCTGATGACGGTGCACCGCAGCTTCAGCCATTCGCTGTTCGTGCTGCCGCTGGTGGGTGCGTTGATCTGGTGGCTGTTCCGGCGCTTCGGCCATGGCCGGGTGGCCGAGTCGCCGCAGCGCTGGTTCTGGGCAATGCAGGTGGCGCTGCTCACCCATCCATTGCTCGATGCGTTCACCGTCTACGGCACCCAGCTCTGGTGGCCGCTGCATCCGCCTCCGGCGATGTGGTCGAGCGTCTTCATCATCGACCCGCTGTATACGCTCCTGCTTGCGGTGCCGTGGGGGATCGCCTGGTGCGTACCGGCACGGCCGCTGGCGCAGCGCGCGCTGGTCGCGGGCCTGGCGCTGAGCTGCGCCTACCTGGCCTGGTCTTTGCTGGCCAAGCACCTCGTCGACCGCGAAGCGGATCGCGCCCTGGCCGCCATGGGCCTGGGCAATGCGCCGCGATTCTCGGTGCCAATGCCCTTCAATACGCTGCTGTGGCGCGTAGTGGCTATGACGCCGAACGGCTATGTCGTGGGTGATCGCTCGCTGGTCGCCGATCGCGGGCCGATGCACTTCGAGGGACACCCGAGCCAGGTGCAGGCACTGGCCGAAGTGGCTGCGTTGCCGGCAGTCGAGCGGCTGACCTGGTTCAACCGTGGCTTCATGCGTGCGCAGGTGGTCGATGGCGAGCTGGTCCTCAGCGACCTGCGGATGGGCCTGGAGCCGGAGTACAACTTCAACTTCGCCGTCGCCCGGCAGACGCCAGAGGGCCGCTGGGAGGAGATTGCGCCGCGCCAGGTGCAGGCGGGCTACCGCGCGCCCGTGGCACGCGGGCATCTGCGCGAAGCGCTGGCACGGATGTGGTGGCGGATCTGGAACGAGCCGCCCGCGCCGACGGCCAGCGGGCCTCAGTAGACCGTAGCGCGCGCCTGTACGAACGAATAGAAGAACACGGCGTCCGGATCGTTCTGCACCTCGTTCATTTCGCGGCGCATGCCGGCCACCACGTCCTCGCTGACCAGGCCGGCCTGCAGCAGCGGCTCGGCGGCCGAGAGCAGCAGCTCTTCCCAGAACGCGATCATCGTCTTGCGCCGAGCCGGTTCGCGATTGTCCAGGTGCAGGGTCTTGATGTCGGTATGGACATCGCGGAAGCCGCCGGCCAGCAACAGGTTGCCAAGCTTGGCGCCGACGAACGGGTCGCCACCGTGGTCGTACTGGAAATCGTTGAAGGCCATCCAGTAGCGCCACACGTTGGGCGAATACGGATGCAGCAGGAACGAGGCGTTCATCACCTCGGTGACATACACCGGCGAACCCGGCGCCAGCACGCGACGGACTTCGCTGAGGACGCGCGCCGGTGAGGGCACGTGTTCGAGGACCCAGCACAGGAAGGCCGAATCGAATTGCCGCGGCTCGAACGGCAGGTTGCCGGCATCGGCCTGCTGCAGTTCGTAGCGGTCGCGACACCAGGGCAGGTTCTGCAGGTTGGCGCGCGCGGCGGCCAACTGGGCCTCGCTCAGGTCGACGCCGGTGACGTGCAACTCGGGAAAGCGCCGCAGCAGGATCTCGGTCTGCGCGCCCACGCCGCTGCCCACTTCGAGCAGGCGCCGCGCGCCGGTGTAGTCGATCTGGTTGAACAAGGTGGCTTCGAGCAACCGCGCCTGTTTCGCCAGTCGGGATTGCTCGGTGTCGGAGAAGCCATGCAGGTAGGTCGGTGAAGCGATCGGTGCAGCCATGGTGCACTCCCTGCGGGTGGGGTCAGGCGGCGCTTTGCAGTGCGGGGGCGACACCGGCGATCAGGGCGTCGAAGTAGTCGCGGGTCAGGGCGAGCTGCGATTCCGGGGTTTCGGCACGGTTGACCACGGCGCGGAAATTGCCGCTGTCCGGATGGTCTTTGGCGTACCAGCCCAGGTGCTTGCGCGCGATGCGCACGCCTTGCGGGTCGCCATAGAAGGCGTGGAGATCGGCGAGGTGGGCGAGCAGGGTGTCGCGGATGAACGCCAGATCCGGCGGCGGCAGTTGCTCGCCGGTGGCCAGGAAATGCGCGACCTCGCGGAATATCCACGGGCGACCCTGCGCGGCGCGGCCGATCATCACCGCGTCGGCGCCGGTCTGGTCGAGCACCTGGCGGGCTTTCTGCGGCGAATCGATGTCGCCATTGGCGATCACCGGGATGCGCAGCGCGGCCTTGATCGCGGCAATGGTCCGGTACTCGGCCTGGCCGGTGTAGTGCTGGTCGCGGGTGCGGCCGTGCACGGTCAGTGCGGCGATGCCACAGTCTTCGGCGATGCGCGCGATGACCGGGCCATTGCGATGGTCGGCATCCCAGCCGGTGCGGATCTTCAGCGTGACCGGCACGTCGACCGCGCCGACCACCGCGTCGAGGATGCGCGCGACCAGGCTTTCATCGCGCATCAGCGCCGAGCCGGCCCAGGCGTTGCACACCTTCTTGGCCGGGCAGCCCATGTTGATGTCGATGATCTGCGCGCCGTGGTCGACGTTGTAGCGCGCCGCCTCGGCCAGCACCTGCGGCTCGGTGCCGGCGATCTGCACGCCGATCGGGTCCGGCTCGCCGGCGTGGTCCATGCGGTGGATCGACTTGCGCGTGTTCCAGAAGCGCGGGTCGCTGATCGTCATCTCCGACATCGCCAGGCCGGCGCCGAGGCGCTTGCACAACTGCCGGAACGGCTTGTCGGTGACCCCGGCCATCGGCGCCAGGACCACGTTCGGTTCGATCAGGTGGGGGCCGATGCGCATGTCGTCATTGTACTGCGGCAGTGGGGTGGGACTGGCCCGGCGCCCTCTGTAGGAGGGGCTTCAGCCCCGACCAGCGGAGCCAGCAGGGCTCACGCCTGCGGGCCAAGCCTCGGCATCGACACCGCCGCCCCTTCCGCCTCGGTCGACTTCGCGGCAAACCGGGTTGCAAACCGCACATGCTGGATGAACGGCTCGGCCGGCAACTGCGCCAGGGAAGCGACCAGCGCGCCATTGAACGCATCGCCAGCACCGGTGGTATCGATGGTCTGCGCCGGCTCGGCGGCCACGCGGTAATAAGCCTGGCTGTCGCCACGCAGCTGTTCGTCGGCGTGCGAGATGAACGCACCGACCGAGCCCAGCGTCACCACCACGGTGCCGGCCGAAAGCTTCCGACACAACGCATGCAGACTGCCGCCATCGAGCGCGGCGACATCATCGGCGTTGACCCGCTCGCCGACATGGCGGCTGAGCAGCGCGGCGAACTCGGTTTCGTTCGGCGTCAGTACGTCGGCCAGCTTGAGCAAGCCAATCGAGCTCGGCGCATTGGCCGGCGCGGCGTTGAGCACGGTCAGCACGCCGGCGTCGCGCGCCAAAGCCAGGGCCGATTCGATCGTCTCCACCGGCGATTCGAGCTGCGCCAGCAGCACGCGTGCCGCGCCGATCAACGCCTGCTGCGCGGCGATGAAGCCTTCGCTCAGCACTGCATTGGCGCCCGGGCCGATGACGATCGTGTTGCGGCCGTGCGTGTCGACATAGATGCCGCCAGTGCCGGTCGGTTCGCTGCTGGCCTCGGCGACCAGGGCGATGCCGTCCTGCGCAGCCAGGCCGCGCGCCATCGTGCCGCCGGCGTCGTCGCCCAGCGCGCACACGAAGTGGGTGCGCGCACCGGCACGGGCACTGGCCACGGCCTGGTTGAAGCCCTTGCCGCCCGGGCCGGTGCTGTAGCGGCCGGCGATCGTCGCACCCGGCGCGGGCAGCGATTCGCAGCGCCACACATGATCGACATTGAACGAACCGACGACGACGACCGAACTCATAAGGCGCTTCTCTTTCTAATTATGGTGATGTTACGGGTAACGCATGAACCGGCCGGGATCAGCCGAAGTGAGAGAGTACGCCGGCAATCGTTGCAGTCATGAAAGTGGCGATGGAACCGCCCAGTACCGCGCGCAGGCCGAACTTGGCCAAGTCGTGCCGGCGCTCGGGCGCCAGGCCGCCAATGCCGCCGATCTGGATGGCGATCGAGCTGAAGTTGGCAAAGCCGCACAGGGCGTAGGTGGCGATCAGGCCGCCTTCGGTGCTCAGCGACACGCCCGGCACCTGGCCGTTCACGATCCGCGACAGCTCGGTGTAGGCGACGAACTCGTTGATCACGACCTTCTGGCCGATCAGCGAACCGACGGTGGTCGCGTCGGCCCACGGCGTGCCGATCACCCAGGCGACCGGTGCCAGCACGTAGCCGAAGATCGTCGACAGGTTGGTCGGGCGGCCGATCGCGGCGGCCAGGCCGGTGACGTCGCCGAACCAGGTCAGCGGTGCGTTGACCAGCGCGATCAGGGCGATGAAGGCCAGCAGCATCGCGCCGATGTTCAACGCCAGGCGCAGGCCGTCGCCGGCGCCGGCAGCAGCGGCGTCGATGATGTTGGAGGTGTTCTTCTCCACTTCCATCTTCACCGTGCCGCGGGTGAGCGGGGTGCCGGTCTCGGGCACCAGCAGCTTGGCCACCACCAGGGTGGCCGGCGCGGCCATGATGCTTGCCGCCAACAGGTGCTTGGCGTAGAACGCCTGCTGCGCCGGGTCGCCGCCGCCGAGCATGCCGACATAGGCCGCCAGCACGCCGCCGGCGATGTGCGCCATGCCGCCGATCATCATGGTCAGCAGTTCGGACTGGGTCATCTTGGAGATGTACGGGCGCACCGTCAGCGGCGCCTCGGTCTGTCCGATGAAGACGCTGGCGCAGACGCTGGTGGTTTCCGCACCCGACACGCGCATGACCTTGGTGATCGCCCAGGCCATCGCGCGCACCACTGCCTGCATCACGCCCAGGTGGTAGAGCACGCCCATCAGCGCGGAGAAGAAGATGATGGTCGGCAGCACCTGGAAGGCGAAGATGAAGCCGTAGGTCTTGGCATCCATCAGGCTGCCGAAGATGAAGGTCGAGCCTTCGTTGACGAAGCTCAGCACCTTGACGAAGCCCTGGCCGAGCCAGTTGAACACGTCGCGGCCGCCGGGCACGAGCAGTACCACTGCCGCAAAAGCGATCTGCAACGCCACGCCGGTGCCGACCAGTTTCCAGTCGACCGCGCGCTTGTTGTTGGAGAACAGCCAGGTGATGCCGAGGAGCACGGCCAACCCGAACAGGCCGAAGCCGATCCTTCCCAAACCCTCGAGCATGCGTTTCCCCTGGAACCGGCAAAAGGAGGAAGCCTAGAGCAGGGGGGCAGGGCCGGCAAGGACGGCGGATTCAGTTCGGCGCATTTCCTTTGCGCTCAAGGCATTGCGCCGCCGTAGCGGGTGCGCGGGTACACTGCCGCCCCCGGCCGCGGCGGGCGCCGCCACGGTCCTTCAGGAGCGCTTCCATGCAATACCGCCGCCTTGGTTCCACTGGCCTGCAGATATCCGCGCTGTCCTTCGGCGCCTGGATCACCTTCGGTGGCCAGATCGGCCGCGACGAGGCGCGCAACCTCATCGCCGCCGCCTGGGACCACGGGGTCAATTTCTTCGACAACGCCGAGGTCTATTCGCAGGGGCGCGCCGAACAGGTGATGGGCGATGTCATCGCCGACCTGCGCCTGCCGCGCGACGGCTACTGCGTGTCCAGCAAAGTGTTCTTCGGCAGCGCCGCCGAGCCGCGACCGACCCAGCGCGGACTGTCGCGCAAGCATGTGTTCGACGCCTGCGAAGCGGCGTTGCGGCGTTTGCGGGTGGATTACCTGGACCTGTACTTCTGTCACCGCCCCGATCCGGATACCCCGATCGAGGAAACCGTGCGGGCCATGGACCTGCTCGTGCGCCAGGGCAAGGTCATGTACTGGGGCACGTCGGAGTGGTCGGCCGCGCAGTTGCAGGAAGCGCTGGACATTGCGCGCGCCGGCGGCTGGTTCGGTCCTTCGATGGAGCAGCCGCAGTACAACCTGCTGCATCGCGAGCGGGTGGAGCAAGAGTACGCCGCGCTCTGCGACGCCGGCCTGGGCACGACGATCTGGTCGCCCCTGGCCTCGGGCCTGCTGACCGGCAAGTACGACGATGGCGTGGCCGGCGATACCCGCCTCGGCCAGCCGGGTAAGGAATGGCTGCGCGACATGGTGCTGGGCACGCCGGAGCAGCAGCGCATCGAGCGCGCGCGCCGCTTCAGTGCGATCGCCACGGAGCTGGGTGAAAGCCCGGCGCGGCTGGCGATCGCCTGGTGCCTGCGCAATCCGCACGTCTCCAGCGTGATTCTCGGTGCCAGCCGGGTGTCGCAGTTGCTGGAGAACCTGGGGGCGCTGGAATTGGTGGATCGATACGACGCTGCGACCTGGGACCGCATCGAAGCCGCGACCCTCTGATCAGGCCAGGGATGCCCTGCGCCTACCGGCGCCGGGCCTGCCCATCGGAGAAATAAATCGCGAAAGTTGAGAATGGCTATTGATGTTGAGATGAGAATCATTATCATCGAAACCGTGACTGCAAAGGAGCCACGGAACCCATGAATGCCACCCCGATCCTGCTGCATCCCGAAACCCTTCACCTGCGCGAGCGCCCGACGCCGCGCATCGTGCCCGCCGAGGACGTGGTCAGCAGCGAAGCCCTGCTCAAGGGCCGCCGCGAAGTGTTGATCCAGCACGGCGATCGCCTGTATCGCCTGCGCCACACCAGCAACGACAAGCTGATCCTCACCAAGTAAGCCCTCGCGCCCGCGCTGCGAAGGCCCGCTCTCTCCCCTCGGCCGGCGGTTGCCTCGCGCGCCCCGGTCGGGGTCTTCGCCTCGTCGGGCCACCTGTCCGGGAGGAACCGCAATGCTGCACGTTTCGCGCGCTGTTGGGCCGGAAGTCGCCGGGTTGCCTGACGTGATGCCTGAGTTTCCGGCGGTGGCCGATGCGCTGCGCTGGCGCGGGCCGGGCGATCTGCCGGCGCCGGGCATGCCGCACCCGGGTCAGCTCGCCGCGCTGGGTATCGTCCTGTGCCTGTACCGGCCGGCACTGGGCCCGGAGCTGGAAGGTTGGCGACGTGCGCGGCAGATCGCGGCCCGCCAGCAACTCGATAGCGACGGGCTGCACGAACGGCTCGAATTCTTCGACGCGCACGGCCAGTGTTGCTGGCAACTCTGCCTGTTGCCCGACAGCGACTTCCTCGCCTGGGATCGCCTGTTGTCCGGCGTGCCGGTCGCGTCCGAGGCGCCCGGCGCTGGCGTGGCCGAACGCCTGTGGCGACGGCTGGCCTGCCGCTTGCGTGGCGATGCCTGGCAGGGTGCCGTGCTGCGCCTGCGCGCGGCCGGCCCACTGGGCATGACCCTGGCCGCGCAGACCGCCACCCCTTCCGCGCTGGGCCTGCAGGTGGCGCGCAGTTGGCGAGGCGCGGAGACTTTCCCGGCCATGGCCTCGGACCCCGTCCAGCGTCAGTAGGGCAACGCGCATCCGCGCCGATTCACGCCGCCCCCATGGAGGCGGCGCCGACGATGCCGCATGCTGCGGGCTTCTTCCGACCGTGCTTGCGCCATGCCCTGGACTGCCTACCTGTACCCCGTCCTGTTGTTGCTTGCCAGCAACGTCTTCATGACGTTCGCCTGGTACGGGCACCTGAAATACAAGGCCGCGCCGTTGATGCTGGTGATCCTGGTCAGCTGGGGCATCGCTTTCTTCGAGTACTGCCTGCAGGTGCCGGGCAACCGCCTGGGTAGTGCGGTGTACTCCGCGCCGCAGCTCAAGGGCATCCAGGAAGTGATCACCTTGCTGGTATTTGCCACGTTCTCGGCGACCTACCTGGGGCAGTCGCTGAAGTGGAACCACTGGGTGGCGTTCGCGCTGATCGTGGCGGCGGCCTTCTTCATGTTCAAGGAGTAGGGCGCCTCGCGGCGCCGCGTCTCATTTCTCGCGCAGGGCCAACGCCGGCGGCACGCGCAGCACGCGCCGGGTGCCCCACCAGCCCGACAGCATGCTCAGCAGCATGCCCAGGCCGCCGCCGAGCAGCAACGCCGGCCACGGCGCCGGCAGCGACAGCTCGAACACCTGGCGCGCAACCAGGCTGCCGATGGCCGCAGCGGCCAACGTCGCCAGCAGCGCCGCGCAAAAACCCAGGGCGCCGAATTCCACCAGCACCGCGCCGCGCAGCTGACTGCGGCGCGCGCCCAACGTACGCAGCACCGCACTGTCGTAGCGGCGCTCGCCGGCGGTGGACTGCAAGGCCGCCAGCAGGACCAGCAGCCCGGCCAGCAGGCTGAAGCCCATCACCAACTGCACAGCCTGGCCGACGCGCGTCATCACTTCACGCACTCGCACCAGGATGGCGTCGATATCCAATACCGAGACGTTGGGGAATTCGCGCGTGATCGCGCCCAAGGCGCTGGCCTGCGCGTGCGGCAGGTGGAAGCTGGAGATCAGGTTGTACGGCGCATCGCCGACCGCCCCTTCATTGAGCAGCAGGAAGAAGTTCACCCGGAACGAATCCCACTCGGCCTTGCGCAAGCTGGTGACGGTGAAGCTTCGCTGTTGCTCGCCGAGCAGCAAGGTCAGGCGATCGCCCAACTTCACCCCGTAGCGCTCGGCCCAGCCTTCTTCGACCGAGGCCTCCGGCGCGCGGCTGTCCGGTGTCCAGAATCGGCCCGAGGTCAGCGTGTTGGCCGGCGGGAAATCGTGGCGCCAGGAAAAGTTCACCGGGCGATTGCCGTCGTCGTCGTCGCGTTCGCGGTCCAGGCGCTGCGGCGGCCGGCCGTTGATCGACACCAGGCGGCCGGTGCCGAAAGGCTCCACCGCGGGCGTGGCCACGCCGAGTGCGCGCAAGCGTGCCAATACCGCCGACGACTGGTCCGGCTGGATGTTCATCAGGAAATAGTTCGGCGTATCGGCTGGCAAGCGTTCGCGCCACTGGTTCAACAGGCCGGGGCCAACCACCGCGAGCAGCAACAGCGCGCAGAGCGACAGCGAGAGTCCGACCAGTTGCAACACGCTCAAGGCGCGTCGCCGCGACAGCGCCGCCAGGCCCAGGCGCCACGCCCCGTGCGTGCGGTGCTGCACCGCGCGCAGCAGCCACAGCAGCGCGGTTCCCGCCAATGCGGCGGTGACAGCCAGCGTGGCCAATCCCCCCAGCACCCAGCCAGCCAGGCGCGCATCGCCGGTGGCTTGCACGGTGAGCGCCAGTGTCGCGGCCAACGCCGCCGCATACGCCAGCAGCGAGACCGGCGGCGTGGCCGCAAAGCTGCGATTGAGTACGCGCATCGGTGGTACGCCGCGCAGGCGCAGCAACGGCGGCAGCGCAAAGCCCAGCAGGAGCAGCAAGCCGATGCCGGCACCGGTCAGCGCGGGAGCGGCTTGCGGCAGGGGCAGTCGGTCGGGCACCAGGTTGCCCAACAATTCGACCAGCCCTGATTGCACCGCCATGCCCAAGGCGACACCCAGCAAACACGCTGGCACCGCAGTGAACAGCAACTGCAGCGCGAAGGTGGCGAGGATGTCGCGCTGGCGCGCACCCAGGCAGCGCAGGATCGCGACCTGGTCGATCCGGCGCACGGCGTAGCGATTGGCGGCCAATGCGGTGGCCACGCCGGACAGCAGCACGGCCAACAGCGCCGCCAGCGCCAGGAAACGGCCGGCGCGATCGAATGCGCTGCGCAGCCCGCGCTGCGTGTCCTCGATGCCGAGCAGGCGCCAGTCGCTGGCGCGCGGCTTGAGCCATTCGCGGAAACGGGCGATCGCCTCGGCCTGGCCGGTGAACATCAGCTGGTACGAGGCGCGGCTACCGGGCCCGAGCAATCCGGCGCTGTCGACATCGGCGCGATTGATCATCAACGGCGGGGCCAATTGCAGCAGTTCGCCCGACGCATCCGGCTCTGCCGCCAACACGCCTGCGATGCGGACGTGTCCGGCACCGAATTCGAGATCGTCGCCCACGCGCAGGCCCAGGGCATCGAGCAGGCGCGGGTCGGCATAGGCTTGCCCGGGGGGCGGCGGCGTAGCGCTATGCGCAGGGCGTTGCGGTGAATCGCTGACCAGCAGCGTGCCGCGCAGCGGATAGCCCGCCCCTACCGCGCGGATGCTGGCCATCTGGCTGTCCTCGCCATGGAACAGCACGCTGGGGAAGCTGACCATGCGGGTGTGGCGTAGCCCGCGCCGTGCCGCTTCTTCTTCGAAGGCGACCGGGATGTCCTGGCGCCCGCTCACGCCCAGGTCGCCGCCGAGGACTTCGGCGGCGCTGTCAGTCAAGGCAAGGGTGACGCGATTGACCAGCGTGCCCACTGCGGTCATCACCGCCACGCCCAGTACGAGGGCGGCGAAGACGGTGAGCAGATCGCCGGCGAGGAATTCGCGCCGCGTCGCCCGCGCGGCCTGGCGCCAGGGATTCATGCGGCCACGCCGGGCTGCCGCTGCAGGCGCCCTTCGTCGATGCGGTAGACGTGGCGGCAGCGCTGCGCCAGGTGCTGGTCATGGGTGACCAGCACCAGCGTGGTGCCGCTGCCGGCATTGAGGGTGAACAGCAGGTCGCTGATCTGGCGCCCGGTGGCATGGTCGAGGCTGCCGGTGGGCTCATCGGCGAACAGGATGCGCGGCCGGCCGACGAACGCACGCGCAATGGCCACGCGTTGCTGCTCGCCACCGGAGAGCTGGCGTGGGTAGTGGCGCGCACGCGCCGACAATCCCACCTGCTGCAACACTTCGCGCACGCGCGCTGGATCTTCGCGCCCGGCCAATTCCAGCGGCAAGGCGACGTTTTCCTCGGCAGTCAGCGAGGGCAGCAGGTGGAAACTCTGGAACACGAAGCCGACTTCGCGCGCACGCAGCGCAGCGCGTTGTTCTTCGTCCAGCGCAGCGAGCGACTGGCCGGCGAGGCTGATCTGCCCCTGGCTCGGCAGGTCGAGGCCGGCGAGCAAGCCGAGCAGCGTGGTCTTGCCCGAGCCCGACGCGCCGACGATGGCGACGCTGTCGCCGGCGGCGATGCTCAGGTCGACATCGTCGAGGATGTGCAGCGTGCCCTCGGGGCCGGCGACGGACTTGCCGACGCCGTGCGCGTCGATCACGTTAGGCTGGGAAGGCAGACTGTCGATGAGGACTCTCCGAATGCGTGGAAATCGTGCGGGATACCAACAATGGTGTAGCTGGCTGCTTGCATGCTGGCTGTTCCTGCCCTGGCTTGCCTATGCCAAAGGTCCGGCCAACGCGCCGATCCTGGTGCTGGGAGACAGCTTGAGCGCGGCCCACAACATTCCCGTTGCGTCGGGATGGGTGAACCTGCTCGATCAGCGCCTCAAGCAACAGATGAAGGCGCCACCGCCGGTGATCAATGCCAGTATCAGCGGTGAAACCACGTCCGGCGCACTGACCCGGCTGCCCGGCCTGCTGCAGAAGCATCAACCAGGCGTGCTGGTGATCGAACTGGGCGGCAACGATGCGCTGCGCGGACTGAGCCCGGCGCAACTGCAGGGCAACCTGGACAAGATGGTCCTGCTCGGCCAGGCGGCCGGCGCCAAGGTGCTGCTGCTGGGCATCGACGTCCCTCCCAACTACGGTCCTGCCTACCGCGCCCGGTTGCGCCAGGCCTACGCCGACCTGGCCCAGCGCCATCACGTGGCCCTGGTCCCTTTCCTGCTCGAAGGCGTGGCCCTGCAGCCCCAGTTGATGCAGGCCGATGGGTTGCATCCCACCGCAGCGGCCCAGCCGAAGGTGCTGGACACGGTCTGGGTCGCGCTCAAGCCCCTGCTAAGCCATTGATTTCATGGGGTGACGAAATCGCGTTCGGCCTTCACACGCCATCCACCACGGATCGGGCATGTTTCACAAAGCTGAAGACCGAGGAACCTCCATGCGTCAGACCAAGGAAACGTCCGGCCTAGTGCTGGTCGTCGAAGACAACCGCAATATCTCCGAGATGATCGGCGAGTACCTCGAAGGCCGTGGCTTCGAGGTCGACTACGCCTGCGACGGCCTGGACGGCTACCGCCTGGCTGCCGAGAACAGCTACGACGTCGTCGTGCTCGACCTGATGCTGCCGCGCCTGGACGGCATCGAGGTTTGCCGCCGTCTGCGTAACGATGCGCGCAAATCCACCCCGGTGCTGATGCTGACCGCGCGCGACACCCTGGACGACAAGCTCACCGGCCTGGGCTTCGGTGCCGACGATTACCTGACCAAGCCGTTCGCGATCCAGGAACTGGAAGCACGCCTGCGTGCGCTGATCCGTCGCGAACGCCGCCAGGTCGGTTCGGAAGTGCTGAAGGTCGCCGACCTGGTGCTCGATCCGGTCAGCATGCGCGCCACCCGTGCCGGCACCGAGCTGCAGCTCTCGCCGATCGGCCTGCGCCTGTTGACCATCCTGATGCGCGAATCGCCGCGCGTGGTCACCCGCCAGGAAATCGAGCGCGAAATCTGGGGCAATGGCTTGCCGGATTCGGACACCTTGCGCAGCCATCTGTACAACCTGCGCAAGATCATCGACAAGCCGTTCGATCGCCCGCTGCTGCACACCGTGCAGAGCGCGGGCTATCGCATCGCCGACATCGCCCAGCCGATGGGTTGAAGCATTGGCACGCCGCCCGGCCTTCATCGGCCGGGCGGTTGCGGGCCCTCGGGCCTGGTGCGGGTCGCTCCCCGCTTTCCGCCTTCATCCCTTCGCCACTCGATAGTCGCCGGCAGCCGCCCCTGGCAACGTCGCGTGGCTGACAACGGGATCACGCGGGCGATTGCATCATCGCCGCGCATTCCCAGGAAGTCGTAATGCCGCACGGCCTACCGCGAAAAATCCGGCTCGCTTTCATCCTGCAGACCGTGCTCGCCAGCCTGGCCATCATCATGGGCGGCTATCTGGTGTCGCTGGTGATCAAGCACGGGCTGGTGCGCTCGGTATTGCAGGACGAGGCGACGCATTACTGGCAGCTCTACGACGCATCGCCGGCGCAACCGCCACCCAACACCGCCAACATCCGCGGCTACCTGGTGCCCGCCGGGCGCTCCAACCTGTCGCTGCCGACCAACCTGCGGCCACTGGCAGCCGGCTACCACGAGCTCGAAGCCGACAACCAGCTGGTGCTGGTCGACCAGCGCCAGGAAGGCAAGTTGTACCTCGTATTCCTGCGCTCGCAGGCCGAACGCATGGCGTTCTGGTTCGGCATCGTGCCGGTGCTGCTGATCCTGCTGGCGGTGTATGCGGTGTCCTGGCTGACCTACCGCGCCTCCAAGCGCCTGGTGTCGCCGATCAACTGGCTGGCGCGCCGCGTCGCGCGCTGGGACCCGCGCAATCCCGACGTCGAAGAACTGGCGCCCGCCCGCCTGCCACCCGACCTGCAAGGCGAGACGCGGCAGCTGGCGTCGGCCCTGCATTCGCTGGGCGTGCGCGTGCGCGACCATGTGGCGCGCGAACGCAACTTCACCCGCGATGCCAGCCATGAGCTGCGCACGCCGCTGACGGTCATTCGCGTCGCCAGCGACATGGCCTCGGCCGATCCGGAACTGCCGCCGCGGCTGGAACGCAGCATGCGCCGCATCCAGCGTGCCGGGCGCGACATGGAAGCGGTGATCGATGCCTTCCTGATCCTGGCGCGCGAGGCGGAGATCGAGCCGCAGAGCGAGAGCTTCGATGCCGCCGAGCTGGTCGAGGATGAGGTCGAGAGCGCGCGCGAATTGCTCGGCGCCCGCCCGGTGACGGTGCAGATCAAGCGCAGCGCCGACCTGCACCTGTTCGCACCGCCGCGGGTATTGCGCGTGGTGCTGAGCAACCTGCTGCGCAATGCGTGCGCCTATACCGATGCCGGCAGCGTGGAAGTGGAAATTGCCGCCGACCGCATCATCGTGCGCGACACTGGCATCGGCATGAGCGCCGAAGCGACCGCGCGTGCGTTCGAGCCGTTCTTCCGCGCCGACCCGGACCGGCCCCAGGGCACCGGCCTGGGCCTGTCGATCGTGCGCCGCCTGTGCGACCGGTTCGGCTGGCGCACCGAGCTGCGCAGCGAGCCAGGCGTGGGGACTTCGGTGTCGGTGGTCTTCGTCTGACCACTTGCAGTCTGCACAGGCGGCACCGACTCCACTGACTCCACTGTAGGAGGGGCTTCAGCCCCGACGAGCGAAGCCAGCAAGCCCCCACTGCGCTGCCACTTACCGCGCCAGCTCCGGCCCAACTACCCGCTTCCAGATCGCATAGCCATCGGCCGTCATATGCAGCTGGTCCTCGCGGAACAGCTCCGCACGAGGCTGCCCATCGGCCCCGAGCATCGGCGTGTACACATCCAGGAAGTCCACCCTGGACAAGCGGCTCGCCGCCTCCCGCACCAGACGATTGGCCTCGGCAATCTGCGGCAGCAACTGCGCCCTCGATGGGCTGGGCTTGATCGAAATAAAGGCGATGCGCGCTTTCGGCAGGCCCTGGCGCACGCGGGTGACGAAGGCGACGAAATCGTCGCGTACCTGCTGCGGCGTGCGCCCGGCGTTGAGGTCGTTGTCGCCGGCGTAGAACACCACCAGCCGGGGCCGGTACGCAATGACGATGCGGTCGGCATACCAGGTGCTGTCGCGCACTTCCGAGCCGCCGAAGCCGCGGTTGATCACGGCCTGGCCGGGGAAGTCGGCGGCCAGCGAATCCCACATCCGGATCGACGAACTGCCGACAAACACCACGCCCCCCGGCGGCGGTGGCGACTGGGCGTCCAGCGCCTCGAAATGCGCGATGTCGGCCTCCCAGGCGGGATTGGAGACTTGTTCGGGGATGCGCGGCGCCGGGCCTTTGGCCTGGACCAGCGGCGAGGCGAGCAGGAGCAGCAGCGCGAAGGCGCGAAACAGGGATCCGGGCACGAGGACTCCGCGGGTGTGGACAGGGGTTCCCACCTTACCCCGACACGTTTTCGCGGCCTACCCGGGCGGTCGTCGCTGCCGTGGCGGCAGGGCGTCGGCGCGGGCCTTGTGGCAAAATCCGCACTTTCCTCGTTCCTTCTGGCTCCAATGGCCTTTCCACTGGTGTATCCCGGGTTGCACGCCGGGCACGGGTTGCGCTGACATGGCCGATCATTCCGGGCATCTGCCGCGCGGACCGGCGCGGATCTTCAAGGCGGCGGTCTGGTCGATGCAGGGCCTGCGCGCTGCCTGGTTGCACGAGTCGTCGTTCCGCCTGGAGGTCTACCTCTCGGTGGTGCTGATCCCGCTGGCAGTGTGGTGGGGGCAGGGGGCGATCGAGCGCGTGCTGCTGATCGGCTCGTTGCTGTTGGTGCTGGCCATGGAGCTGGCCAACTCGGCGATCGAGGCGGTGATCGAGCGCTACGGCCCCGAACACCACGAACTGGCCGGCCGCGCCAAGGACATGGGCTCGGCGGCAGTGTTCATGCTGATGCTCAATGTGTTGCTGTGCTGGGCGCTGATCCTCGGCCCGCGCCTGTTCTGACACGCTTCAATCCAGACATCCCCCTTTCCGCTGTACAAGGTTTTCCATGTCTCTCGAATTCCTGGCCGATCCCAACGTATGGGTCACGCTTTTCACGCTCAGCGCATTGGAAATCGTGCTCGGCATCGACAACCTCGTGTTCATTTCCATCGCGGTGAGCAAGCTGCCCGAGCATCAGCGCCCCCTGGCGCGCCGCATCGGCATCGCGGTGGCCTGCATCACCCGCATCGCACTGCTGGTGTCGCTGGCGTTCCTGTCGCGGATGGAGCGTGAGCTGTTCGCGGTGGGCGACATGGGGATCTCGGTCCGCGACCTGGTGCTGATCCTCGGCGGCATCTTCCTGCTGGTGAAGGGCGTGATGGAGATCCGCGAGCTGATCTCCGGCGGCGACGACCACGACCCCACCACCAGCAAGGCGTCCGGCGTGTTCTGGATGGTGATCGCGCAGATCGCGGTCATCGACATCGTGTTCTCGCTGGACTCGGTGATCACCGCCGTGGGCATGGCCCAGCACATCCCGGTGATGGTGGCGGCCATCCTGGTGGCAGTGGCGCTGATGTTGCTGGCCGCCAACCCGCTGGGCCGCTTCATCGATGCCAACCCCACGGTCAAGATGCTGGCCCTGGCCTTCATCCTGATGATCGGCGTGGTGCTGATCTTGGATGGCGTCGACATCCACGTGCCCAAGCCCTACATCTACGCGGCCATGGGCTTCTCGGTGCTGGTCGAGTGGCTCAACCTGCTGATGCGCCGCCGCGCCGCCGCCCACGAGGTGCCCGGCGTCGGCAAGTGGTGAGCCCGCAAGCGCGGGCGCGCGGCGCGCCCGCCGCGCCGGTGGCCGGTCGGTGAATGCGCTTTAACCCCGGCCGTGGCAAGCTGGCGTCCCAACCCAGCATTGCGCCGGAGATGTGCCATGTCGTTGTTGCGTTGCTTGTTACTGCTCGTGGTGACTGCCACCTTGTCCGGCTGTGGCTATAACGCCATCCAGCAGAAGGACGAGCAGGTCAAGGCGGGCTGGTCGGAGGTGCTCAACCAGTACCAGCGCCGCGCCGACCTGATTCCCAACCTGGTCAATACCGTCAAGGGCTACGCCCAGCAGGAAGAGCGCGTCCTGACCGAGGTCACCAACGCGCGTTCGCGCGTGGGCCAGATCCAGGTCAACGCCGACGATGCCGACTCGCTGAAGCAGTTCCAGGCCGCCCAGGGCGAACTGGGCAGCGCGCTGAGCCGGTTGATGGTGGTCAGCGAGGCCTACCCGCAGCTGCAGTCGAACCAGAACTTCCGCGACCTGCAGGCGCAGCTGGAAGGCACCGAGAACCGCATCACCGTGGCGCGCGGTCGCTATATCCAGATGGTGCAGGACTACAACACCTTCATTCGCTCGTTCCCGCAGAACATCACCGCCAAGATGTTCGGCTACAAGCAAAAGCCCAACTTCACCGTGGAGAACGAGGCGCAGATCGCGCGTCCGCCGTCGGTGGACTTCGGCACCGCGCCTGCGAACCCGCCGTCGGCCCAGCAGCCGCCGCAGCAACAGCCGCAGCCGGGCCACTGAGCGCCCCAACGTGCAGCTGAGCGCGCACCGGATGCGCCGGAGACTGGCCGGCTGGTGGCTGGTCGCCAGCTGGCTGGTGCTGGCCGCGATGCCGGCACTGGCGCAGGACCTGGCGGCGATTCCGCCGCTCGACTCGCCGGTGGTCGACACCACCGGCACGCTCGATGCCAACCAGCGCGCCCAGCTCACGCAACAGGCGCTGGCCCTGCAGCAACGCAAGGGCAGCCAGTTGCAGGTGCTCATCGTGCCGAGCACCGAGCCGGAAGACATTGCGCCGTATACCCAGCGCGTCTATGACCAGTGGAAGATCGGCCGCAAGGGCGTCGACGACGGCGTGCTGCTGGTCGTGGCCAAGGACGACCGCCGGGTGCGCATCCAGCCGGGCTATGGCCTGGAAGGGGCCATTCCCGACGCGATCGCCAACCGGATCATCCAGGAGTACATGGTGCCGCGCTTCCGCGCCGGCGATTACGCCGGTGGCATCACCGAGGCCAGCGCCATGCTGGTGAAGCTGATCGATGGCGAACCGCTGCCGGCCCCGGTGGCCGACAACCCCGCCGGCGAACGCAAGCGCGGCGGCGGCGCCGGCTGGATCGTGGCGTTGTTCATCGGCTTTGTCGCCGCCAGCATCGCGCGCGGCGTGTTCGCCGGGGCGCCGCGGCCGGTGCGCGCGCTGTTGACCGCCGGCGTGGCCGGCGGCGCGGCGCTGTTGTTGACCTCACTGTTCTTCGCCAGCGGCCTGGCTGGGTTGATCGGCCTGTTCCTCGGCCTGTCGTCCGGCACGCCCGGTCGCGCTGCCCGCCACGGCGGGTGGGGCGGCTTTGGGGGCGGAGGTTTCGGCGGGGGTGGCTTCGGTGGCGGCGGCTTTGGCGGAGGCGGAGGCTTCGGCGGTGGTGGCTGGGGTGGTGGCGGCGGTTCTTCCGGAGGCGGTGGCGCCTCGGGGAGCTGGTGATGCGCTGGTTCCGCCACCTGTTCGCGCCCTCGGCGCGCAATCTGTTCCCGCCGGCCACGCTGGACGTCATCACCCAGGCGATTGCCGAGGGCGAGCAACGCCACACTGGTGAGGTGATGTTCGCCGTCGAGGCCGACCTGGGCCTGGCCGCCCTGTGGTCCGGCATCACCCCGCGCCACCGCGCCGAGGCGGCCTTCGCCCAACTGCGAACCTGGGACACCCACGCCAACAACGGCGTGCTGATCTACCTGCTGCTGGCCGACCATGCGATCGAGATCGTCGCCGACCGTGGCCTGCACGGCCGCGTATCGCCCGCCCAGTGGCAGGAGATCTGCCGGCGCATGCAGGCGCTGCTGCAGGCCGGCCAGGCCGAGCAGGCGGTGGTGGGCGCGATCGAGGCGGCCTCGGCGCTGATCGCCGAACACTACCCGGCGCTCGAAGGCCAGCCGAACGAGGACGAACTGCCGAATCGGCCGCAGTTCCTCGGCTAGTCATGGCCGATGGCAGAATAGCGATTCGTTTCCGCCGGGCCGTCTCGTGATCTATCTCCACCACATCGATCCCATCGCCTTCTCGCTCGGCCCGGTGCAAGTGCACTGGTATGGGTTGATGTACCTGCTGGCGTTCTTCAGCGCCTGGGCCCTGGGCCGCTCGCGCATCCGCGCCGGGCGCCTGCCGGGCGTGGACATGAATGGCTTCTCCGATCTGCTGTTCTACGCCATGCTCGGCGTGGTCATCGGCGGCCGCGTCGGCTACATGTTGTTCTATGCCTTCGACGCCTTGCTCGCCAATCCGCTGATCCTGTTCAAGGTGTGGGAAGGCGGCATGAGCTTCCATGGCGGCCTGCTCGGCGTGCTGGCCGGTTGCCTGTGGTGGGTGCGGCGGCAGCGCCTGCACTTCTTCGACGTCATGGATTTCGTCGCCCCGCTGGTGCCGCTGGGCCTGGGCTTCGGCCGCCTCGGCAACTACATCGGCGGCGAGTTGTGGGGCAAATACACCGGCAGCAGCTGGGGCGTGATCTTCCCGCGCGCCGAGCAAGGCCTGCAGGACCTGCCCTGGGACCAATTGCAGGCGCAGTACGCCAGCGGCGCGCTCAACGCCCTGGCCCGGCACCCCTCGCAGCTGTACGAAGCCTTCCTGGAAGGCGTGGTGATGTTCGCCGTGCTGTGGCTGTACTCGGCCAAGCCGCGCGCGCGCTATGCCGTCTCCGGCCTGTTCGCACTGCTGTACGGCCTGTTCCGTTTCCTGGTCGAATTCGTGCGCATGCCCGACAACGGCATCTACGTCGCCTTCGGCTGGCTGACCCGTGGGCAGATCCTCAGCCTGCCGCTGATCCTGCTGGGCCTGTGGCTGTTGTGGCTGTCGCGGCGCGCACCGGTCCTGCAGCCGGTGCCGGTCGTACCGGTGGAGAAGAACGCATGAAGCAATATCTGGACCTGCTGCGCCACGTGCTCGAGCACGGTGCCGAGAAGTCCGACCGCACCGGCACCGGCACGCGCAGCGTCTTCGGCTGGCAGATGCGCTTCGACCTCAACCAGGGCTTCCCGCTGGTCACCACCAAGAAGCTGCACCTGCGCTCGATCATCCACGAGCTGCTGTGGTTCCTGCAGGGCGACACCAACATCGCCTACCTGAAAGAGCACAAGGTCGGTATCTGGGACGAATGGGCCGACGAACACGGCGACCTCGGTCCTGTCTACGGCAAGCAGTGGCGCAGCTGGCCCGACGGCAAGGGCGGCACGATCGACCAGATGCAATGGCTGGTGGACGAGATCAAGCGCAACCCCGACTCGCGCCGGCTGGTGATCAGCGCCTGGAACGTGGCCGAACTGCCGCAGATGGCGCTGATGCCGTGCCACAGCCTGTTCCAGTTCTACGTCGTCGACGGCAAGCTGAGCTGCCAGCTCTACCAGCGCAGCGGCGACATCTTCCTCGGCGTGCCGTTCAACATCGCCAGCTACGCCCTGCTGACCCACATGGTGGCGCAGGCCACCGGCCTGGGTGTAGGTGACTTCGTCCACACGCTGGGCGACGCGCACCTCTATTCCAACCATTACGAGCAGGCGCGCGAACAACTCACGCGCACTCCGCGCCCGCTGCCGACCCTGCGCTTGAACCCCGACGTCACCGACCTGTTCGGTTTCCGCTTCGACGACATCGCGATCGAACACTACGACCCGTATCCGGCGATCAAAGCGCCGGTGGCGGTCTAGGCGCATGGCCACCGCCGGCCCGCGCATCAGCCTGGTGGCCGCGCTCGATCGCCAGCGCGCGATTGGCCGCGACAACGCCCTGGCCTGGCATCTCCCCGACGACCTGAAACACTTCAAGGCGCTGACCGTCGGCCGCCCGGTCCTGATGGGCCGGCGCACCGCGCAGTCGCTGGGCCGCCCGTTACCGGGCCGCGCCAACCTGGTGATGACCCGTTCCGGCCAGGCGCCCTTCGAGGGTATGCAGGCGGTGGCCGATATCGAACACGCGCTGGCGGCCGTGGCCGAACTCGAAGCCGGCGAGCTGTGCGTGATCGGCGGCGGCGAAATCTATCGCGAGTGGCTGCCGCTGGCAGACGTATTGCAGCTCACTTTCGTCGACACCGCGATCGACGATGCCGACGCATGGTTTCCCGAATGGGATGCCGCCCAGTGGCGCGAAACGACGCGCGAGAAGCA
>Ga0160434_100237_pt1 | contig 23349 bp, 18 predicted proteins | sample HID1973I_E0MG_FD_108273 | JGI IMG/M metagenome (GOLD analysis project Ga0160434, IMG submission 108273) | Enriched mosquito-associated microbial communities from UW Madison campus, WI, USA - HID1973I_E0 MG | ecosystem: Host-associated > Arthropoda: Insects > Digestive system > Unclassified ...
ACAGTCATTCACCTGTCATCAGGGGTGGCCAGACTGCGCCGGCTTGCTCCCACCCCTCTCGCGAACGGACCCCATGCGTCACTCTCTTTCTCGTGTCGTCCTGCGCCCGCAGGTGCTTGCTCTCTCCATCGCCGCGCTGCTGCCCGCGCTGGCGCTTGCCGCCGAGGAAGCCGATCCGGCCCCCGCGCCCGACGCGGCCAGCTCGGACGCCGCCCTCAACATCGTCGCCCTCGACCAGGTGGTGGTCACCGCGCAGAAGCGCGCGACCAACCTGCAGGAAACGCCGATCTCGGTCTCGGTGATCGATGCCGAGATGATGAAGGACCGCAATGCGATCTCGCTGGGCAGCTTTGCCGACGGCTCGATCCCCTCACTGCGCGTCACCCCGTTCGCCACTCGTAGTTCTGCCCTGAACATCGGCATCCGCGGCATCGGCGCGGCGGGCGATGCCAACCAGCCGGCACGCGACGCGGGCGTGGGCATCTACGTCGACGGCGTGTTCCTTGGCCGTTCGCAAGGCTTGGGCAGCATGCTCTACGACGTCGAGCGCATCGAGGTGTTGAAGGGCCCGCAGGGCACGCTGTTCGGCCGCAACACCGAAGGCGGCGCGCTGAGCATCGTGACCAAGCAGCCGACCGGCGAGTTCGGCGGTGAAGTCAGCGCCGGCGTGTCCAACTACAGCGGCTACAACAGCGCGCTGCACCTGGACCTGCCGAAGCTCGGCGATGTCAGCTTCAAGATCGACGCGGTGCAGGCCAAGCGCGACGGCACCACCGACAACCCGATGCAGGGCGAGAAGGACTTCAACAGCTACGACAAGCGCGGCGCGCGCCTGAGCGCGTTGTGGCAGCCGAGCGATGACTTCTCGGCGCTGTACGCGTTCGACCGTTCTTACGATGGCACCACGCCGTACCACACCCAGGTATTGGTGGCCGGTCCCTACCTGAGCCCGCTGCAGAAGGCCGGCGCCAGCGATGATCGCCGCGACAGTTCCATCCTCGGCGGACCGCAGGACGAGAACATCGGCCGCACCAACGGCCACCTGCTCAACCTGAGCTGGACGCTGAGCGACAGCCTGGAGCTGAAGTCGATCAGCTCGTACCGCGAGCTTGAGCAAGGCCAGTACGACATGGGCCTGGTCGACGCGATCTCCGCTTACGGTGGTCCCGGCACCCCGTTTGGCCGCTACAGCCTGGCCCAGGTCTACCAGCACCAGTACAGCCAGGAGTTCCAGCTGATCGGCAACACCTCGCAGGTGCAATACCTGCTGGGCGCGTTCTACTACCACGAGACCGCCGGCGACAACGCGCAGACCCCGAACATGCTGGTCTGGGGCCCGGGCGGCAACAGCTACTCGCTCAACCCGGCGACCAACCCGCTGAACCTGGACACGGTGCGCATCGACCGCGCGAGCAAGGCCTGGACCGACAGCCTCGGTATCTTCGGCCAGGCGACCTGGACGCCGGCCTCGCTGGAAGACCTGCACCTGACCGCCGGCGGCCGCTACACCCGCGATGACAAGAACGGCATCCTCTACATCGTCAACGGCGCCAGCACCGACCTGAGCTTCGACGATTCCTGGGGCCGCTTCGACCCGATGGTCAACATCGCCTACGACCTCGGCAAGAATGCGATGGTCTACGCCAAGTACAGCACCGGCTTCAAGGCTGGCGGCGCCAACTCGCGCTCGACCACCTACACCGCGTTCGACCCGGAAGAAGTGACCGCCTTCGAGCTCGGCTTCAAGTCGCAGTTCTGGGACAACCGCGCGCGCTTCAACCTGGCGCTGTTCGACTCGACCATCAAGGACAAGCAGGTCGACTTCACCCTGCCGTTCGACCCGAACAGCGGCGAGACCCGCACCACCATGGTCACCACCAACGCGCTGACCGACGGCAAGTCGCGCGGCGCGGAGCTGGAATTCAGCATCATGCCGGTGGACAACCTGACCTTCAGCTTCAACCACGCCTATACCGACATCGATGCGATCACCGCCATCGACCCGTTCGGCGCCGGCGTGCAGGTCACCGTGCAGCCGTTGCTGGCGCCGAAGAACGCCAGCAGCCTGGCCATCGACTACTGGCTGCCGTTCGCCAACGCCTCGGCGCTGAAGTTCCATGTCGACGGCAATTGGTCCGACGGCTTCTACACCAGCGAATACGACCAGACCCTCACCGACAGCTCGTTCGTGGTCAACGCGCGCATCGCCCTGGTCGACGTGCCGCTGGATGCGAAGGGCAGCACGATGGCGTTCTCGCTGTGGTCACGCAACCTGCTCGACGAACAGCACCTGTTCTACAAGCTCAACAACGCCGCGCTCGGCCAGACCGGCATCTTCAACGACCCGCGCACTTTTGGCCTGGATGTGGCCGTGCACTTCTGAACAACCGGAGCAAGCAGATGAAGAACCCGATCAAGCAAGAACTCGCCATCGCCCTCGCACTCGCGCTGTTCGCCGCCAACGCAGGCGCGCAGGTGGCGCAGCCAGCCGCCGCAGCGCAGGCCAATGCCGCCCAGGCGGCACGCACGGCCCCGGCCAACGTCGCGCCCGTCGCCGCAGACGCCCAGCGCGTGATCCCCCTGCAGGGCGCCTGGAATGCGCGCAGTTTCGCCGGCCTCAAGGGCAAGCACGGCCCGATCCCGGCCTCGGCGTTCGTCCGCACCGCGGATCTCAGCCGCCTCACCGACGCCGACCGCGACGCACTCGCTGCTGCCGGGGTGAAGCTGGACATCGACCTGCGCACCGCCGACGAGGAAGCACAGTCGCACGACGTGCTCGCCGACGACGCGCGCTTCGACTATCAGCGCGTCTCGCTGATGGGCACGGAGAAAATGGACCTGCAGAAGATGATGACCACCTTCCCCGATTCGCTGGGTCTGGCCTACAGGCAATGGCTGGGCAGCAACAAGCCGCAGTTCAAGCAGGTGTTCCAGCGCATCGCCGCGCAGGACGATGGCACCGTGCTGTTCCACTGCACCGCGGGCAAGGACCGCACCGGCATCATCTCCGGCGTGTTGCTCGACCTGGCGGGCGTGCCGCGCGCGGACATCGTGCACAACTACGCCATCTCGGCGCACTACCTGGAAGACCAGCCCAAGGACAGCGCGATGAACGCGCAGATGATGGCGCTGATGCGCCAGCATCCGGAGATCGCCAGGAAGATGGCCGGCATGGCCGGCACCGCGCCGGAGAACATGGAAATGTTCCTGGACGCGTTGCACAAGCAGTACGGCGGCGCGGCGGGCTACCTGAAGGAGGTGGGCTTGAGCGAAGCCGAAATCCACAGCCTCAAGGTGAGGCTCGGCCAGGCCGGCTGAGCCGGGAGACCAGCGCGGCACATCCGGAGCGGAGGCGATCGTTGAACGATCGCCTTCTCCGATAGTCGCTATCGTTTATTCCCGCTTTTGCATGCGTCGCCGCTGCGGATACTGGCTTCTCGCATTCGAAGAGGGGAAGCCAGTTGGAACAGATAGCTACACACGAACACGTCCTGGTCGTCGGCGGCAGCTCGGGCATGGGCCTGGCGTTGGCGGCACGGCTGCTGGGCGAGGGCGCCGAGGTCACCGTTGTCGGCCGTTCGCCGGAACGCCTGTCGCAGGCGCGCCAGCATTTGGGTGACAGTCCACGGCTGCACGCTATTGCGGCCGATATCACCGACGAGACGGCGGTCGAGCAGCTATTCGCGCGAACCGGCCCGCTGTCGCACATCGTCTCGACCGCGGCCGATGTCGGCGGGGTCTACGTCCCGCTTCCGGAAATGGATGCCGTCATTGCACGCCGCGTCATCGACTCGAAAGTGATGGCGCCCATCCTGCTCGCCAAGCACGGTGCGCCGAAGCTGCGCGCCGGCGGGTCGATCACTTTCACTTCGGGCATCGCCGCGTATCGACCGGCGGCGAAGGGCTCGGTTGTGGCCGCGATCAATGGGGCGATCGAATCGCTGGTCTATGCGTTGGCGGTGGAGCTGGCGCCGCTCCGGGTCAATGCGGTGTCGCCCGGCTGGGTGGACACGCCGATCTGGGAATCCGTGGCGGGCGCGGCGAAGAACGATCTCCTCGAAGCCATGGCCAAGCGCTTGCCGGTCGGGCGGATCGGGCGGCCGGACGATATCGCGCAGGCCATCGCCGCGGTCATGCGCAATGGTTTCATGTCAGGCACGGTAGTCCATGTCGATGGCGGTCAGCGCCTGGTCTGAGCGCTGATCACCTCTCGTGCCAGCACCTGGCACGCCATCGCGGCCGCAGAAAGCGCGCCGCGGCGGCGCCACAGCATTCGGATCGGCGTGCGCTCGCCTTCGCCGTGCCAGGGCACGGCATTGACGCCGGGATGCCCGGCGACGACTGCGGCCGGCAGCAACGCGCAGCCCTGGCCGGCATCCACCAGGCCACGGATCGTGCCGAGGCTGGCATATTCGCCCACTCGCCTCGGCGCGCTCTCCGTCGGGAACGCACGATCGAACATGCCGCGGTACACGCAGCCGGGCAACGTCACCAGGAAATCCTCGCCTGCCAGGTCGTCGTTGCCAATGCGCGCATGCGAAGCCAGGCGATGGCCGGGCGGCACCAGCACGAGCAGCGCTTCTTCGGCGATCACCTCGCTTTCCAGTGCCGGCTCCTCGGGAGCCGCGCCGTACACGAACGCCAGATCGATATCGCCGGCGAGTACACATTCGCGCAAGTCGCCGCTGTTGCCGGTCGTCAGTGCCAGCTGCACGTCGGGATGCTGTTGGCGGAATGTCGCCAGCAACGCGGGCAGGTACGCGGTGCACAGCGTCTCCAGGCCACCGAGGCGCAGCGGACCGGCAATCGCATTGGCGGCCATGGCGACCGCTTCGTATGTCTGTTCTGCAAGTTGCAGCAGGTCCTGCGCGTGGACCAGCAAGCGCTCGCCTGCCGGCGTCAACGCGAGCTGGCGCCGCGAGCGATCGAACAGGGCCACGTCGAGGTCCGACTCCAGTGCCTGCATCTGTTCGGAGACGCTCGATTGCGACAGGTGGACGCGTTCGGCAGCCCGGGAAAAGTTCAATGTCCGCGCGACGACCACGAAGGTTTTCAGATGACGCAATTGCATTGCACCGGCCATGCGAAAGGGGAGGGAAGTAGGGACGCCACGGCCACTTCGGGCCATGTCAACGCGGCGTCAGGATTGTATGTCGATCCTCGCCGGGACGGGTGCTCCGCACCGCCGTAAAGCGTTCAGCGCACCCAGCGAAAGCACCACGCCGCCCTAACACTTTGCGGTGCAGCCTACGCACGTGGTACCCCCTAATCGGAGCGCGAACATGGCAAATCAGAACCAGCGTCAACAGGGCGACAACACCGACGCGCAGAACGACGCCCAGCGCCGTCAGCAGGAACAGCAGCAGCAACAGCAGCAGGGTTCGGGCGAAGAGGAAGAATAAGTACTTCTCCCGCCAGTGTTTCCGAAGGGCTGCCTGAGGCAGCCCTTCTTGTTTTCGGGCCCCGCGCGGCGTCGTCGCGCCGTAATTGCACACGCACTTCGCAATGGCGTCTCGCATTTTTCACGCTCAAACGCGCAGCCTCCCGCTGCCCGCTGTGATGACAGCAATCTTTCAGGAGCGCCAACGCGATGAGTACACCCGGCGGCTACGCCACCCGCGATCCCTACGCCGTCGATACGGTGGCAGTGGTCACTACTTCCGATGTCGACACTGCCACGCCGCAGAGCGCTGTTTCCTGGGGCGCGATCATTGCCGGCGCCGTAGCCTCGGCTGCGCTTTCGTTGATCCTGATCATCCTTGGCGTCGGCCTTGGCCTGTCGTCGGTGTCGCCGTGGGCGTTCCAGGGCGTGTCGGCCGAGACCTTCGGCTGGTCGAGCATCATCTGGCTGGCCCTGACCACCATTGCGGCCTCGGGCCTGGGCGGCTACATCGCCGGACGCCTGCGCACCAAGTGGACCGCCTTGCATGGCGATGAAACCTACTTCCGCGACACCGCGCATGGCTTCCTGTCCTGGGCCGTGGCGACGCTGCTGGCCGCCGGCCTGCTGACCAGCGCGATCGGCGGCATCCTCGGTACCGGCGCCAAGGTGATCGGCGCGACGGCTGGCGCAGCGGCTTCCACCGCGGGCGGTCTGGCCGCAGCCGGTGCAGGCACCGCGGCGCTGGGCTCCCAGGACGGCGACATGCAGTACTGGGTGGATTCCTTGTTCCGTTCGACCCCGGGCGCTGCGCCGATGCCGGCCGCGCCGGCGGATGCGTCCGCTCCTGCTGGCCCGGTGCGGCCGCCGGCCGCTGGCGCATTGGCGCCGCCGCGTCCGATGCCCGGCATGGACCGTCGCGACGTTCGCGCCGAGGTCAACCGCATCGTCGTCAACAGCCTGCAGTCCGATCGCATGGACGGCGCCGACACCCAGTACCTGGCGCAGCTGGTGGCCGCACAGACCGGCATGAGCCAGGCCGAGGCGCAGACGCGCGTCACTGAGGTCCAGGCACGCATGCGTGCGGCGATCGACAAGGCCAAGCAGGACGCCAAGCAGGCCGCCGACGACGCGCGCAAGGCGACCGCCTACGCCGCCTTGTGGCTGTTCATCACGCTGCTGGTGGGTGCGTTCTTTGCCAGCCTGTTCGCCACCTGGGGCGGCCGCCGCCGCGACCTGTAATCCCGTTCGTCACTTGAGGAGGACGCTATGAAGTATTTGCTGCTGTGGTTCCTGGGCATCCCGATTCCGATCCTGCTGTTGATCGCCCTTTTGCGCTGAGGTATAGCGCTAGCGTCAGGCCGCCGTTGGGCGGCCTGATGCATTTGTCAGGCCGTCGCCCCCGGCCAGTGGCCGCTTTGCCCCGCCATCCGCGTTGATCCCCGTACTCTTGTCCGGAGACTGCCATGAACGTCGTTGCCGCCTTGCGTCCTGCCCTGGTGCTCTGCCTTGCCTCGATGTTGCCCGCCGTCTGTTCGGCGCAGGTGTCCACGGTCACCGCGGCCCAGCGCCTGCAAGCCCTGGATGCCAACCACGACGGCGTGCTCAGCCGCTACGAGTACGACAGCGACGCCGCCCTCGCAGCCATGGACACCGACAGGAACGGGCGCATCTCCGCCGAGGAGCTGCAGGCCTACATCGGCCCGGGCGAGCAGGGCGGGGCGACGGCGAAGGAAAGGATCGTCGGCTCGGACGTGGACAACGATGGCGAATTGTCAGACGAGGAGTTGCGCCGCAGCCTGGACTTCCGCTTCAAATGGCTGGACAAGAACAAGGACGGCAACGTCGACCTGGCCGAGCTGGGCGCCGGCACGAACACCCCGATGGTGGGCCGGCGCTAGTCGCCGGCCCGGGCGCCGCGAAGGCGCCCGGATCCAACCGCCGGCATCAAGCGCCCGGGCAGGGCGCGGCCGGCCACACGCGATGGCAGCTGCCGATCAGGTCGGCATGAAGCCGCGCGTGGTCTTCTTTTCGTTCTTCTCTGCCTTCTTTTCCTTCATCGTCTTGGCAGGCTTCTTCTTCGTTTCTTTCTTTTTATCCAGGCCCTTGGCCATTGCCGTGTCCCCATGTGCTGTTCGGTCGCAAGAGCATGGCACATCCGGGGCGGGCGACGCATGGCTTGCATGACCTCCGAGGTCATGGCGCCGCTGCCGGCCGCGCAGCAGAATCCCGCCCACTCACCGGAGGGACTTCCATGCACCCGATGTTGCTGTTCCCGGCCTTGCTGTTCTGCATCGGCGCCGCACAGGCCGCGCCGGCCACCGCCACCCCGGCCCCCGCCCGCCTCGACCATGTCCTGCTGTGGGGCCACGGCATCGACCAGGCCAGCGCGGTCATGGCGGTCAAGCTGGGTTTCCAGGTGCGGCCTGGGCGCGACCCGGGTGGCGTGGCCAACCGCTATATCCGTTTCGCCGACACCGGCTATATCGAGTTGCTCGGCGTCACTCGTGCCGATCCCAGCTTCGACCCGGGCATGGAGGAGGATCGAAAGGCACTCAGGGACGGTCCGGGCGCACGCACCTTCGGGCTGCGGTCTTCGGCGCTGGACGCCGTGCACAGCCTGCTGGCATCACGCGGCTACGCGGTGACGCCGTTCTTCAGCGGGCCGGACAGCGCCAAGCCCGGCTGGCGGTTGTTCGCCTTCGACAAGGCGCCGCTGTCGAGCAACACCTTTTTCATCGACTACAAGGCCGACTACGCGCCCGACCAACGCGACCCGTCCAACCAGGACGACTATCGGGTGACGCGCGAGCACCCCAACGGGGCCCGCCAGCTGTCGGCGATCTGGCTGCTATCGGCCAGCGCGCAATCCGATCGCCAGGCACTCGATCACATGGGCTTCGGCCACGCCGTACCGATCAAGCTGCCCGAAGTCGGTGCGCGGGGCTTCTGCGTACCGGTCGGGCCGACCGCGCTGCTGGTCCTCGAACCTGACGGCAAGGGCCTGGCGGCGGACGTCATGGCCAATGGCGGGGCGCGCGTGCTCGGTGTCAGCATCGGCGTGGCCGATATTGGCCGCGCGCGGCGCTGGGTCGAACGCGGCTACGAGCAAGCCCTGGCGACCTACCCAGGCGCCTGGGGAGAGGCATTCCTGGCCCCGACCCAGGACGACCTCGGCCTGTCGATCGAGTTCCACGCCGTGCAGGCCGCGCCGGCGGCGTGTCCCGGCGCCGGCAGCTAGGACTATCCTGCGCATGACCCTGGCCCAAGGACTTCCCATCGCCTCTTTGCAGACCAACGCGGCGCATTCGCCGGTGGGTGAGCTGTTGCGGCAGTGGCGCGCGGCGCGGCGCCTGAGCCAGCTGGACCTGGCGCTGGAAACCGGCATCTCGACACGCCACCTGAGCTGCGTCGAAACCGGCAAGGCGCACGCCAGCCGCGACACCGTCTCGCGGCTGGCCGATGCGCTGGGCATGCCGCTGCGCGAGCGCAACGCGCTGCTGCGGGCCGCCGGCTTCGCTGCAATGCATCTCGAAACGCCGCTGCAAGCGCCGGCGCTCGATCGCGTGCGCCAGGCGGTGGACCTGATCCTGGCGCATCAGGAGCCGTACCCGGCCTTCGTCATCAGCCGGCACTGGGACGTGTTGGCGACCAACGCGGCCGCCGTGCGCGTCAATCAGTTGCTGATGGGGGGCCGCCCGGGCCGGCATGGCAACCTGATCCGCCAGATCTTCGACCCGGCGGACTTCCGTCCCGTGATCGCCAACTGGCACGAGGTCGCCGGCCGCTTCCTGCGCCACCTGCACGACGACCTCAGCGCCAATCCCACCGACCGCCGCACCCGCCAGCTACTGGACGAGGTCCTGGCCTATCCCGATGTCCCGCCGCGCTGGCGCGAGCGGCCCCTGGGCGATGAGCTTTCGCCGGTGGTCACGTTTACCTTCAACAGCCCGCGCGGCGAGCTGCGCTTCTTCGAGACCATCACCACATTCGCGGCGCCGTATGACGTGACGCTCGACGAGATCCGCATCGATTGCACGTTCCCGGCCGACGAACATACGGCGATGGTCTGTGCCGAACTGGCGCGGCAGGAAGGTTGAGGTTCTACGGCTTGCCGGCCGCGACATCGCGCTTGAATTGCAGCGCGCACAGCCCGCGCGCCTGCCACTCATGGGTGAGCGTGGTCGGAGGCTGTGACCTTCCGGACCGCATGGCCGTGCCGTGGCTTGGCCGCGGCACGGCCACGCGATCGCCACCAGGCTGATGAGGATCAAGGTACGCAGCAGGTCTTGCAGGACAGGCATGTCCAAGGCTCCTTGGTCCCGCTCCGAGCGAGGCATGTGCGGCGGCTGGCGGCCTTCAGCCCTGCTTCTTGCAGATCGACGCGATCACCTTGCACAGCGCCATCGGCGAGAACGGCTTGCTGCAGATCGGCCGGTCACGGAAGCGCGCCTCCACCGTCGACTTGCCATAACCGGTGGTCAGCACGAAAGGGATGTCCGACTCGGCGAGCAGGTCGGCAAACGGATAGGACGTCTCGCTGCGCAGATGGATGTCCAGCACGACCACGTCGGGCCGCTGCGGCGGCGCGGCGAGGAATGTCTGCGCTTCCTGCAGCGTCGCGCCCACGCCCAGGACCTCGGCGCCGGCATCCTCGAGCACCTCGCTCAAGGTCATCGCCAGCAGGTAATTGTCCTCAACGATGTAGACCCGGCAACCCGATAGCGCTGCATCCATTTTTTCACTTCCCCGCGGATCGTCCGCGCTGGCTTGCCGCTAGGTGAAGGGAACTTCGATTGTGCAGCGCACCCCATCGGCATCGAAGTCCAGGCGCGCGGTGGCGCCCAGCGTATGCGGCAGCGCCTTGGTGATGAGTTGGGTGCCAAAGCCGCTGCGTTCCGGCTTCACCACCGCCGGGCCGCCGCGTTCGCGCCAGGCCAGCGACAGACACTGGCGGCCCTCGCTGCGCGGCAACACTTCCCACTCCACCGTGAGGTGGCCTTCGGCGTCCCTGAAGCAGCCGTACTTGATCGCGTTGGTGCTCAATTCGTGCAGGGCCAGGCTGAAGGTTTGGGCCATGTCGAAGCTCAGCGCCACCTTCGGCCCGGTCAGGCTGACCCGTTCCATCGGCACGCCGAGCGAACTGAGTTCGCTCAGCGACATTTCCGCCAGGTCCACTTCGCCGGCCAGCGTGCCGCCCAGCAGGCTCTGTGCGCGGCCAAGCGCAGATAGGCGCAGGCCGAAGTCTTCCAGCCCGGGCGCGCCGCGCAAGGTGCGCGTGGCGATCGCCTGCACGACGCCGAGCAGGTTGCGGGTGCGGTGTTCGAGCTCGGCGATCAGCATGGCCTGGCGCCCTTCGGACTCCATCAGCGTGCTGACATCGAGGAAGGTCACCACCAGGCCGCGCGAGCGGCGGCTGTTGTCGAGGTAAGGGCCGACGCGCACCAGGTACTGGCTGCGACCTTCTTTGGCGTTGGCGCGCAGCTCAACACTGACGCCATCCTCGCGCACGCGGCGCAGGACCTCGCCGAAGCTGGGCAGGCCGACCTTGACCGACAAGTCGGTGATCGGGCGTCCGATATCCGTGCCGCGGATGTTCAACACGGCTGCCACCGCTGGCGTGAACGAGCGGATCGCCAGCTCGGCGTCGAGGAAGACGGTGGCCACGTCAGTGGCCCGGAAAAGGTTCAGCAGATCGTTGTTGGCGCGGTCCAGCGACTCGAGCTTGCCGTGCAGTTCGAGGTTGACCGTATGCAGCTCTTCGTTGACCGACTGCAGTTCCTCCTTGGAGGCTTCCAGTTCCTCGTTGGTCGACTGCATTTCTTCATTGACCGAGACCAGCTCCTCATTGGAAGACTTCAGCTCTTCCAGGGCGGTTTCGTACTCTTCGATCAGTGACTGCAGGCGGTCACGGGTTTCCCGCAGCTCGCGGTCCGCCTGTCGGCTCTGCGCATCGCGGCTCTCGCTGCCCTCCGACAGGCCCTGCGCTTCCTCGGCGCTGAGCATGGGTCCCTGGTCGACGAAGATCACCAGGAACAAGGCGTCGCGCGCGGTGCGTTCGGCCACCGGTTCGACTACCACGGTGACCAATTGCACCCGGCCCTCGTCCATCGGCACGGCGATGCCTTCGCGCTGTGTCGAGCGACCGCTTTCCACGGCCTCGCGGAACACCGTTCGCAGGTCCAGACGCAGCTCGCGCCGAGCCAGCGCGAGCAGGTGTCGCGTCGGTGTGCCGGCCGGGGTCTCCAGGTACTTGCCGGTGCGTCCCGAGAAATGGACAACGTCGCCCTCGCTGGTGACCACCACGTGCGCAGGCGCATAGCGGTCCAACACCTGGGCGTCGGCCGCCTGGCGAACGGATACTGCCGTGGCATCGCGCCGGCTGCTCGGTTCGGCGCCGACCAAGCCGCGGGGCAAAGCCAGGGCCAGGGAAAGCGGCAGGCGCACGCTCGGCGTGCTGCCCGGACGCCGGCGGAAGATGCGCAGGCGTTTTTCCAGCGCCACGAACAGCTCGTCGAACTGGCTGAGGTTTTCGGCCGTGCCCAGGAACAGGAAGCCATCGGGCTTGAGGGCGTAGTGAAAGGTCGGGATAACCTGGGCCTGGATCGCCTGCCCGAAATAAATCAGCAGGTTCCGGCACGACACCAGGTCGATACGGGAGAAGGGCGGGTCGCGGATGACGCTGTGCGGCGAAAAGATGCACAGCTCGCGCACTTCCTTGGACACGATGTAGCTCTCGCCATCGGCAACGAAGAAGCGCTCGCGTCGCTCGGCGCTCACCCCATTGAGCATGGCACGCGGATAACGGGCCGCGCGCGCCACGCTCAGGGCGCGGTCGTCGATGTCGGTGGCGAACAGTTGCACACGCGGCACGGCGGTAAGCCCGGCCATGTGCTCGCGCATCAGGATTGCCAGCGAATAGACCTCTTCGCCCGTGGCGCAGCCTGGCACCCATACGCGCACCGTGTCTTCGGCGGTGCGGCCCTCGAACAGCTGCGGTATCACCAGCTCGGCCAGGCTGTCGAAAGCGTCCGCGTCGCGAAAGAAGTTGGTCACGCTGATCAACAGGTCGCGGAACAGGCTGGCGGTTTCCTGGGGGTCGCGGCGCAAGGTCTCCACGTACGCCGGGATGTCCGACAGGCCCATCACCTGCATGCGCCGATGGACTCGGCGCACGAAGGTCTTCTTCTTGTAGCCGCTGAAGTCGTGTCCCACCTGGGTGCGCAGCAGGCCGAAAATCTCCGCCAACGCCTGGCGCTCGGCGTCGGCGTGACCTTCCTGCGCCGCTGCCTCTGCGATGTTGTTCAGCAGGCGGGCATGGCGGGCGTAATCGGCCAGCCGCCCACCCATTTCCTCCACGCTCAGCGCGAAATCGGCGAAACCGGAAGAGATCGCCGTATCCGGCATGCTCGGGTGGGCAGGACCGAAGCGGCCGCCCTGCTGTGCGAGAGTCAGGCCAGCGCCTTCCTGTATGGCTTTCAGGCCCAGGGTGCCATCACCATCGCCGCCGGACAGCACGATGCCGATGGCCAGCTCGTGCGCATCGCGCGCCAGTTCGCTGAAGAACACATCGATCGGTTTGGGCTCGCGACGCTGGCCGGCGGGACGCACCCGCAACCTGCCGTTCGCCATCCCCAGCACAACCCCCTCGGGCGCCACGTAGACCTCGTTGGGCCGCAGTGTTGCGCCATCGACGGAGACGTGGACCGGCATGCCGGTGAAACGCGACAGGATCTGCGGCAGCTGCGAAGGATGCGAGGCGCTGAGATGGGTGACCACCACGAACGCCATGCCTGGATCGTCCGCGAGCCCGCGGAAGAAGCCCTCCAGAGCCTCGACGCCGCCCGCAGATGCGCCCACGCCGACGACGGGAAACCGTTCCAAAGACGTCATCCGACCTTCGTTCGCGAACTGAATGGCGGCCATGCTCCACTTGCGCCTCTGCACTGTCAACGCGTGGATCGCGGCGCAGGCCCGTAGAGACCCGCGCCCGGTTTGGGTTGTAGCAAGCAATCGATACCCAGGACGATCCCACCGCGACCATGCGCTCCGGGCAATGACGGAAAAGTGTAGGTTCGGTTAGGCCGCTCCGGCGCCGGCTTAGCCGGCGTTGATCAGGTCACGGATGCGGCCGGCCAGGTCGTCCATTGAGAACGGCTTGGTCAACACGTGCATGCCAGGGTCGAGGTGACCGTGGCTGAGCACCGCGTTCTCGGCATAGCCGGTGATGAAAAGCACCTTGAGGCCGGGCCGGCGCACCCGCGCAGCATCGGCCATCTGCCGACCGTTCATGCCGCCCGGCAGGCCGACATCGGTCACCAGCAGGTCCACGCGGGTGTCGGTGTTGAGGATGCGCAGGCCCTGCGCGCCGTCCTCGGCTTCCAGCGGGCAATAGCCCAGGTCGCTGAGCACTTCGCTCACCAGCACGCGCACCGTCGGCTCGTCGTCGACCACGAGCACGGTCTCGCCACGCAGGCTGCGCGGGGCGTCGTCGACCGTGTCGTGTCCGGCCACCTCCTCACTTTCGCCGAGGTAGCGCGGCAGATAGATGCACACCGTGGTGCCCTTGCCGACTTCCGAATAGATGTGCACGGCACCGCCGGATTGCTTGGCGAAGCCATAGATCATCGACAACCCGAGCCCGGTACCCAGGCCGATGGGTTTGGTGGTGAAGAACGGATCGAACGCCTTGGCCACCACATCCGGCGTCATGCCGGTGCCGGTGTCGGTGACGCACAGGGAGATGTATTGGCCCGCTTCCAGGCCACGGTCGCGCGCGGTGCGCACATCCATCCAGCGGTTGCCGGTCTCCAGCGTGATCTTGCCGCCGTCGGGCATGGCATCGCGTGCGTTGAGGCACAGGTTGAGGATGGAATTTTCCAGCTGGCTGGCGTCGATCAGCGAGGGCCACAGGCCGGCGGCGTTGACCGTCTCGATGGTGATCTCGGGGCCGACGCTGCGCTGGATCAACTCCTCGATGCCGCTGACCAGCTGCTTGATGTCGGTCGGCTTGGGCGCCAGCGTCTGCCGGCGCGAGAACGCCAGCAGGCGATGGGTCAGGCTGGCGGCGCGGTTGGCCGCGTTCTGGGCGATGCCGACATAGCGTTCCAGGTCGGCAGGTCGCCCCTGGGCCATGCGCATCTTCATCAGCTCCAGGCTGCCGCTGATGCCGGTCAGCAGGTTGTTGAAGTCATGCGCCAAACCGCCGGTCAGCTGGCCCACCGCCTCCATCTTCTGCGACTGGCGCAATGCGGCCTCGGCCTCCATCAGCTCATGGGTGCGCTGCTCGACCCGCTGTTCGAGGGTTTCGTTGGCTTCACGCAAGGCCATCTCGCTGTGCAGGCGCTGCTCGGCGGTACGCACGCGTTCGGCGAACTCGCGAATGAACGCCAAGTCCTGCTCGTCCCATTGCCGGACCTCGGCCATGTTGACGAACAGCACCGCCACCAGCCGGCCTTGCTCGATGATCGGTACGTTGACGAACGCACGCGCGTGCTTTTCGGCCAGCTTATCGGCCGTGTCGCGGGTGCGGGGATCGTCGCTGACATCGCCGATGCAGACGATCTCGCCCTGCCGCAGCGAGTCGACGAAGTTGCCGTAATCCAGCAGGCGCAGCTCGCCCACCAGGCTCTCAACGCCTTCGGCGGTCCAGTTGCTTTCGATGCGCAGCAGGTCGCTGTCATCGACGATCTGCGCATAGCCGGCGCGGCTGGCCTTCAGCGCCTTGCCCAAGGTGATGGTGGCCATGATGCCGACCTGTTCGGGCCGGTCGGCGTCGCGGATGTTGTCGGTCAACGCCACCAGCGCTTCGCGCCGCGCCTCGGCGCGGGCACGGTCGGTGACATCGACGCCTTCGACGAAGATGCCGCTGATCTCGCCCAATTCGTTCTTGATCGGCTGGTAGACGAAGTCCAGCACCCGTTCCTTGATCGGCCCGCCGGGGTGGGTCTGCATGGCGAAGGGCGCACCGCGCGCCGAGTACGCTTCGCCGCTGGCGAATACCGAGTCGAGCAGGGCGAGATAGCCTTGCGCCACTGCATCGGGCAGCACCTCCCGCAACGGATGGCCCACGACCTCGCGGTGCCCCACCAACCGGCGATAGGCCGGGTTGGCCAGTTCGAAGCGATGGTCGCTGCCGCGCAGCACGGCCATGAACGACGGCGCCTGCTCGAACAACTGCGCCAGCCGGTGGTGGTCTTCGGCGCGCGCGCGCTCGGCCAGCAGGCGCTCGGTAGTTTCCACCACAATGGCCAGCACGCCGATCGGCCTGCCGGCCTCGTCCTGCACCGGCGAGTAGTCCACATCCACCCAAAGCCGCTTGAACTGCCCGTCGCGATTGAGGGTCAGCTCCATGTCCTTGTAGGACAGCGGCTGGTTGCCCAGCAGCACATGGCGGATGACGTTGTCGTTGAAGCTGGCGATTTCGTCCCAGCCTTCGCGGACATTGGAGCCCAGCAGCTCGGGATGGCGGTCGCCGGCGAAGGCCGAGTAGGCGTCGTTGTAGATCATGACGCCCTCTTCGCCCCACAGCGTCACGATCGCCACCGGCGATTGCAGCATGAGCGAGACGGTGGTGCGCAGCGCGGGCGGCCAGCCTTCGATCGGGCCCAGTCCGGTGGATGCCCAATCGTGGTTGTCGATCAGGGTGCCGAGTTGGCGGCCGCCAATAAGGAACGGATGCTTCAAGTGGGCCCCCTAAGGCACCGGCTGCGGATAAGAACGCGCCGGCCCGGAGGCCAGCGCGAGGGCCGATCTTAAGCCACGCGGCGTCCACGTCCCATGATCGCGGGAAGCCGCCGGCACCCACCCTGGCGGCCGTATGATAGCCACAGCGGCTACGCGCCACCTGCCGCCCTTCACCCCGCTGCCGGCCGTACCGCATGTGCTACTCCGCCCAGATCAAAGCCGACTACCGCAAGCTGGTCCGCGCCTATGGCGCCGTCATCTCGTTGCAGGACTTCGCCGAGCTCTATTTCCACGACCCCGGCAAGTCCCGGCCGAAAACGCCCAAGGCCATGGACGACGCCTTCCTGCTCGCCGACGACGACACCGTGGCCGGGATCGCCGCGCAGATCCGCGACTGGAACCGGGACGAGGCCGGGCGCTGGGAAGAAGAGCTGTTCGCGCAGAAGACCCGCCTCAACACGGCCGAGCGCGCGCTGCAGACAAAGCTCACCAAGAAGGCGCAGAACGACGTGCGCGTGGCCGGCAACAAGATCGGCCGGGCGACGGAGAAGCTCGACGACCTGCACCGCACCGAGCCGTTGCCGCGCGACAACCGCATTTTCCCTGGCGCCTATGCGCCGGTCATTGTCAGCGAGGGTGGCCGCCGGGTGATCAAGCCGATGCGCTACCAATGCCGGCTCGCCGGCAAGCCGGCGACCTACGACGACAAGTACCCCGGTACCTACAACGCCCGCCGCGACAGCCTGGAAAGCTACTGGCGCGAGGCCTTTGGCCGCGACCATGCGCTCCTGGTCGTCGACACGTTCTACGAGAACGTCACCGGCCCCGATGGCAAGAACCGGGTCATCCAGTTCAGCCCGCGCGATGGCGCGCCGATGTTGGTGGCCTGCCTGTGGTCGTACTGGGTCGACTCGACCGGCCAGTCGCCCAACCTGCTTTCATTCGCCGCCATCACCGACGAGCCGGAGCCCGAGGTGGCCGCCACCGGCCACGACCGCAGCATCATCAACCTCAAGCCCGAGTACATCGATGCCTGGCTCAATCCGGACCGGAACAACCTGGCGGCGTTGTACGCCATGTTCGAAGACCGCGCCCGGCCGTACTACGAGCATCAGGAAGCGGCCTGAGCCCAACTCGAGGGACCTGCAGCATGAGCATCGTCATCACCGCCTTCGAACGCTCGCCCGACGGCGGCAAGGGACTGGCGCGGGACACCCGCGTGCGCTGGGCGCTGGAAGAGGTGGGCCAACCCTACGAGGTCCGGCTGGTTTCCTTCGCGGCGATGAAGGAGCCAGCACATAGGGCATTACACCCCTTCGGCCAGATTCCGACTTACCAGGAAGATGACCTGGTGTTGTTCGAAACCGGATCGATCGTCCTGCATATCGCCGAGCGCCATGCCGGCCTGCTGCCGGCCGCCGCCAACGGCCGCGCCCGCGCGATCACCTGGATGTTCGCCGCGGTCAACACCGTCGAGCCGCCGATCCTCGACCTGGTCACCGTCAAGCTGCTGGAGGGCGACAAGCCCTGGGCGCAGGAACGCATGCCCTTGGTCCAGGAACGCATCCGCACGCGGCTGACCCAACTGGCCGCGCGCCTGGGCGAAGCCGACTGCCTGGACGGCGGCTTCAGCGCCGGCGACCTGATGATGGTGTCGGTGCTGCTCAGGCTGCGGCCGTCGGGCCTGCTGGACGAGTATCCGAGCCTGGCGGCCTATGTCGCGCGCGGCGAGGCACGGCCGGCGTACCAGCGGGCCTTCGCCGCGCAATGGGCGATCAACGCGGGCTAGGCGTCGCGTAGAACGCGGCGATTCCCGGAATGAAGTTCTGCGGATTCGCACCGACCAGGTTGGTCAGTACGACGATAGCCAGGTCCTGTTCGGGATAGACGATGAAGGCCGCGCGTGCGCCGCCCATTCCGGCCAGTTGGCGCTGGCCAGCGGTGCCCAGCGACGCCCAACCCGCGGCCCACGCGCCGTCACCGCCGTCGTTGAGCTTCTCCGGCACCCACATCTGCTGGAGGCTTTCGGCCCGCAACAGCCGGCCGCCGGTCAACGCCACCATCCACTGCGCCACCTGGTCGGCGGTGGTCTGGATACCCGCGCCGGACCACAGGCTGTACGGCACGTCGTAGAACCAGTGCGACAAGCGCTCGGGGTCGCCCTTGCTGTCGCTCTTTCGCGGGAAATAGCTGTACATCGACGCCGCATTGGCGGTCAGGTCGTAGCTGTCGCCGAAGGTCGAAGCCCTCATGCCCGCCACCTTGAACTGGTGCGTGGCGAGGTACTGCTCGTAAGGCATGCCGCTTTGCTTGGCGATGATCTGCGACAGCAATACATAGTTGGTCTGGTTGTAGGCGAACCGCTCGCCGACGGCGGCGTCCATCGGAAGCTGCCGTACCGCTTCCCAGGCCCCGCGCTCGCTGCCGCCGCCGATCAGGCCTTGCTCATCGAGGATGTCCGGCAGCCCCGAGGTATGCGCCAGGAGTTGGCGAACGCGAATGTTTCGCCACGCTTCGGGCAGGCCGTCCAGGTAAGCGGAAACCGGCGCCTGCAGGTCGACCTTCCCGGCCTCGGCCAATTGGGCGAGCGCCACGCCGGTGAACGACTTCGTCGCCGAATTGAGCGGGAACAAGGTCGTGCGAGTCGCCGGCACCTTGTTCTCCACATTGGCCAGGCCGTAGCTCTCGGACAGCACGATCCGGTGGTCCTTGACCACGGCGATCTGCAGGCCGGGGATGCGCTGCTCGCGCATGGTCTTCTGCACGAACGCACGGGCCCGCGCATTGGCCTGGTCCAGCGTGCTGGCGGTGGCGACCCAGGCGGGCAGGGCCAGCAATGCGAGGGCGACCAGGGTGATGGCGCGATGGCTACGAGGTGACATCAAACTCTCCGGAAGATGCGGACGCGGGATGCGGCAGCGTGTTCCTCGCCAAGCATGTCTGGCGGGACTGAGGGTCAGATGCGGCCAACGGGCAAAGGGTTTAGATGCCACCCAGCCCGGGGCGCGAGTGGGCCGGGTCAGCGACCTGCTTTGGTGCTCCCGGCTTCCTGCTCCAGGTGGGTCAGGTACAGCCGCAGGTCGAACTCCAGCTGGTGGTAGTCCGGCGCCATGTGCGTGCACAGCTGGTAGAAGGCCTTGTTGTGGTCGGCTTCCTTCAGATGCGCCAGCTCGTGCACCACGATCATCTTCAGGAATTCAGCGGGCGCCTCGCGGAACACGCTGGCAATGCGGATCTCGCGGCTGGCCTTGAGCCGGCTGCCCTGCACGCGGGAGATCGTGGTGTGGGTACCGAGGGCATGCTTCATCACCTGCAGCTTGCCGTCGTAGAGCACCTTGCCCAGCGGCACCGAGCGGCGCAGATGCCGTTCCTTCAGCGCCTGCACGTAGTCATACAGCTGCCCATCGCTGCGCACGCCATGGGGCTCGGCATATTTCGCCGCCAGGACCGCGCCCAGTTGCCCCTGCGCGATCAGCTCATGCACCCGCGTCTGCAGGTGCGGTGGGTAGCCGGCGAGGTATTTCAGCGGTTCCATGGGGGCGCGGGAGCGAGGCGGGCGGCAGGGTCGGCGGGTATGATGGACTGTAAATCCCCCAGCAAGACACTGCGACATGGCCAAGGCGAATCCCCTTCAGGAACAACTGCTCAAGGCGGGCCTGGTCAAGAAGTCCAAGGTCGACCAGGTCGCGCGCGAGCAGAACAAGGCCCGCCACGCCAAGGGGCCGGCCGCGCCGAACGAGATCCAGGTCGAAGCCGAGCGCGCCCGGGCCGAGAAGGCCGAGCGCGACCGCGCGCTGGAGGCCGAGCGCAAGGCGCAGGCGCGCGTGGCCGAGCTGCGGGCGCAGGCGCGGCAGATCATCACCGACAAGAAGGTGCCGCGCAGCGGCGAGAGCGAGTACCGCTTCACCGCCGACGGCGTCATCCGCACCGTGCTGGTCAACGAGGATCTGCGCAAGAAGTTGTCGGCCGGCGTGCTGGTCATCGCCCGCATCGACGATCGCTACGAACTGTTGCCGCGCGAGGCCGCCGACAAGGTGCGCGAGCGCGATGCGTCGATGATCGTGCTCGACCATGGCCAGGTTACGGGTGCTGCGGCGTCCACGAGCGCCGAAGACGATGCCTACTACGCGCAGTTCCAGGTGCCGGACGACCTGGTCTGGTGATCGCCCGGCAGCAGCGAATGCCGCACCCGTTCAGTGAGCCAGATGTGATCGTTCTTACGTAGGACTACGGCCTTGCGGCAGTAGAATTACGCTTGCGTGTCCTATGGCTGCGGTGCAGTTTTTCGACTGCGGGAGCCTGAAGGGAATCACGATGCGAGACCGTTCCAGCCGGCGGAGCAACCGGGCCAGCCTGCGGCCGCAGCTCAGCCATCTGTCGTTCTGCATCGCGATGGGTCTGGCGCTGCAGGCGCATGCGCAGAGTTGTCCCGCGCCGGCCTCCGTCTCGGGCACCCAATGCACGATCCAACCCGGCACGATCGTGACGGTGGCCGCCAATGCTACCGGCATCGGCGCCGTATCCCACGCGATCATTCATGCGGACGGCGTCACCGAGCGCCTCGCCGGTGCCAACGCGCTCGGCATCCTGGCCCAGGATGAATCCGTTGTTGGCTTCCACGGCAGCACGCTGACCACCACCTCAACCGCCGGCAACGCGAGCGGCCAGGTCGGCATGCGCGCCACTGGCGTCGGCAGCCGCGTCGAAGTGGGCGACTCAAGCATCCTGCTGGCGCCCGGCGGCACCAGCACTCCGGCCAATCTGCGTGGCGTCAGTGCCGAGGCCGGCGGCCTGGTCCTGCTGGACAACACCACCGTGCAGGTGCGTGGCGGCGCGAACGCACTCAACAACTACGGTGTGCAGGCATTGGGCGCCGGCAGCGAAGTGCGGATGAGTGGCGGCAGCGTCGACACCCTGTCGCGTGGCGCGTTCGGCGTGCTGGCCCAGGAGGGTGGTCTGCTGACCCTGACGGGAACGCAGATCACTACCGGCGGCGCCCAGAACACCACTACCAATGATGGCAGCCATGCCATCGTCGCGCGCGGTGCGGACAGTCGGGTCAACGGCCAGAACGTGGTCGCCAGCACCTCGGGTACGTTGGCCAATCTGGTGCGCGCCGACAGCGGCGGCGCGGTCAGCCTCAGCGGCAGCCAGCTCAGCCACACCGGCAATGGCAACATCGCTTTCCCGGCCGCGGCGATCCGGGTAGCCAGCGGCGGCCAGTTCACCCTCGGCGGCAACAGCACCGTCTCCACCACGGGCGCGCTCTATTCGCCAGGTTTGCTGGTGGACGGTGCCGGCTCGACCGCGACGATCACCGACTCGCGCATTGACGTGGCCGGCGCACGATCGTTCGGCGTATCGGTGAAGGACGGTGCCGCCGTGTCGTTGGTTCGCAGCACCGTCGCGATGGCACCGATCACGGCAACGGGCCCGTTCTCACCCGCGGTCCAGGCCGAAGGCGCCGGAACGCGGATCGGCCTGCAGGGCGGTGCGGTCACTACCGAGAGCGCCACCGCCTACGGCGTGCGTGCATTGAGCGGTTCGGCCATCACCCTGGATGGAACCTCGATCACCACGGCCGGCGTCGATGCCGCGGCGATCAGCGCCGGCAGCGCCAGCATCGATGCGCGCAACTTCACCATCGTCACCCGGGGTAATGACAACGCGATGGGTGCGCTGGCCGACATGGGCGCGACCGTCAACCTGACCGGCGGTTCCGTCACCACTTATGGCAACCAGGTCCGCGCAAGCGCCTTCGCGCACGCACTGGGCGCGCGCAACCCCGGCGGCGTCCTCACCGCGCAGGGCACCACGGCGCACACGTTCGGCACCTATGCCATGGGCGTGTGGGCCGATGACGGCGGCTCGGCCACGGTCAACGACGTCACCGTGAACACCGAAGGCGCCAATGCGATCGGCGTGCTGGCGATCGTCGAGCAGGCTGGCGCGCAATTCCCGGCGACGGTGGTGTTCAACCGCGGCCGCGTGGAGACCCTGGGTGCCTTCGCCCACGGTGCTTCGGCGCAGGCGCGCAACGATCTGGCGGGTGAACTGGCCAGCATCACCCTGGCCGGCACGCCCATCACCACCCACGGCGATGGTGCGGTGGGCCTGCGCGCCACGCTGGCCGATTACGGCAGCCTGCCTACCGGGCGCGGTTCCGCGCAGGTGGTCGCCAGCGACCTGGTCGTCACCACCACAGGTGCGGGCGCGCATGGCGCCCTGTCGCGCGATACCCCTACCTTGGTAAGCATGAGTCGGGTGCAGCTGCGGCCCAGCGGTGTGGCTGCCCATGGTGCGGTGGCACTGATCGGCGGGCAGCTCGTTGGCGACGCCACCATGGTGGCGCCTACCGGCAGCGATGCCATGGCCCTGTTCGTCGTCGGCTTGCCCACGGCGGTCTCCCAGGCCGACTTCGGCACCAGCACCCTGACCAACGCGAGCGGTCCGAGCATCGGCGTCGCGGGCAATGGCCGGATCGGGTTCACCGGTACCACGATCACGGCGCCCAATCCGTGGCTGCGCGTGGGCAGCTTGAGCGACTTCCCGGTGCTCGCCACGAGCGGGCCGCCGATCCGGGGCCCGGGTGACTTCCCCGACGATGACGGCAATCTGCCGACCGCACCGCCGTCGCTGCCGCCCGGCGCGCCGATTCCTAACGTGCCCGGCCTGGCCGACATCGTCGCGACCCAGAGCAACATGACCGGCTCGGCCTTTACCGCCGCCGGCAGCGTGTCCCACCTGACGCTGATCGATTCGTTGTGGATGATGACCGGCAGCTCGAACCTGACCACGCTCGTCAACGATCCCAGCCGGATCGTGTTCTCGCCGCCCACCGGCGACCCGACGCTGCCGTCGAGCTACAAGACACTGACGGTGACCAACTACAGCGGCGACGGCACGCTGGCCATGAACACCTGGATGGCCGCCGACGGCTCGCCTTCGGATCAGCTGGTGGTGGTCGGCGGCAGCAGCAGCGGCCCGGGCTTCTTGGAGATCCACAACACCGGCGGCCGTGGCGAGGTGACCGTGGCCGACGGCATCCGCGTCGTGCAGGCGCTGGGCGCCACCAGCACGGCGGACAACTTCTCGCTGTCCCGGCCGGTCGTGGCCGGGCCCTACGAATACTTCCTCTATCGCGGCGGCGCCGCCACCGTGGCCGATGCCGACACCGAGAACAGCTGGTACCTGCGTTCGGTGATCGACTGCGCTGCGCCTGGGGCGCCGGTTCCGCCTTGTCCCGCGCCGCCTCCGCTGCCGCCACCGCCGCCACCGCCGCC
>Ga0160434_100243_pt1 | contig 22977 bp, 20 predicted proteins | sample HID1973I_E0MG_FD_108273 | JGI IMG/M metagenome (GOLD analysis project Ga0160434, IMG submission 108273) | Enriched mosquito-associated microbial communities from UW Madison campus, WI, USA - HID1973I_E0 MG | ecosystem: Host-associated > Arthropoda: Insects > Digestive system > Unclassified ...
CGGGCAGCTGCCCGCCTTCGCCGGGCTTGGCGCCCTGCGCGACCTTGATCTGCAGCACCTCGGCATTGACCAGGTACTCCGGCGTGACGCCGAAGCGGCCCGAGGCCACCTGCTTGATCTTCGAGCGCTTCTCGGTGCCGTAGCGCACCGGGTCTTCGCCGCCCTCGCCCGAGTTGCTGCGCCCGCCGAGGCGGTTCATCGCGATGGCCAGCGCTTCATGTGCTTCCGGCGACAGCGCGCCCAGGCTGATGGCCGCGGTGTCGAAGCGGCGCAGGATGTCTTCGGCCGGTGCGACTTCGTCGATCGGCATCGGCGCATCCGCGCGCTTGAGCTGCAGCAGGTCGCGCAGCGCCGACGGCGGGCGCGAATGAACCGCGTCCATGTAGCGCTGCCAGTCTTCGCTGGCACCGGTACGGGTCGCGCGCTGCAGGGTCAGCACCACGTCCGGGTTGTACATGTGGTACTCGCCGCCGTGCACGTACTTCAGCAGGCCGCCGACTTCCGGCTTGAGCAGGTCGTTCCAGGCCCGCGCGGTGAGGTCGCGCGCTTCGTGGTCCAGCCGCGCCAGATCGACGCCGCTGATGCGCGACGGGGTCTCCGGGAAGCACAGCTCGACCACCTCCGGGTCCAGGCCGACGATCTCGAACAACTGCGCGCCGCGATAACTGGCGATGGTGCAGATGCCCATCTTCGAGATGATCTTCGACAGGCCCTTGTAGACGCCCTTGCGATAGCTGCGGCCGATCTGCGACTGCTCGCCGCCCTTCTTCAGCACCAGGATGCCGCGGCGGCCGAGGTCGAACAGGGTCTGGTAGGCCAGGTACGGATACACCGCGGTCGCACCGAAGCCCAGCAGGCAGCCCATGTGGTGCGGATCGCGCGCGGTGCCGGTCTCGATGATCAGGTTGACGTCGCAGCGCAGGCCCAACCGCGACAGGTGGTGATGCACCGCGCCGGTGGCCAGCAGCGCATGCACCATCGGACGGTCTGCGACCGGGTAGCGGTCGCTCAGCAACAACATGACGGCGCCTTCGCGCGCGGCCTGTTCGGTCTCGCGGCAAATGCGCTCGATGCCGGCCTTGAGGCCTTCCTCGACCGAATAGGACAGGTCGATCAAGCGGTTGCGGTCCAAGTACTGCGGCATCTTCAACAGCTGCCGCAGTTTGCGCTGGCTCAGCACCGGCGAGTTGAGGATGACGTGGTTCACCGTCTCCGGCCCGGCGTGGAAGACATTGGTCTCCTTGCCGAGCTGGGTGGTCAGCGACATCACGCAGCTCTCGCGCAGCGGGTCGATCGGCGGGTTGGTGACCTGCGCGAACGCCTGCCGGAAATAGTCGTACAGCGGCCGCGTGTACTGGCTTAGCACGGCCATCGGCGTGTCGTCGCCCATCGAGCCGGTGGCTTCCTGCTCGGTCTCGGCGAGCGGACGCAGCACCTGCTCCACCTCCTCGGTGCTGAGCTGGAACAGCTTGTGGTAGCTGCGCAGGGTCTGCTCGGAGAACGGCTCTTCGACCAGCGAGGGGTCGATGAGCTCGGTCTGCAGGTAGGTCACGCCCTGGTGCAGCCACTGCTTGTACGGCGCACGCGCGCGGTTGATGCGGTCGATGGCGTCCGAGTCGAGCAGGTCGCCCCGCTTGAGGTCGATGGCCATCATCTCGCCGGGGCCGAGCTTGCCCTTGCGGGTGATGCGCTCGGCCGGCAGTTCCCACACGCCCGCTTCGGAGGCGACCAGGAAGTGGCGGTCGGAGGTGAGCATCCAGCGCGCCGGACGCAGGCCATTGCGGTCGAGCATGGCCGCCGCATAGCGGCCGTCGCAGGCCACAATGCCGGCCGGACCGTCCCACGGCTCGGTGTTGAGGCCATGGAATTCGTAGAAGGCGGCCAGGTCGGCGTCCTTGAACTCCAGTGACTGGGTCGCCGGCGGCACCAGGATGCGCAGCGCCTGCAACAGGTCCATGCCGCCGGCGATCAGCAGCTCCAGCATGTTGTCCAGGCTCTGCGAGTCCGAACCCTTCATCGAGATCACCGGGTCGAACTCGGCGATATCGAAGCGCGGGGTCTTCCACACCTTGCTGCGCGCCTGCGCCCAGCGCCGGTTGCCCTCGATGGTGTTGATCTCGCCGTTGTGGGCCAGCAGGCGGAACGGATGCGCCAGCGGCCAGCGCGGCAGCGTGTTGGTCGAGAAGCGCTGGTGGAAAACGATCGCGCTGGAGGCCAGGTCGCTGCGTTGCAGGTCCGGATAGAAGGTGGACAGCTTGTCCGGCAGGACCATGCCCTTGTAGCTGATGGCGTTGGGCGACAAGGTCACGACATAGAAGTCGTCCTCGTCGCGCAACACCTGTTCGGCACGGCGGCGGGCCAGGAACAACGCCAAGGCGAACGCGTCCTCGTCCTGGCCGGGGCCGGCGTCGACGAAGATCTGTTCGATCCGCGGCAGCGTGTCGCGCGCCAGCTGGCCACAGACGCTGTCGTCGGTCGGCACCACGCGCCAGCCGCGCGTGAGCACGTCGACGCGTTGCAGTTCGTGTTCGAAGGCCAGGCGGCAACGTGCGGCGGCGTCCGCATCGTGCGGCAGGAACACCACGCCGGCGGCGTAGCGCGGGCCGATGGCGATGCCGGCTTCGCGCGCCAGCGCGCGCAGGAACGGATCGGGCTTGCGGATCAGCAGGCCGCAGCCATCGCCGGTGAGACCATCGGCGGCGACACCGCCACGGTGGGTCATGCGCGAAAGCGCGGCGATGGCGGTGTCGACCAGCGCGCGCGAAGGCTGGTCGTCCAGCTGCGCGATCATGCCGAAGCCACAGGCGTCGCGTTCATCACGCGCGTCGTAGAGACCGGGTTGTTCAAGCCCTTGGCGAGTGCGGGGGGCCATGTATGCCTCGTTGCGATCCGGGAAGCGGCGACAACCGTCCCCGCTCTAGCCCAAGCAGCGCAGTCGAGGTCACCGGACGATCGACTAAATCACACTTGTTGCGGTGCCGCAACTCACCGTTACACATGCAACGAGAAGGCGCCAAAACGCTTGCGCCACAGGCGCTGCGGCGACGCGTGCAGCGTCGCCGCAAGGCCGCTTCAACCGCAGCGAACCAAGGTCACGACGTGCTTGTCGTCCACTTCCAGATTCAGCCGCTCGCCGTTGAATTCCATGGTCACCATCTCGCCCGGCTTGAGCACGCGCACTTCGGTGGCCTTGGCGTCTTCGCGGGCCTGGGCGGACAAGGCATCGGTCAGCGGTTGTCCGATCAAAGACTGCAGCTGGCTGGCATCGCACTTGCCGATCGGCGGTGGCTCGGGCGCAGTGTCGGGGGTGGGCGTGGCGGCATCGGTGGCGGCGCGTTGCGCTTGCGCGGTGACCGCTTCCTGTTCGTCGGGTTGCGGCGATTGACAGGCCCCGAGCGCGAGGATCGAGGCCACCAGGGCCATCTTCAGCGGGGTACGCCACAGCGTCGAGGTAGCAATGGGATGCATCGGTAAGCCTCCGTCTGAATGGGTCACCCAAGGATAAGCACATCGCGCCGCACAATGCAGGTGCTCCTCACCCGGCCGGCATCTGCTGTTGACGCGCTCTCGGCGCGGCGCCGGCCAACATTCGCGGGTGCCAAGCAAAACCCCCACTGATCCCAACCACCAGGTCGCCCGTCAAGCCGGGCTCGTCCACGTCAGCGACCAGGCGCCCGGCATCCAGCGTCGCCGGGCGGGCAAGGGCTTTGCCTACCGCGATGCCGACGGCCGCCCGGTACGCGACCCCGAGACCCTGCAACGGATCCGTTCGCTGGCCATCCCGCCGGCGTACACCGAGGTGTGGATCTGTCCGTTGCCCCACGGCCACCTGCAGGCGACCGGCCGCGATGCGCGCCGCCGCAAGCAATACCGCTACCACCCCGACTGGGCGCAGGTGCGCGGCGACGGCAAGTTCGAGCGCCTGGTCGCCTTCGGCAAGGCGCTGCCGCGCCTGCGCAGGCGCTTGCGGGTCGATCTGGCCCGCAGCGGTTTTCCGCGGGAAAAGGTGCTGGCCATTATCGTGGCCCTGATGGCTGACACCTTGGTACGGGTCGGCAACGAAGAGTACGCGCGCACCAACCGCTCCTATGGCCTCACCACGCTGCGCAACCACCACATCGCCTTCCTCGGCGGCGGTCGGGCGCAGCTGAAGTTCCGCGGCAAGAGTGGGCTGGAGCATGACGTCACCATCGACGACAAGCGCCTGGCCAAGCTGGTGCGCGCCTGCCGCCAGCTGCCGGGCCAGGCGCTGTTCCAGTACCACGACGACGCCGGCCAGCTGCAGCCGGTGGACTCGGGCGAGGTCAACGCCTACCTGCGCGAAGCGATGGGCGCCGAATTCACCGCCAAGGACTTCCGCACCTGGGGTGGCACGCTGGAGGCGCTGCAACGGCTGGGGCGACTGCCGCTGCCCGAGCAGCGGAGCGAACGCGCGCTGGCGCAATTGCAGAACGAGGTGCTTAAGGAAGTGGCCGCGACCCTGCGCAATACGCCGGCGGTGTGCCGCAAGGCCTACATCGACCCCTGCGTGTTCGCCGCCTGGCGCGAGGAGACGCTGCGGGTGCCGGAGTCGGTGCGTGGGCCGCGGCAGTGGGAGCAATTCGCCCTGCGCTTCCTGGCGCGGGCGCATGCCGCCAACCGCAAGCCGGCCCGCAGCCGAAAGGCCGCGGGCTCAGGCCGCTAGCGGCAGATCAGCCGCAATAAATCGCGGTGATGTTGTTGGTCGGCCCGCGCTCGACCGTCAGCCGGTCGCCGCCGCTCTGCTCGGCACCCTGGGCCGGATCGGCCTGGCCACTGCTGGTGGCGCCGCTGGTCACGCGCTCGCCTCGCAGCACCTGGACCTTGAGGCTGTCGCTGTCCACGCGCGCGCGCTCCACCGTCTGCGCCGAAGCGGCCAGGCCCACCGCGCCGCGCACCTTGTCCAGGTGGCACTGGCCGGAGATCACGCCGTCGATCGGCTGGACCGCAATCACCTGGTTCGGCGCGCAGGCCGACAGCGCGAGCACCGCACAGGGCAGCAGGGCGAGGGCAAGACGGTTCATGCGAGCAGTTCCTTGAAGGTCGTTGCCCAACAGCGTGATGGCTGCGCCGTATGCGCCGCATGAAGGCGCGCGCCGATCCCGTCACTCGGCCTGAGCCCCGCACGGGGCATGGTCGGACGCCCGTTACCCGGAGCCCGACCATGCCGACCTGCGACGTCTGCGGCAACGACTACGACCAGGCATTCACCCTGCAACAGGGCGAGCGCCGCGGCACCTTCGACTCGTTCGAATGCGCCATCCACGCCTTCGCGCCGACCTGCGCGCACTGCCAGTGCCGGATCATCGGCCACGGCATCCAGGCCGGCGACACGATCTATTGCTGCGCCAACTGCGCGCGCCATGCCGGCGTCGACGGCGTGGCCGACCGCGCCTGACATCGGAGAACCAGGACACCATGGCCACACGCAAGACCGCCAAGAAGAAAGCCCCCTCGCGCACCCCAGCCAAGCAAGCGGCGAAAGCATCGCCGGCCAAGCGCGCGACGACCGCCAGGAACCCACCGGCCGACACCGCCCGGGCCAGCCAGCCGCAAGCCGCGACGGCGGCCGCGCGGCGGCAGCGCGCACTGCAGGAGCAGGTTGACCGTCGCGAGGCCGGCAAGCCGAAGAAGAAGGCCGAGAAGAAGGTGGTGCAGGCCGGCACCCGGCGCCAGCCGGAGAACCCGCTGCCCAAGCAACACCTGCGCAAGCCCGGCAACGAGCACGCCTTGGCGGTCGAGCCGCGCTACCTGGCGCCGGACTACCGGGGCAGCGGCAAGCTCGACGGCATGACCGCCATCATCACCGGCGCCGACTCCGGCATCGGCCGCGCCGTGGCCATCCTGTTCGCGCGCGAAGGTGCCGACGTGGCCGTGCTCTACCTCGACGAGCATGAAGATGCGCAAACCACCCGCGATGCCGTGGAAGCCGAAGGCCGGCGCTGCCTGCTGGTGTCCGGCGACGTGCGCGACAGCGCGTTCTGCGACGCCGCTGTCGCCGAGACCGTCGAGACCTTCGGCGGCGTGGACATCCTGGTCAACAACGCCGCCTTCCAGCTGCACACCGAGGCGATCGAGGATCTCAGCGACGAGCATCTCACCGAAACCCTGATGACCAACATCGGCGGCTACTTCCACATGGCGCGCGCGGTAGTGCCGCATCTGCGCGAAGGCTCGAGCATCATCAATACCGGCTCGGAGACCGGGCTGTTCGGCAGCAAGGCGCTGCTCGACTACTCCGCCACCAAGGGCGCCATCCACGCATTCACGCTGTCGCTGGCCAGCCAGTTGCAGCCGCGCGGCATCCGCGTCAATGCGGTGGCGCCCGGTCCGGTGTGGACGCCGCTCAATCCTGCGGACAAGAACGCCGACGACGTTGCCGACTTCGGCAAGGACAGCGCCATGGGCCGGCCGGCGCAGCCGGAAGAGTTGTCGCCTGCTTACGTCTTCCTGGCCTCGCCGGTGACCGCGAGCTACATCTCAGGCGCGGTGTTGCCGGTGATGGGCGGACCCAAGGGCTGATCCCTGGCCGGCCGCAGCGGCGATAATCCCCCGCGAACGAATGCGGGGGATCTATGCAGGACGCGCAAGGGATTTGCAGGGTGTTGGTGCTGGGCGGGTACGGGCACTTCGGCGCGCGGATCGTGCACGCGCTGGCGGGTGAAGCAAATGTCGAAGTGATCGTGGCCGGCCGCTCGGCCACCCAACAGGGGCCGATGACCTTCGCCGACCTGCCGGCGCAGTGCCGCGAACGCCTGCGCTTCGCCAACCTCGACACGACCTCAGTCGACCTGGCCCAACAACTCTCGGCATGGCAGCCAGCGCTGGTCATCCATACCGCGGGGCCATTCCAGGGCCAGGGTTACGCAGTGGCCGAGGCTTGCCTGCGCGCCGCTGCCCATTACGTCGACCTGGCCGATGGCCGCGACTTCGTGCGTGACTTTCCCGCACAGATGGACGCTGCCGCGCGCGCCGCCGGCCGCGCCGCAATCACCGGCGTCAGCACGCTGCCGGCCATCTCCAGCGCGGTGGTCGATGCCCTGTTCGATCACTTCGATGCCCTGCGCGAGATCGACATCGTGATCGCCCCCGCGCAACGCACGCCGCTGGGGCTGGCCACGGTCAGGGCGGTGCTGTCGTACTGCGGTGTGCCGTTTCGTTGTTGGCAGGAAGGTCGCTGGCAAAGGGTCACCGGCTGGCGAAGGCCGGAGCGGGTCACCTTCGCGCATCTTCGGCCGAGGCTCGCTTCACCCTGTGACGTGCCCGACCACGACTTGCTGGTCGCGCGCTATCCGGGCGTGCACAGCGTTCGGTTCCGTGCGGCCCTGGAGCTGCCCTTCCTGCAGCGCGCCCTCGCGATGATCGGCGCCCTGCGCCAATGGGGCATTCCGGTTCCCATGGCAGCGCTGGGGCCATTCTTTTCGCGCGCCAGCCGCTGGTTCGATCACTTCGGCAGCGACCTGGGCGGCATGTATGTCGAACTGCGCGGGGAAAGCGACGGTCGTGCGCGTGTGCTGCGCTGGGACCTTACCGCGCCCGCCTTGCATGGCCCCGAGATCCCCTGCCTGGCTGCGGTCTTGCTGGCGCGCCGCTTGGCGAACCGCGGGACGCTGCCGGTCGGCGCGTATGCCTGCATGGGCTTGTTGAAACTGGCCCACTTCAATGACGCGTTCGCCTCATGGGGAATCGAAACGGCAATCACCGTGACCGAACAGCCCGCAGACTAGCCACCCGACGGGATCGTGAGCGCGGCCTCGGCGTCCTCGGCATGCGCCTCCACCAGCCGCAGCATCAACTGCGCCAGCGTCACCACGTCCTGGTGGTTGTGCGCGAGCACGCGGCGCAGGTCGATGGCGTCATCGCCGCGCAGATAGTGCAGCCACGCCGCCGGCGCCTGCGAACCGGGCAGGTCGTCCTCGCGCAGGATCCGCAGCAGCTGGCGCTCGATCGTCGCCAGGCGGCAGTTTTCCCAGGTGCCCCGGTAACGGCGGCGGGTCGGGAACAGCAAGTCGACATGATCCAGGGCGGACAGGGGATCACCGCGCCGCGCCAGCCGATAACGGGTCTTCAGCAGCGGCGCGTCGTAGCAGCGACCGTTGTAGCTCGACAGCACCGTGGACGGGCCCAGCCAGCCGGCGAAGGTATCGAGCATTGCGCTTTCGGCGGCCATCGTCGCCATCAGCAGCTGGCGGATGCGCAGGCCTTCGCCGTATTGCGGATCGCATCGCCAATCGGCGGCGCCGACCATGAAGGCGCGCGTGCCGGTGCCGCCGGCCAGGCCGGTGGTTTCGGTGTCGAAGAACAACAGGTCGCCCGGCGCCACTGCGTCCTCGCGGCGCGCGAAGGCCAGCGACAGCGCCTCGCGCGGGATCTTCTGCGGCAGGAAGGCTTCGACCAGATGCAGGCCGGGCGCAATCTCTTCGCCGGGCAAGTGGCGGTCATGCGAGATCGGTCGCCGTACGGCCGGGGCCGGGGCGACCGCGCGTTCGCGCAGGCCGATCAGGCGGCGTAACGCATCGATGTCGGTGCCGCGCTTCCGCAGCGCCGGCGCGGCAATCGGTTCGGGCGGTGATGGTGCGGCGTCCGCCATCGGCTTGTGCCGGACCTCGCGTTCGACCCACGCAAACACAGGCTCGATGCCGGGTGGCACAGCGGATCGCTCCGTCGCCACGGCGGCAGGCCCGGCCGGCGTAGGTTCGACGTTGGGAATCGTCGGCAGTGCCTGGCCGGCCTGTTGTCGCAGCAGGCGCAGCTTGTCGGCGCTTACGCCCATGGAGCGGCTTCCAGCGCCGGCACGGCGCGCGCGTCATCGCGGGCCTGCAGGCCATCCATATCCGCCAGCAACGCCAGCACCTTCAACGCCAGCGTCTTCGGCGACTCGCCCTGGCCCTGCTCCTGCGCCGCCAGCACCGGGCCGACACAGGCCGGGCAACCGGCGCGGCAGTCGCAGCGCTGCACCAGTTCGGCGGCACGCACGACCAGTTCGGCCTGGCGCTGCCACAGCGGCTCGCTCAGGCCCACGCCGCCGGGGAAGTTGTCGTACAGGTACACCGTGGGCACGAACGCTTGTTGCAACTCGACATGGCCCTCGGCGCCATCGGCACCGCGCAGCTGCCCGCGACCGCTTTGGTCGGCGACCGCAAACCACGCGCCGTCACCATTGCCCACGGCCTTCTGCAGATCGCGCGCATCGGCCATCACTGCCACCGTGGCCACCACGTGCAGCGCATAGGCCGCACCGAGAAAGCCGTCCAGCGCGTCCTGGCGCGAGGCGAAGGCCTTGCCCAGGGTGGCTTGCGGCAACTGCCACCACACCGCGGTGGTGTGCAGTTCCTGGTCAGGCAGGTTGACCGGGCCGTAGCCGATGTTCTCGTGGGTGTAGTAGCGGATCTTCTTGTAGCCGGCGACGCGGCGCACGACGTGCACTTCGCCATGGTGGGAATCACCGCGCCCGGCGGGACCGCCGTCGAAGCGGTCCAGCACCTTGAGTTTGCTGTAGTCGATGCTGTCGGTGTAGTAGTCGACGTGGGTGCGCGTGACATAGGCCTTGCGGCCTTCCCAGTCCAGGCGCTCGACCTGGTACGGCGTGCTCTGCACCATGTGGATGGCACCTTCATACAGCGTCAGCGCCGCCGCCGAGTAGTCGACCTCGGCGATGATCTGCTGCTTGCCGTCGCTGCGGTCGACCACCACGAAATTGCCATCGGCCACCGAACGCAGGCTCACCGCATTGGCCGGGTAGCTGTCGGCGATCCACTCCCAGCGTTCGCCTTCCTGGTGGATCACGCCGCTCTCGGCCAGCGCCTCCAGGAACACCAGCGGATCGACCGGCCCGAACGGTTCACCCGCGTTGAACGGCAGCTCGAAGGCCGCACAGCGGATGTGGTCGAACAGGATCAGGGTCTGGTCCGGCGCGATGCGCGCGTGCTCGGGCGAGGCATCGGCGAAGAAATCCGGATGCCGCACCACGTATTGGTCCAGCGGCTGCGAACTGGCCACCAGCACGCCGAGCGCCGGTTGCTGGCGGCGGCCGGCGCGGCCAAAGCGTTGCCAGGTCGCGGCCACGCTGCCCGGATAGCCGTTGAGCACCACCACGTCGAGCGCGCCGATATCCACGCCCAGTTCCAGCGCCGAAGTGCTGACGATGCCGTCGATCTGCCCGGCGCGCATCGCCTTCTCGACCTCGCGGCGCTCGGTCGGCAGGTAGCCGCCACGATAGGCGCGGATGCGCGGCGGCTTGCGCGGATCGTGGTCGAAGATGTCCTTGAGGTACTTGGTGAGCACCTCGACCATCAGCCGGCTCTGTGCAAACACCAGCGTTTTCAGCCCGGATTTGATCGCGATGCGCGCGATCCGGTTGCTCTGCGAGCGCGCCGAGGCGCGCAGGCCCAGGTCCGGATTGACCACCGGCGGGTTCCACAGCAGCACGTGCTTGTCGCCGGCCGGCGCGCCGGATTCGGTGATGGCGTGGACACGGTCCTCGATCAACGCCTCGGCATGCGCCTGCGGGTTGCCGATCGTCGCCGAGCACAGGATGAACTGCGGGCTCGCACCGTAGAACGCGCAGATGCGCTTGAGCCGGCGCAGCACATTGGTGACGTGGCTGCCGAACACGCCGCGGTAGGTGTGCACCTCGTCAATCACCACGTATTGCAGGTTCTCGAAGAACTGCGCCCACTTGGTGTGATGCGGCAGGATGCCCTGGTGCAGCATGTCCGGGTTGGAGACCACGATGTCGCCATGCAGGCGGATCGCCTGGCGCGCATCGCCGGGGGTGTCGCCATCGAAAGTGAATGCCTTCACCCCGAGGTCGCCAGCGCGGTTGAGCTCCAGCAGTTCGGCGACCTGGTCCTGCGCCAGCGCCTTGGTCGGGAACAGGTACAGCGCCTTGGCGCGTCGGGTCATCGCCGCGGCCACCACCGGCAGCGTGTAGCAGAGTGATTTGCCGCTCGCGGTCGGCGTCACCACGGCCACGTGCTCGCCGCGCCGGGTGGCTTCCCAGGCCTCGGCCTGGTGGCTGTAGAGCTGTGCGATGCCGCGGCTGCGTAGCGCTTCGGCGAGTGCGGGCGGCAGGTCGTCGGGTAACGGTGCGTAACGGCCTTCGCGGCCCGGGAGGGTGAAGCTGCCGGTGATGCGGTCGTGGTAGCGGCGCGCCAGGCGAGCGGTCAGCAAGGCGCCGTCGCGGGCGGGCGCGCCGTCGAGGGTGGCGAGCGCGCGTTCGGCGTCCTCGGTGCGTGGTGCGAGCGCGTAGGCCATGGTGTGAAGCGTCCCCGGAAAAATGCATCTAAGACGCTCATTGTCTCAATCCGCGAGACTGGCCGGCGAGTGCGCGAAGTTCAGGATCCTGACGCATCTGCGGGGACGCGGTGCTCACGCGCTGCGCGTCAGTCTGTGGCTTCCCCCAAGCAGGAGAACCGAGATGACCCAGCGCATTCCAGAAGGCACCGTGGTAGTGGTGGCCGACGGCGGGTCGGCCCGTGTGTTCACCAACGTGGGCAGCGGCGGCGACCTGCAACTGCATCAACAGCAGTTGATGGACGTGCAGAACGTGGACGACGAAGGCCCGTCCGGCTCGGTCCCCAAGGACATGAGCGAAGCGCAGCTCGATGAAGCCACCTTCGCCAAGCAACTCGCCGCGCAGCTCAACGAAGGTGCGCTGCAGAACCGCTACGCACACTTGTTGCTGGTGGCCGACCCGACCACGCTCGGCCGGCTACGGCCGTTGCTGCACAAGGAAACCCAGGCACGCCTGGTAGGCGACATGGCCAAGGACCTGACCAACGCTCCGCTGGCCGACATCCAGCGCGCGCTGCGCTGAGCGTTGTCGTGGGTTTCGAACGCCAGTACCTGGGCGCGGAACCGGCCGCCGGTGACGTCGCCGCGCGTCGCGGGCGCGTCGCGCTGGAGTTCGGCGCGCCCTGGTGCGGCCATTGCCAGGCTGCGCAACCGGCCCTGGCGCAGGGGTTGGACGAACGCGAAGACGCGACCCACCTGAAGATCGAGGACGGCAAGGGGCGCCCGTTGGGGCGCGCCTACCGGATCAAGCTGTGGCCGACGCTGGTGCTGCTGCGCGATGGCGAAGAAGTGGCGCGCGTGGTGCGTCCGCGAGGGCCTGAAGACCTGGCCGCAGCATTGGCGGCGTGGGATGCGGGAGCGGCCGGCTAGATTTCCGGCATGTCCGGATAGGGCATGCCCTGGCCGGTTTCCAGGTACTGCTTGAGGCTGGTGCCGAGGAAGAAGGCCCAGCCACGCTCGCAGGTCGGCAGGCAGGGTGCATCGGGATAGTCCTCGTGACTGAACTCGATGCGCGTGCCTGTCGCGGTGGGATGCAGGCCGAAGCAGATTGACGAGCCGATCCACCCGTCGCTGTCGAGCAGGTTGGAGTGCGTGCAATGCCACACCACGCGGCGACGCTCGGGCTCGTGCAGCACGTCCAGTTCCACCGTCCAGCCGTGTGCGCTCCAGTCGAGGCGCAGGTGCCCGTCACGGCCTTCCGCTTCGCGCGTCCACCAACGCGCCAGATGGCCCGGGTCGGTGAGCGCGCTGGCGATCACCTCCGGCGCGGCGGCGATGTGGAATTGTTGGCGGATGTCTCGGCTCATCAGGCAGTCCTCGGACGCAACCAGCGAGGGCGATGATCGCCCAGCTTGCCACCTCCGCGCTGCTGCGGTGCGCAAAGCGCGCAGGTTTAGCCGGGTTCGCTGCCGGCAACCTTGATCTTCTCCACCCGTCGAAACAGCGCCAACACCATCACGCACAACAACGACACGCCCGCCGCAATCGCGTAGCGGCCGATGCCCGCGGCGATGCCGATGGCCGCGGCCATGATCAGTGAACAGGCGGTGGTCAGCCCGCTGACCTGGTCGCCACGGCGGCCGCGCAGGATGGTGCCGGCGGCGACGAAGCCCACGCTGGCCACAACCGCCTCGATCAAGCGCACCGGGTCGACCTGCAACAGGTCGCGATAGCGTTCCTGCTGGAAATGTTCGGCAATGCTGTCGCCGAGCCCGACGATCAACGCCGCTGCGCCGGCGATCATCATGTGCGTGCGCAAGCCGGCGGCGTGCCGGCCCATTTCGCGTTCGATGCCCAGCACCCCGCCCAGCGCCATGGCGGCGGCCACGCGCAGCAGTACGAACAGATCCTGGCTCAGGTGTTCCATGTGCGGCGTTCTCGTCTGGGCAGGGCCGAACCATCGCAATCGTCCGGGCCACGCGAGGTGAAGGCCGCCCGGTCTATCCTGTCGCCATGAAGCCGCATTCGCCCGCCTGCGACCGCAACCAGGAGCCGATCCTGGCCGTGCTGCGGCCGTACTTCGGCGACCGCCGCCACGTGCTCGAACTGGGCAGCGGCACGGGCCAGCACGCGGTGCACTTCGCCGCGGCCCTGCCCTGGCTGCAATGGCAGGCCAGCGATGCGGCCGCTTCGCTGCCGGGAATCAACGCCTGGCGCGATGACGCGGCCCTGGCCAATCTGCCGCCGCCGCTCGTCCTGCAGGCAGTACCCGGCGCCGGGCTGCAGCCAGCGCCGCCGCTGCCCGTCGACGAAGACGGCAGTGGCTTCGATGCCGTGTTCACCGCCAATACGTTGCACATCATGGGCTGGCCGCAGGTGCAGGCGTTGTTCGCTGCGCTGCCGGAAATCACACGGCCGCGGGCCTTGCTGGTGATCTACGGTCCCTTCAATGTCGATGGCGAGTACACGAGCGAAAGCAATCGTGCGTTCGACGGTTGGCTGTCGCGCGAGTATCCCGAAGGCGGTTTACGCGACCTGGAGGCGGTACAAGCCCTGGCCCTGGCAGCAGGCTTCGAACCGATCGCCAGTTTCGCCATGCCCGCCAACAACCTGTGCCTGCTATGGCGGCGCGGTGGCGCGAGATCGCCTCCGGCCTAAGTTCGGCGCGGTCGTTCCAGCCACCAGCCTGCGGCGACCAGCAACACGAAAGCCCACCAGGCCGGCCAGCGCGAGCCCGGCAGCGCGGGTGCCTGCGCAATGGGGCCGGCGGGCGCCGCGCGAACCTGCCGCGCGGTGGTCGCCGCCAGATCGTGTTGGAACCAGGCCCGCGCCTGGGCCGGATCGCGCACGTAGAACGCCTGGCGCTGCTCGCACTGCGCCAGCACATGCCAGCCGGCCTGCTGCGGCCAATAGGCGGCACATGCGCGCGGGCCGGTCGCCGCGTCGCGTTGCAGGCCGTGTGCGTGACCGGTCGGATCGAGGACTTCGGTGCGCTCACCGATGCCGCATACCGCCATGCGCTCGCCGGACCAGGCCAGCGCGGGCAGATCGATATTCTCTTCATTTCCGCGGCGCGGTCGTGCGACCGTGGCCAACGCGTCGCTCCAGCGACGGCCATGGCCGGCGGCGTCGCCGCCCAGCGGCAGGCGGTAGCTGTCGGTCAACGTGGTCACGCCGATGCGGCCTTCGCCAGCGGCACGCCACCACGCGTAGGGCCGGCCCTGCGCGTCGTTGGCCAGCGCCGCGAGCGGTGTGGTCGGCACGTAGTCGCGACGGGTCAAGCCAACGCCCGTCTCGCCTGACAAAGCGACCGGCGATGTGCCATCGCCACCGCGCAAGGGAATGCCGAACTGGACCAATGCCTGCCGCAGGCCCGCCTCGGATGGGCCATCCAGCCGCACCAGCACGCCGAGGCCGCGTCGCACAGCCGCCAGCACGGCGTCACGCTGCGCCCGCGACAAACCGGCCAGCGCGCGCTGGTCCAGCCACAACAAATCGAACCGATCGAGCGTGGCCGCGTCCACGGGCAAGGGCGCATCGCCCAGCTGCAGCCCGTCGCCGACAGCGATCTGTGTATGCAGCGACATGCCGGCATCGGCCGCCCAGCGGCGCAGGTACTTCCACTCCGGCTGCGGCGCGCCGGCCAGGATCCACACGCGCAACGCCGGCGCTTCGACCACCTGCAACGGCAGCGGCTGGCGTTCGCGCTCGGCGCCCGTGGCATCGAGGACGCGTACGGCGAACAGCACCTGGCCCGCCAGGCGCGCCTGGCCTTGCAGGGTGAAGCGGCCTTGCGCATCGACGCTGCCCGCGTCCATCCGCCGCCCGGCCGGGTCCAGCAGTTCCACGCGCGCTCCCGGCATGTCGACGACCTGGCCTTGTACGGCGAAGTCGTTGCCGGGGGCGACCGGCGCAGGCGTGGACAGCCGGATCAATCCCGGCGCCTGTGGCGCAGGTTCGAACTGCAGTGGCAGGCCGGCGACGGCATCGCGGTCGCGTGCCGGCAACCCTTGGCCGATCACGCGCAAACGTGCGGTGCCGGGACGTTGGCGCAGGGCGGTGGCCAGGTCGGGGACGGGCGTTGCCTGCGCCGCCGCTGCAGCTTCGGGCAGCGCCACGGTTGCCACACCCGCTGTCGCCGTCGCCGCAGCCCCGCCGGTCAGCACGACCAGCGTGCCGCCTTCGACCGGCCGCGCTGGCGGATACAGCACGAAATACAACAGCAGCGCGCACAACGGCTGCAAAGCAAGCAGCACGACCCGGCGCCAGCCGCGTGCGCCGGCCGCCTGGCGCAGCAGGCGCAGCGGCGCAGCCACGGCGATCAGCGCGAGAACGACGACAGTGGCGATCTGCCAGTGACTCATGGGCGCTCACCCGCCGACAGGACTTCGAGGTAGCGCCGGCCCGCGGCGTCGGGTGCCCGCCGTGGCAACGGCCGCGCGGGAGGCGCCGCCACCGCCGACCAGAGCAAGGCACGCAGGCGTTGCTGGCATTCCGCGCACGCAGGGTCTGCGCGGTACTGCTCCAGGGCGGCCGCCAGATCCAGCGGTGCGTCGAGTTGGGTTTCGTGCGCGCCCAGCCAGCGGCCGAACGCATCCAGCCGCGCGGCAGGCACCGCGGCGCTGCCCGGCGCCAGCGCCTGCCACAAGGCGAGCGCATCGGCGGCATCTTTGTCATGCCACGGCTGCAAGGCATCGTCGCGGCGGGCCAGGCCGGCGCGGTCGCCGCTGAGGCGGCGGCTCATGTCGATCGGCGGCAGCTGTGGCCCGGTGCGCGCCAGGTAGATGCGCTCGGCCTGCTGCACCTGCTTGATGAAGGCCAGGGCCTTGTAGGCGTAGGGCAACGCAGCCTCAGGCCGGCCCTGGCGCAGTTCGCCTTCGGACTGCCACATCTGGTCGAGCGCGGACTTGAGCGTGGCCCGGGTCTGCGGGTCGAGCAGCGTCGCGGCCTCGGCGTGGTCGTGGGTGTGGCCGAACTCGGCCAGCACGTTGTCGTCGCGGCCGAATGTCGCTGCTGTGCCGTCATGGCCGTGGTCGTGGTCGTCGAGCGCGGCGGCGCCTTCGTCGGCGTGGGCTGGCGGTGCAGGCTTTTCCGGCGCGTCGGCGGTCGGGATGTCGGACGCGGCGCTGTCGCTGGCCGGTGGATCGCCGGTCGGCGCGTCGGGCAGCTTGGGGGCGCCCTCGCTCTCTTCGCCGAGGAACTGGCCATAGCGCAGGCGCAGGATGCGCTGGTCCACGCCGATGGCGTCGGCGCGCTTGAGGAAGGTCGCTGCATCCAGGCTGCGCTTCTCCTTCAACAAGGCCTCGGCGTCGATGATGATCTGGCGCTGGCTGCGGAAGTACGCCGGCAGCGTCTTGCGCACGGTGGCTTCGAGTTCGATCCCGGCCTGCTCCTGCACGGCCGGCCAGCGCAGGATCACGCTGCCGCTGCGGACCGTCTGCGGCGCAGGCTGGCGGTTGTCGCGCACTTCAAGCTGCGCCACCAGGTCGTCGCCCGGCTGCATGCCCAGCGCGGCGGGGTCGACGCTGTATTCGTAGCGACGCAGCGTGGCCGGACCGCTGCCGTTGAGCGTGGTCCCGTGTTCGCTGAAGCGGATGTTCTCGCCGCTGCCCTGGGCCAGGGTCAGGCGCAGGGGTGCGGCGGCGGCCACGCCGTAGTCGTCGCTGGCCTCGAAGCGCAGCAACCAGCGGCGCCGTATCGGCTGCCATTCAACCAGCGGCGCATCGGGTTCGACCACGCGGACCTGCGGTGCGCGGTCGGGCACCGCTTCGAGGCGGTGCAAGGCCAGCGGCTGGCCATCAAGGACGATGCGGTAGAGCAGCGAGCGGTCGAGGACCAGGCCGAGGGTGGCGCGATTGCCTTGCAGTTGCAGCGGCAGCAGGCGGCCGTCGGTGAGCCGCAGCTGCGCCTGCGCCGGGGCGCGATCGAACTGCAAGGTCCACGCCAGCCGGGTGCCTTGCGGCACCTTGGCGTCTAGCGTGGGCAGCACGAGCGAAGGCTGCCCGGTGTAAGCCGGCGGCGTGGCCTGCAGCCGCGCCGAGCGCAGCCGGACTTGCTCGCGCGCCAGCGCGGCGCGATCGACCGACGACGCAGGTGCCAGCGGGCCCGGGGCTTTCGATGGCCACAGCAGCACCGTCGCCACGGCCAGCGCGCCAACCACGAACACCGGAGCGCCACGCCGCCACGGCCACGGCTCGCGCAGGGCGCGCGTGGCATCCGGTAGTCGGGTGAGCACGCGTTCGCGCTGCAAGGTCTGTAGCGGGCCCAATGAACCCGGATCGGCGAATAACAGGTCCGCGCTGTCCTCCATCGCCGGCTCGGCATCCAGCCGCTGACGTACCCAGCGCGCATCCAAACGGCGTGACCACGCTGCGGCCAGGGAGGCGAGCACAAGTCCGCCGACTGCCACGGCCGGCCAAAGCGCTGACACCGCGCCGAGGCGCCACGCCAGCGCAGCAGGCAGCAAGGCCCACGGCAAGCCAACCAACGCCACGATCACTTTTCGTCGGCTTCGCGCCGCGCGCCAGCGCGATTGCAGCAGTGTCGTGCTCATGCGCCCGCTCCCCGCCGCGGCGAGGTGGCGAGCCAACGCTCAAGGGCAAACACCAGCGCAATCAGGAGGGTCAGCCACGGCAACAGCGCGGCGGCGGTGCGCGGCCAGTCGCGTGCGACTTGCAGCGGTGCGAAGTCGGCGGTCCCGGCGCGCGCTGGCGCCGGTGCCGGACGCAGTTGCGCGGCGAGGTCTTCGGGGAAGCGTGCGTTGAGCAACTCGGGGAAGCTGGCCGGATCCAGACCACGCGGCAGGCGCAGGAGCCGCCCGCCACCGAGTGCGCCGACCGCCAGCGTAGTGCCGCCCCCGTCCTGCCACTGCGGTTGCGGCGGGGCTTCCGCCGGCCACGGTGTGGCAGGTGCGGTCAGCAGCTGGCCACCCTTGCGGACCCAGTCGAGCCAGGCGGCGGGCACGGCATCGTTGCGCCACCACACGGCAAGGGTGCCCGGTGCCTGAACCGAGGCGTCCGGAGCGGTCGCATTGCCTTGCGGCAGCGCGGTCGCGTTGCCCTGCCAAGCGGCCTGCAGGGCGTGCAGGGTACGCAGGGCCGGATCCGCAGGCTCGCCAGCGATCACCACCAGGCGCAAAGGCGCCGCAGCCGTGGCGGGCGCGGCAGGCGAACGGCCCGGCAACACTTGCCAGCGCACCGGCCGCGACAACACCGGTCGCTGCGCGTCCACCGCGCCCCAATCTGCCGGCACGATCACCGTAAGCGCCGCTTGTGCGGGCAGGCGGGCGTCGAACTCCCGCAACAGGCTGGCCGCGGGCTGCACCTCGGTCGGCATCGGCGTCTCAAAGGAAGGAAAGTCTGCAGCCAACCAATGCACGCGCGCATCGGCTGGCAGCTTCAGCGCACGCAGCGCGGCCGCCTCGATCCCGGGCGCGACCAGGACGCGCGCGCGCTGTGCATCCTCATCACGCCAGGCCAGCCCGGCGAGCAGCAATGCCAGCAGCGCGAGCAGCAACAAGCGCAACAGCAGCAATGGCCATTCGTCGACGCGGATGCGTTGGCGCGGTCGCGGCTGGGCGCGTAGCCAACGCAACGCGGCGAATTCGGTCAGGCGCGATTCCTGGCGCCGCGCCAGGTGGATCAGCAATGGCAGCAGCCAGGCGCCGAGCGCGGCCAGGCCCAGCGGGAACAGCAGGCTCAGCCCCATGCCGCCTCCGCGCCGAACAGGCGCTGCAGCCCGGCATCCAGCGGTTCGTCCAGATACTGCGTGGCGTGGCGGATGCCGGCCGCCTGCCAGCGCGCTTCGCGCTCGCGCATGGCCTGGCCGAAGCGGCGCAGGTAGTCGGCGCGCAGGGCGGCGGCATCGCCAAGCAGCTCCTCGCCCGTTTCCGGGTCGCGGAAGCGGTGGCCGCCACGGAAGGGAAAGTCGCGCTCGTCGGCGCCGAGCACTTGCAGCTGCACCACTTCGCGGCGCGCGGCGGCCAAACGTTCGGCCAGCGCGATGCCGGCGTCGTCGAATCCGTCGCCGAGCATCAGCACCAGGTCATCGGCGGCGCTGCGTTCCCAGGCCACGCGCTGCTGCGCCAGCGGCGGCCAACCGCCCTGCGCGCGCAGCCCGTACAAAGACAGCCACAGGCGATCGCGTTGCCGCGCCCCGCTCGCCGCCGGCACCAGGTGCACGCCATCGCCGCCGAACACGATCAGTCCGAAGCGGTCGCCCTGGCGCAGCGCGATATCGGCGGCGCAGGCAGCTACGCCGCGCAGGGCGTCCAGGCGGGTGTATGCGGGCCGCGCCAGGTCGGCCTGGCCGGCCGAGGCGCTGGCATCGAGCAGCAGCCACAAGGTCAGCGGACTTTCGCGCTCGGCCTCGCGGACGAAGAAGCGGTCCGAGCGCCCATAGAGTTTCCAGTCGATCTGGCGCAACTCGTCGCCAGGCTCATAGGCGCGGTACTGCGCGAACTCCAGCCCCGCGCCGCGGCTGCGGCTGGCGTGCAGGCCAACACCCTGCTGGCCGGCGGTGCGCCGTGCACGCAGGGACAACGTGCGCAGGCGACTGCGCACGTCGGCGGGAATCAGGGCCGGGCCGGTCGTGTCCACGTCGAAGCTCAGGTGCCGAACGGCACCGCCGCCAGCAAAGCCTCGATCACATCATCGGTCTGCTTCTGCTCGGCTTCGGCGGCGAACGACAGCAGGATGCGATGGCGCATCACTGGCGCGGCCAGGGCGGCGACGTCTTCGCGCGTGGCGGCGAAGCGGCCCTGCAGCAGTGCGCGCGCCTTGGCCGCCAGCACCAGCGATTGGCCGGCGCGTGGGCCGGCGCCCCACTTCACCCATTGCCGCACCGCCTCCGGCGCGCCCGGGCCAGGCCGGCTGGAACGGACCAGCCGATTGATCCAGCTGAGCACGTCTTCGCCCACATGCACTTCGCGCACCTGCTGCTGCAGCGCGACCACACTCTCTGCGTCCATCACCTTGGGCACCGCGGCACTGCGCGTGCCGGTGGTGTGCAGGAGGATGTCGCGCTCTTCGGTCTCGCTCGGGTAATCGACGCGCACGTGCAGCAGGAAACGGTCCAGCTGCGCTTCGGGCAACGGATAGGTGCCGGCCTGCTCGATCGGGTTCTGCGTGGCCAGCACGAAGAACGGCGACGGCAACGAATACGTCGTACCGGCGTAGCTGACGGTGCGCTCCTGCATCGCTTCGAGCAGCGCGGCCTGGGTCTTGGGCGGAGTCCGGTTGAGTTCGTCGGCCAGCAGCAGGTTGGTGAAGACCGGGCCGGGCTGGAAGCGGAAATGGCGGTGGCCGGTGCCGTGGTCTTCTTCCAGCAACTCGGTGCCGAGGATGTCGCTGGGCATCAGGTCCGGGGTGAACTGCACGCGCCGGAACTGCAGCTCCAGCGCCTGGCCGAGCGAGCGCACCAGCAGCGTCTTGCCGAGGCCGGGCGCACCTTCGAGCAGGCAGTGGCCACCGGCGAGCAGGCCGATGAGCAGCTGTTCGACCACCGCCTGCTGGCCAACCACGGCCTGGGCGAGCGCGTTGCGCAGTTCGCCGAGCTTGGCGATCTGCTGTTGCAGGGATTCGGGGGAGGTCATGGTGAGCGTCTCGTCAGCTGTTCAATGCGTACATCACGATGTTGACCGCGAACTTGGTGTTGTCTTCGGCCAGGAAGCGCTTGTTGCGCCAGTCGTAGTCCCATTCGCAACCGTAGTCCTTGTTGCTGTAGAGCACGCCGAGCCGGCCGTCGATCTCGATGCCCTTCAGATAGTCGTGGACGAGGTCGTCGCCCCAGCCGTTGAGCTCGAAACCGGTGGCCGGCGGGCCGTCGGGGAACTTGAAGAAGCTGCTGTAGATCGGGTGCCGGTTGGGCAGTTTCTTCAGTGCGGTCTTGCCGAAGATCGACGCCACCTGCGCCTCGAACGAGCGCGCGAACAGGCCGTCGATATCGTGGTTGCAGTCGTCCACCAGGACGAAGCCGCCGTTGCGCACGTATTGCTCGAAGTTGCGCCGCTCGGCGGCATTGAACTCGACCAGCTTGTGGCCGGCGAGATAGCAGAACGGCGCCTGCAGCACGCGCGGGTCGGCCAACGGCAGCACATGCTCGACCGGGTCCACGCGCAGGTGGGTGTAGTCGACCAGCGAGGTGATCAGGTTGGACGGCATGCGCGCGTCCACGTCCCAATCGCCGGAGTCGTACTTGAGGCGGGTGAACCAGAAGTCGTACTGCGGCGAGGCGGCGCGCACGGCAGGCAGGGCGAAAGCTGCCGCGCCACCTAGCATCAGTTTCAGGAATTCCGCGCGCGTCATTGCCGTCATCCGCTCTTCGGGCACCTTCTCCCGCTCGCGGGAGAAGGGCTTGCCCCAACTCTTACACCGCGTCGGAGAGCGAGGTAAACGTGAAATCGCGCAGCCGCATCGGCGGGATCATCATCACCAGGTTCGACTCATCACCGGCCACGCGCACCGGCTTACCCAGCTCGTCGATATTGTTGAGCATGATCACCGGCGATTCGTTGAAGCGGAAATTCTTCACCGGATACTTGATCTGGCCGTTCTCGATGTAGAAGGTGCCATCGCGGGTCAGGCCGGTCAGCAGCACGGTCTGCGGGTCGACCATGCGGATGTACCAGGTGCGGGTGACCAGGATGCCCTTCTCGGTGCCGCGCACCAGGTCGGCAATCGACTTGTCGCCGCCGGCCATCAGCAGGTTGCCCGGCTCGCCCACGGCGCGCTTGCCATTCTTCTGCGCCCAGAAGCGCGAGTAGTTGAGGTTGGCGACCTTGCCGTTCTCGACGATCGCCATCTTCTCGCGCGGCAGGCCTTCCTCGTCCCACGGCATCACCGGGCCGATCGGGTGCCACGGGTCGGCGGTGATGTTGACGCGCGGGTCGTAGACCTGCTGGCCGAGCTTGTTGCCGCCGCCCTTCTTGGACAGGAAGCTGCGGCCTTCATCGGCCTGGCGCGCGCTGAAGAAATTCATCATGAAAGAGATCAGCCCCGCGGCGGCGGCCGGCTCCAGGATGACGGTGTACTTGCCCGGTTCCAGCGCCTTGGCCTCGCTCGATTCGCTGGCCTTGCGCTTGGCGATGCGGATTTCCTGGTCAGCATGGAACTCGGTGGCGTCCTGCAGGTTGCGGCCGACCCAGCCCGAGCCGCGGCCGTCTTCAGTGCGCACGGTGCAGGTGTAGTCGAAGCGGGTGCCGCGCTGGTAGCCGAAGTTGCCGTTGCTGTTGGCGAAGGCGGTGAAGTTTTGCCCGTCTTCGAGGAAGCCGGCGGCAATCAGGCCGTTGCCCTTGCACGGGGCGATGGAGTCGGCGGCAACCTGGGCGCGGAATTCCGGGGTGATCGCCGCGGTGGCCTCGCTGAAGGTCTGGCTCGGCTTGTACTCCTGCTTCTGCACCGCCGGCATGAACTCCGGGTTCTCCGGGGCCAGGCGCGCCAGGTCTTCGGCGCGGCGCACGACGCGTTCCAGCGAGGCGTCGTCGAACTCATTGATGGTGGCCACGCCCACGCGCTTGCCGAAGGCCACCTGCACCGCCAGTTCGGTGTCATCGACAATGCCGCTGGTGGAGACGTTGTTGAGCGCGAAACGGATGTTGCCGTTGATGGAGCCGGTCAGCGAGGCGGTGCATTCGTCCGCCTTGGACAGCTTGATGACCTTGTCCAGGATGGCCTTGGCCTGTGCTTCGGTAAGGATGCTCATTGAGGTAAGGCTCCGGATCAGCCC
>Ga0160434_100245_pt1 | contig 22853 bp, 40 predicted proteins | sample HID1973I_E0MG_FD_108273 | JGI IMG/M metagenome (GOLD analysis project Ga0160434, IMG submission 108273) | Enriched mosquito-associated microbial communities from UW Madison campus, WI, USA - HID1973I_E0 MG | ecosystem: Host-associated > Arthropoda: Insects > Digestive system > Unclassified ...
CACCCGACCACTTGATCGTCTCGCGCGCGGTCCTGCTCAGGGCGGTCATGCGCTGACCAGCTCTCGCACGCTACGAGCGAAGTCGATCGAGACGACCGGGTTGGGATAACGATGTGTAACGGGATCAGGGCCTTCCTCCACCGGCACCACGCCCGTCAGGATCCACGACTCAGGTACCCCGGTCGCGAGTGCCCAGAGGCGGCTCGTCATCGGGCTCGGGGCGCGATGGCCGTTCTCCGCGGATGAGATCGTCGCACGCGAGATCCCCGACGCGGCGGCGAGCTCGGACTGCTCGAAGCCGGCCCACTCACGCGCCTTCCTCAGCCGGTCGAAGATCGTCCACTCGGGGATCTGGCCGGCCTCGGGGTTCATGAACACATTCACCTTCGCCATGTGACCAACGTTAGACGGGCTTCTAGGTGTTGTCGAGTGTGTCGTCCTTGACATACGTCTAACTCTCAGTCTTGACTTAGGCATATGTCTAACTCGCGACTTGAATCAACCCGACAGGTGGCGGAGCGTCTTGGCATGACCACTCGATCCGTCGCCCGCCTCGTCGAGCGAGGCGAGCTCACGCCCGCGCTACGAGCACCCGGCTCGCGCGGTGCCTTCCTGTTCCACACCGACGACGTCGACGAACTCGTCGAACGCGCCGCGCGATCGCTACAGGAGCGCCTCGAGCAGATGAAGGCGGCGTCGTGAGCTCGTCGACGGATCCGCGCGAGCGGGTGATCCAGCTGGGCAACCAGCTGCTCGACGCGCTTTTCGAGTACGAGAGCTGCCGCGCAGCTGGCGAGGAGCTCAGGGCGCGCCTCGAGGCCGGCCACAAGATGCAATCCGACGAGGCCAAGTCGATCGTGATGCCGCTGCTGGTCGCTGACCAGCGTCTCGCGACGGCGAAGGATGCCTACGTCACGGCGCGCGGGATCGTCGAGCTCTACTTCGGCGCGGAGGCGAAGCGATGACCGGCGTGCGGCCGTCGGTGCCTGACACAGACTCGGCGGGCCCCGAAACCCCCTCGGGGCCCGCCGACACCATGGAGGCGGCGGGATGACGGTCGACATCGTGCAGAGCATCCTCTACGTGCTGACGGTCGTGTTCCTGGTGGCCGCGAACCTGCTGCAGGGCAGGCGGATCTCGTACCTCGAGGAGCGGGTTCGTGCGCTGGAGACGTCGGCGCTGCAGCGTGCAGTGCGCGACTGGATCGCGGCGCGCAGGGAGCAGGGCTGAGGCGTGGGCGCGGCACCTGGGGGGCAGCCGTCGTTCACGTGTCCGTCGTGCGGGCGGACGTCGTACAACCCGAGCGACGTCCGGGAAGGCTATTGCGGCCACTGCCACGACTGGACGCGGCCGCGGGACCGCGAGGAGATCTCGTCGTCCTGCGACGTGGGCGCGCACGCATGGTGCAACGACGCATCATGCGTGTGTGCCTGCCACCGGCGCGCCGACGATGAGCCCGACGAGAGCATCGACGACTTCCTGACGGCCGTGATCGACGACTTCCGGCGCACCAACGTGTGGGACGAGGCGCCGACGCTGGCCGTGCTGTGTCAGGACCGCGAGGGCGCTCTGCGCGGCGTTCTCGCGTTCCCGGACTCCGTCTGGAGCTTCGCCTCACCGTTCGCCGTGCTGCGCACACTCGCGGGCGCGGTCAGGCAGATCGGGATCATGCAGTTCCCCGAGGAGCTCACCCCGCTCGGCCTGGTCCTCGTGAGCGAGGGGTACGGCATCGACGGCGACGCTCGGCCAGCCGGGTACTGGGAGACGCACCGCATCGCGGACGACCCGGCCGGCTACGAGTACGTGTCGGCGATCGCAGTCGATCTCGCCGGCGGCGCCTACGGCCGCGTGTATCGCCGGCACGCCGCTGAGGCCTACGCCAACACCGACACAACCGGGCGCCTCGTCGACGCGCTGCGCGAGCTGCTCGACGCGATGCAGCTATCCATCCCGGAGGCGACGTCGTGAGCCGGCCGGACTGGGCGCGGCGGGATCCGCGGGCGGCGATCGCGATCGCCGCGACGGCGTTTGTCGGCGCGATCGCTGTTGGCGGGCTGCTGTTGGCGATCTTCCTCGGTGCAGGGGGTGAGCTGTGAAGCCGGGCGACTGGGACGACGTCGTCGAGGGCTGGTTCATCGACGAGCTGCCGGACGGCCGCGGCATCTGGGTCGTGCCGTTCCTGTACACGCACGCGATCATCATCGGCCAGCAGGGCGCCGGCTACTACGACGACCGCTGGTGCTACGCGACGCGCGAGCTCGCGATCGTCGCGGCCGTGGTCTGGGACCCTGCGACCGAGGCTGAGCCGACCGGCTGGCACCGTCACCCCTCGTCCGGTCGCCGACGCGCTGGCGGCGACCCCGCGCTCGAGGTGGTCGCATCGTGACGGCGCCGATCGTTCCCCCGTATCTGACGGCGCGTGCCCGTGTCGCGGTCGTGTTCGCTCGCCGCATCGCGCGTGCTGAGCAGCTGCAGCACAGCCCGCTCGTCGCGGAGCTGGAAGCGCTGCGCGACGAGGTTCTCGCCGCGATCGACCCGGTCGACGAGGAGGGTCCGCATGATGCGGTCTGAACGGTTCCGTGCCGCGTTCGGTCTCGGGCATCGTGACCCGATCCCCGCGGGTGAGTTTCGCCTGGTGCAGCTGCGTGACGACTGGTGGTCGCCGAACACGTTCATCGGTGGCCGCGCCTGGTGTGATGCACGGCTGCGTGATTGCAGTGCGTGTGGTGGCCGTTGCTGTGGCTGCCGGCATACCGAGAGGAGGCCGTCGTGGCCCACACGATGAGGTTCGACGTCGACGAGCTCGAAGTGCGGAACATGGCCGTTGAACGGCCGGCGCCGGCCGACACCGAGTGGGCGGTCGCAGCGCTCACGTTGGGCGGTCTGCCGCTCGACGTCGCCGCCGATCTGCTGCGCGTCATCGGCCGCGGCCTCGACCGCGCCGGCTATGAGGCGTTCTTCCGGCAGGAGTCAGGTTTCCGGGTGCTCTACGCCCGGCGCAATCCCACGTCACCGGCGGAGGGAGGGCCCGCCAGCTGACATCGCGCGAGTTCTGCGTGTGCGCCCGAGCGCTCTTGATATTCGGGTGGGCCGGCTAGCCCCCGGTGCCGTCGCGGGTTAGAGCCGCATCAGTCAACCAACCCCAAGAACATCCAGGGCACCCGGTGAAGGCAGGCCTGGGCGGGAGCAGCGTGGCCGCTGCAGCCCCTGGTGTTCACAACCCGGCCCTGTGCTCCGAATAATCCCCGGAGTGGTCTCACCTATACCGACACCTGCGAGGCGACCAACCGACCGGTGAAGGCAGATCGTGGGGCGTCTTTCAGGACGTCCTGGGGTCCCCCTGCCCTCTCCCGCTCAGCTCCCGCCCTCCCAGTGACACCCGATGCCAGGAGGAGCATCCAGATGCCGAAACACCGATCCAGCAACCGGCGAGCACGCTGCCCGATCTGCAAGGCGCTGATCACAGCCCGGATGCTCAGCTGGCACATCACCAACCGCCACGACGAGGGCGCACCGACCGCGCTCGACCCCACGATCCGATGAACGACGAGCTCGCACCTGCAGCCGGCCAATGGGTCTACCTCTGCCGCGGCTGCGGATACCGGGCCGCGGGCGACAAGGGCACCGCCGAGAAAGCCCGACGCATCCACCGACACCGATTCGAGATCCACGGCCGCTGCGGATACCAAGCCCTCCTCTCCTCACAACACAGAAAGAAGTGACCTATGACGCTTTCCTACGACACCACCCAGTATGTGACGAAGACGCAGTACGCCGCACTCATCGGCAAGACCGACCGCACCGTGCAGCGCTACCTCGACGATGGCGAACTGCCCGGCGCGTACCAGGACGAACGCGGCCGCTGGATGATCCCGACCGACGCGCAACGCACCCCCCGCACCGGCGACGTCGTGCAGCTGCAGCAACGACGGCAGTCCGTCGACGAGCTCGCGGTCTCCGTCGCGCAGGCACTCGACGCGGCCCTCGACACGCTGCCGTCGTTCCTCCCGCTCGACGTCGCCGCCAGCGTGCTCGGCATCAGCCGGCACGCGATCGCCACCCACCGCGACTACTTCGGCGTCGTCCCGTTCGGCCCCAACGGATCCCTCGTGATCCCGCTCGCCACGATCAAGAGGATCCGCGGATGACCGTCGAGCTCGCGATCACGATCCACGTCCCGTCGACGGCACCGGCCGAGCTCATCGAGGATCTAGAGCAGCGAGTCGCGGGTCTCGACAATGTCGAGGTTTACGTCGACGCGACGTGCCGTGTGTGCGGATGCACCGAGGACGAGGCGTGCATCGGCGGCTGCTGGTGGGTCGAGGAGAACGCCGACGGCTACCTCTGCTCGGCGTGCGTGGAAGCGGAATCGTGAGCCCACTGTCGTTCCCGCAGCTGACGCAGCTGATCGACGGCCGGTGGGTCGCAGACTGTCGTACGTGCGGGTGGCAGTCGATGCCCTCGCGGGTGAAGGCCTCGGTCGACTACGCGCGCCGCGCGCACGGCGCCGAAGCACTCTGCAAGCGGAGGCCGTCATGACCGGCTTCGTGATCAACGCGACGGTCACCCGCGACCCGGAGGGGCACCAGCTGCTGCCGAGGTTCACGGGCCCGTTCGTGTCGCGGGTCGAGGCGGAGGCGTTCATGAACGACCAGCTGCCGCTGTACGGGTCGTGGACCATCCGTGAGCTCGCCGCACCCGAGGACTGGGCCCACTCATGACCGAGGTCGACGTCGACCGGCTCGCACTGTCCAGCGAGCTCGCGAACCTCGCCGAGCGGTTCACGATCGAGGCGAGCCTGTGGCGCGAGCCGAGCGCGCGCGAGGAGTGCGAGCGCACCGCCCGGCACCTGATGGAGCTCTCGCGCGTCGCGCTCTGGTCGCAGTCGAACATCGAGACGCTCACCGGCTACGCCGACGCCGCACGGCTGCTCGCCGGACACATCGAGGGCACCCGCCGATTCTTCAAGATCATCCTCACCCCCCCAATCTCAGCAGGAAGTGACACACGACATGACCTATGACACCCCCGCCGAGTTCGCTCGGCATCGCACGGTCGGGATCGTGCTCGCCTGGAACCCCGACGACCCGAAGCACTGCGACGCGTACGACGAGCTCATGAACGCAGCCGGGAACGCGATGGTCGTGCCCGGCATTCGCCTCACGGTGGTCGGCTCAGAGAGCGAGAACGCCGATGAGTGAGACGGGCGCACTGTTGGAGACGACCGGCGGCGACCTCGTGCACGCCGAGATCGGTGGCGTCGTCGTCGATCGCGACGACCTGACCCGCAAGGTGGTGATCGGCATCCCGTACTTCTCCCGCGGGATCGTGCGGCTGGACCTTGACCAAGTCGCGCAGCTGGCTCACGCGCTCACGTGCGCGCTGGTCCCGTACGGCGTCGTCATGCCGGCGCGCGCAACCGACGAGCGCGTTCCCGACGACCCTGATGAGTTGATGCGCGATGGCTGGTGATCACGAAGCGCTGCCGGTCGATCCCGACTGCCAGGTCGGGAAGCATCGCGCGTGTCCCGGCACGACCTGGTCGGACGACCGAGACGATTGGGTGGAGTGCGGATGCCCGTGCCACACCACCCCTGAACCCCCGTCCGCCCCGGCGCGTCCCTACGGCCAGGGCGGACGGGCCCCCGCATGACCAGGTTCGTCGGCGTGCTGTTCGGCCCGCCCGGCGCCGGCAAGTCCACCGTCGCACGCCGCGAGTTCGACGTGCCCGTGTACGACCGGGATCTCGACCCGTGGGCCGGCCGCACCGAGTCGGCGTTCACCGCGGCGCTGGAGCAGCTCGGCGGCCGCGCCGACGCACGCGCGATCGTCGTCCGCACCGGCGCGACCGAGACAGCCCGGCAGCGGGCGCTGTCGCTCACCGGGGCGACGCACGCCTGGATGCTGCTCACCCCGCGCGACGTGTGTCACCAGCGCGTCGACGACCGCGGCCGCGACCCGCGCCGCGAGCATCCCGCGATCGAAGCCTGGTGGCGCAGCTACGAACCGGCCGCGAGCATCCCGGCCTGGTCCGGCGTGGTCGACCTCGACGCCGCGCGCGTCGACCGTGCCGCGCGGGGCGCGCCGCTCGCGCCGCTGTGCGACCGCTGCAAGTCCCGGCACCTGGTGTCGCTGCCGTGCTGGGCCGGCCGCTACGCCCAAGACAAGCGCGAGCTCGTGCTGCGCATCAAGGGCCGGCGCTGCCAGCTCGGCCTACCCGGCTGCAAGATCCGCGCGACCACCGCCGACCACCTCACCGCCAGGTCGCGCGGCGGCACCGACGACCTCGACAACCTGATCCCCGCCTGCCCGCGCTGTAACCGGGTGAAGAGCAACCGCACCACCAACCCGTACGGGAACCTGCCACCCGTCGCCGGCAACGGCGAACCCGTGAGCTCCCGCTACCGATGACATAGGACACGACACATGACACTGACACCTGAAGCCTTGCCCGTGCTCGCTGCGATCACGCTCGAGCGCGATCGCCAACTCGCCGAGCTCAGCTGGACACCAGACCATGACGATGAGCACGGCGCCGGCCACCTGCTCGCCCTCGCATACGGACACCTTGATGCCGCTGGCGACGATGCCGGCGGGCACGGCGTAGATCGTGTCGAGCTCGTGAAGGCCGCAGCTCTCATCGTCGCAGCGATCGAAGTCGTCGACCGGAGCGACCGATGAGCGACAAGATCATCGGCGGCTCTGCGTTCGGGATCGGTGACGCACTCGTCGACGTGCGCCGCGCCGTGCTCGTCGACGGGACGACGGTCGTCGCCCTCGGTGGGCTGCGCGATTCGGGCGTCGAGCGGATGCTCGGGCTGGAGATCACCGGCCGCGTGAACAAGAGCACCGAACGCAGCGACACCCTGTACCTGCTGAGCATGGACGGCGTAGCCGGCATCGTGTCCGAGCTGCTCGGCCTGGCGCAGCGGATGGGTCCGGCTTACGTCGAGCAGCTCGACCAGCTGATCCGGCAGCGCATCCAAGATCTGCCGAGCGAGTGATGCAGATCGTTCGGTTCATCTGCGATCGCTGCCAACGAGAGGAGCAGGAGGACGACGCGCAGGGCTGGGACACGACGGGGCCGGAGGACCTTTGCACCCACTGCATTGAGGATTGGGCCTGGGCATGGAATGAGTGCGGTGCGGCGACCCGGAACCCCTGGCCGTGCGAGCGCTTGGTGTGGAAGCGACGTGGTGATACACCTCCCGCTCGGTGCTGGCAACACCAGTGGTGATACCGGGGCGCGCGACCGAGGAGGAGCATCGCGAGTTCGATGCTTCGGTTTCTGAGTGAGGCTTTGATGCTTGGACACCCCGCGACCTGTGGATATTTACCCTGAACGCTCAGAAAAAAACCCGGATCGCGCGGAGAATCGCGCGAGCCGGGCCGGGTGAGCTCGACTGTAGTCGGCTACGCCCGCGCGCACCAGCCGGGAGAGTGGATCCGGGCGGATAATGGGCGGCATGAGCACTCTTCCCGGCGCCGAGGCGTGGGGAGGAGTGCGCCCACCGTCGGATCTTGTGCAGCGGATGAGCGACGCGATCGAGGCACGGCGCAGGTCGGGTGCGATCCAGCCGTGGCATGAGGGCATCGCCGCTGCGGTGCTGGAGCTCGCCGAGGAAGCGCAGCACGCGAAGGGCATCGCGAAAGCGCAGCTGTACGCGCAGATGCTCGCGGCCGAGTCGCGGCTGCCCGAGCCGGTCGTCGAAGAGAAGGGCGAAGTGCTCGAGTACGAGGCCGACCGGATCCGCGCCTACCTGGAGGAGTTCGACCGTGGCCTCGACACCGCCGCCGCTGCTGCCGACGATCAGGACGTCGAGATCTCCGCACCGCTATAGCGACGGGCGCCTGGTCGGCGCGATCATCGCCGCGAAGCTCGGCCGGCGTCCGACCAGGTGGCAGCAGTACGTCCTCGACGTCGGCCTGGAGCGCGTCGACGGTCCCGGGTCCCCGTTCGCCTACGCGAACGTCGACCTGATCGTCGGCCGACGTTGCGGGAAATCGGTCACGACGATGGGCGTCCCGCTCGCCCGGTCGCTCGCCGGCCCCGTCGTGCTCGACACCGGCCGGGTGATGCCGTTCCTCGGCGCGCACACCGCGCAGAACCTCGTCAAGGCGCGGCAGCGGTTCCTCAAGGATCTCGTCGAGCCGTACCGGGAGTCGATGAGCTCGGACGTGTGGCGGTCCGGGGTGAAGCTGCGCGAGGCGATCGGCGACACGTCGCTGACGATCGATCCGGCCACGGCCGGGAAGGACTGGCGGCTGCGGCGGTCGTCGCAGATCCAGGTGTTCGCCCCGACCCGCTCGAGCGTCCGCGGCGACGGGCTGATGCACCTGACGTTCGACGAGTGGCTGGTGTTCACCAGGCTGCTCGGGCAGGAGCTGCTCGCCGCGGCGGGTCCGACGCTCGGCGACGCGCGCGGCCACGGCCAGATCTGGCGGTGCACGAACATCTCGGTGCTGAACAACGAGCAGACCGCCGTGTGGGAGACGAAGGAAGCCGGCCGCGCCGCGGTCGACGCCGGCCACACCTCCGGGACGGCATACTTCGAGTTCACGATCCCAGAGGGGTCCGACGTCACCGACGAGCACCTCTGGGCCGAGTGGTATCCGGGCATCCGTGACGGTCTGATCCGCATCGAAGAGCTGCGCGAGGACCTCAAGCGGCTCGGGCCCGAGTCGTTCGGCGCCGAGTACTTCGGACTGTGGCCGGGCGCCGGCGCGATCGTGAAGCTGTGGGAAACGATCGCGCGCAGCAGCTGGGAGAACGCCGGCGTCGGCGCCGACGAGCTGCACATGCCCGATGACGTGCCGGCTGCGCTCGGCGTGGACATCGACCCGTTCGACAGGTCCGCGTCGATCACCGCGACGTCGGTCGATCCCGACCGTGACGGCCTGGTGCAGGAGATCATCGACGACCGGCCCGGCTCGTCGTGGGTGCTCGACCGGCTCCGCCAGCTCGAGCCCACGGTCAACGCGATCGGCATCGACGACTACGGGCCCGGCCATGACCTGATCCTCGACATCGAGCGCGACGAGCCGGCGATCGCCCGCAAGCTCGTCAAGACGACCGCGCAGGACATCGTGGCGGCGTGCTTCGCGTGGGACTCGAGGCTGCGCGCCGGCGGGCTGCGGATCCGCAAGTCCGACACCTACGCGAAGGCCACCCAGGCCGCCGGCGCCGCGCAGCGCACCAGCGGGAAGGCGTGGCAGTGGGAACGCCGACTGCCTGTCCCGCAGACGCCGATCGTGAGTGCTACCCTCGCCGCATGGGCGTTGGGACGCGCGCCAGAACCAGAGACTTTCTTCGTGTACTGAGGAGCTCAGGCCGTGGCATCCCGCGCAGTCGCCCTGTCATACGCCGCCAGGCGACTCCGCGATAAGCAGATCGTCCATCGCATCACTTCGTCGACGTCGACGCTGGGCAAGACGACCCGCGCCGACATCCTGTACGGTCCGCAGGTGCCCGGCGCGCCAGAGGTGACCGAGCAGGTCGCGATGGGCAACCCGTTCTTCGGGCGCGCGGTCGACCTGCTGTGCAACGCGGTCGCCGGCACCGAGTGGTACGCCCGCCGCTACGACCCGGCGCTCGGCATCCGGGCACCGCTGCCTGACCAGCCCAACATCGTCACCGACCCGTCGCCGCTGCAGCCGCTGTGGAACTACCGGTGGGCTGCAGCGGAGGACGGGATCCTCTACGGCAACCACTTCGCGCTGCAGGGCGAGCTCGACTGGCGCACGGGCCGGCCGGGATGGATCGTGCCGCTGCCGGCCGACGAGGTCTGGATCATGACCGACCCGGCATTCCCGGGCTGGTACCAGTGGGTGATCGGCGGCGAAGCGTTCGACCCTGACGAGATCTTCCATGTCGCGTTCGGCGCTCGCTCGGGCGAGATCCTCGGCCGCGGCGTGCTGCAGCAGCACCTCGACTGGCTATCCGGCGTGGAGGCGGCCGAGCAGTGGTCTCGCGACGCTTTCGCGGCCGGCGCGCTCCCGCCGGCGGTGCTGTCGGTGCGGGCGGTGCCGAATCAGACGCAGCTCGACGACATCAAAGCGAAGTGGCGCGACATCACGTCGGTCCGCGAACCGGTCGTGCTTCCCGAAGGGACGACGCTCACCCCAATCGTCGGCAACGCGCAGACGTCGCAACTGATCGAGGCGCGCAAGTGGAACGCGACGGCCGTGGCGAACGCTGTGGGCGTGCCGGTGTGGAAACTCGGGCTCGAGGGCCCGACGATGACCTACCAGAACGTCGAAACCGGAGACATCGACTTCGTACGCGACTCGGTCGACCGGTTCGCGCGGCCGATCACCGAGGCCGTGTCGAAGTGGCAGCTGCCGGCCGGGACCGACGTCGTCTGGGACTACGACTCCCGGATGCGCGCCGACCAGAAATCCGTCGCCGAGGTCCTCGTCGCCTACACGGCCGCGGGCATCCTCACCATCGACGAGGCGCGCGCACGTCTCGGTCGCGGCCCGCTGCCGGCGACCGGGCAGTCGGCGGCACCACCGGCGGCGGAGAACACCGACGCGACGGCCGACGCGGCCGCCGCAGCTGCAGCGGAGCTCAACACGATTGGAGTCGGATGATGAGCGAATTGCTTATCGAACGATCCCTCGCCGCCGACGTCCTGGAGCCGGTCGGTGACGGGTGGACCCTGCACGGCCTGGCCGTGCCCTACGACCGCGACCAGGTCGTCAGCGACGACGGCGGGAAGACAACCTACCTGGAACGGTTCGCCGCCGGCGCGTTCGCACGTGACGCGGCCAAGGGCGGCCGCTGGGTGAACCTGTTCGTCGGGCACCGTGGCGACGACGGCGACCGGTTCCTCGGCCGCTGCGTCGGCATGGCCGAGGCATCCGACGGGCTGTATGTCGACTTCCGGCTGAACCGCGCGCACCCGCTCGCCGAGGAGGCGCGCTCGGGCGAGCTGCAGGGCTGGTCGGTCGGCGCGAAGATCTTCCGCACCCGCGAGGACCGCGCCGCCGGTCGCGAGCGGCGTGTGCGTGAGCTCGCCGGGTTGAACCACGTCGCCGCCACCCCGCAACCGCAGTACGCCGGCGCCGGCGTGCTCGTGGCGCGCGAGCACGAGGTGATCGGGCAGGAGCCGACACCGGTTCTCGACGAGCTGCGCGCCTGGCGCGAGAGCATGCGCAGCTGAGTACTATGGGCCGCAAGTAGGAGCCGCCACCCCGGCGGTCGCCACCAGACACCCCGCCCGTCGAGCGGCCACCCTGGGACGACGAGACCGGCCACCCGGCCAGATGAATCCAACATCTGACCTGGGAGGTCTCCCGTCATGGGACGCTATCTGGACGCGCTCACTGCGCAGTTCGAGGAAATCACGACGGGGATCGATGAGATCCTCGATCGCGCGGCCGACGAGGGCCGCGACGTCACGAAGGACGAGCAGGAACTCGTCAACCGCGACCGCACGAAGGCCGACGAGCTCAAGAAGTCGATCGACTACTACAGCGAGCTCGAAGTCACCCGCAGCAAGGTCGCCGAAGCGCGCGGCCGCGTGCCGCAGCAGCCACGGCAGTCCTCGACGACCGTCGTCGTCGAGCGCGAGAAGGACCCCGACAAGGAGCTGCTCGACGCGTTCCCCACGATGGGCGACTACATCGTCACCGTCGGGCGGGCGCTGCGCGGTGACCAGGAGGCGGCGCAGCTGATCGAGCGCGCCACCGCCCACCAGACCACCGCCGACAACCCCGGCCTGATCCCGCGGCCGATCGTCGGCCCGGTGATCACCGCGGTCGCCAACGACCGCCCGTTCATCTCGTCGATCAGCCAGAAGCGACTGCCCACCGGCAGCTTCGACCGACCCGTGATCACCCAGCACGTCGCGATCGGCAAGCAGGCCGCGGAGAAGGACCTCACCGCGTCGCAGAAGCTGATCGTCGGCAAGCTGCCCGTCGCCGCGGCCACCTACGCCGGCCACCTGAACATCTCCCGGCAGGACATCAAGTGGTCCCAGCCGGGGATCATGCAGATCGTCGCCGAGGACTTCGTGCACCGCTACGCGGTCGAAACCGACAACGACGCCGTCGACCAGTTCGTCGCGTCGCTGACCAACGACCCCATCGCGGGCGACCTGACCGCGGCCGGCGTGACCGGTGCGCTCTTCCAGGCCGCGTCGGCGACGATGCTGGTCGCCGAGGGCGCGCCGCTGCCCGACACGCTGTGGGCGGCCCCCGACATCTGGGGCTCGCTCGGTGGCCTGGTCAACAACAACGGCACCCTGGTGTTCCCGTCGGTCACCCCGACCTCCGCTGCCGGCAACGTGCTGGGCATCAAGCTCGTGGTCGACCCGTGGTTCCCGCCCGGCACCGCGGTCGTCGGCCCCGCCCGGTTCCTGGAGTGGTACGAGGACGTCGACGGTCTCATGCAGGTCGCCGAGCCCGACGTGCTCGGCCAGCTCGTCGGCTACGCCGGCTTCGGCGCGTTCCTGAACACGAAGCCCGACCTGTTCACGCCGCTCACCCTCACCGCGCCCGTCGAGGCCCCCGCCCTCGCGAAGACGAGCTCGAAGTAGGACCCCGGATCCCCGCGCGCCGACTCCGATCGCGGCGCGCGGGGAACCGGCATCCACGAGAGGGGATGCTGTGAACCTCGACGACATGCTCGCGCTGCTGCCCGACAACACCACCGGGCAGATCTCCGCCGACGATCTGCGCCAGATCGTCACTGGCCTATGGGACTACACCGCGTCGGTGCAGAGCACCCTCAACGAGGTCGTCGTGACCGCCGTGCCCGCCGTGCAGGCCGCGATCGACGAGCTCGACGTGCGGGTGACCGCGCTGGAGAACGAATGAGCACCCCCGGGTCGCCGTTCGACGCCGCCTACAGCCGCGCGTTCGGCGCGGCCGCGCCCGTCTACCCGGATCGGGACACGCTCGAGCAGAAACTCGCCGTGTACGTCGACGTGCGCCTCGGCGACAGCTCCGCGGACGCCGAGTACGTCGGCGACTGCACCGACGAGGCGATCCAGTGGCTCACCGACACGATCGGCACCGCGACGAACGTGCCGGTCACCGCGTATCAGCGGGCGTTCCTGGAGGTCGGCGCGCAACTGTTCCGCCGGCGCCGCACCTGGTCGAACATCGACCCGATGGAGGCGCCCGCGGTGCCACCGGTGCGGTCGAACCCGTACACCGCGGCGTATCCGATCCTCGCCCCGTATATCGGGCCGGTGATGGCATGAGCCAGATCACCGACCGGCGCGTCGAGCTCACCGCAGCGGTAACGGCTGCGATCCGTTCCAGCGGCCTCGACGACGCCGAGCTCGTGACCGTCTCGAACAACGGCATGGACTTCATGCAGTCCCGCTCGCCGGCCGCCGGCGGCATCATCGTGTACCCGTTCCCGAAGATCCAGATCCCCGCACCGCGCGGCATCCGCCGTCTCGTCTGGACGATCGGCCTGGTCGCCGGCGGTCCCGCCGTGGAGGCCGCGGACCGCTGCGCCGAGCTGCTCGACGTCATCACCGGCGCCGGCATCGTCTCCTGGCGTGCCGCGGCGGCGACCGTCGACCCCACCGACTTCGCGATCAGCGAAGACCCGAAGGCCCCGAAGATCCCCGGCTGGGCGATCACCATCACAGAGGAGTACCTGTCATGACCCTTGTTGGACCCTGCGTCCTGCTGCTGGGTGACGCCGCCACCGCGATCGACTACGGCGACTTCGTCACCAACATCGTCCAGAACGCGCCGCAGCCGATCGTGCTGCCCGCGATCAACCGCGACTACTCGGACAGCCCGACCCGCGGCTACACCATCACCCTCACCGGCGTGCAGGAGACCCTCGACGACGGCACCCTGTGGCGCTACCTGTGGGACAACTTCAACGACACCGACGTGCCCGTCACCTGGTCGCCGATGGGCGACGGAGAGGTCTACTTCGCCGGCCTGATCGCGTCGATCCCCGACCCGTCCGTCGGCGGCGCCGCGAACCAGCACGGCACGTTCGACATCACCCTGACCCTCGTCGCACGCCCCACGATCGTCCCGGCGCCGACGCCGCCCGAAGGGCTCGCCGCGCCCGTCGCCGAGGCCGAAGAGGTACCGGCCGGCTGATGCTGAAGATCGTCGACGTCAACGACAGCATGGGCGATGTCCTGCTGACGCTGCAGCGTGCGCAGACCGACACCCAGGACGAGATGCGGGATGCCGCCGACTCGGCGATCGAGTCGTCCTGGGTGCCGGCGCTGCAGGCCGCGGCATCCGGCGCGCAGCAGACCAAGCTGCTCGTCTCAGGTGCGCACGCCGACGTCGACGACCTCGGGTTCAGCCTCACCGCCGGCGTCGGCCCGGCACTGTCGGGCGGACTCGACAGTTCGCACTGGTACGCCGTGGATTACGGCATGAATCCGCGGCGGATCGCCGCGCCGAACCGGCGCCGCACGATCCGTCTCGGCGGCGGCCGCGAGTTCCAGGCCGCGACGCTGATCTGGGTCGGCCGGAACCTACCGCCCCGCAACGCGAAGGGCCGCGTCATCTACCCGACGATCGGCACCCAGTCGCAGGACTACGTCACCGCGTGGGTCGACGGGCTGATGGGGCAGTTCGACGACCCCGTGTTCGACGCCGACGCCGGCGACGTGCAGAGTCAGGTGGCCGGCTCATGGCAGTAACCGTCCGCTTCATCGCTGACGTCGTCAACTGGCTCTCAGGGCTCGACAAGTCCGAGGCCGCGGTCGACGACAACGCCGACGCCCTCGCCGACCTGATGAAGCAAGCGGTCGAGCTCGGCACCCAGGCCGGCAAGACCGCCGACGAGATCGCCTCTGACTTCTCCGACGCGTTCGGGGTTCCCCTCGACCGTGCGAAGCGCGCCGTCGACGAGGTCACCAGCTCGACCGAGGATCTCGCCGACGCCGGCAAGTCCGCCGAAGCCGCCGGCGACGATATCGCGTCCGGCATCGAGGGCGGAGCGACCAAGGCCGGGGGCAGCCTCACCGAGCTTGGCTCGATCGCGAAGGACGTCCTGTCCGGTGATATCGGCTCGGCTGCCACCGGGGCCGTCGACGCGCTCGGCTCGATCGCGACTGCAGCAGGCATCGGCGGGGCAGCCGGCAGCGCGATCGTCAGCGCACTGAGCGGTCTGGTCGGCGCGATGGTCGACGAACTCACGAAGTTCGCCGAGATGTCGAAGCAGGTCAAGGAAGGCGTCATCAACGACTTCGTCGAGCTCGGCGACGGGCTCGATCAGGCCGCGGTCGACCGCCGCATGAAAGAGATCCTCGGCGGCGAGGACACCCGCCGGCAGGCGATGTTGCTCAAGGACCTCCTGGGCACGGATCTACCCACCGCGCTCCTCGTTCTTGCCGGCGACTTCGACACCGCGGGAATCAGCGCGTCCGAGGCCTCGAAGGCGATCGCTGACGCACCCGGCAACGTCCGGATCGATGACTGGGAGGCGCTCAAGGCCACGATGGACGGCCTGAACCAGGGGCTCGCGGAAGGACCCGCGATCGCCGACGCTCAGGCCGAAGCGCTGTCGCGTGTCGCGATCGCCAGCGCCGAAGCATCCGTGGCTGCGGGCGAGGCGACGAAGTCGGTCGATGAATTCGGCAACACCGTCTACCAGCTGCCCGACGGGAAGGTCGTCGTCGTCGACGCCGAAACCGGGCAGGCAATCAGCGACATCACAACGGTGCAGGACTACGAGCTGCACAACAAGACGGTCGCAGTCAGCGCCGACACCAGCGCGTTCTACCGCGACATGTACGCGCTCACGACCAGGAGGTTCGCCGGCGTGACCATTCCGGTCAACTACGTCGAGAAGCGACCAGGAACGGCGCAGCTCACAGGATGAACACGATCACGATTCTCGACGGCTCCGGCCGGCAGATGAGCCCCGAGCTCATCCATCAGGCGTGGGCGCCCGCCCGACAGTCGCGGAACATCGTGCACGAGCTGCTCGACGGCACGATCGCGACCGCGCTCGTCGCCGCAGCACCCCGCAAGGGTCGCCTGCAGCTGTATTTCGTTGACGAGGGATCCGCCGCGACGTGTGTGAACCTGCACGCCGCGCCGGCGTCGTTCTCGCTCGTCTCCGACGAGAGCTCGACCGTGTCGATGACCTACGTCATCGCTGACCGAGGCAGCGCGACCTACCAGCTGGACCCCGAGACCCGGCACCTGTGGCTCGTGTACGTCGACTTCCAGGAGATCGTGCCGTGAGCACGCAGCTGCTGCGCCCGTACTGCGCTGTCACGCTCGGCAGCGAGAGCGCGGCGGCGATCGAGGGTCCGGTCACGATCGACTCGTCCTGGTCCCCGTACGCCCAGTCGACGGTCGTGCTGCACCTCGACGACTTCGAGGCCGCGATCGACATCGACCCGCGCACACCATTGCGTGCGACGCTCGCACCGACCGTCACCGGCGCGTTCGCCGTCAACGGTGCCGGCGACACCGTCTGGGTCCCCGACGCCGGCCGCCGATTCGACCTCGGCGTCAGATCGAGGCGCGTCCAGTTCGAGGACCGCACCGTCACGCTCGAGCTCGCATCCGACGAGGCGCTGCTGCAGGACTACGCGCCCCTCGTCGACGACACCGGTCCCTGGAGTCTCGCGAGCTCACTCCGGTCGGTATGCAACTACGTGCTGAGCAAGGTCATCCCCGGCGCGACGCTCAACGCATTCTTCAGCGACTCGTTCGAGGACGGCGTCGGCCCCTGGTCGACGAACTCCGCGGATGCCACGTTCCGGGTGGGCACAAGCTCGGCACGCTCGGGGAACCAGACCCTCGTCGTGTTCACGACGACCGCCGGCGGGTCGTACCAGGTGCGTCGGCTGGTCACTGGGCTCGTCGTCGGCCGCTCCTACACGCTCGTCGCTTACGCCCAGGCCGCGACGAACCCGGTCACCGGTGTCGCCGTCGCCGTCGACGGCATCGGCGCGGGATCATCGCGCACTGTCAGCAAGGACGACGGGTACGTCATGCTGACGAAGGGTTTCACGGCGACGTCGACGCAGCACAACATCCGGGTCCAGGGCACCACCTCTGGATCTGGCACAGCGAATGCCTTGCGCTGGGATGACGTCGCGATCATCGACAACACGATGCCGACCGACGACGCGGACGTGACGCCGGTGTGGGAGTTGACGCAGCTGTTCCCGAACCCGGCGGTGCGCTCGATCGTCGGCAACTGGATCGCCGGCGGATCCAACGGCAACCTGTCGCGTGAGACCGGCTGGGCGGCCGGGTCGATCCCCGCGGCCGCGGACCTCACCACGGCGACGCTGACCACCTTCAGCGGCAACAGCGGCAACGGTCAGGGCGGCGCGTTCGGGCAGACCGCGACGCTCGTGCCCTACGTTCCGGTCACGCCTGGCAAGACCTACACGGTGTACTGCTGGGCGCTGTCCGCCCAGGTGGCGAAGCAGGTCAAGCTGTCCTGTCAGATCTTCGGCGCTGACGGGCAGCTGCTGCAGACCGGTGTCAAGCTCGCCACCGTCAACCTGCCCGTGAACACGTGGACGCTCGTCAAGGGGACGATTGAGATCCCCGCCGTGGGCGCCCGCCTGGGCCCGTTCGTGTATGCGGATGACGGTGTGCAGTGGGCGAACGGGAACACGCTGCGCACGACGGCGTGGATGGCGCACGAGGGCGTCTACCCGACCACGATCACCTGGTTCGACGGTGCGACCCCGGCCGACTCGAAGTACACCTACGAGGTCCTCGGTCCCGCGCACGCGTCGGCCACGACCCGCAAGCCGAAACAGCCCGGCATCGACCCTGACTCGCTGATCTGGTCCGCCGGCACCACCGCGTGGGACTTCCTGGAAGCGCTGGTCACCGCGGCCGGGCTGCGGCTGTTCTGCGACGAGCTGCGTGTCTGGCGGCTCGTGAAGCCCGACTACACCGTCGATGGCAGCGTCGTGCTCACCGCCGGCAACGCGACCGCCGGCGACGACCTGATCAGCCGTGAGGATGCGCAGGTGTGGGCGCAGGGCGTGGTCGTCCGCTACACGTGGACCGACGCGGACGGGATCTCGCGCACCAAGGACGACACCGCCGGCGCTGCCGGCAAGGTGCTGCTCGTCGAGTACCGCGACACCCCGTATCCGGGTCCGGGCGCGGCCGCGGCGATCCTGGCGGCCATGACCGCTCGCGGCCGCGTGCAGGGCGTGACGTCGCTCACCGACTACCGGGCGACCCCGGGCATGCAGTCGCGGGCGTCGATGCCCGGATCCGGCCAGGTCGTCGGCACGGTCCGATCCGTCCAGTTCGACACCGCGACCGGGCTCATGCAGGTCGCGTCCAAGGGGCAGCAGGAGATCCCCGCCGACTCGTGGGCCGGCGCAGCCGACACGACCTGGGCCGACGTCGCCGACTCGGTCACCTGGGCGACCTACACCCCCTGAGAGGAGACCGACGATGGCGAATGGTGACGCTGCAGGCGCAGCCGGCATGGACGTGGTCCCGTCGACGGCAAAGCTGAAGCTCGGCTACGACGAGATCAACAAGACCCGCGACTACATCCTCGCGTTCGGTGTCCCCGCGACCGGCCTGCCCGTCAACAAGGGCGGCACCGGCGCCACGACAGCAGCGCAGGCACGCACGAACCTCGGCATCACCTGGGCGAACCTGTCGGGCAAGCCGTCGTCGTTCCCTCCGTCCGCGCACACCCACGACTCGCTGAGCACCGGGCCGGTGTCGTTCGGATGGAACAGCGGCCTGAACCGGTGGAACACCAACGAGAGCATCGCCGCGGCCGCGGCCGTGTTCGGCGGCGACGTGAACGTCGGCGGCCACATCTACGTGCCCAACTCCACCCCCGCGTCGGCCGGATACACCGTCGCGTACATCAACAACGACGGCCGGCTCTGCCGCGGCGCATCCGCCCGCCGATTCAAGAAGAACATCCGCGCGGCCCGCCCGCTCGTCAACGCGTTCGGCATCCCGCTGTCCGAGTTCGAGCTGCGCGGCGGCGACGGCACCCGCATCCTCGGGTACATCGCCGACGACATGGCCGAGATCCCCGACCTGGCCCGGTTCGTGATCCACGACGCGAAGGGCCGCGTCGAGGGCATCGACCACATTCAGCTGCTGCTCGCGCAGACCGTGCAGCTGCACGCCGAGGTGCAGCAGCTGCGTGATCGCGTCGCCGAGCTCGAAGGGGCACGCTGATGGGCACCGCGACCGACGGGCAGCTCGCCCACGACCTGCTGCTCGGCTACGAGCCGCTCTCACGCCACGGCGCCTGCTGGTACTACGTGTGGCAGGCATACGCGGATGCGGGCGCCAGCACGGCCCACGGCGCCATTCCGACCGCGTTCCTGGCGTGGGAGGCCACCGAAGGGCGCCACCCGGGCGACATGAACCCACCCCCGGGCGCGGCGATCTGGCTCGGCACCCGCTACGACGGCAACACCGACGGCGACGTGTTCATCGCCGGCGCGCACGACGGCGACCACGCCGCGACCGACCAGCCCTCCTGGGGACAGACCGGGCTCACCTCGATCGCCGGCCGCATGGCGCTGACCGGCCGCGAGTACCTCGGCTGGTCCGACCACGTTCTCGACTGCCCGATCACCGGCCCCACACCCACACCCACCCCGATCGAGGAGAACGCCATGAACCACCTGCTGCAGATCGACCCCGACGTCGACGGACGCTGGTTCCTCATCAACTTCGGCGCCGGCACCGCGCAGCGCATCCACAACGGGCTGCAGCTGGACCTCATCCGCCGCGACCCTACCGTCGACCAGGTCGCCGGCCCGCAGCCGGCCAGCGTGCTCGACGGCCTCACCATCACCGGTGAGTGAACCCACCCTGCCACCGCAACGCAGCCCCCTCGCGCGCGCGGCCAAGACGGGAGCGACCCTCGTCGCCCTCGTCCTGGCCGTCGGCATGGCAACCGCGCTCAACCTGTTCTGCGTCGCCGTGCTCTGGGACGCGATCTCCAGCGCCGGCCCCGGACTCAGCGAGAACGCCACCCAGATCCTCACCGGCTGGGGCGGCGGCATCATCGGCATCCTCGGCACCGTGTTCGGCTACACCTCCGGCGCCAGCCACGCCCGCGCGTCACAGGACACGTCACACGACATGTCATAGGTCGTCAGCGTGGGTGGGTGTGGCGGCTACTCGTCCGACTCCTCGATCCGCCTGGTGGCTTCGTCGACGATCGACTTCTTGGCGCGTTCGGTCTGGGCCGTCGACATATCGTCTTCGAAGTACATCAGACACGTGCTGTCCCAGGCGTAGACGAGCTCGTAGTCGTTGACATCGACGAGCGAGTCCCGATATTCCTCGTCACCGCATTTGCCGTCGATGGCGCTCTGCGCGATCTCGTCGAGGTTGGGGAGAATCATTCGAGCTGCATCATCGGTCAGCCCGGCGGCGCCGGCGTACTCGATCACGAACCGTTCGGACACGTCCTCGAGCGATGGCCCGGTCGCGCAGCCCGCCAGCGCGACCGCGAGCAGTGCGACGCCCCCGACAGCTGTCACGTGACGTTTCATAGGACAACATCCTGCCGCGGTCGACGCCCGGATCGTAGGGGGATCGTCGGGACAGGAAGCGCTGCGGATGCCGCGGCCATGCGGTCCTGGTCGACCTCGACGTAGATCTGCGTCGTGGCGAGCGATGCGTGTCCGAGCAGCTCCTGCGTCGTGCGCAGATCGGCGCCACCCTTGACGAGCTCGGTGCCGAAGCTGTGGCGCAGCGAGTGGCCGGTCTTGCGGCGCGCAGTGATGCCGGCGCGTTTCTTCGCCTTCGTCATCAGGTCCGAGACGCTCTTCCAGTGGATGTGACCCTCGCGGCCGCCGCGCGCGGGGAACCACCACCCGTCGGCCGGCATGGTCGGGATCTCGTCGAGCAGCACCGAGTGGATCGGGATCTCGCGCTCGACGCCGCCCTTGCCGACGACGGTGAGGATCCCGGCGTCGAGATCGAAGTCGCGTGATCGCACCTTCGCGATCTCGTGCGCGCGGAGCCCGTGGAAGTAGCCGAGCACGATCATGATCCGGGTGCGCCGGTAGGCGCCGGAGGTGAGCATTCCGGAGATCTCGTCGATCGTGAATGGCCGAGGCTTGCCACGCCGGGCGCCCTTGACGCGGTCCAGGAGCGCGGCCGGGTCGGTGGCGATGATCCCCTCGACGTGCAGGAATCGGAACAGCGCCTGCATGTCGGTGCGCTCGCGCATCATCGACGAGCGCGCGATGCCGCGGCCGAGCACCTGCTGCAGGTCGAGCTTGACCACCTGGTCGAGCGGCTTGTCGTCGAGCAGTCGCTGCAGCCGGCGGGCGAGCTCGATCCGGTTGTCGACCGTGCGGGGCGAGTAGCCGCGCGAGCGCTGCGACGTCGCAAAGCGGGCGATCGCGTCGTCCCAATCCATGCGTGAAACCTACTCACCGGACCGCCGGACCTTCAAGCGAAAGTCCGGCGGTTCAGAATCCGCTACGCCGCGAGGCGCGAAGCGGCGGATGCCGCGACCAGGTCGTCGTCCTCGACGTGCACGTAGATCGCCGTCGTCGCCGGGTAGCGGTGGCCGAGGAACACCTGCGTGACGCGGAGGTTGTTCCCGGTCCCTCGATAGACCGTCGTCCCCGCACGATGGCGCAGCGAGTGCGGATTCGTGCCGAGCTCGCAGCGCGTCCACTTGCGCAGCGTCTCGGTCGTCAGGTGCCCGCTGCCCGACGCTCTCGACGGGAAGTACCATCCGGCGTCGGGATGCTGGGCGCGCAGCATGTCGAGCTCGGCGCCGAGCTCGGGCGAGATGTGGATGCGACGAGTGTGACCGCCCTTGCCGACGATCGTGAGCCACGCGCCGCGGCGATCGCGGTCGTGCAGCTTCGCGATCTCGTGCACGCGCAGTCCGCCCTCGGCGCCCAGCAGCGTGAGCACTCGCACCTCGACGCGTTCGGATGCAAGGCCGGCGTCGATCTGGTCGGGTGACGCGATCCGCGCTTCAGGGAGGTTGACGAGCTTCACCGGCCGAAGCCACGTCGACGGATCGCGAGAGACGGCGCCCGACTCGAGCGCCCAGCGATAGAAGGACCGGAACGCGGCCGTGACGGCGTTCACCGTGCGCGGCGCCCACTGCGGCCGCGCGGCGATCCAGGTCTGCAGCTGAACGGCGGTCGCGGTCACCAGATCAACCTCGGCGGCGAGCCGCGTGAGATAGCTGGAGCGCTGCCGGACCGTGTTCGCGCTGCAGCGCCGGACGGTCGAGAGGTAGGCGAGATAGTCGTCAATGAGCATTGGGGGGACCTCGTTGTTCTTAAATGCCTGACCACCGGTGATTCTCGGTGGCCTGAGTCCTATTCCGAGACGATTTCGGGTTGCTGTGACAACTGGTCTGTCACATGACGGCGTCATATGACGGGCGCTCTCTGTCACATGACGCGCGCGGCGTGCGGAGAAGTCCGGCCGTCGCTACTCTGCGCGCCGCGCCGTCATGCGCGCGTGCATGGCATCATGCTCGTCGACCGCGGCCGCGAACGCGTCGAGCAGCTGCACGAGCTCGTCGCGCGGAATGTCGCGCAGACCTGTCGGGTACACCGCTGTCGCGCGGCCGCGCAAGACCGCGATGTCTCCGAGGATCCGCTGGACCCGCTGTTCGGTGAGCATGTCGTCGAGCCAGGCGGCGAGGCATCCGCATTCGTCATCGACATCGTGGTGGTAGCCGATGCATCGGTCGTCGACGCAGCCGCACGTATCGCCGCGCCACTCATCGGATCCGGAGTAGTAGCGGGTGTAGCCGGCGATCGTCGCACCCGACCACTTGATCGTCTCGCGCGCGGTCCTGCTCAGGGCGGTCATGCGCTGACCAGCTCTCGCACGCTACGAGCGAAGTCGATCGAGACGACCGGGTTGGGATAACGATGTGTAACGGG
>Ga0160434_100246_pt1 | contig 22804 bp, 23 predicted proteins | sample HID1973I_E0MG_FD_108273 | JGI IMG/M metagenome (GOLD analysis project Ga0160434, IMG submission 108273) | Enriched mosquito-associated microbial communities from UW Madison campus, WI, USA - HID1973I_E0 MG | ecosystem: Host-associated > Arthropoda: Insects > Digestive system > Unclassified ...
GCGCCGACGGTCCAGCCGCCGCCGAGCGCAGCGTCGTAGCCGGCCAGCAGCACATTGCCGTCGAGCTGTGCCGGCGCCGTGTTGTCGCTGCCCTTCAACGTGTCGTGCTGATGGTCTGCGCGTCCCCACAGGCCATGCACGGGCGCCCACGAATCGTCCGACTGCGCCTTTACCGGTTTCCTGGTGCGATCGAGCGCGGCTTCCCTTGGAATGCGGCTGCTCTCGATCATCAGCGAGCGCGTGCTGGCGTGGATTTCGCCGCTCAGTTGATCGAAAGACGCGCGCGCGCCTTCCGGGGTGAGGGTCAGCATCGTCCGCAACACGGCCTGGTCGTTGCCCTGTGTATCAGCTGCGGCGGCGACCGCGCGCTGGTTGGGCGTTGCGGCGGCGCTGGCGAGCGGCAGCCCGCGGTCCAGGCCGACGCTCGCGTTGGTCGGCGTGTACCGGGTCACCAACGCCAGGAAGGGGCTGGGCGCCTGCAGCTCGGCAAACTTTCCTTCCACGCCCTGCGCCGCGGCCAACACGGTGTACTGCTCGCCAAGCTGGTCGATCGAAGGCGTGGAGGACAGCGCCAGCCGGCCACCCTGGAGGTTGGCCCTGCCGTCCACTGCCAGGACGTCGGACTCGCCTTCGGGCGTCAGGTCCACGCGATAGGTAGCGCCGGGCAGATGGGTGTAATCGCCGGCCACGCGCAGTTCGCCGATCTTCTCGCCGGCCTCGCTGCCCGGCGAAATGAGACCCGCAACCCGGGTGTCGCCCAGGCTGCCGTTGCCTTCGAGGACACCGGAGGCATCGACCGTGGTCAGTCCCCCGATCACCTGGCCATCGATGCGCGCCCGGCCATTGCGCACCTGCAATGCGCCGACTTGCATCCGCGCCTCTTCAGACAGCGTCAGCGAGCCGCCGCCGTCGACAACGGCCGCCGCCGCGTTGCGGACCTCGCCCACCACCGAGATCGCGCCGCCATCGCTGAACAGCGGGGTGCCGACGAGTTCGCCGTCCACGATCAACTGGCCGCCGGCATGCACGTTCAGGGCGCCGCCGAGCGCATTGTTGCCGGTCAGTTCGAGAATGCCCTCGTGGACCTCGGCACCGGCGAACGTATTGTCGCCGGCCAGCCGCAGCCAGCCCTGGCCACGCTTGCCCAATCGGCCCGGTCCGGCGATGTCGTTGCGCCATTCGTCCCACGCCTCGCCCTCCCATACCTGGGTGCCGCCGGCGCGCTGGTTCATCACCACGTCGGTGTTTACGCGCAGCTGACCGGGGCCGTCGACGGCCTTGGCCAGGTCGATCAGACCCCAGCCGAAGACTTCGTCCACGCCCGCTTCGCCGATGTCCGTTGCGGTGGTCAGCAGGACGTCGCGTACCTGCGCATTGTCGAGGTAGGGATAGCGCTCCATCAGCAGCGCCAGCGCCCCGGCGGCCACCGGCGCGGAATAGGACGTGCCGGTGACTTCGCTGTAGCCCCCCACGAGTTCGCCCGGCTTGACCTCGATACCCGTCACCTTGCCGGCGTCGTCACGGATCAGCTCCGCGTTGGCCTTGCTCAGTTTCGGGTCGATGCTGGCGCTGGTCAGATCGGTGCCGGGGGCGGAAACGCACCACTGCGCAGCCTTGCCGCAGATGCTGGAACTTTCGTCGAGCGTCTGTTCGTCTTTCAGGTTGGTCACCGCCAGCCAGAGCCGCTCGATCTCCGGGTTATCTGCCGGCAGCGTCGCCGCCGCGCCGGCCGGCTTGCCTGACTCGTTACCCGTGCTCCACACCTGGATCATGCCGTGCTTGCGCGCTGCATCGGCCCGGGCCGCCAATTCATTGGCGCGGCGCCGGCCGGCTTCGGCGGCGTCGGGATCGTTGGGATCCAGCGCATCCATGTCCTGGCTGTTGTTGATGACCCGCACGCCTGCGCTGGCCATGTCGCGATACGCCTTGTCCCAGGCGTGGGGTTGATAGGTGTTGCTGATCTCGACCCCTTCCGGACTTTCGGCCATGGCCGCCAGATCCTTGTATTCGTGTGAGAAGAGGCGGACGCTCGCCAGGTTGGCTGCATACGCCACGCCATGCATGCCGACGCCGTCGCGACGCGCGAGCGCCTGCGCCGCTACGCCGGTGCCGTGATCGTCATGGGAGGCGCCCGGGGGCTCACCCGCTTGGTCGAGCAACGCCAGCAGCTGCTCGGACTGACCCTCAGGAATGTCGCGATAGATCACCTGCGGCGAGTCGCCGGTGGCGGAAAAACAGCTGTCATCGCTCACCGGCGTCGAGGCGGGACAATGACTCCCATCTTTGAGGGGATCGGAAAGCGTGACGGCGAGCTTGCCCGCGCCAGCGAATTCGGGGTGATCGAACATCACCCCGCTATCGGCTACGCCCACCCATACGCCGCGCCCACTCAGGCCGCGCGCGTAGGCGTGTTGGGCCTGGATCATCCCCAGGGCACCGCTGTTCTCGAATTCGGTGGTCACCCACGAGTCGGGCTGGCCGATCTGGCCGGTCTCCTGGGCCTGCAAGGCGAATGGCAAGGCCGTCGCGATGGCCAGCGCCAGGGCGAGAGGATGTGGCGCCACGGCGCTGTGCGCGGGCGAACGGTGGATACGGGACATGGAAAAGTTCTCGATCTGCTGCGCCGGTACGGACGGGTGCCCGCGCGCACCGGCGGCTGCGCGGGACTGGAGGCCTGGTCGCTACGCGCTTGCGCAGCGCTGCCCAATCGGAGCAGCAACGATAGGGGCGGGTCTCCCGCGCCTCTATTTGAAAAATCCAACACCTGATGACGCTTGCAGACACCAGCGCACACGTGTTCAGGACGCGAAGATGTGACGCGCCCTTCACGAAACCGGCCCTAGGCTGGCCCCCGAGGTTTGGAGGGCGGCGGGTGGAAGCGATCGAGCTGGAAGCGGTACCGGTCGCGGACGCGAACGCCGGGCTGGAAGATGAGCTGCGACAACTGGCACTGCTGATCCGCAGCGTCAGCGACTACGCCATCTACATGCTGGATGCGCACGGTTTCGTGCGCACTTGGAACCCAGGCGGTGAGCGCATCAAGGGCTACAGCGAGGCCGAAGCGGTCGGGCTGCATTTCTCGCGCTTCTTCACCGCCGAGGACGTTTCCGATCGGCTGCCGTACCGCGCCCTGGACATCGCCCGCGCGCAAGGCAAATACGAAGGCGAAGGCTGGCGGGTGCGCAAGGACGGATCGCGCTTCTGGGCCAGCGTGGTCATCGATTCGATCTGGTGCGACGGCGAACTCGTGGGTTTTGCCAAGGTCACCCGCGACATCACCGACCGCCACCAGGCGCAACAGCGCCTGCAGCAAGCACAGGCGCAACTGGTGGAAGCGCAGAAGATGGACGCGGTCGGCAAACTGACCCTGGGCCTGGCACACGACTTCAACAATCTGCTGGCAGTGATCGTCAATTGCCTGGAGCTGATCGACCTGCGGCCTGGCACCGACGCGCGTACGCGCGAACTGGTCGGTGTGGCGCAACGGGCCATCGATCGCGGCACGCTGCTGACGCGGCAGTTGTTGTCGTTCGGCTGCGGCCAGGCGATGGTCATGGAACGGCACGCGGTGGCGGGCCTGCTGCGCCGTTCCGGTGAGTTGTACCGGCGTGCCTGCGGTGGCCGCCTGCATTTCAACGATGAACTCGGCGAGGCGGGCGAAATCGACGTCGATGCCGGCCAGCTGGAGGCCGCGATCCTCAATCTCGTGGTCAATGCCCGCGACGCCTGCCGCGACGGCGGCGCCCTGCATCTGCGTAGCTCGGTGTGGGAGGGGCGCTCGCCCTACGCGCCGGAGGAAGACACGCGGGCCTATGCCCGCATCGAAGTCGCCGACTCCGGCCCGGGCATGGAGGCCGCGGTGGCCGCGCGTGCCTTCGAGCCGTTCTTCACCACCAAGACCGTCGGCCAGGGCAGTGGACTGGGTCTGAGCCAAGTATTCGGCTTCGCCGCGCAGTCCGGCGGTTTTGCCATCATTTCCAGCGAACCAGGCAAGGGCTGCACCGTCGCCGTCTGTTTGCCGTTAGCCGTGGAGCACGCGCATGTCCAATGAACCCCTCGTCCTGTTGGTTGAAGACAATGAAAGCCTGCGCGAACTGATGCGCGACGCGTTGCCGGACTTCGGCTATCGGGTGGTGACCGTCGACGACGGCTGCCAGGCGCTGGCCCTGCTGGAGAGCGGCCAGCATTTCGATTTCGTCTTCAGCGACGTCAGCATGCCCAACGGCGTGTCGGGCATCGAGCTGGCTGCCCACAGCGCACGCTTGCAGCCGCGCGCGCGGGTGATCCTGTCGTCGGGCTATGCGCGGGCGCAGCTGCCGCCGTTGCCGGAAAACGTCACCTTCCTGCCCAAGCCCTACCGGCTGCCGCAGCTGCTGGGCATGCTGGACAGCGCGCAGGCACTGGCGCGCTGACCGCGGCGCAACGCGTTACGGCGTGGCGTGCAGGGCGATGTTGAGCTGGTCGATGGTCATGATCCAGTCGGCGTCGTCAATACGCTCTTCGCGCAGCAGCGCGGCTTGCGACGGACTCCAGAACGGCGCCTCTTCCAGGCGCATGGCGTCCGGCAGGGGCGAGTGGTCGGCGATGAACTGGCGGATGCTGGTCTCATCGTTCGCCAGGCCCAGTTGGGCGAACAGTTCGGAAAACGGATGAACGGACTTTTCCATGGAATACCCGAGGTCTTTGCCGCCGATTGCGGCCTGGCCCGAATGCTAGCCTGAACCGGTGTGGGTAGCGCGTCAGTGGCTTGTGCGAGGCGCGCCTTGCACCCATCTCCGAGGCAACGACAACGTGCAGGAGAACGTCATGGCAACCGGATGGGCCGGCGACGGCGCCGTGCAGGACCAGATCGACGCCACCGTCGAAGATGCGATCAAGCGGGCGCGCAGCCAACTGCCGCAAGGCCCGAGCCTGGAACATTGCGAAGAATGCGATGCGCCGATTCCCGAGGCGCGGCGCAAGGCCGTGCCGGGCGTGCGCCTGTGCGTGGCCTGCCAGCAGGCGCACGATGAGGAAGAAGCTTCCTTCAGCGGCTACAACCGCCGCGGCAGCAAGGACAGCCAGTTGCGTTGAGCCGCGCCTTGGCTCGCTAGCCCTGCGTCGTCGCCAGGGACTGCTGCACCTTGCCGGTGATCGTCATCGGCAAGGCCTGCACGCCGGCACGCTGACGCCGCAGCCATTCCGACACATCCGCGTCGCACAGGCGCCATCCCGCCGCTGCGTCCACGCGCAGGCACCACTGCCATTGCGAAGCCGCCACGCGCAGCTCCAGGGCGGCGTGCGGCAGCGGCAACTCGCAGTGCTGGGGGCATACCATCAACAGCAGGCCCAACAGGGGAGCGGGCATGGGGGGATCCTTGGCCGACGCGGGCGGGGCCGCGCCATCGCCAGATTGGATGCCGATCGTGTCCAAAAGGTTTAAAGCCATTCCAGATGTCCATCGCGCCCGGCTTTAAACCTTTTGCCGTCTTCGCACATCCAAGGGATATGCTCGACGCCACCGTGTCCACCCTCCGCGCCCCCGCCCCGATCGCCATCGGTCCCGATGACGACAGCCTTGCCCGCGCCGCCGCGGGCGGGGACCGGCAGGCGTTCGAGGCGATCTACCGGCGCCACTCGCCGCGCCTGTACGCGGTGGTGTGGCGCCTGTGCGGCGGCCAGGCCGCGCGCGCCGACGACGTGTTGCAGGACGCCTTCATCCGCGCCTGGCACGCCTTGCCGCAGTTCCGCTTCGAGAGTGCGCTGGCGACCTGGCTGCATCGGCTGGCGGTCAACACTGCGCTGATGGAGCTGCGCGCGCGCAGCGCCGAAGGCGAGCCGGCCGATGAGGCGGTGCTGGCCGAATTGCCCGGGCGCGAGGCGTGCCAGGCGCAGCGCATCGACCTGGAGCGCGCGCTGGACACCCTGCCGCCACGCGCCCGCGCCGTCCTCGTACTGCACGACATCGAAGGCTGGAAGCACCAGGAGATCGCCGAGTCATTGCAGATGGCGGTCGGCAGTTCGAAGGCCCAATTGCATCGCGCACGCGGACTGCTCCGCGCCCGCATGGGAGAACCCGCATGACGAACCTACCCGAAGACGAACGCCTGCTCGCCGACCTGCGCGCCTTGCCGGCGCGGCGCACGCCACCCGAAGCCGTGTGGCAAGGCATCAGCGCCGCGCTCGACCAGGCACAGGCCAGCGTGGTGACACCCTTGTCGCCACGTGCCGCCACGCGGCCGCGCCGTCGCTGGCGCCTGCCGCTGAGCCTGGCCGCCGCCGCGTCGCTGGCCGCGCTCGCGGTGCTGCTGTTGCCGCCCCGCGCCAGCGCGCCGGCCGGTCCCACCGGGCCTGCGCCGGTCGCACCGCTGTTGGCGCAAGCCGAAGCGATGTCGGGCGAGTATCGCCAGGCGATGGCCGCATTGCCGCAAGGCGAGGTGCCGGCCGACCTGCAGCCCGCGCTGCGCGACCTCGACGCCAGTGCCGCGCAGATCCGCAGCGCGTTGCGCGAGCGGCCCGACGCCGGCTATCTGCTCGGCCAGCTGCGCCGCACCTATGACAAACGCCTCGAACTGACCCGCATGGCCGCGCGAGACGCGTCGGCCGGCCTTACCTGATACCCGATGGAGCACACGATGAAACCCTTGCCGGTCACCGCTTATTTGCTGGTCGCCACTTTGCTGGCACCGGCCGCGCCCGCGCTGGCGCAGGACAGCGTCAACGAACGCCACACCCTGGCCGCCGGCGGCCGGGTCGAGCTGGACAATGTCGCCGGCGACGTCCATGTGCAGGGCTGGGATCGCAACGAGGTCGTGCTGACCGGCGAGCTCGGCCAGGGCCAGCGGCTGGACGTGCAAAGCAGTGCCAACCGCGTGCAACTGCGCGTGGTCTATCCGCAGAACAGCCGCAATTCGAGCGGCGCGCGCCTGGAGCTGAAAGTGCCGCGCGGGGCCGAGCTGGCCGCGCAGACGGTCAGCGCCGATCTCGACCTGGCCGACGTCGACCTGGCGCGGCTGCAGGCGCAGACCGTGTCGGGCACCTTGCGGGCGCAGGGCAAGGCGCGCGAATCGTCGTTGTCGACGGTCAGCGGCTCGTTGCAGTCGCAGTTGGTCACGCAGCGGTTGCGGGCCAACACGGTGAGCGGACGCATCCGCGCTGGCGGCGCCGGCGGCGATGTCGCCGTGGAGACGGTGTCGGGCAGCATCAACCTGGAAGCTGGCGCGCTGTCACGCCTGCGCGGTGAGACCGTGTCCGGCACCATGGATATCGGGGTGGCCGGGCTGGCGCCGGGTGGCAGCATCGAACTGCAGAGCGTCAGCGGCGGCATCGGCTTGCGCCTGCCCAAGGACATCTCGGCGCGGCTGCGGGTGGAAACCTTCAGCGGCGATATCGACAGCGATGCCGGTACGGTGGAAAAGCCCGAATATGGTCCGGGCCACAGCCTGGAAGCCAAGCTGGGAAGCGGCGATGGCGATGTGGATATCGACTCGCACTCCGGCGCGGTGCGGGTGCGGCGCGGCGGCTGAGCGCCGCCGCGGAAACCTTCACACGGCGTCGGTCAATCGGCGTCGTGATCGTTGGCCGGACGGCCGGGGCGGAAGAAGGTCGGCAACACTTCGATGCGGCCGCCGGATTTGCGGAACGCGGCCAGGTCGGCGGCGATGCGCTCGCGGTTGAGCGGCTGTGACTTGCCGTCGGCGCGCGATACGGTGGGCTGGATCTTCTGCTTGCTGGGACGTGCCATGGAACGGCTCTCCTGGGTGGGGCAGGGATGCCGGCGGTCAACCGGGCCGGCGACGGTGCGTGGAGGCTGCCTCGGGGTGAAGCGGGGCCGCCAGCGAGGGCCGGCAGCGGGGGCGAGGCGGGATCACGCGAAAGACGCCGGAGCGTCTGGCGGCGCAAGCGAGCGCCGCGGGCGTGCAGCCTACGCGCGTTCACGTAGAGCTTTGTTAATGGGCGTTAATCTGTCGCTAAATGTGCTTAAAAGTGCCGATATGTCGGCAACTTTACGGGCTTCTTCGGCGATTTCGGGGTTTTATGAAGGTGCTCCGGCGGCGATCGCGCCAAATTGCCCGGGCCGCACCAGCGGCAGCGACCCGGTTAGAGCGGCCTCAGGCGGCGCTGACTTCGCCGATCCGACCCAAATAGTCGAGCTTGCCGAGGGCGACGCCCTGGTTGCGCAGGATCGCGTAGGCAGTGGTGACGTGGAAGAAGAAGTTGGGCAGGGCGAACTCGGTGAGGTAGCGGGCGCTGTCGAATTTGGCCTGGAGCTGGCCGAACTTCAGCGTGATCTCGCGATCGGTATCGAACGCGGGTGCTGGCACCGACAGCAGATAGTCGATGGTCGCCGCCACGCGCGCCTGCAACTCCTCGAAGCTGGCCTCGTTGTCTTCCATCTTCGGTGCGGCCACATCCGACAGCCGCTGCACCGACAGCTTGGCGGTGTCGCTGGCGCGCTGCACCTGCGCCGCGAGCGGGAGCATGTCCGGGGCCAGGCGCGCGCTGATCAGCGTGGCCGGGTCGAGCGAGTTTGCGGCCGCGTGGGTCTGGCCCTGGCCGAGCACGTGCGACAACTGGCGCAGGCCGTGCACGAGCACGGGCACGGAAGCCTGGTGAAGGGAGAGCGACATGGGCAGGTCCAATGGCAGTGAGGTCCGCAGCATAGCCGTGCGCGACGCCCGCGCTGCGAGCGCCGGACGGACACACTGTTGCGCGCTCAGGCCGCTGCCAGTGCCAGGCCTTGCACCACGCCGAACGACGGGTCGCCCTGGACCAGGCGCGCGCCAGGAAAACATGCCATCACCCGCTCGCGCACATAGCCGGCGCGCGACATGCCGCCGGTGAGGAACACCACGCCGGGCACATGGCCGATATCTGCCACCACCTGCCGCAGCAGCGTCTCCAGTTCGTCCAGATAGCCGCCGGCAGCGGCGACCAGGGCGCTGTCGGCGATTTCGGTCGCCAGCCCCGCCTCGATGAAATCCAGCGACTCGCCGTGCCCGGCGGCATCGCTCAACGCGATCTTGCTGCGCTCCACCGCGCGATACAGCCGCGCCGTGTTGCCGGCCTCCTGCAAGGCGCGCAGGCGATCCTCGAAAGGTGCAGGCACGCCGTCGTAGCGATGCTGGCGGAAATCGCGCTGGCGCGGCAGGTCCTGCACCATCGCCGCCTCGACATAGTGGTGGGTTGGCACGCGCGTGCTGCCGCGGCCGAACAGCGGCATGAAGCCGGCCAGGCTCAGGGCCAGGTCGATGTCGGTGCCGCCGCGCGCCACGCCCCAGGCACGATGGACCTGCGGCGGTGCATCGCCGCCGACGCTGGCGTGGGCGATGTCGGTGGTGCCGCCGCCGATATCGACGATCACCGCTTCATGGCGCTGCGCGCTGCCGGCGTGGTGGTGCATCGCCGCGGCCGCCGGCTCTTCCAGGAAGGCGATCTCGTCGAAGCCGGCGTCGCTTGCGGCGGCCTGCAGGATCTCCAGCGCCTGCGCGCTGCCGGCCTCGCCGATCGAGCTGCGGAAGCGCACCGGCCGGCCGATCAGGGCGCGGCGGATGTTGTGGTCGAACTGGCGCGAGGCGGTCAGGCGAATGTGTTCGAGGATGTGGGTGGCGATGCCGGTGATGGTCTGGCGCGCGCGTGGATGCAGGCTGTAGCCGAGCATCGACTTCGGGCTCTGCACCAGGTTGCCTTCGTTCTCGAGGAAATAGGCTTCCAGCGCTTCGTCACCGTAGACCGCGTTCTGCAGCAGCGCGGCCGAACTGGCCGGCTCGCGCACCGCCTGTTCCATCCATTGCCGGCGCACCACGCGAATCGCATCGCGGCGCAGTGCGGCCTCTTCGCGCGGGCGGCCGGCGGCAGCGGCCTCGCGGCGACCGGCGTCGATCAGCCGTTCGACCTCGTGCTCCATCGCCGCGGTCAGGGCGAAGTCGTTGGGGTCGCGCATCACCTCGGGGAAGTACACCGTGGTGCGGAACTGCAGGGCATCGCCGAAGCGTACCGGCGCGACCTGTCCGTCGATGACCGCCGCGGCGGCGGAATTGCTGGTGCCGAAATCGATGCCCAGGCGCATGGGTTCAGGGAGTGACACGGCCGCGCCGCGGGCCGCGCATTCTACGGGATGCCGGCGCTCAGGGCTTGGGATACACCGCGGCCACGCCGCAGCGCGCCGCGGTCGCGCCCGATGACGTGCGCCCGGGGCGCGACAGCATCGGATTGTCCGCGGACACATAGGGGGTCAGGGTTTCCTTTTCGACCACCAGCGTGTCGCCGACATTGCCGCAGATGATCCCCATGTCCATGCCGGAGACAAAGGAGATCGACGAGGCGCGGTCCAGCATCGGGCAGCTTTCGGTCAGCTCGACGCGGTAATAGCGGTTGCCGCCGCTGTGCACCGGCGACACTTCGACGATGACCCCGCGCGGATCTTCGCTCCAGCTGCGCATGTAGCGCGGCGCGAAGCAGTAACTGGTGGTGCCGCGAAAGCCGCGCTGGCCCGGGCGCTGGTTGCCGCGCACCTGCACCGGCGCCAGGGTGCGCGGGCCGTTCTGGTCGGCCAGGCGCGATTGGCGCGCGTACTCGGCGACGTCGATGGCGGCGGCGGAGGTGATCGGGCAATCCTGGCCGGCACCGCGCACGAATTCACGCCCGCCGCCGCAGATCCAGCCTTCGCGGCCCCACAGCGTGCTGTGCGGATCGGCGTCCAGGCCCGGGCAGTCGCGCTGCAGGGCGATCTGGAAATAGGCCTTGCCGGTCGTGGCGATGGCCAGGGTGCGCGGATCGGACTGGCGCATCTCCGCGACCTCGCGGGCATCCAGGCAGTTCGAAGCGGGTGCGGTGCGCGGCGCGGCGGTTTGCGCGCAGGCGACGGCGTGCAGGCCGCCCACGCAGAGTGCAAGCAGGGCGGCAGAGAGGCGAGGCAGCATTCCATGGCTTCCTGGGGGCATCTGCGGCCGAGTCTAGCGGCTCGTCATCGGCGCGCAAGCGTCATTCGTCACGCGCTGCCTGCTCGCGTGCTTCGCGCCGCGCATGCCATACCTCCGGCGTCTGCGGCTTGATGAACAACGCGACCAGTTCGGGGTGGTGGTGTTGCGCGGCCTGCTCGATGCGGGCGATGCACGCTTCGATCTGCGGCGTGGTGCGGCTGTCCTCGAATTCCGCGCTGAGCGCGGCCACCACCTGGTTCGGTCCCATCTGCATGGTCAGCACGCCGTTGGCGGCGCGCACATCGGCATCGTGCGCGGCGATCGCCAATAGCGACTCGGCCACGCGCGGATGCGCGGGCTCGCCAATCAGCAGCCCCTTGGTTTCGCGGGCGAGCAGGAAGGCAGTGATCGCCAGCACCGCGGCAATGCCGATCGAGGCGACGCCATCGAGCTGCGGCATGTCCAGCAACTGCGCCGACAGCAGGCCGGCGAAGGCGATCAGCAGGCCGAGCAGGGCGGCGGTGTCTTCCAGCAGCACGGTGAAGGTGCTGGGATCCTTGGATTGGCGGAACGCGGCGAAGTAGCCCAGCTTGCCCTTGCGGCGGCGGAACTCGCGCAGCGCGAACCACCACGAGGTGCCCTCGAAGACGAAGGAGACCGCGAGCACCGCATAGGCAAGGCCATGGTTCGCCGCGGGTCTGGGATGGCGCAGGTGCACGATGCCTTCGTACAGCGAGATGCCCGCACCCATCGCGAATACCAGCAAGGCAACGATGAAGCTCCAGAAGTACAACTCGCGGCCGTAGCCGAACGGGTGGGTCGGCGTCGGCCGCCGATCGGCGCGACGCAGCCCGTACAGCAACAGCACCTCGTTGACCGTATCGACCAGCGAATGCACGCCTTCGCTGAGCATCGCCGAGCTGCCCGACACCGCGGCGGCGATGAACTTGGCGACGGCGATGGCCAGGTTGCCGGCCAGCGCGACATAGACCACGAAGCGGGAACCTTGGGGGGCGCTCACCGCGCTGCTCCTGCGGAATCGGAAGGCTCCGATCTTCCGCAAGCGCGTGTGCCGCGCATGTGTAGGCGCCTTGCGGCTGCGGCGTCTCGAGGGGCACCGTACAATGGCGCCTCTGCCGTAATGCCGTGAAATCCCATGTCCGCCGTACCTGCCTGTCCGCAATGCTCGCTCGAAAACACCTATGCCGATGGCGCCTTGTTCGTCTGCGCCGATTGCGGCCACGAGTGGTCAGGCGGTGAGCCCGCGGTATCCGGCGTGGTCGTGCGCGACTGCAACGGCAACCCGCTGGCCGAGGGCGACACCGTCACCGTGATCAAGGACCTCAAGGTCAAGGGTTCTTCGATCCCGCTCAAGCAGGGCACGGTGATCCGCAACATCCGCCTGGTCGAAGACGACGCCGAACACATCGAAGGCCACTCGGACAAGATCAAGGGCCTGGTGTTGAAGACGATCTACCTGCGCAAGGCCTGAGCCAACGCCGCGGCACGCGCGCTCAGCGCGGCGCTTCCGGTGCGTCGGAATCGAGCACCTGCACCGGCGCGCCGGTGGTCTCGGGCAGGATGGGCTGGTCGGTGGCGACCAGCACCACGCCCGGCGTCAACAACGGCAACACGTTGGCCAGGAAACCGGCCGGGACCTGCAGCCGGCCCACCGTGGCCGCTTCGAGCGGCTGCCCGGCGTCGATTTCGCCGGGGATGCCGATGCGCATCCAGTTCGGCATGCGCTGGCCCGGCAGGCCGGGCAGGTCGCCCGGCAGGAAGCCCTGGCCGACGATGAAGGCCTGGGTCCCTACCGGTGCATCGGCGCCGCCGAGCGCGATGCGCGCGCGTCCGATTTCCACGCCATTGCGGAACACCAGCAGTTGCTGGTCGGCGGTGCTCATCACCATCGACACCGGCCCCGTCGGCGCCAGCAGTGGCTCCCAGGTATAGGCGTCGCCGTTGCCGAGCGGCAGCAGCGGACGTTCGGCGCCGGTGAGTGGATCGATCGGACTGACCGCGCGCGGATGCACGACATCCTCGCTGCTCACGCCCGCTTCGGACACCACCACGACCATGCCCATGTTCGAATTGTCGAACAGCAGCCGCGCGAACTCGGTCGGCAGGTGCACGCAGCCATGCGATTCCGGGTAGCCGGGCAGGCCGCCGGCGTGCAGGGCGACGCCGCCCCAGGTCAGCCGCTGCTGATAGGGCATCGGCGCGTTGTCGTATTCGTTGGAGTGGTGGTCCTTGTCCTTCTGCAGGATGGTGAACACGCCGGTGGGCGTCTCATAGCCTTTCCTGCCGCTGCTGATCGTGGTGACGCCGATCAGGATGCCGTTGCGATACGCGTAGGCACGTTGTTCGGTGAGGCTGACGATCACCGCCATCGGCCCCCAGCCTTTGCTCACGCCCCCCCAGATCCACTCGCCCGGCTTGAGCTCGGCCGCCGGCGTGCTGGCCGGGCTGGATTGGCGCGCGCCCCAGCTAGGCACGGCAAGCGCGGCGGCGGGCAGGGCCAGGCCGAGGGCCAGGGCGAGGGCACGCGTAAGCGCGAACCGGGCGAGTGGGGGCATGGACGGGTCCTTCGCGGGGTAGGCCTGATCGTAGCAAGCGCCCTGCCTGCCGCGCGTGCTTTCAATCTTTCCGTTGGTCCAGCGTCGGGTAGTCGGTATAACCCTTCGCCCCGCCGCCATACAGCGTGGCGGCATCGACCGCATTGAGCGGCGCGTCCAGGCGCAGGCGTTCGACCAGGTCGGGGTTGGCGATATAGGCCCGCCCGAACGCCACCGCGTCGGCGTAACCCGAGGCGATCGCCTGTTCGGCCATCGCCTTGTCGTAGCCGTTGTTGGCGATCCATGGGCCACGGAACCTGGCCCGCAACGCGGCGTAGTCGAACGGCGCGACATCGCGCGGCCCGCCGGTGGCGCCCTCGATGACGTGCACGAAGGCCAGCCCGCCGATCGCGTCCAGGCGCTCGACGGCGCGCTCGAACAGCGGTTGCGGGTTGCTGTCGTGGGCGTCGTTGGCCGGCGTCACCGGCGACAGGCGCACGCCGGTGCGCCCGGGGCCGATCTCATCGGCAATGGCCTGCATCACTTCGGTCAACAGCCGCGTGCGGTTCTCGATGCTGCCACCGTAGGCATCGTCGCGATGGTTGCTGCCGTCGCGCAGGAACTGGTCGATCAGATAGCCGTTGGCGCCATGCACCTCGACGCCATCGAAACCGGCATCGATCGCGTTGCGCGCCGCGCGCGCGTAGTCGGCGATCAGCGCCGGAATTTCGTCGATGCGCAGCGCACGCGGCTCGGACACGTCCTCGAAGCCCTGCGCGGTGAAGGTCTTGGCCTTGGCGCGCAGCGCGCTCGGCGCGACCGGCACTTCGCCGGGCGGGAGCAGGCTGGTGTGGGAAATGCGCCCGACGTGCCACAGCTGCACCACGATGCGGCCGCCGCGCGCGTGCACCGCGTCGGTCACGCGCTTCCAGCCTTCGATCTGCGCCGCGCTATGGATGCCCGGCGTATCCAGGTAGCCCTGGCCGAGCGGATTGATCTGCGTGCCTTCGGCGACGATCAGCCCGGCGCTGGCGCGCTGGGCGTAGTACTCGATGGCCAGCGGGTTGGGGACCTGCCCGGCGACGGCACGGTCGCGCGTCAGCGGTGCCATGACCACGCGGTTGGCGAGCGGGATGTCGCCCAATTGGGTGGGCGTGAACAGGGCCTGCGTAGCGGCGGCCGGGGTGGAATCTGCCATGAAAGGCGCTCATTGGGGGGAGGGCGCCCATGATGCCCAGCGGGTGCGTTTACGGCGCGCCAATCCGCGTTGCATGCGCGGGATGGTGTTTTTCGCCGCGCTCAGCGTGACGAAAGGTCGCCGGAGCGCTCCAGCCGCCGCAGGCCTTCGAGCTTGGCCTGGTAGCGCGTACGGTCGTCTTCGGGGCCGAGGTCGCGCGCGCGGCGCATTTCGCGCTCGGCCATGCGGCTGTCGCCGGTCAGGAAATAGACCCGGGCCAGGCCGAAGTGGAACTGGTGCGCGCTGGGGTACAGGCCGATGGCGCGCCGGTAGTGGGTGATCGCCTGCGCGTACTGGCCGCTGCTTTCTGCCTGCCGGCCGAGCATGAACTGATAGAAAGGATCGACCGCGCGGATCTGCGCCAGCTGCCGCAGGATGGCGTCCGCGCCGGCGTTGTCGCCCAGCCGGCGGTAGAGATTGACCGAGTTCGACAGCGTGGCCACGTGCGCCGGGTTGATCCGCAAGGCGTGGGCGTAGTCGGCGCCGGCCGCATCCAGATGGCCTTCGCGCGAGTCGAGCACGCCGAGGTTGTTCCAGATGTTGGGCAGGGTCGGATCCATCTCCAGCGCCTTCTGGTAATACACGCGCGCCTCGGTGTTCTGGTTGGCGGCCATCAACTCGCTGCCGCGGTTGTTGTAGTAGTGCGCGAACAGGCGCTCGTCGGTAATGACCTTCGGCCCGTGGCGGTCCATCAGCACGCTGGCGTCGAGGTCCACGGTACCGGTGCGGCCGTCGACCCGGACCTGGGCATTGACGTGGCCGAAGTTGTAGATCGTGCGCTGGTCCTGCCACCAACTGAGGACCTGGCCCACTTCTTGCGGGCGCGCGGTGATGCCGACTTCGCGGGCCAGGGCGACGAAGAACAAGGTGAAGGAGAGGCAGTTGGCACTGCGCAGCGCGTAGGTCTCGGCCACGGTGTGGGTGGCGTCGGTCTCGTAGCGCAGGGCCAGGGCGTCTTCGTCGAAGATCAGGTGCACCAGTGCGCGCAGGCGATCGTCCTGCGAGCCACGGAAAGTGACTTTCTGGTGCAGCAGGCGTTGCAGGTCGGGCGGCACGGCGAGCAGGGCCTGCGGCGATGGCGGCGGCAGCAGGGGCGTGGTGGCCGCGCTGGCGCTGAGCGATGCGACGGGCTGCGCCGGATCGGCGAGGCCATCGTCGGCCTGGAGGAATGCTGCGTCTGCGTGCGGTGCGGGCTGCGGCGTAGGCAGGGGCACAGGATTGGACGCCGCGGTCGCCGCGGCGAGCACGAGCGAAAGGAGCGTAGCCATCTGTATCTCCCGCGACGGATAGGCCGTCGCCACATGGGCTCGAACCAGTGTATGCCTGTTGCGCGGCACCGGCGTATCCAATTGCAGGGGCCTGCGCCGATCAACTTTGCCGCACTGCGGCAAATCGCCTGCAGCGGGCGGCTGGCGGGCGTTGCGCTCTGCTAGTATCCGCCGCCCTTCCTCCTGCCGGCGGTACGCCGGGCGCATTGGATGAGCTGCTCCTTCCTCTATCTGTCATCGGCCGAAGCGCGGCTCAGCCTCGGATTCGGCGAGGCACGGCCGACCGAGAGCCTGTTCTTCGCGCTGCGTCCGCCCGCTGCGGTGGCGCAGGCGGCGCGTGCGGTCGCCGAGGCGCTGGCGGCCCAGCGTCCGGCGGCGCACCTGATGTCGATCGAACGTTTGCATGTGACCCTGTACTACCTCGGCCAGTACGCCGGCCTGCCGCCTGCGTTGCTGGCGCGCGCGCAACGCGCGGCGCAGGGCCTGCGCGTGGCGCCTTTCGCGTTGGCGTTTGATCGGGTGGGGAGTTTCGATGGCAGACGTCGCGAGGTGCCGGTTATCGCACTGGGTGACAGCGCTGGCAGCGCCGGGATCGTGGGTTTGCATGGGGCGCTGGACGCTGCCCTGGGGCAGGCGCAAGCGCAGGGCGATGCGCGCTTCATCCCGCACATGACCCTGCTGCATGACCGTGCCGCGGTGGCGCAACAGGCGCTTGCGGTGCCGCTGGCGTGGCAGGCGGAGACGTTGTGGCTGCTGCGCAGCGTGCGTGGGGAGGCGCGCTATCGCGAGGAGGGATGCTGGCCGCTGCGCGGGTGAGTGGGTTGGCGCGGTGGCCGCTGCGGGCTAGGCTGCGCGCATGGACACGCCTTCGCTCCAGGCCATCGTGCCGCTGAGCCTGCAACCGGCGCAGTGGCGCGAGCTGCAGGATGCTTATTCGACGCCGCCGCGTGCGTACCATCATTGGGGGCATGTCGAGGCGGTGCTGCAGGAGTATGCGGGGGTGGCCGCGGGGCCAGGGTGGCGGCAGCCGCGCGAGGTGGCGTTGGCGCTGCTGTTCCATGATGCGGTCTATGAGCCGGGGCGGCGCGATAACGAGACGCGGTCGGCGGCGTTGGCGCGGGAGGTGATTGGGCGCTGGTGGCCGGAGGCGGGGCTGGATCTGGATCGGGTTGCGGCGTTGATCCTGCTGACGGCGCGCCATGGACAGTTGCGGCCGCAGGATGTGGATGATGAGGCGGCTTTGATGCTGGATTGCGATATGGCCATTCTGGCGGCGCCGGCGGCGGTTTTTGATGCTTACGATCAGGCCATCGCGGAGGAGTATCGGGATCATGTGCCGGGGTTTTTGTATCGGATCAATCGGCGGAAGTTCTTGCGGGGGGTTTTGGCGCAGCCTCGGATTTTTTTGAGCGAGTGGTTTCATGCGCGGTTGGATGCGCGGGCTCGGTTTAATCTGGGTCGGGCTATTGGGTGAGGTGCTTGGGTTATCGGCGGCGTCCGGGGGCTTACCCCCGGCCACCCGATGGATCACCACGATTTGTAGGGAGGGCGCCCTCATCCGGCCTGTCGGGCCACCTTCCCCCACCAGTGAGAGTAGGACGGCTGGGCTTTTCGTCGACTGATGGTGGTGCGAAGAGCACGCTCACGGCACGTAGTGCTTGACTGGCTAGAATGTGCCGGTGTCGCTTTCCTTTCTCGCCATGCCTCAGCCCGCCGACTTCGCCGACGATCCGCGCCCGCAGGCGCCCATCGAGCCGGCGCCCAATGAGTGCTGCGGCAGTGGTTGCCCGCTCTGTGTCTACGATCTGTATGCCGAGGAGGTCGCGCGCTATCGCCAGGCGCTGGCACTCTGGCTACAACGCCATCCCGATGCCGATTGATCCCCCCTCCCGCGAACCGATGCCGCCCATGCCTCTTCGTAACTCGTTCCGTTTGCTGCCCACTGCGCTGGCGCTGGTGATCCCCGTCGCGATGGCCGCGCCTGCCGCGACGCCAGAGAAGGTGTCGCACGGCCGCTTCGAGAACATTCCAGTGCTGCAGCCTGAGGGAGAGCCGCAGCGGGTGGTGCTGTGGTTCGCAGGGGCCGGGCGCGATGCGGCCGTTCGGCAGCGGCAGGCGCAGGCGCTGCGCGAGGATGGTGCGCTGGTCGCGATGGTCGATACGGGCCATCTGTTGCAGGTGCTGGCCAAGGATCCAGGCAAGTGTGTGTTCGGGTCGGGCGATGTCGAGAATTTTTCGCGCTATCTGCAGGCGTATCTGCATATTTCGACGTATCGGTTGCCGCTGCTGGTCGGCGATGGCGAGGGCTCGGCGCTGGCGTATGCGGTCGCGGCGCAGGCGCCGGCCAATGTGCTGGCCGGGGTGCTCACGGATGATCTGTGCCCGGCAACGGTGCCGCCGCGTGCGATCTGCGGCGCGGGGGTGGGCGAGGGCGGGGCGCTGAAGCCGGCCAAGCTGCCCGTGCCGTGGCTGGCCGCCAGTGCGGTGGCCGGGGCGCGCTGTGGGAAGCCGGCCGCGGACAATTTCGTCGCCAGTGTGGCGCAGGCGCGAGTGCTTGAACGTGGGGCCGGTGGCGATCTGTTGCCGGGCCTGCGCGCGGCGGCGCGTTCGCTGGGCAGCCAGCGCGGGGTCAGCCTGCCGCCGCCGCCCGCGGATCTGCAAGGGTTGCCCGTGGTCGAGGTGCCGGCGAGCGGGCAGGGCGATCGCTTCGCCATCTTCGTGTCCGGCGATGGCGGCTGGGCCGGGCTCGATAAGCAGGTCGCGGCCAAGTTGGCCGAGGCCGGTATTCCCGTGGTCGGGGTGGATTCGCTGCGCTATTTCTGGAGCGAGCGCACGCCGGAAGGATTCGCGACTGACCTGGATCGCATCGCGCGCTTCTATGCGCACCGCTGGCAGCGGCCGAACGTGGTGCTGATCGGGTTCTCGCAGGGGGCCGATGTGCTGCCGGCGGCGATTCCGCATCTGCCGGCCAGTACCCGCGATCACTTGGCGATGACCGCGCTGTTGTCGGTCGGCAAGATGGCCGATTACGAGTTCCATGTCAGCAATTGGCTCGGCGCCAACGATGATGGCCTGCCGATTGCGCCGGAGATCGCCAAGCTCGATCCGGCGCGCACGCTGTGCATCTATGGCCAGGCCGACAAGGACACGCTGTGCCCGCAGTTGCCGGCCAATGCGGCGCGGCGCTTCCCGCTGCCGGGCGATCATCATTTCAAGGGCGATTACGCGACGCTGGCGCAGTTGATCCTGCGCGAGCTCGACGCGACGCCGCCGCGTTGAGGCGGCGACACGGTCAGTCGCGGTCGCGGCGCCGTGGTTCCAGCGAGATCAGCCGGGTGACGTCGAGCAGGGCCGCCGGCAGGTGCATGCCGCCCGGGGCCACCAGGTAGCGCGGCCGCCACAGCGGCGAGAACTTGGACTTGAAGCGGCGCAGGCCACTGAAGCCGTAGAAGCGCTCGCCATGGCGGGCCACCACATTGCCGAAGCGGTTCCAGCGCCCAGCCAGGCGGTGCTGGGCCAGGCCCGACAGCGGCGCCATGCCCAGCGAGAAGCGCTGGTAGCCCTGCGCGGCGCCCCACAGGAACAGTTCGACGAACAGGTAGTCCATCGTGCCCTTTGGCGCTTCGTCGACGTGGCGCATCAGGTCCACCGACATCTCGCCGCCCGCCGGTGCGCACCACAGGTTGGCGAAGGCGACCATGCGGCCTTCGTGCTCGACGACCGCGATCGGGAAACGGCTCAGATAGTCTTCGTCGAAGCTGCCGAGCGAGAACCCCTTTTCTTCGCCGGCCTTGTCTTCCAGCCATTGGCGCGAAATCTCTTCCAGGCGCGGCAGGGCCGGCGGCACTTCCGACGGCTGCAACATGCGGAAGCTCAGGCCGCTGCGCTTGCCGCGGTTGAAGGCCTGGCGCAGCTCGGCGCGCTCCTTGCCTTCGAGCTGGAAGCCGGTGATCGGCACTACGGCTTCTTCGCCGAGCTTGACCAGGGTCAGGCCGAGGTCGAGATAGGTCTGCCAGTGCTGGTCGCCGACCTGGTAGAACACCGGGCGCAGGCCGAGGCGGTCGGCTTCTTCGCGGAAGCGCCAGATCAGCCCGCGCACGACGTCGGGCGGGCCGACCGGGTCGCCCATCGAGATCAGCGAGCCGCCGTAGCGTTGCATCATCACGAAGCCGCGCTGGCCCTCGTCGCGCAACAAGGCCTTGTCGCCGGTCAGCACCAGGCAGGCCTGGGTGTCGCCGCATTGCGCCAGGATCGGCGCCAGCGAGGCCAGCGCGGCGTCGTCGGCCGGTGGCAGCGGGCGCCGGGTGCTGTGCAGCAGGCGCGCCAGCCCGAAGGCGATGACCGCCACTGCCACCAGCAGCAACGCGCGCAATGCGCGCGGGGCGTTGGCCGAGGTGGCGAACTGCCACCACAGCTCACGCTGGTATTCGACGTGGCTGTAGACGAAGAACAGCAGCCACACCGTGGCCACCAGCACCAGGCCGAGATTGCGCAGCCACGGCCACGACCAGGCCTCGTCCAGCAGCGCGCCTTCGCGGTAGAACTCGCGCCGCGACACCCACAGCGCCAGTGCCACCAGCAAGGCGCTCAACGCCACCGGCACATGGCCGCCGCGCAGCCACGCCGGCAGCGGCAGGGCGATGCAGATCGCCAGCGCCAGCACCCAGGCGGCATGGCTGCGGCGTTGCAGGCCCTGGCCGATCAGCAACAGCGCCACGCCGCCGAGGCTGGCCAGCAAGTGCGAGGTTTCCACCAGGGGCAGCGGCGCCACGCCTTCCCAGCGGTGCGGCATCGGCAAGGTGCCTTCGATGACCAGCGCCGCGCCGATCGCGAACACGGCAATGGCAATGACCTGCGGCAACCATGGCCGCAGCGTCATCCACGCCGCGCGCGCGGCCACGGTGCCGCGCGACATCGGCCGGCGCAGGCCCGAGGCCGCGGCCATCAGCGTGGCCAGCAGCATCGGGAACACGTAGTAGGTGACGCGGTAGACCAGCGCGGCCGCGAGCAGCGCCGCCGGCGCCACGCCCGGCAGCAGCTTCAGCAGGCTCCACTCGAACACGCCCAGCCCGGCCGGCACCGTTGACAACAGGCCGGCCACCACCGCCACCAAGTACAGCCCGACGAAGCCCACATAGCCCGTGCCGGGGATCGGCGGCAGCAGCACGTACAGTGCGCCGCTGGCCAGGCCCAGTTCGATCACGCTCAGCACGGTGACGCCGAGCACGGTGCGGTAATCGGGCAGCCACAGCGTGTGCGACCCGAAGGTCAGCGTGCGGCCCTTGCGCCCGACCGCGAACAACATCGCCACGAAGGCCACCATCAGGCCGATGCCGATCGCCTCGACCGCCGCCGGGCTGACCGGCAGGGCCAGCGCCGCCGCCGCCGGTTCCAGGGCCAGCGCCAGGCCGAGCAGCACCCAGGCGCCGAAGATGAAGCCCAGCGTGCTGATCAACACCACCTGGCCGATCTCGCTCAGGGTCAGGCCGACGCGCCCATAGCCGCGCAGGCGCACCGCACCCCCGGTGAGTGCGGCGAAGCCCAGCGTCTGCCCGACCGTATGGGCCAGGAAGGCGGTGATCGCGATCCGCGCCGGGTGCAACTGGCGGCCACTGCGCTGCAGGCCGATGGCGTCGAACAACACCAGGCAGGCGTAGCTGCTCAGGCCCAGCACCAGGGTGAGCACCACCTGGCGCCAGCCGATGTCGTGGAAGGCCAGGCGGATGGCCGCGTAGCCATGCGTGCTGAACTCCGCCGACAGCGCCCGCAGCGCCATGGCCAGGATGACCAGGCTGAGGACGACCGGCAGCGCGCGTCGCCATCCATTCTGCGGGGCGGCCGTAGCGGCGGCGGAATCCGTCATGGGCGGGAATCTCGTGGGAGCGTGGCGGAAGAGCCGATCGCCAGCACCAGCGGCACGTCACGCATCCAGCATTCCTCCAGCAAGGTCGCAGGCATCGTGGTGGCAGGGGCGCGGGCGCAAGGTGAAGAGGTATCGGCGGAAGCGGGCATTGGCGTGCCCGCGGCAGGCGCGCATCATAAGGCCAACGCCACGCACACGGACGTCCCGGCCCGTGTCGCACCCGGGGGGAGAGCACATGTCGTTGAGCGGGGTGTCAGATTCACCGGCGCAAGCGCGCTGGATCGCGCGCAGCGGTGCCCTCGCGGTCGCCGCGGGCGGCACCTTCCTGCTGTGGGTGCTGCTGCTGCAACTCCTGCGTGGCGACCTGTCATGGACGCAGTCGCAGCTCAGTGCCTACCTGCACGGCCCCTACGGCCTGTCCTTGCGCATTGCCTACTGCCTGCTTGCGCTATCGATGACGATCCAGGCCACGGCCCTGCAGGCGAGCCTGGTGCCGGCGGCGCGCAGCGGCGTCGTGCTGGGCCTGTTCTGGATGGCCGCGCTCGGCCTGGCGACCGTGGCCATCGGCGACAGCTACCTGCCGCAATACGCCCCGAACGCTGCGCTGTCGGTGCACCTGGTCGCGGCCCAGGGCGCGTTCCTGTGCGTGATTGCCGCGATCGGGCTGCAGTCCTGGCACTTCCGTGCCGACCCCCGCTGGCGCCGGCACGCCGCTGTTGCCGGCGGCTGGGGTGCGGTGGCCTTCATCGTGCTGTTCGCGCACGCCGTGCTGCGGCTGGGGCCGCGCGGCCTGGGTCAGAAGAGCGCGATCGCGCTGATCGTGATGTGGCTGATAGGGGCGGGATTGTGCCTGGCGCGCGGGCCGGGGGCTGCGCCCTCACCGCGATCGCGTGACAATGGGATCGACCTACCGAGTGAGGAACGCTGATGCTGCAACGATACGAAACCGGCCCGCGCATGTCCGAAATGACGGTCCACCA
>Ga0160434_100250_pt1 | contig 22529 bp, 19 predicted proteins | sample HID1973I_E0MG_FD_108273 | JGI IMG/M metagenome (GOLD analysis project Ga0160434, IMG submission 108273) | Enriched mosquito-associated microbial communities from UW Madison campus, WI, USA - HID1973I_E0 MG | ecosystem: Host-associated > Arthropoda: Insects > Digestive system > Unclassified ...
AGCTTTTGAAGGGCCCAGCGCGTTGCGCCGGGCCGTGCGCTCACCTGACTCACGCGGCATTGCCGCGTGAGTGGATCAGCTTTTGAAGGGCCCAGCGCGTTGCGCCGGGCCGTGCGCTCACCTGACTCACGCGGCGTTGCCGCGTGAGTGGATCAGCTTTTGAAGGGCCCAGCGCGTTGCGCCGGGCCGTGCGCTCACCTAACTCACGCGGCGTTGCCGCGTGAGTGGATCAGCCTCGCTCCTCAAACAGCTCGCGGCCGATCAGCATGCGGCGGATTTCGTTGGTGCCGGCGCCGATCGCGTAGAGCTTGGCGTCGCGCAGGATGCGGCCGGTGGCGAACTCGTTGATGTAGCCGTTGCCGCCCAGCGCCTGGATCGCTTCCAGCGCGACCTGCACGGCCGCCTCGGACGCATGCAGCAAACAACCTGCAGCTGCGGCGCGCGAGGAGATCCCGGCGTCGTAGTCGCGCGCGACCTGGTAGGCGAACGCGCGGCTGGACTGCAGCGCGGTGTACATGTCGGCCAGCTTGCCCTGCATCAGGCTGAAGGTACCGATCGCCTGGTCGAACTGCTTGCGCTCGCGCACGTAGGGCAGGGCGATGTCCATCGCCGCCTGCATCAGGCCGATCGGGCCGCCGGTCAGGACCAGGCGCTCGGTATTCAGGCCGCTCATCAGCACGCGCACGCCCTGGTTCACTTCGCCCAGCACGTTTTCCTGCGGGATCTGGCAGTTCTCGAACACCAGCTCGCAGGTGTTGGAGCCGCGCATGCCGAACTTGTCCAGCTTCTGCGCAGTGGAGAACCCGGCCATGCCGCGCTCGACGATGAAGGCGGTCATGCAGCGGCTGCCCGCGTCCTTGCCGGCGGTGCGCATGTAGACCACCAGCACGTCGGCCTCCGGGCCGTTGGTGATCCACATCTTGTTGCCGTTGGCGACCCACACGCCGTCTTTGAGTTCAGCGCGGCAGCTCATCGAGCCGACCACGTCCGAGCCTGCGCCGGGCTCGCTCATCGCCAGCGCACCCTTCCACTCGCCGCTGCACAGCTTGGGCAGGTACTTCTGTCGCTGCGCGGCGTTGCCGTTGATGTACAGGTTGGACACGCATAGGTTCGAGTGGGCGCCGTAGCTCAGTCCCACCGAACCGGACGCGCGCGAAATCTCCTCCATCGCCACCAGGTGGGCCAGGTAGCCCATCTCGCTGCCGCCGTATTCGGCCGGCACGGTCATGCCCAGCAGGCCCATCTCGCCCAGCTTGGACCACAGGTCCTGCGGGAAGACGTTCTCCTCGTCGATCGCCGCCGCCCGCGGCGCGATTTCGGCGTCGGCAAACCGCCGGACCGCTTCGCGCAGCGCGTCGATCTCCTCGCCCAGCTGGAAAATCCGCATTGCGCCCCCTGATGGTTTCATGTGTACCTAGTGTAGGCGCCTGCGCGGCCAACCACACGTGCGGACGCACAAAAAAAGCCCCGCGAGGGTGTTTCGCGGGGCTTGGTTCGGGTCGGATCGAGGTGGGGCGGCGCGCGCCGTTCAGTGTTCGCCGCGCAGGTGCCCCATTCGCGGACGGGTGCGGCCCATCGGCAGCTTGAGCTTGCCGATCGAGTTCAGGCGCGCCTCGGCGATGCGGTCGGCCGCGTACTGCGGGCTGATGCCCTCGCGCTCGGACAGGTCGAAGATCTTGGACACGTTGTAGTAGATGCTGCGGATCAGGCGCATCGCCCGCTCGCGGTTGTAGCCGTCGATCTCCAGCGACACGTTCATGACGCCGCCGGCGTTGACCGCGTAATCGGGCGCGTAGAGGATGCCGCGGCGATAGAGTTCATCGCCGATGGCGTGGCTGGCCAGTTGGTTGTTGGCCGAGCCGCAGACGATCTTGAACTTAAGCCGTTCCAGGGTCTGCGCATCGATGCTGCCTTCCATCGCGCACGGCGCGAACACGTCGGCGGCCACGTCGTAGATCTCGCTGCTGGACACCGCCTCGGCGCCGTACTCGCTCACTGCCCGATCGACCAGCTTGGGATCCAGGTCGGCGACGAACAGCTTGGCGCCGCGCTCCTTGAGCAGCTTCACCAGCTCCATGCCGATGTGGCCCAGGCCCTGCACGGCGATGCTGGTCTTGCCCACTTCCTCATGGCCGAGCTTGCGCTGCAGTGAGGCCATCAGGCCCTGCAACGTGCCATAGGCGGTGAACGGAGCCGGGTCGCCGGAGCCGCCATGCACCTGGTGCACGCCGGTGACGAACTCGGTCTCCAGGTAGATCTGTTCCATGTCGTTGACGTCGGTGCCTACGTCCTCGGCAGTGATGTAGCGACCGCCCAAAGCTTCGACCGCGCGGCCGAAGGCGCGGAACAGCACTTCGGTCTTGTCGGTCTTCGGGTCGCCCAGGATCACCGCCTTGCCGCCGCCGATGTTCAGGCCGGCCAACGCGTTCTTGTAGGTCATCGTGCGGCTCAGGCGCAGCACGTCGCGCACCGCATCGGCTTCGTTGCCGTAGTGGCGCATGCGCACGCCGCCGACCGCCGGGCCGAGCACGGTGTTGTGCACGCCGATGATGGCTTTCAGGCCGGCATCCGGGTTGTTGCAGAAGACCACCTGCTCGTGGCCGGACGTGGCGAGGGTTTCAAAAAGCATCGTTGGCTCCGCGTCGTGTCGCGCGCGTGGGCGGGGAGGGCGCGACAGTGGCCGTGTGGCTGTGGGTGGCGGGTCTACGCCCGGCAACACCGGGTCCATAAAACAAAAATGCGACGGAGCCAGGGGGAGGGGCGGTCGTCGCGGAGCGCATTCTAACCCCAGCCTTGTGACGCTGTTGGTGTTGCATGGGCGTGGGGGGCGGGAGTGGGGACGGGCGGTCGGAGGAGCGGTGCAGGCGGGGCAGGGGTTGAATGATACGAACGGTCGTGCTATTTAAGCCGCCATGAGCTCGACTGCCGCCACTGCCGCCGCCACCCCCAAGGGTGCCAACACCCGGGGAATGCTCCTGGAGCGCGCCTGCGGCATGGCCGCCCGGGTCGGCCTGGAAGGGGTGACCATCGGCGAGCTGGCCAGCGCGGCCGGCATGTCCAAGAGCGGTGTGTTCGCCCATTTCGGCTCGCGTGAAGACCTGGTCCGCCAGACCCTGGACTGGGCCGCCGAGCAGTTCATCGCCGACGTAATGACGCCCTCGCTCAAGCGCCCGCGCGGCCTGCCGCGCCTTCACGCGATCAGCGATGCCTGGCTGGCCTGGATCACCGAACATCCCGACGGCTGCGTTTTCCTCGGCGCGGCCATGGAGTACGACGGCCGCCCCGGTCCGATGCGTGATCACGTGGCGCGGATGCTGGAGTCCTGGCGCGGCGCGCTCGAACGCGCCGTGGCGCTGGCGGTCGAGCAGGGCCACCTTCGTGCCGGCACCGACCCGGCGCTGGTCGCGTTCCAGTTCCAGTCGTTGATGCAGGGCTATCACCACGCCCGCATGCACCACCCGCAGGCCGCGCGCGATCTCACCCAGCGTGCGGTGAGCGACCTGTTTGCCCGTTATGCCGCCGACGCGTCCATGCCGTCGGCATCGACCCCCGCCTGAGTCCCCCGCAGGAGCACCGCCATGGCCGCCGTCGCGCCCGTCACTTCATCGCAAAAAAGCACGATCGTTCGCAGTCCTTCGGTGCCGCGCCTGTTGCGCACTGCCTTTGCAGTCGGCGGCTGGCTGATGCCCGAAGCCACCGTGCGCCGCGCCTCGCGCCTGTTTGGCACGCCGATGGCGTCCTCGCGCAGCCGCGCCCTGGCCGCCGATGTCGATGACGCGGTCGTCGGCCAGGTCATGAGCGAAGGCCACGCGCTGGCCACCTACACCTGGGGCGATCCGGCGACCCAGCCCTACGTGCTGTTCTCCCACGGCTGGTCCAGCTTCGGCCTGCGTTGCCGACCGTGGGTCGCCCCGTTGCGCGAGGCCGGTTATGCGGTGGTCGCGTTCGACCATCCCGCCCATGGTCGCAACGAAGGCGGTCGGGCGATCCTGCCTGCGTTCGCCGCCGCGCTCACCGCGGTCGCACGCCGGCATGGCGCACCGGCGGCGCTGGTGGCCCATTCGATGGGCGGTGCGGCGGCGATGCTCGCGCTCAGCGGCGGACTGCATGCCGGCCATGTCGTATTGATTGCGCCGGCAGCCGACCTGCGTGCGGCCGGTGGCCGTTTCGGCCAGATGATCGGGCTGGCGCCGCCGCTGGTGGCGCGGATGTTCGAGGGCTTCGAGCGTCAGATCGGCCTGCCGGTCGACAGCTTCTCCGCGCATCTGCATGCCCCGGCGCTGTCCTCGCCGGCGCTGGTCGTGCACGACCTGGAAGACGACGACGTGCCGTGGGACGAGGGCGAGCGCTACGCACGCCTGTGGCCCGGCGCGCGCCTGCTGACCACCACCGGCCTGGGCCACCACCGCATTGCAGGCGACGCGACGGTCATCGAGGCCACGTTGCGCTTCCTGCGTGGGGAGGCGGTCGGCGACCGGGTGGTGTCCTCGCCGAACCTGCCGTTCGGCTTCGCCTGACATCACGCAACCACCGGCGGCGCACCGCAGCGCCGCCGGATGCCGCATCGCCGGCAAGCCCGCTCCCCCGACGGGGCGGTCTCCCCAGGGCGCCTGATGGCCGGGTGGGGCGGGCTTGCCGGCGGTGTGGTCGAGTGCCGCCGCCTCGAGGATCCCGACCGTTTTCGTAGAGCCGGACCTGGCCGGCTGGAACCACCCACCAAGTCCGGTCCCGGTGCTTGTGTAGAGCCGGGCCTGACCGGCTTGAACCACCCGCCACGTCCAGCCTCCCGACCGCTCTCGTAGAGCCGGACCTGGCCGGCTAAGGCCGCCCGCCGCTTCGAGAGCGCCGACCGCTCTCGTAGAGCCGGGCCTGCCCGGCTGGGACGGTCGGCGGGCACTTCAGCCGGTCAGGCCCGGCTCTACAAGGGCGTCCGGCCGTCACCTGCGACCAAAGTCACGCTGCAGCGCACCCATCTGTTTCGCGTGCAAGCACTAGAATCGGGCTCAAGTCCTTGATTCCAGCAGCGCCCGCATGAGCACGCCCGCAAGCCAGATCCCCCAAGTCCAGCCCGACGCCACCCCGTTGCGCTTCGTCACCGCCGCCAGCCTGTTCGACGGCCACGACGCGGCGATCAACATCATGCGTCGGCTGATCCAGGCGCAGGGCGCCGAGGTCATCCACCTGGGCCACAACCGCAGCGTCGAGGACGTCGTGCGCGCCGCGCTGCAGGAAGACGCCGACGCGATCGCGCTGTCCAGCTACCAGGGCGGCCACGTCGAGTACTTCAAGTACATGGTCGACATGCTCAAGGAGCACGGCGCCAGCCACATCCGCGTGTTCGGCGGCGGTGGCGGCACGATCACCCCCGAGGAAATCCGCGAGCTGGAAGCCTACGGCGTCGAGCGCATCTACCACCCCAACGACGGCATGAAGATGGGACTGGTGGAAATGATCGAGGACGTCGTTGCCCGTGCCGGCGCCGCGCGCGATGCGCGTGGTGAGACCCAGCCCGTCGACACCGCCGAACGTGCCGCCCTCGACGACGGCATCGCCATCGGCCGCATGCTCAGCGCGCTGGAAGACGACGCCCTCGGCGAACCCGAGCTGGCCCGCCTGCGCAAGCAGTGGCAGCTGGCCGGCGGCCGCACTCCCGTCATCGGCATTACCGGCACCGGCGGCGCCGGCAAGTCCTCGGTCACCGACGAGCTGCTCAACCGCTTCCTGTCCAGCTTCCCGGCCATGCGCATCGCGGTGATCTCGGTTGACCCGACCCGTCGACGTAGCGGCGGCGCGCTGCTGGGCGACCGCATCCGCATGAACTCCCTGCGCAGCCATCGCGTCTACATGCGCTCGATGGCCACCCGCCGCCAGAACGTGGCCACCAATGCCGTGCTCAAGGACTGCATCGGGTATCTCAAGTCGCTGGGCTTCGACCTGGTGATCGTGGAGACCGCCGGCATCGGCCAGTCCGACTCGGAGATCGTCGACCTGGTCGACTTCCCGATGTACGTGATGACCTCCGACTACGGCGCGGCCAGCCAGCTCGAAAAGATCGACATGCTCGATTTTGCCGAGGTCATCGTGCTCAACAAGTACGACCGCCGCGGCGCCGAAGACGCGCTGCGCGACGTGCGCAAGCAGTGGAAGCGCAACCGCACCGCCTTCAGCACCGCCGACGCCGACATCCCGGTCTATCCGACCATTGCCAGCCAGTTCAACGACCCCGGCATCAGCTGGATGTTCGCCAACCTGTGCCGCCGCCTGGCCGGCAAGCTGTCGCTGCCGGTGGAGAAGTGGACCCCGCAGATCGACACCACGCTCAAGGAACCGCGCGCCACCGTGCTGATCCCCGGCGCCCGCGTGCGCTACCTGGCCGAGATCGCCGAGCAGGGCCGTGGCATCAACCGCCGCATCGAAACCGAAGCCGACACCGCCAGCCGCGCGCAGTCGTATTGGGAATCCCTGCGTGACATCGGTGACCCGCTGCTGCCCAAGGCACTGGACCTCTACGCCCCGGAAGCCGTCATCCCCGCGCAGGCGGGGACCCAGCGACTTTCGGACGGGGACAAGTCACTGGATTCCCGCCTGCGCGGGAACGACGGGGCTACCACCGACCGCTCCCTCCTGGCCCTGCGCCAGCGCTACAACGACGCCGTCCAGTCGCTCTCCAGCGACTCCCTGCGCAACCTGCGCGAATGGCCCGCGCGCCTGACCTCGATCACCGACGAGTTCACCGAGTACCAGGTCCGCAACAAGACCATCCGCGTGGAGAACTACCGCGAGTCGCTCAGCCACCAGAAGGTCCCCAAGATCGCCGCGCCCACCTACAAGTCGTGGGGCGAGCTGCTGACCTTCCTGGGCAAGGAGAACCTGCCGGGCAGCTACCCGTACACCGGCGGCGTCTATCCGTACCGCCGCACCGGCGAAGACCCGATCCGCATGTTCGCAGGCGAAGGCACACCCGAGCGCACCAATCGCCGCTTCCACTACCTGTCCGCCGGCCAGCCGGCCGCGCGCCTGTCCACCGCGTTCGACTCGGTCACCCTTTACGGCGAAGACCCGGCGCCGCGCCCGGACATCTACGGCAAGATCGGCAACTCCGGCGTCAACATCCCCACGCTGGACGACATGAAGAAGCTGTACTCCGGCTTCGACCTGTGCGCGCCCACCACCAGCGTGTCGATGACCATCAACGGCCCGGCACCGATCATCCTGGCGATGTTCATGAACACCGCCGTCGACCAGCAGGTGGAAAAACACCTCAAGGCCGACCCGCAGCGCTGGGCCGATGCGCAGCAAAAGATCGACGCTTTCTTCGAAGGCCGCGAACGGCCCCGCTACCACGGCGACCTGCCAGCCGGTAACGACGGCCTGGGCCTGGGCCTGCTCGGCGTTACTGGCGAGCAGCTGCTCGACGCCGACACCTACGCGGCGATCAAGGCCGAGACCCTCAAGACCGTGCGCGGCACCGTGCAGGCCGACATCCTCAAGGAAGACCAGGCCCAGAACACCTGCATCTTCAGCACCGAGTTCGCCCTGCGCATGATGGGCGACATCCAACAGTATTTCGTCGACCACCAGGTCCGCAATTTCTACTCGGTGTCCATCTCCGGCTACCACATCGCCGAGGCCGGGGCGAACCCGATCAGCCAGCTCGCCTTCACCCTGTCCAATGGGTTCACCATCGTCGAGTACTACCTGGCGCGCGGCATGCACATCGACGACTTCGCGCCCAACCTGAGCTTCTTCTTCAGCAACGGCATGGACCCGGAGTACACCGTCATCGGCCGCGTCGCCCGCCGCATCTGGGCCCGCGCCATGCGCGAGCGCTACAGCGGCAACGAGCGCAGCCAGATGATGAAGTACCACATCCAGACTTCCGGCCGCTCCCTGCACGCGCAGGAGATCCAGTTCAACGACATCCGCACCACACTGCAGGCCCTCTACGCGTTGTTCGACAACTGCAACAGCCTGCACACCAACGCCTACGACGAGGCGATCACCACGCCGACCGAAGAGAGCGTGCGCCGCGCGGTGGCCATCCAGATGATCATCAACAAGGAGCTGGGGCTGAACTTCTGCGAGAACCCCTGGCAGGGCAGCTTCGCGGTGGAGTACCTGACCGACCTGGTCGAGGAAGCGGTCTACAAGGAGTTCGAGGCCATCAGCGAGCGCGGCGGCGTGCTCGGCGCCATGGACACCATGTACCAGCGCGGCAAGATCCAGGAAGAGTCGATGTACTACGAGCACAAGAAGCACGACGGCTCGCTGCCCCTGGTGGGCGTCAACACCTTCCTGCCCAAGGAACACGCCGGCGAGGTCGCCACCGAGATCGAGCTGATCCGCTCCACGGAAGGCGAGAAGGCCCAGCAGATCGCCAACGTCCACGGCTGGCAGGCCAACCGCAACCGCCTGGCCCCGGAAGGGGAGACCGCCACCGGCCACATCGCCGGCGCCGACGAATCCGGCAGCGAGATTGCCGAAGCCGTCCACGACGGCCACGGCCTGGCCTACCTGCAGGACACCGCCCGCAGGCGCGGCAATGTCTTCGCCGCCCTGGTGGATGCGGTAAGAACCCACAGCCTTGGCCAGATCAGCCACGCGCTGTACGACGTGGGCGGCGAATATCGGCGGAACATGTAATGCCGCTCCGGCCCGGGGGGAGGGACGGGAGTACCGGCATCGCGGTCGCCGCTCTGGCAGCGGGCGCGATAGCCGGCGCGCTGCTGGGCGGCCCTTGGCTGTGGCTGCATTACCTGTGCAAGCCGCTGACTACCATTGCGATCCTGTCGCTGGTCGTACGCGCCGCGCCGCTACCGTCCCCGCGCTACCGAAAGGCGGTCGTGGTGGGCATGGTGTTCTCGCTCGCCGGCGACGTGTTTCTGATGCTGCCGCGGGACCTGTTCGTCCCGGGGCTGGTGGCCTTCCTGCTGGCCCACCTGTGCTTCATCGTCGCCTTCTTCCCCGGTGCCACCTGGCCGGCACGTCTAGCGGCGACCGTCGCCTACGCCGTCATCGCCGGCGCCAACCTGGCGCTGCTGCTGCCCAAGGTTCCGCCGGCCTTGCACGTGCCAGTGCTGGCCTACGTCTGCGTCCTGGTGGTTATGGCCGCCTTTGCCGCGGCCCGCGCCTGGGCTGTGCGTCATGACCTGACCCTCGCGAAACCCGCTCGAGCAGCAGCGATTGGCGGTGTTCTGTTTGTGCTCAGCGACAGCCTGCTGGCCTGGGACAAGTTTGGGGGTGGGGTGCCCCTGGCGCCGTTGCTGGTGCTTGTGAGTTATTACCTTGCGCTGTGGTTTATAGCGCGGTCGGTGGGTGGGGTGGGACGATAGAAGCAGATGGGCGGGGCCGGTTCACGATGCCTAGGGTCTGGAGTATCTTCGGCGCATGGCGTGCAGGCCGGGGAGACCTTTGCCGTGCTGGGAGTGGCTAATTTCTCAGTCTTTGTTACATCGCTTATGCGCCATGTGACGGAGCGGGGAGTATCGGCAGAGTCCGTGATGCGGTCACTTCTAAAAGTGATCGACAAGGGGGAATGGTGAAATTTAAAGATGTCCAGGTGAATTCCGTTGCGGAGCTCATTACAACGCTTAAAACCCACGCAGCCGAAACCAGCGGTGAAGCACGCTGGTTTCGGGGTCAAGAGAACGCGGCGTGGAATCTCACGCCAAGCATATCTCGCAACGAAGCCGAACCATTAAAGCGGGAGTACGAGAACCTTAAGCGTTTTCGTCAGATGGCCCCACGGTTTATTGATCTTCAGCCCAGAGATGAATGGGAGTGGTTGTTCTTGATGCAGCATTACGCCGTTAAGACGCGCTTGCTGGATTGGACGGAAAGTCCGCTGGTTGCGCTCTACTTCGCGGTAGCGAAGGGTGCTGAAGATAAGAATGATGGTGCGCTTTGGGTGATCTTACCGGCTGCGCTAAACAAAATGACTGGATGGGAGGCGCTTCAATCCACCGCTGGCATCCCATTCTTCGGCATGGATAAGCAGCTGGATGCATATCTGACCTCGAATGTGGTCAGTACACCTAGTGGGTCCGGTCCTGGTCCAATTGCGGCAGTCGCTCCAAGAACTTCGGCAAGGATCGCTGCTCAGCTGGGAGTTTTCACGGTCTTCCACGGCGACTTTGGGCCGCTTGAGGCGATCGCAGATTCGAGTCACATTTGGCGCTATCTGATACCGGCAGCCTCTAAGGAGCGAATTCGCGAGGAGCTTTCGGTGCTGCAGATGAATGAGTTCGCGCTCTTTCCTGAGCTCGATAAGCTTGGCGGGATGGTGTCTGCAGGAGCGATTGCATGAAAGCCGCACCTTTCGAAGTAACGCAGATGCCTCAGTCGAGCGTTCTTTATCTCTACTCGATCAAGGACAAGATCGATCTGGATCCACCCTATCAGCGGGAGGGTGAGGTTTGGTCGCTATTCAAGAGGCAGCTTCTGATAGATTCCATCCTAAATGGATTCGATATACCGAAGATCTACTTTCATGACGTCGGGCCATCTGGTGAAAGGCGATATGCCGTCATTGACGGCAAGCAGAGACTTCAGGCTATTTGGAGTTTTCTGCAAGATGAGTTCCCGTTGTCTCCCGATTTCGTCCTGTATGCTGACAGTGACGTTTCTCTTGCTGGGCTCAGATATTCTGAAATTTCGAAGAGGATGCCGGGCCTTAAGATTAAATTGGATGCCACGACGCTTTCGGTGTTTCGGGTCGAGACGACGGATCTAGAGTTCATCGAGGAAATGTTTAGTCGCCTTAACGAAGCCGTTCCCTTGAGCTCCGCTGAAAAGCGCAGGTCGGGAGGCGGAGCTGCATCGCGTCTTGTTTCCGACCTGGCGCGGCACGACTTCTTCATAGGAAAGGTTGGATTTCGCGATCATCGTGCTCGCTACTTCGATGTGGCTTGCAAGATTGTCTATCTGGAATTTGTAGGTGCTGTCGCTGATACGAAGCGAGAATTCTTAGATAGATTCATCGATCGTGCGAAGGTGGATGAGGGTATTAGGGATGAGCTTGTTTCGGCAATCGAAAGAGCGAGTTCTGTTCTGGATTCTATGTGTTCGGTTTTCGAAAATGGCGACCGCTTGCTGCGGCAGGTTGGACTTATTCCTGTCTACTACTGGTTCTTTCGTGCTTGTTCGATGAGTGGTGTATTGCATGTACTTGATCGGCAGAAGTTCGAGGCATTTGAGGTGAGGAGGAACGCCGTAAAGCAATCTTGGCAAGTCGAGTTGGACTTTGATGCGAGTGCGATATCTCAGTTCAATCGACTGTCTCAGACTCCGAATGACACGTATGCAATCGAGTTTCGGGTTGCGGTTCTCGTGGACCAGATTTTGCCTTCCGAATTTAAGGAGACGGTGAGGATGGCGGCTGGTCGCATGGCGTTTATGAGCTCGGATTTCTAGCAGTTAGAGCTATGGTCCAGATACTTCGATCCCAAGGTCGCTAATGACGGCAGAGTGAGGTTGGGTTCTTAATGTTAGAAGGTGGTTGCGCTTAGGGCGCTTGAATGAACTGGGGGAGGCAGGGTGGAGATCAACCAAAAGAAGAACTCGAACCGCGTGCGCTACGTGTTCGGGGAAGACGAGCTCGACTATCAGGTGGAGGACAGCTCCGGTAGCCGTTCTTTCTCGGTGGCGTATTCGGAGATCAGTCGCGACCGGCAGACGCTGGTCGAGCGCAACTCCTGGCTGCGCAACGTCGGGTTGATGTGGATCGCGCTGGGTGCGGTGATGACCGGCTTGAGCCTGACCAGCGAGACGGGGTTGAAGATATCGTTCTGGCTGTGGGTTGGCCTGGCTTGCTATGGCGTGTATCACTTCCGCTCTACGCGTTTCACCATCGTGCCGTCCGAGCGGGGCAACCTGCTGGTGATCGATGATGCGGATGGCGAGCGCATCCTGCATGAGATTGCCACGCGCCGTGCGGCCTTCCTGCGTCGGGAGTACGACTTCCTGCCCGAAGGCGAATCCCCGGAGCAGCATCGTGGCCGCTTCAAGTGGCTGCATCGTGAAGGTGCGCTTTCCGATGACGAGCTGAGTCAACGCTTGTCTACCGTCGAGGCCCTCGATGCCAGCCGCCTCGCACCAACCGGCCCTGAGCCGGGTGTGCGGTTGAACTAGGCTACTTTGAGCAATGCTGGCCGGCGCTAACCCGGCCAGGCGACCGCCACATCGCCTACAACCCGTCCCAATCCGGAGCTCCGCATGTCCCCGTCCAACCCCGTTCGACGCAATGCGGTTTCCGGCGCACTGTTCCTGGCACTGCTCGGCGCGCCCTTGCTGGCTTTCGCAGCCCAGCCCGACATCCCATCCATCTCGCGCACCATCACCTCCCAGCACGATGCCTCGCTCAAGCGGCTGCAGGATTGGATTGCGTTGCCGTCCATCGCGGCTGAAGACCTGAACTCGCGCGAAGGCGCGCAATACATGGCCACGCTGGCGCGCGAGGCGGGCTTCCAGAAGGTTGAAATCATCGATACCGATGGCAAGCCGGGCGTATTCGCCACGCTGGATGCCGGGGCGGAGAAGACGGTCGGTCTGTACTTCATGTACGACGTGAAGCAGTTCGATCCGGCCGAGTGGTCCTCGCCGCCGTTAGAGTCGCGGCTGGTCGACAAGCCCGGCTTGGGCAAGGTGCTGATGGGGCGCGGGGCGGTGAACCAGAAGGGGCCGCAGGCGGCGTTCCTCGGCGCGCTGCACGCTATCCGCGATTCCGGGCAGAAGCTGCCGGTGAATCTGGTGCTGATTGCCGAGGGCGAGGAGGAGATCGGCTCGCCGCACATAGATCAGCTGGTGCGCCGTCCGGAGGTGGAGGCGGCGCTGCGCGATACGGTCGGGGTGTTCATGCCCTACGCCGCGCAGGATTCCGATGGCAACGTGACCATCAGCCTGGGCGCCAAGGGCGTCATCGAGCTGGAGCTGGTGGCCAGCGGCGAGAAGTGGGGCAGGGGGCCGAAGAAGGACGTGCATTCCTCGCTCAAGGCCATGGTCGACAGCCCGGCCTGGCGCCTGGTGCATGCACTGGACACGCTCGTCTCCGAGGACGGCAACACCATCACCATCGACGGCTATCCGCAGGCGCCGCCGCTCAGCGCCGAGCACAAGGCGATGATCGCCACCGCCACCAAGGTGCGCAACGAAGCCAAGGCCAAGCAGCAGTACGGCGTGGAGCACTGGATCGACGACCTGTCCTGGCAGCAGGCCAACGAGCGCCTGGTCTCCCAGCCCACCGCCAATATCGAAGGCCTGGTCGCCGGCTACACCGGCCCCGGCGGCAAGACCGTGCTGCCCGGCCGCGCGGTGGCCAAGATGGACTTCCGCCTGGTGCCCGGCATGAAGCGCGACGACGCGGTCGCCGCGCTCAAGGCGCACCTGGCCAAGCGCGGCTACGGCGACATCGAGGTCAACGTCAGCGGCGGCTACGACAGCACCCAGACCGCCGCCGACGCGCCGTTGATCCAGGCCCAGCGCGCGGTGCTCGAACGCCGCGGCATCACGCCGCTGATGTGGCCGCGCAACGCCGGCTCCTATCCGGGTTTCGTCTTCACCGATGCCCCGCTGAACCTGGCCGCCGGCCACTTCGGCCTCGGCCACGGCGGCGGCGCGCACGCCCCCGACGAGTACTACCTGATCGAATCCACCAACCCCGCCGTGCAGGGCTATGACGGCGCGGTGATGTCGTTTGTGGAGTACTTGTACGAGCTGGGGAAGTGATGCCGGCTTAGGTATCGAGGTCAGGTTCATTTCTATGCGGGCACCAGGCGGACCAGGGCGCGCTTCGTTCACATGTTCCCGATCACGTCACGGCGTGACCATTGCCGTGGCGGATGTTACGGTCGGCTTCGCCCTACGGACGCATAAGGTTTGCCGCCCCCTCATGACCTACCGCCTCACGACTTCCATCCTCACCTACGCCCTGATCCTCGGCATTGCCGGCTGCTCCGCGCCGTCGGCGTCTGACTCGTCGCTTTCGCAATCCGCTCCGGCGGACAAGGCCAAGCCTGCGATCAACAAGTTCAAGGCCTACACCCAGCGCTTTGCCGGTGAGACGCTGCTCACCCAGAGCCATGCGACAGGCCACGTGGGCGATGTGTTCTTCACCCACTGGAAGGATGGTGGCGAAGCCTCGTTCAAGCTGGACGAGCAGGGCAACTTCAAGATCGACTGGATTGGCGGCGACTACAACTATGTCGGCGGCCCGGGCTGGGACCATGGCGACCGGAACCGCGTGATCGGCTACCGCCTCAACGAGGACGCGGGCGCGAGCTATGTGACGCTCTATGGCTGGGGCTACGACAAGACGATGCATCCGGCCGATCCGGCCCACCTGGTCGAGTACTACATCGTCCAGCGGTGGGCCCGCGAGCCGGGCCAGGGTGGTGAACAGGGCATTTCCTTCGTCAGCGACGGCGTTGAGTACACCACCTACCGCACCGTGCGCACGGAAAAGCCCTCCATCAACAACACCGAGACGTTCTACCAGTACTGGAGCAAGCCCAAGGAGCAGATGCCGCTCGGGGTCGACCACAAGATCATCTTTGCCGATCACGTAAAGGCCTGGGAAGCCAACGGCTGGAAGCTCCCCAACCTGGACAACTTCGACGCCAGCGACGATCCCACCTACCAGGTATTCGCGGTCGAAGTCTTCCTGGTGGAGAACAGCGGCACCGCTTCAGGGCGGGTCTGGGATGCGGGCAAGTAATCACAAAGGTGGGAAGGCATGGTCGGATCCTGCCGTCCTGCGGTCAGCCCGCTAGCCTGGCCAAGTAAGACACCGCATCCAATTGGCAATGCCCCACGATGGCGCCGGGCAGCTTGAACACCCGCGGCCGGTCGCGAAAATCGAACAGCCGATACAGCTGGTACTGATCGGCGTCGCGCTCGGAGCGGGCCAGCTCGTTGCGGCTGACATAGAACGGGGTCAGTTCGCCGAAGGCGGTGGTCTTGACCTCGATCAGACGGTCGCGGCCGTCCTCCTCGAACGAATGCACGTCGTAGCCCAGGCCGTCGCCTTGGGTTGCGGCGACGTGTTCTATGCGCTCGCTCAGCTTCTTCCTGCCGGCGGCGTGCAGGCGTCGGGCCTCCAGTTCCAGCACGAACAATTCGCCGGCGCGGCCGAGTGAACGGTTGCGGGCTTCCTGGGCCAGGTAGTCGCGGCGGGCAGGGGAGAAGCGCGGGGCGTAGTTGGCTGGCATTTCCCGGACCTTGGAGGGGCGGGGCGGCGGCACCCACACGGCGGCACCGTCGGCCACGGCGATATCGGCGGCCGGACGCAAGACGGCGGCCTGCGCCGCCTCCTGCAGCGGCGCGTTGCCTTGCAGTTGCGCGTCGACCACGTCCGCCAGCAGTGTCTGATAGTTGCCGCGCGGCTTGTAGCCGTCGATGTATGGATAGCCCAGGGCCAGCATCACCGCGCTGATGTTGCAGTGCTTGAACTCAAGCGACGGGCGGCTGCGGCCGTCCAGCGTCTGCAGCAGCGCTTTTGCGTGTTCGGTCTTGCTGTAACGCTGGCCGTTGAGTTCCAGCGTCAGCATCCGCAGGTAGTCGGCTACGCAGGCCTCTACTTCGATTCGCGACCAGTCTTCGCCCTTAGCCATCCGTGCGCTCCCCTGCGGCTGTCAGTTGGACACCAGGTTAACCCGGAGGCTGGCCTGGGATGGCTTCGATCCTGCCCGCACTTGAAAAGAACGGGGTCAGGTTCTCTTTCGCTGCCCTCGGATTTGGCCCAACCTATACGGCAGGTCGAATGGAAGTCGGGGGCGTCGCTGTGGGAAGCCGAGGTCACAGGGGGAGAGCGATCTGCATTAGCGGCTTGCTGCTCGCGATATCGGTCGCGCCCGCCGGCTACGCCAGCCCGCCACCCGGCAAGCTGGACGCAGCCTCTGTGTCGGCCCCCGGCTTCGAATACGCCTATCTGCCGCCCAAGTCGGCCGACCTGATGCCGATCTACGAGCGGGTCAAGGCGGCGGACCTGTGGCGCCAGATACCGGAGCTGGAGGCGATCGATGGCATGTTCACGCTGCCGCGTACGTTGCACTTCGTCACCGCCGAATGCGGTGAGCCCGGCGCCTTCTATCGCCCGGAGCAGGCGCAGGTGGTGGTGTGCTACGAGACGCTGCGTGCGCTGTACCAGCAGGGCCAGTCGCACCAGCAGGCGTTGGCGTTGGGCAATGACCATCCGCTGCGCTACCTGCGTGCCAACGTGCGCTTCATCGTGCTGCACGAGACCGGTCATGCGCTGGTGGACATGCTCGATCTGCCGGTGACCGGCCGCCAGGAGGACGCGGTGGACCAGCTGGCCGCCATCCTGATGTTGCGTTTTGCCGACTTCGACGAACAACCGGGCGAGGTGATCGATGATCTGCGCCTGGCGGCCAACTGGATGCTCTCGCGCAGCACCGGCGCCTATGACCTGGATGCGTTCGCCGACGAGCATGCCTTGGGTGAGCAGCGCTTCTTCAACCTGCAGTGCCAGATCTACGGCACCGACCCGGAGGATTTCGCCGGCATGGTCGAAGCCGGCGACCTGACCGCCGCGCGCGCCGCCGGCTGCGAGCGCGAGAGCCGCAGGATCAGCCGGGCGTGGGTGCGCCTGTTGCTGCCCTACCTGGCGCCGGGCAAGGAGCAGTACCGGGAGGAAGCGGAAGAGTTTCTGCGGGCCGATGGCTGAGACCACGGGCCCGCCGGCAGCGGCGCGCGCACGGCGCCATGCTTGATTTCGAAGGCTTCGTTCGCCCGCTCAGATCATCCCGCAGAACGCCGGCGCCGCCGCTTCGTTGCAGACATCGGGCTTGGTGCCGGTCTTCGTCCAGTACTCCATCAGGCCCAGTTGCCTGGCCACTGCCGGGAACCCTGGATTGGACAGTGTTCCGCGCAGGCCTGGATGCCAGAAGATCGAGGCGCCCGGATACTCCTGTGTCGTCGCCAGCCGGCTCGCAACCTTGAATGCTTCGTCGGTCGCGCCCAGATCGGCGAGCAGCTTCGCCACCGCTTCCCATTGCTGGTCTTCGTCGAGCGCAACCAGCGTCTGGACCGCTTGCGCTTTGGCCGTGGCATCGCCCGAGTCCAGTGCGCGGTAACCCTCCAGCAATGCGGCGCGCAGTTCCCCGGGAATCGGCAATGACGGGTCGCTCATGAGGGTGATGTCACGGGTACCGACGGCCTGGTAAGTGGTGAGTCGCTTGGCGAAGCCGGCATCGGGCGCCAACGCGATCGCCGCCTCGAAAAATGGCCGCGCCTCGTCAGGCTTGCCCGCCGTTACCAGCGCATTGGCCAGGGTCAGCGGCGTATAGACATAGAGGGCGAGCATGTCGTTGGCCCGGTGCAGTTGCTCGATCGCCTCGGCGGTCCGGCCGACATTGACCAGCAGCCACCCGTACTGGTGGAACTCGCAGCCGCAATCCAGCCGGCGTGCCGCAATGGCGCGCTTGAGCAGGTCTTCGCGACCGATCCAGTCGTGCCGATCCATCACCATCGATTTGATGTACAAGGCCTCGCTGTTGCGGCTGTCGATCGCCACCGCCCGGTCGGCCGCTTCACGTCCACTGGCGCGCGCCTGCTCGGCGATACGCTCGTCGTCTGCGCTCGAAGCCACTTTCCAGTACGCACCGGCGACGGCTGCCCAGCCCCAGGAAAAATCCGGAACGGCATCGACGACCCGCTGCGCGGGAACCAGGGCTTTGCGTCCGTCCCCCAGCTTGGGATTCCAGTGGCCCTCGCAGAATTGCATGTAGTCCCTGAGCACCGGGTCGGGCAGCGGCTTGTCGTAGGTGGACGCGCCAAACAATCCACAGCGCACGACGTTGCCGGCATCCACGGCGATGTGGCGCGGCACCTTGGAGACTTCACTGCCGTCGTAGTTGAACGTGTTCGACCACAAAGTCGTGCCCGAGCGCTCGTTGACCATGCGGGTAATCACGCGGATCGTGTCTCCGTCACGCTGGATCGTGCCGCCCAGCGCATAGGCCGGCGCCGCTCCCGGCGCAGGCGCCGATGCAGTGGACACACCGACAACGCCGTCGACGCTGAAAGCCGCGTTGATCTCCGCATCGACCGTATCGGCCAGCTCGGCTGGCAAGTCGTCGGACAGCAGCTGGAACCCCGCCAGGCGAACGTTCAAGCTGTGGACCGCGGACGGGGCCGGACGCTGTGTCCACCAGGCCAGGCCGGCGGCCACCAGCAAGAGCAGGCCCGCGCCAGCGATCGCCATCTGGCGCCCGGTGAATGGATTCGTCCGGCGCGGAGCGGGGGCCGCAGCGGGGGTGGCCGTCGTAGCGGTGCCTGAAATCTCCTCGATCCGGCCGACCAGTGTGTCGATCGATTTCTCCCAACCGTGGAAGGCGTTGATCCACTGGCGCGTCGACAGCTCGTAGGCAAATGCGTCACTGGGCACCACGTCCTTGAGGCGCAGCGCGATCACCGGCACGGCGTAGCGGCTGGCCAGGGAAAGCTCCTTCTTGATCTCGTCGCTCGTGTTGGCCGCCTCCGAGAACACCAGGACCACCGCACGTGCGGCGCGCAGCGATTGCACGATCGCTTCCTGGTAGTTCTCGCCCGGCCGCACATCCCTCATCGCTATCCAGCAGGCGATGCCCCGGCGCTCGATCGCCTTGCACACCTTCAACGCCTCGGCGCGGTCGGAGGTCGCGTAACTGATGAAGACCGGGGGCGGTAGCCGATCGTCCTTGCCGCTGGCAGACCCGGGTTCGTTCATTGCGCTTCCACTGCTGGTCAGGGCAACGTCCATGGCGCCTGGGGCAGGAGCACCCGGCAGGCGGCGCGTGCGAACCGATGCGGCCGGTCACCGCGACGGTATAAACCCGTACAGCCACCTTGGCAATGATCCGCGCTGCCGATGCGCCGGGCGTCCAGGCGCCCGGCCAGGGCGAGCCACATTGGCCGCCTGGGTCGGTCGATCACGTATGGTCCTGCATGCGTGCGACTTCGCGCGCGCCATCGGGGAGAACGACATGCAGCACAGGCATCGGGTAGGTAAGGCTGTCCTCTGCGGACTGGCCTTGTTGGCCAGCTCGGCCATCGCGTTCGACAAGGAGAAGTCGGCGGGGGATTGCTTCAAGGCCGGCTTCGAGTCTAATAACGCTGACACCGTCGCGGCCTGCTATGCGCAGGACGCCATCATCTGGTTCCCCGGCGGGCCGAAGGCCGAAGGACGCGCGGCCATCCGTGACGGCTTTGCTCATTTCCTGAGCGAGTACACGGTCAAGAGCGTGCAGATGACCACGATAGGGCAACAGGACGTCGACGATCTGCGCCTGGCGTGGGGCACCTACACGATCAGCGGGGTCGAGAAGGCAACCGGGAAGGCGTTCACCCAGAACGGCCGCTATACCGACATGCAGAAGAAGATCGACGGCCGCTGGCTGTATGTGGTCGACCATCCTTCGGATGATCCGCCGGCTGCGCCACCGAAGCCTGCGACACCGGCCAAGCCCGCGAAGTAATCCTTCGTTGCAGCGAAAGAAGAGGGGACGGAAGCGATTCCGTCCCCTTTCTATTGGCTAGCGTTCAAGCCAGCGGATTCACCTACGGCAAATACTCACACCAATACTGGATCTCGCTGCTCTTGCTCGGCTCGTACACGTACTGGAACCCGCTGAACCCGTAGGCATCCTTGCGCGTGTCGAACGGCGGGCGCCAGGTGGCCTGGTGGATCAGGACGGGGTCGCCCGTGGTCATGCCGTAGGTGTAGGCGCGGATGAAGGTGCCGGTGGTGGGCAGGTCGGCGTAGACCAGCTTGAACTCGAAGTAGCGGCCGATCTTCTTGCCTTCCACCTTGTACGGCTCGGCGGTGGGCGTGGCGTCCACGGTCCAGTGCTCGCCACCGTAGATGATGTGGCAGCGGGCGGTCGCCGCTTGCGCGGTGCCACTGGCAAGCAGTGCGCAGAGCAGGAGGATGCGCGTGGGGGTCAGCATCACGGCGCTCCCTTGCACAGGCTGACGGTGGTATCGCCGGACTTGCCGCAAGGACTGCTGGCATCGAAGGCGGGCGAGGGCACGCCGTCGGCGTCGATCCTGGCCACGTAGGTGCGCCACTGGCGCACGCCTTCCGGGCCGATATCCGCCGACAGCACCCAGCCGGTGGTGGTGGCTTCGGTCTCGAAGCTGTTGAACAGGAAGTTGCCCAGGCTGTAAATGATCGGCTTGCCCTTGTAGATGTCCGCGCCCTGGGTCACGTGCGGGTGGCCGCCGACCACCATGTCGGCGCCGGCGTCGATCATGCGCCGGGCGAACTCTTTCAGGCGCGGGCTGGGCTGGGCTTCCTCTTCCCAGCCCCAGTGCAGGTACGGGATGACGATGTCGGCGTGGTGGTCGCGGCGTGCGGCGACGATGTCCTCGATCACCTGTTCGTCCTCGCCGCTCCAGGCCACGCCCGGCCGGGTGGCATCGGCCTCGAACGAGCGCGGCTTGAACTCCACGTAGCCCAGCAGGGCGATGCGCAGGCCGTTGCGCTCCAGGATCAGCGGCGCGTGCGCCTCGGTGGCGTTGTGCCCGCCGCCGAACCAGGGCAGCCCGGCGCGCTTCATCAGGTCCAGCTGCTCGGCAAAGGCCTCCTTGCCGAAGTCGCCGGAGTGGTTGTTGGCTAGCGACATGCCGTCGAAGTGGCGCTTGAGCACCGGCAATACGCCCGGATCGGCGCGGAAGGTGAAAGGCTTGTTGGGCAGAGCGTTGCCGCCCTTGGCCACCACGCACTCCAGGTTGCCGATCGTCAGGTCGTGCGCATCGAACAGGCCGGCGAAGGCCTTGAAGGGATCGGTGCCCTGGGCGATCAGCTCACCCGGCCGCTCGGCCACCATCACATCGCCGACGAACACGATCGACACGTCCCGGTCCGGAGGGGCCGCCGCGGCAAGCAGGGGGCATCCGAGGGCGGCCAGCAGGATCAGGGGTCTCATGGGCCGATCATCGCGCAGGTAGGGGCGCCGGCAACAGGGGGTGGGGAGGGGATGAATATCCCGAGGCCTACCTCACCCCCACTGGATTGCTGGCCGTGGAACTGAAGCGCCGGGTCGCGCTCAAGATTTGCCAACGCGGGACTGGAGGGAGAATCCATGCGTTAAGGTTCGGAGTTACTTGGGGTCGCCGCAGCGTATGCGATGGTTGCCGCCGAGCAAGCTGCCTATATAGGGGTGAGTCTTTGCCATCATCCGTACGCCGGAGTCCGCTTTCGACCTAAAGCGGACATTATCAAGAGGCTGCGGCCCGCAGAAGCTGTATAACCGGATCCCAGGGCCCGTCCATTACGCAGTTTGCCCCCTGCAGGAGTCTGGTTTGATCCAGTCCTTTCTGTTCGTACTCTTTCTCGCGCTGCCTTCCACGGCCGGTGCCATCGTCATTCGCCATGATGTTGACGACTCGGAATATCGTGTTTCGGCGTCAGAGTTCCCTGCGCTGGTTGACATGCCCAAGTCGGGGCATGGCGTGCTGATTGGCCCGCAGTGGGTCATCACCGCAGCGCATACGATCCCGCTGCACTCCAGACTCAAGAAAGTAAGTATCAACGGGAAGTCCAGGCGCGTTGAGCGTGTCGTAATTCATGACGGGTACAAGAGGTTGCCACAGGAACTGATCGACCAAGCTGTGGCCACTGGCGAAGCAACCTTGCTCGTGGAATTTGCTTCGTCGTCTGATGACATCGCGCTGGTCAAGCTGGCCAAACCGGTGACGGACATCGCCCCGGCTGCACTCTACGAAGACAGCCCGCGGCCCGGCGAGATCGTCAAGATCATTGGGAAAGGAACGACTGGCAACGGAGCCGCCGGATACAGTCTCGGTGTGCCTAGCCGGACGGAGCTTCGTCGGGCTTACAACGAAATCAGCCGTGTTGACGATCGCTGGTTCTGCTATCGGTTCGACGAGCCGTCATCGGCTTTGCCCCTCGAGGGCGCTCTTGGCAACGGGGATAGCGGTGGCCCCACGCTTACCTGGGCCGAAGATCAGTGGCTTTTGTCCGGGCTGGCCTCCTGGAAAGTGATTGACGGCCATGTACTGTCTGCCAAGTACGGTCGCTATGGTCAGGTGACGTGCAATGTACGTTTGAGTCACTACGTCGACTGGATTGGAAGCGTGATCTCAGACCAGCTGTAGGCGGGGGCTGATAACTCATTCAAGCCGACACATCTTCGCGGCGCGGCTTGGATTCAGGCCTTGGCGGACGGTCGCCTGTGGCCGATGGCGGAAGTCTCGCCTGGGGCGTCCGCCTTCGACCCAAAGCCGACTTTCGCCTCGCCGGCGCGGCGCCGCGTCTGGGTCCGGCTTTGCAACTGCTTGTTGACCGGCATGGAGCCGCCTAAGATCCATTCAGATCAAGGGGATGCGGCTCCAAAGGGGCGGCTGTGGATAAGTCGTATAACCGGACCCCGGGGTCCGTCTATTAGGTAGTTAGGCCCGCAACCACCTCTCCACAGCGATCTGCCGAAGAAGAAATGGATCACTCCCTGCAAATCATCGCGCCAGGCCCTCGGCCACCCTACTTTCAGGTTGCCGAGCACCTGTGGGGCGTG
>Ga0160434_100252_pt1 | contig 22471 bp, 15 predicted proteins | sample HID1973I_E0MG_FD_108273 | JGI IMG/M metagenome (GOLD analysis project Ga0160434, IMG submission 108273) | Enriched mosquito-associated microbial communities from UW Madison campus, WI, USA - HID1973I_E0 MG | ecosystem: Host-associated > Arthropoda: Insects > Digestive system > Unclassified ...
CACATCCACCAGCGAACCAGGCAGGAACGCGCGGACATCCTTGATGTCCACGGTGAAACCACCCTTGACCTTGCCGCTGATGCGGCCGGTGATGGTCTCGTTCTTCTCCAACGCTTCTTCCAGTTCGTCCCACACCATCGCGCGCTTGGCCTTCTCGCGCGACAGGACGGTTTCGCCGAAGCCGTTCTCGATGGAGTCCAGCGCGACCTTGACCTGGTCGCCCACACCCACATCGATCTCGCCAGCGTCGTTACGGAACTGCTCGATCGGCACAATGCCTTCGGACTTCAGGCCGGCGTTGATCACCACCACATCGCCGCGGACTTCCACGACGGTACCGGTGACGATGGCGCCCGGCTTCAGCTTCGCCAGATTGGCTTGGCTGGCTTCGAACAGTTCGGCAAAAGATTCGGTCATTTGAAATTACTCAGTTGAACACACGGACAGTCCCGCGATCTGCGGAGTTACTGCCCACCCAGTTAGTCGACCCCGATGCAGCGGGCCGGGTGTGAAGTGGAAAAACCGCCGCGCACCATGCACGACGGAGCTTTACTGCAACGATCTCGATACCGCAGTGACACAAAACAACCACGCGCTTCGCACGTTCTGCCGCAGAAACCGTCAGCCCGTCACGGGCAACAGCTTCAACACACGCTCGACCACTTCCTCGATGCCGATGCCGGTGGTGTCGATGAGCACGGCATCCTCGGCCGGCCGCAACGGCGCCACGACACGCTGTGCATCCCGGGCGTCCCGGGCCATGATCTCGCGCAGCAGGTCGTCAAATATAACCGAAACACCCTTTTCCATCAACTGGTTATGCCGCCTGGTGGCGCGCTCCTCGGCACTTGCCGTCAGGAACACCTTGTAGGCAGCGTCCGGGAAGATCACCGTCCCCATGTCGCGACCGTCGGCCACCAGGCCCGGGACGCGGCGGAAAGAGCGCTGCCGCTCCTTCAATGCCCCTCGCACCTCCGGGATGGCGGCGATCGCCGAAGCCAGGGCTCCGGCGGTCTCCAGGCGCAACTCGTCGGTGGCGTCGACCCCATTCAGGATGACCCGCAACCCGCCGTCGGCCTGCTCGATGAACTCGACGTGGGTATCGAAGGTGCAGCGGACCAGGGCGGCGGCATCGGACACGTCGATGTCGGCCCAACTGGCGGCCACGCCCACGGCACGGTACAAGGCACCGGAATCCAGGTAATGCCAGCCCAGGCGGGCCGCGACGATACGGCTGACCGTCCCCTTGCCGGCGCCAGAGGGGCCATCGATGGTCAGCACGGGCGACAGGTCGGTCATTCAGCTTCCTGGGGATGGGGAGGGCGCATTGTAAGCGCTCCTCGCCGGGCACGGACGCAAGCAGTTGAAACCCTGGGGGAAAGCAGGATAGAATTGCGGGCTTACTGATCAGTGGGTAGCGCCGACCAGTGGAGTGGCGCTACTCCTTCCCGAATTCCACGTATTCACCGAGGTGTGCAATGAAAGTCCTGTCCTCCCTGAAGTCGGCGAAGGCCCGTCACCGCGACTGCAAGGTGGTCCGCCGCCGCGGCAAGATCTTCGTGATCTGCAAGTCCAACCCGCGCTTCAAGGCCCGCCAGCGCTAAGCCGGCCGCCGACCCTGCCGTTGGCCGGGTCCGCGCGATGAAAAGCCGCCTTCGGGCGGTTTTTTGTTGGGCCTCGATCCGGTTTTCCTGCGCCACTTTCTGCTGTAATCGCATCCCGTCCACTGTTTCGTCCACTGGGGAGTAGCCGAACATGAAGCGTTATCCGTATGCGTTGACCGCCGTCCTTGCCTTGAGCGGCCTGTTGGTTGCCGCCGGCGCCGCCGCCGATACCTTGCTCGTCGATCGGGCCAAGGAAAAGCCGGCCGTCGCCACACCCGTCCGCGGCCAGTCGATGGCCCAGGTCGAATCGCAGTTCGGCGCGCCGCAGCAGAAGCTGGATCCGCGCGGCGGCCAGAAGCGCCAATGGCCGACCATCAACCGCTGGGTGTACCCCGCCTTCACCGTCTACTTCGAGAAGTCGAAGGTGGTGGACGTGGTGGCCAACCAGGCCGATGCCAACGAGATCGGGCCCAAGCCACCGATCCGCTGATCACCCTGCCCCCGGCCGGACCGGGGGCCGCACCAGAGCCCACGCAAGCAATGACCGAACAGTTCCGCTTCCCGGCCGAATGGGAAAGCCAGTCCGCCGTGTTGATCGCATGGCCCCACGCCGAGACCGACTGGGCCGAGCGCCTGGCCGAAGTGGAGGAGACCTACATCGCACTCGTCGCGGCGATCACCCGCTTCGAGGAAGCGCTGATCTGCGTGGCCGATGAAGACCTGCAGACCTACGCCGAGGCGCGCCTGCGGTCGGCGCGGGTGGATATGGCCAAGGTGCGCTTCGTGCTGGCCGAGTACGACGACACCTGGCTGCGCGACTCCGGCCCGATCACCCTGCGCCGGGCCGCGGGCGGCTTTCGCCTGCTGGATTTCCGCTTCACCGGCTGGGGCGGCAAGTTCGAGGCCAGCCGCGACGACCAGTTGGTCGGCAACCTCGACAATGCCGACGTGTTCGCCGGCAGCGATGTGGAAAGCATCGATTTCGCGCTGGAAGGCGGCGCCATCGACACCGATGGCGCCGGCACCCTGCTGACCACCTGGCAGTGCCTACATGAGCGTCACCCCGAGCGCGACCGCGCGTCGTTGAGCGCCGACCTGGCACGCTGGCTGGCCCAGGAGCGGGTGCTGTGGCTGGACCACGGCTATCTGGAAGGCGACGACACCGACGCCCATGTCGACACGCTGGCGCGTTTCGCCGCACCGGACGCGATCGTCTACCAGGGCTGCGACGTCGCCGAGGACTCTCACTATGCCGAGTTGCAGGCGATGGGCGCCGAACTGGCTGCGCTGCGCACCGTCGCAGGCCAGCCCTACCGGTTGTTCGAGCTGCCGTGGGCGCAACCCATCGTCGATGGCGGGCGCCGCCTGGCCGCGTCCTACGCCAACTTCCTGATCGTCAACGGCGCGGTATTGATGCCGACCTATGGCGACGACGCCGACGCGCGCGCGCAGGCGGTTCTGGCCAACGCCTTCCCCGATCGCGAGATCGTGCCGGTGCCGTGCCGCCCGCTGATCTGGCAGAACGGCAGCCTGCACTGCATCAGCATGCAGTTGCCGGCCGGCCTGCTGGCGGCCTGAGCCCCCTGCCCGGCCGCCGTCGTGCGGCCGGCGTTACATCCCGGCGCGCTACCCTGGCGTGCCCCGATCACGGACCCGTCTCCATGACCCGTCAAACCCTTACCGTCGCGCTGATCCAGGAGCGCAACCACGGCGATGCCGAGGCCAACCTGGCGGTGATCGAAGCGCGCGTGGCCGAGGCCGCTGCCCAGGGCGCGCGCCTGGTGCTGCTGCAGGAACTGCACAACGGCCCGTACTTCTGCCAACACGAATCGGTCGGCGAGTTCGACCTGGCCGAGCCGATTCCCGGCCCCAGCACCGAGCGGCTGGGCGCGCTGGCGCGCAAGCACGGCGTGGTGATCGTCGGCTCGCTGTTCGAGCGCCGCGCCGCCGGGCTGTACCACAACACCGCAGTCGTGCTGGAGAAGGACGGCAGCCTGCTCGGCAAGTACCGCAAGATGCACATCCCGGACGATCCGGGCTTCTACGAGAAGTTCTATTTCACCCCGGGCGACATCGGCTTCAAGCCGATCGACACCTCGGTCGGTCGCCTTGGCGTATTGGTGTGCTGGGACCAGTGGTACCCGGAAGCCGCACGCCTGATGGCGCTGGCCGGCGCCGAACTACTGCTCTACCCGACCGCGATCGGCTGGGATCCGGAAGATGCGCAGGACGAGAAGAACCGCCAGCGCGATGCCTGGGTGCTGAGCCATCGCGGCCATGCGGTCGCCAACGGCCTGCCGGTGCTGTCGTGCAACCGGGTCGGCCACGAGCCTTCGCCGCTGGCTTCGGACAAGCACGTGGGTGCGTCGGGGATCCAGTTCTGGGGCAACAGCCACGTGCTCGGCCCGCAGGGCGAGTTCATCGCCGAAGCCGGCGGCGAGCCCACCGTGCTGGTATGCGAAGTGGACCTGCAACGCAGCGAGCACGTGCGGCGGATCTGGCCGTTCCTGCGCGACCGCCGCATCGATGCCTACGGCGACCTGCTCAAGCGCTATATCGACTGACCCTGCGGATATCCCGATGCCTGTGCTGCTGCGCGATGCCACCGAAGCCGACGTACCTGGGATCACCGCGATCTATGCGGTGGAGGTGACCGACTTCGTCAACACCTACGAGTACGAAGTGCCGGACGTGGCCGAGATGACGCAGCGCATGCGCAATCTGCTCGCGGCCGGCTACCCGTACCTGGTCGCCGAACTCGATGGCCGCGTGGTCGGCTACGCCTACGCGGGCAGCTATCGTGCCCGCATCGCCTACCGCTGGACGGTGGAGAACTCGGTCTACGTCGCCGCCGATGCACAAGGTCACGGCGTCGGTTCGGCACTGATGACCCGGCTGATCGAGGAATGCGAGCAGCGCGGCTACCGGCAGATGGTGGCGGTGATCGGCGAGCCGACCAACGTCGCCTCGATCCGCCTGCACGAGCGTTTCGGCTTCGAACTGGTGGGCGTGTTCAAGGGCCTGGGCCGCAAGCACGGGCGCTGGCTGGACACCGTACAGATGCAGCGTCCGATTGGCCCTGGCGCCGATTCGGCTCCCCTTGATGAGTGAACCGATGAACGAAACGATCCTTGCCGACGACGGCGATGAACTGCTGTCCGGCCAACCGCACCGCATCGTCGAACGCGACGGCGTGCGCTACACCTTGCTTGGCACCGCGCATGTATCCCAGGCCAGCGTCGCGGCGGTCGAGAAAGCCATCGACAGCGGGCGCTTCGACGCGGTCGCGGTGGAGCTGGACGCGCAGCGCCTGCAAGCGCTGACCGACCCCGACGCGCTCGCACAGCTGGACCTGGTGCAGGTCATCCGCAAGGGGCGCGTCGCTCTGTTCGCCGCCAACCTGGCACTGGCCGCCTATCAGCGCCGCCTGGCCAAGCAGCTCGGCATCGAGCCCGGCGCCGAGCTCAAGCAGGCGGTGCAGCTGGCCAAGGCGCACCATCTTCCGGTGCAGTTGATCGATCGCGAGGTCGGGCTGACGTTCAAGCGCGCCTCCGCGCGGCTGGGCTGGCTGGGCAAGCTCAAACTGGCCGGCGGCCTGATGACCGGGTTGTTCGCCAGCGACGAGGTCGGCGAAGAAGAAATCGAGAAGCTCAAGCAGGGCGACATGCTCGAAGCCAGCTTCGGCGATTTCGCCAGCGAGAGCCCCGAGCTGTACCAGACCATCATCGCCGAGCGCGACCAGTACATGGCCACGCGCCTGCGCGAGGAAGCCACCGGCGGCGCGCGTTCGGTGCTGGCGGTGGTCGGTGCCGGCCATCTGGCGGGCCTGGCGCGCCATCTGGCCGAAGATACCGATGCGCCGGGCCCGTTGCGCGAATCGCTGGAGCAGATCACCCAACGCCGGCGGGTGCCCTGGATCACCCTCGGCATCCTGGCGGTGGTGATCGGCGGCATCGCGCTGGGCTTCTGGCGCGGCGGCATGTCGATGGGCGCCGACCTGCTGCTGCAATGGGCGATGTACACCGGCGGCCTGGCGGCACTGGGCGCGCTGCTGGCCGGCAGCCATCCGCTGAGCATCCTCACCGCGGCGGTGGTGGCGCCATTCAAGCCGTTCCGCCTGAGCGTGCCGACCGGTGCCTTCGCAGCGCTCGTCGAGGTGCACATGCGCAAGCCCGGCTACAACGACTTCCTGACGCTGCGCGACGACGCGCAGACCTTGCGCGGCTGGTATCGCAATCGCGTTTCGCGGGTGGTGCTGACGTTCCTGGTCACCAACCTGGGCAGTGCTACCGGCACCTGGTTGGCCGGGTTGCAGATCCTGCATCGCCTGCAAGGTGGCTGAGAAGCGCGCGCGGCGCTTCCCGCTAAGCGGGCTGCGCGCCCAAAGTTGTCGCTAGCGCGAAAACTTTGGGCCCTCACTACGACCCTGCCTATCCCCGCGGCTGTCGCCGCGCCCCCTCAACCGAGGGGGCTCTCCAGCAGACACGATGTCGCTCGCTCTTTGTAGGAGCGGCTTCAGCCGCGACCGCGGGATCCGGCGGTCGCGGCTGAAGCCGCTCCTACAACGGGGACCTTCTCAAAGCCGGGATGGGGCAGGTGCCGATGGCCATCGGGAGCCGGGCCAGCCGCCTCCCGCCAGGGGCGGGGCCCGCACCGCAAGCCAGTACAACCAACCGCAAACAGCACGCGCACCCTTCAATAAACCCTCGCCCCGCAAGCCGCAAAGTCCGGCGCTCCCGAGAGGGAAGAGAAAACAAAAACGCCGGGTATTGCCCGGCGTTTCCGTATTCCGCACCGCGGGAAGTCAGCCTTCCACTGCCATTTCTTCCGGCGCCGTCGGCCGCACACCGCGCGCGCGCCGTACCAGCCGCGTCACACCACTGCTGAGGTCATCCAGCATCGCGTAGATCGTCGGCAGGAACAGCAGGCTGACCACCGTCGAGAACGCCAGGCCACCTGCAATCGCGCGCGCCATCGGGTAATACGGCGGGCCATCGCTGAACATCGTGGTGCTGGTCAGCGAGATCGGCACCATCGCCAGGATCGCCGTGCCCATCGTCATCATGATCGGACGCAGGCGCTCGCGCGACCCATCCACCAATGCCTGGGTACGGCCGACCCCGCGCCGCCGCAGGTTGTTGATGTGCTCGATCATCACGATGCCGTTGTTCACCACCACGCCCATCAGCACCAGGATGCCGATGAAGGACATGATGCCGAAGGTGGTGCCGGTGAGCCAGAACAGCCAGAACACACCGAAGATCGAGAACAGCACGCCGCTCATGATCGCCGCCGGGAACAGCAGCGACTCGAACACCGCGGCCATCACCACGTAGATCATCACCAGCGCCAGCACCAGGTTGAACAGCATCTGCTGCATCGCTTCGCCGTCGTCCTGGTTGTCCGAGCCATCGAAGGTAAAGTTGTAGCCGGCCGGGAAGCTCATGTTCTTCAGCACGCTTTCCATGGCCTTGCGACCCTCGGGCATGGTCACTTTCTCGCCGAGGTTGGCCTTGATCGTCAGGGTGGTCTGGCGGTTGGTGCGGCCGATCTGGGTTGCCGACGGGCGGATCTTCACGTCCACCAGGCTCAGCAACGGCACCGAACGCCCATCCTTGGTCCGCACGGTGAAGCTGGCCAGGTCTTCCGGGCGGCTCTTCTCGGCGCCGGCGAAACGCACCCATACCGGCACTTCGTTGTCACCGCGACGGAACTCGCGCAGTGGCGAGCCGCGCAACGCCAGGCCGACAAACTTGGCGACCTCGTCGGCGCTGAAACCAAACGCCGCCGCACGCTCGCGGTCCACGCGTACCGCCAGCTCGCTGGTGCGGTCGCCGGTGTCGATGCGCACATCGCGCAGTTCCTTGCGCTGGGCCAGCAGCGGCAACACTTCCTCGCCGATCTCCTGCAATTGCTGGGTCGAGTCGCCGACCAGTTGCACCTGCACGCCCTGGCTGCCGCCGTTGCCGCCATTGTTGTCGTTGCCGATGCTGTAGTCGGCGCGTGCCGAACGCGGCATTTCCTTGCGCATCGTCTCCAGCAGCGGCGCGGTGTCCTTGGCCTTCTCCGGATCGAAGGTGACGATGGTACTGCTGCCTTCCAGCTCGCTGTACCAGGAATAGACCTGGGTGATGTGGAAACGTTGGCGGTTCTTGTCCAGGTAGGCTTCGACGCGGGCGATCTCTTCGCTCATCTGTTCGCGGGTGTACGAGCCCTTCCACTGATAGCCGATGAAGGCCTCCTTGCCGCCGTCGCCGCCGAACATGTCGACCTTGGTCAGCTTCATCGGCACCAGGCTGACGATCACCACCAGGATGATCCCCATCACGCTCCAGCCGCGATGCTCCAGGGTCCAGCGCAGCAGACGGGCGTAGCGGGCCTGCAGGCGCGCGATCATGCCCTGGTTGGACTTCACCATCGCCGGCGTCTGCATGCGCGCCGACAGCATCGGGATCAGGCTCACCGCGACCAGCCAGGACGCCAGCAGCGAGACCGAGATCGTGATCGCGATCTGGGCCATGAAGATGCTGATGTTGTTGGTCTCGCCGAACAGGTTCGGCAGGAACACGATGCAGTGGCACAGCGTGCCCGCACTGAGGGCAATGGAGACGTTGCGGGTGCCGATCAGCGACGCCATGGCCGGATCATTGGGCATGCGCTCGCGTTCCTGGTAGATGCTCTCCACCACCACGACCGCGTTGTCGACCAGCATGCCGACCGCGAGCAACAGACCCATCATCGTGAGGATGTTGAGGGTGACGCCGACGAAATACATGAAACCCAGGGTGATCGCGAAGCAGATCGGGATCGCCAGGGTCACCATCAGCGTCGACGGCCAATGGCGCAGGAAGAAGAACAGCACGGTGATCGACAGCAGCAGGCCCACCGCACCGGCTTCGGCCAGTTCGGTCAGCGACGAGGTCACCGCCTTGCCCTGGTTGTCGATGATCTTGATCTGCACGTCGCTCATCGACGGCTGCCTGCGGATCGCCTCTACTTCGGCGAGGGCCAGGCGCGAGACTTCCACCAGGTTGGCGTTGCGCTCCTTGTAGATGTCCAGGCCGATCGCCGGGCGGCCATCGAGCCGGCGGCCGTAAGGCATGCGCGTGGGCTTCAGGCGCACTTCGGCGATATCGCCCAGGCGCAGCCCCTTGTTGTTGAGCACCAGGTCGCGCAGTTCCTGCAGGTCGCGCAGCTCGCCGACCGGCTGCACGCGGATGCGCTGGCCGTTGTCGTCGATCTGCCCCGCCGACACCGAGAAGTTCAACTTGCCGAGCTTCTCGCTCAGCTCATTGAGGCTGAGGTCGTGCGCGCTCAGGCGGTCGGGCGCGATCGCGATCTCCACCTCGTTCGGCGGCGCGCCGGAAATCTCGACCCGGGCCACGCCGGCGATGCGCTCGATGCGGCGCTTGAACTCGCGATCGAGCATGTCGTAGGCGCCGGTCAGGTCGCTCTGGCTGGCCAGGCGCACCTTCAGGATCGGCTCGTCGCTGCTGGACCACTTATGCACGTAGTAGCGCTGCAAGTCCTCCGGCAAGTCGTCGCGGATCGCATCGATGCGCTGGCGCGCGTCAGACGCCGCGATGGCGATGTCGCGGTTCCAGTCGCTGAACTCGATGAAGATATTGGCGCCGTCCGAGGTGGCGGTCGAGCGCATGCGCTTGATGCCGGTCATCGTCGCCAACGCTTCCTCGGTCGGCCGGATGAGGTTGCGTTCGACCTCGTCCGGGGTGGAGCCGGTATACGGCAGCTCCACGAACAGGAACGGCGCGGAGATGTCCGGCAGCGCTTCCAGCGGCAGCCGGAACGCGGCGATCAGCCCGACCACGACCAGCGACACGAAGCACATGATCGTGGTGACCGGACGGCGGATGGAGAAGGCGGCGACGCTCATGCCGACTCCACCGCGCCGTCGTTGCCACCCTGCGCAGCATGGCCCGCGCTGGCACCGGCATGGCCGTGCTTCAGGCGCATGCGCCGGCCACGTTCCAGGTAGTACGCATCGGCACGACGGTCCATCAGGTCGTAGACCACCGGGATCACCAACAGGGTCAGCAGGGTGGACACCAGCAGGCCGCCGATCACCGTGATCGCCATCGGCGAGCGCACTTCGGCGCCCTCGCCCATCGCAATGGCCAGCGGCAGGAAGCCGAACAGCGTGCACAGCGTGGTCATGATGATCGGGCGCAGGCGCGAGCGCGCGCCTTCGATCAGCGCGTCGCGCTTGGCCACGCCTTCCTCGCGCAGCTGGTTGACCTTGTCGATCAGGATGATCGCGTTCTTGGTCACCAGGCCGACCAGCAGGATCAGGCCGATGAACACCACCACCGATACCGGCTTGCCGGTCAACAACAGGGCCAGCACGGCGCCGACCAGCGCCAGCGGGATGGTGAACAGGATGACGAACGGATGCAGCAGGGACTCGAACTGCGAGGCCATCACCAGGTAGACCAAGAAGATCGCCAGGCCGAACGCGAACAGCAGCGACTTCACCGATTCGGCCAGCTCCTCGCCCTGCCCGCCGATGTGCATGCCGATGCCGGCCGCCAACGGATCAGCCTTGACCATCTGCTCGACTTCGCGCACTGCGCCACCCAGGTCGGTATCGCGCAGGCTGGCCGACACGATCGCTACGCGCGTCTGGTCGGCGCGGTGGATTTCGCTCGGGCCACTGGTGGCGACGACCTCGGCGACCGCGGCCAGCGTCACCGGACGGCTGCTGCCGGGGTTGACGATCAGCCGGCGGATGTCGTCGACCGAGGCACGATCGCTCTGCTGCGCGCGCACCAGCACGTCGATCTTGCGATCGCGGAAGCTGTATCGGGTCGCCACGTCGCCGCGCACTTTCTTGACGATGACGTCGGCAATCTGCCGCGTGGTCAGGCCCAGCGCACCGGCGCGCTCCTGGTCGAAGCGGATCTGGATCTCCGGGAAGCCCTCTTCCACCGTCGACTTGACGTCGGCGTAGTGCGGATTGTTGCGCAGCATCGCCGCCAGCTTCTGGCCGGCATGCTCCAGCTCGGTCAGGTCCTGGCCACGCAGTTCGACTTCCAGCGGGGTGGAGAACGAGAACAGTGCCGGCCGCGCGAAATCCACCTGCACGCCGGGGTGATTGACCATCGAGGCACGCAGCTTCTCGGTCTCGGCGGCCTCGACCTTTTCGTTGCCGCCACCGGCCATCACCACCGTCAGCTTGCCGATGTTCTCGCCGCTCTCGGTCGGGTTGGCGTCCAGGCGGGTGCCGCTGCCGGACACGCCGTACAGCGACGCGATGCCGTCGTCCTTGCCGTGCTTGCGCTGCAACTCGCGGACCAGGCCGTCGGTCTGCGCCAACGGCGTACCGGCCGGCAGCTTGACCGTCATCTCGAAGCGATCCTGGGCCAGCTGCGGAATCAGGTCCGCGCCCAGCATCGGCACCGCCAGCAAGGTCGCGACGAACACCGCACCGGCCATGCCCAGCACCATCCACGGCTTGGCCAGCGCGGCCGGTAGCAGGCGCAAATAGCCACGCTCGGCGCTGCCGTAAGGCCACATCGCCAGGTCGCTGGCCTTGCGCATCACCGGCGCGATCACCGCGCACAGCCCGCGCCAAGCACGCACCACCAGCCACGCCGCGAAGTAGAAGCCGTAGCGGAAGATCGCACCGATGCCGCGACGACCGACCGCGACCGGCTTGAGCCAGCGCTGCTCGGGATGCCAATCCGGATGTGCGGGCTCTTCGGGGAACGCCAGCGGCGGTCGGCCCTTGAGCGAACTCAGCATCGGGATCAACGTCATCGACACCACCAGCGAGATCGCGATGGCGATCGCCACCGTCAGCGCCTGGTCGCGGAACAGCTGGCCGGCGATACCGTCGACGAACACCAGCGGCAGGAACACCGCGATCGTGGTCAACGTCGAGGCCACCACCGCCATGCTCACCTCGCGGGTGCCGGCGATGGCCGCTTCCAGCACGCCCAGCCCGCGTTCGCGCGCCTTGGCGATGCTCTCCAGCACCACGATCGAGTCGTCGACCACCAGGCCGGTCGCCAATGCCAGGCCGCCGAGCGACATCACGTTCAAGCTCAGGCCGAGCTGGCCCATGAAGAAGAACGTGGTGATGATCGACACCGGCAGCGACAGGCTGATCACGAACGTGCTCCAGCCATCGCGCAGGAACAGGAAGATGATCAGGATGGCCAGCAGGCCGCCGAACATCGCGTCGTGCTTGACCGAGGTGATCGCCGCTTCGATGAAGTGGGACTGGTCCTCGATGGTGGTGATCTGCACATCCGACGGCACCGTCGACTTGATCTGCTCCAGGCGCGTGCGCAGCGCCGCCGCGGTGGACACGGTGTTGGCGTCGCCTTCCTTGTAGATCGCCAGTTCGACCGCTTCCTTGCCGCCCAGGCGGATGATCGCCTCGCGCTCCTTGAAGCCCTGGCGCACGTCCGCCACGTCCTTCAGCCGCACCGGCATGCCGCCGGCAATGCTGCTGGTCGAGGAAGCCGACGCGTTCTGCACTTCAGCAGCCGCCGCCATCGTGGCCTGCGAACCGCTGGCCGCCGCGATCGCGAACATCTGCGCCATCGCCGCGTCGGCCGCGCCACCGTTGGTGCTGGTGGTGGTCACCAGCATGTTGCGGATCTCTTCCAGGTTGGCGAACTGGTTGACGGTGCGCACCAGGTAACGCTGCGAACCTTCCTCCAGGCGTCCGCCGGAGATGTTGATGTTCTCTTCCTTGAGGCGAGTGATGATGTTGTCGATCGGCAGGCTCAGCTGGGCGAGCTTCTGCTGGTCGATGTCGACCTGGATTTCGTCTTCGAGGCCGCCGCCGACCTTGACCGCGGCCACGCCGGCGACCGGTTCGAGCTTCTTCTTCAGATCCTCGTCGGCATAGCGGCGCAGGCCGGTGAGCTGGCGGATCGAATCGCTGTCGCTGCGCGGCTCGTCCTTGGGCGAGAGCACCAGCCGCATGATCGGCTCGGTGGACGGATTGAAGCGCAGCAGCACCGGCGGCTTGGCCTCCAGCGGCAGCGCCAGCGCCTCCATCTTGTCGCGCACCTCCAGGCTCGCCTGGTCCATGTCGGTGCCCCAGGCGAATTCCAGCACCACGTCGCTCTGGCCGGTACGCGAGACCGACTTGAGCTTGCGCAGGTTCTTGACCACACCGACCGCTTCTTCGACCGGTTCGCTGACCAGCGTCTCGATCTCGGCCGGCGCCGCTCCGGTGTATTCGGTGCGCACCGTCAGGGTCGGATAGCTCAGGTCCGGCAGCAGGTTGACCTTCAGGCCACCCAGCGCGATGCCGCCGAACAACAGCATGGTCACGGTGATCATCGCGATGGTCACGCGGCGACGGGTGGCGAACTCCACCAGGCCACCGCCCATTGCGCCGGGCGGTGCGTGGGTGGCCGGATCGCTCCCGTGATCGGATCCGGCATGGCTCATGAGTGCGCGCCCTCGGCGGCCTGCGCGATCGCCGTGCTGGCGCCGCCCTTCTGTTCGGGCTGGCCGATGACCTGCACCGCTGTGCCGTCACGCAGCGCGACCTTGCCGGCGGTGACGACCTGGTCGCCCTCCTTCAAGCCTTCGCGGATTTCCACCCACGGCCCCTCGGCATAGCCCAGCTTGACCGGCACGCGCGCGACCTTGCCGGTGCGCACCACGAACACCGCCGGGTCGCCATCGTCGAGCAGGGCCAGGCGCGGCACCACCAACGCGTCGGTGCGCTGGTCGTAGTCGACGCGGATGCGACCGAACATGCCCGGCTGCAACGCCGCCGATTCCTGGCCGAAGGCGCAGACCACGCGGAACGTGCCGCTACCCGAATCCACCACCGGCGCAATGCGGTCGACGATGCCGGTGAAGCGCTGGCCCGGCAGTGCATCGGCCACCAGGCTGACCGGCTGGCCGGCCTTGAGCGTGGCCATTTCGCGCTCGGGTACGTTGAGCGTGGCCTCCAGCTGCGAGTCGTCGACGATGCGGAAGATCGGCGTGTTGATCTGCACGAAGTTGCCGTCCTTGATCGAACGCGAGGCGATCACGCCGCTGATCGGCGCCACCACCGTCGTGTACGACATCTCCAGCGCGGCCACGCGATAGGTCGCGCGTGCGTTCTCCAGGTCGTACTTGAGCTGGTCCACTTCGGCCGCGCTGACCAGCTGCTGGCCGATCAGGCGGTTGGCGCGCTGATAGTTGTTCTCGAGCTTGCGCATCTGCGCGTCGGCCTGGGCCAACGCCAGGCGCGGGCGGTCCGGGTCCAGCCGCACCAGCGGCTGGCCGGCGGTCACCTTCTGGCCCTCTTCGGCCAGCACCTTCAACGCCACGCCGGAGGTCTTGGCGACCACCTGCGACTCGGCGCGCGGCTCCAGCGCGGCCGTGCCGGTGTAGCTGGCGGCCACGGCGCGGCGGGCCGCCTTGGCCACCTCCACCGGCACCGCGTCGGCGGCCTTCTCCTCCTTCTTCTTGGCGTCGCCCTCGGCCGCGTCGCCGTTCTTGCAACCGGGCAGCAGGAGGGTGGTGGTGATCAGCAGCGCGGCGGCACAGAATCCGGTGCGGCCGGGCAGGAAAGAGAATCGCGACATCATCGTGTCCCTGGTAGATGCGGTGAACAGGTGTTGTAGGCAAGTAAATCACCACTGAACCCCAACGCCAATGGCCCAAAGGTCATGGATCAGGGTCAGCGCCTATTCACCCGGTTCCCGACAGGACGTTTCACAGGCATACTCGGGCTCGTTCCGTGCGCCCCCACCTCCGGAACGTCTCCAAATCAGCCTTCCGGACAACGAAACCAATGCGCCCGCAGCCGCTAGCCGTTCGTCTCGCTCTGGTCGTCCTCCTGCCGTTCTGGGGCGCCCAAGCCAACCCGCAGTCCGCTACACCCGTCTCCGCCACGCCCCCGCCTGCCGCCGCACCCGCCGCTGCAGTGCCTGCCCCGGCCCCGCCGGCGGTCACCGGCGACCCGGCCCGTGGCCATGTCCTCACCTACACCTGCCAGGGCTGCCACGGCATTCCGGGCTACAAGAACGCCTATCCCAGCTTCCGGGTACCGAAGATCGGTGGGCAGTCCGCGCAATACCTGACCCAGGCCCTGGTCGAGTACCGGCAGGGCAAGCGCAAGCACCCGACCATGCAGGCGCAGGCGCAGAGCTTCTCGGATCAGGACATCGCCGACATCTCCGCCTTCCTTTCCACCCTCAAGTAAGCGCAACCATGTCGAAAGCCTTGAACGCCCAGCGTCTCGCCATCGTCCTGCTTGCTGCCTGCGCGCTGGGGGCGTGCACCCAGTCCCAGGTTGAAACCACCGACAAGTCCGCCGCCGATCCTGGCCACGCCAGCGGCGAACATGGCGCCAGTTCCTCGGCCGGTTTGCCTGCCGGCCGCATCGAGGCCGGCGACAAGCTCGCCCACGCCAAGGGCAAGGCCACTGGCCAGAGCTGTATCGATTGCCACGGACCGGACGGCAACACGCCGATCGATTCCACTTACCCCAAGCTCGGCGGCCAGTACGGCGACTACCTCGCCCATGCATTGCAGGCCTACCGCGCCGGCGATCGCCAGCATCCGCTGATGTCCCCGCAGGCGACCAACCTCAGCGACCAGGACATTGCCGATCTGGCTGCGTATTTCGGCTCGCGCGCTTCGCAGCTGAAGGATCTTAAGGACGCGCACTGATCGATGGCTTCGCCACCGCTCGTGGTCATGCCCGCGTTGCGGGCATGACACCGCAAGTTTGCTGCGCAAACTTAAGGTCGCGACTGCGTTGCTTGCCTATCCCCCGCACCTTCGGCGCGCCCCTTAACAAAGGGAGCTCTCCACCAGCAGCGATGTCGCGCGCTCTTTGTAGGAACGGCTTCAGCCGCGACCGCCGATAGCCCGCGGTCGCGGCTGAAGCCGTTCCTACAGGAAGGACCTTCTCGAAGCCGGGATTCGTCGGGGTCGATGGCAATCGGAAGCTGGGCTTTTCTCTTCTCCCGCTGCTGGGGTGCCCGGAACGAAGCTTGAAAAACAACGCGCCTTGCGCCGTCCTGGCGGGAGGGGCTGGCCAGCGGCCGCGCTCCCTTGCGCGTTCCGTCATCCAGGCAATGAAGCCGTCGCCACGACCGGGGGTTGAGCAGCCGAAAGAGTGCATTGTCCAACCGAGCCGGGCCAGTCCCCTCCGGTCAGGGCGGTGCCCGCACCGTAAGCCGATGAATAACACCGCACCCTGCACGCGCGCCCCTCAATAAGCTCCACCCTCGCAAGCCGCAGAATCTCCAGAGCATGCGCCGGCTGGAGAAGCACAAAGAAAAGCCGCCCGAAGGCGGCTCTCCCACTCGACGAAAGCGATCAGCCGATCACCAAAACACCGCATACAACGCGATCAGGATCGCCACCACGCCCACCGCGCCGGCGTTGAAACTCAACGGCGTGCCATAGCCGACATCGTCGGTGCGGATCATGTCGCGCGCGGGCGCAGCGGGCGTCAGCAACGACACCACCACCGCCGCCAGCAACGACACCAGGAACACCACGCCGACACGATCCATGAACGGCAGCGACGGCCAGGCCAGCTTGAACACGATCGACAACACGAACGAACCGATCGCCGCAGTCAGTGCACCGGCCTCGTTGGCACGCTTCCAGAACAGGCCGAGCATGAAGATCACCACGATGCCCGGAGTGAAGAAGCCGGTGAATTCCTGGATGTACTGGAAGCCCTGGTCGAAGCTGCCCAGCAACGGACGCGCGGTCACGATCGCCAGCACCACCGCAACGAAGGCAGCGATGCGGCCGACCCGCACCAGCCGCTTCTGCTCCGACTGCGGGCGCATCTTGGCGTAGAAATCCAGGGTGAAGATCGTCGCCACCGAATTGATCTTCGAGGCCAGCGAAGCCACGATCGCCGCCACCAATGCGGCGAACACCAGGCCCAGCACGCCGGTCGGCAGCAGCTTCATCATCGTCGGATAGGCCTGGTCCGGCTTGGCCAGGTCCGGCGCCAACACCACCGCGGCGATGCCCGGCACCACGATCACCACCGGCATCAGCAGCTTCAGGAAGCCGGCGAACACCATGCCCTTCTGCGCTTCGGCGATGTTCTTGGCGGCCAGCGCGCGCTGGATGATGTACTGGTTGAAACCCCAGTAGCTGATGTTCATGATCCACAACCCGCCCAGCAGCACGCTCAGGCCCGGCAGATCCTTGTAGAACGGATTGTCCTTGCTCAGGATCATGTGGAAGTGCTCAGGATGCTGCTGCCACAGATGCTGGAAGCCCGCCACCACGCCTTCGCCGCCACCGATCTGCGACAGCGTCAGGCCGGTCACCAACAGGCCGCCGAGCACCAGCAAGGTGACCTGCACGATGTCGGTCAGCGCGACCGCCTTCAGGCCGCCGTACAACTGATAGGCCAGCGCGAAGATGCCCATCAACGCCAGCGCCAGCATCTGGTCCATGCCGGTCACCTGGGTGACGGCGATCGAACCCAGCCACAGGATCGAGGTCAGGTTGACGAACACGTACAGGCCCAGCCAGAACACCGCCATCAGGGTGCGGATGCGGTTGCCGTAACGCTGCTCGAGGAACTGCGGCATCGTATAGATGCGGTTGCGCAGGAAGATCGGCAGGAAGAACTTGCCGACGATCAGCAGGGTCAGCGCCGCCATCCATTCGTAGGAGGCGATCGCCAGGCCGATCGCATAACCGGAGCCGGCCATGCCGATGATCTGCTCGGCCGAAATATTCGCCGCGATCAGCGAGGCGCCGATCGCCCACCACGGCAGCGACTTGCCGGCCAGGAAGTAATCCTCGGCGCTCTTGGCGTGCCCCGCCTTCTCGCGCGAGACCCATTGCGCGAGCGCGAAGATGCCCGCCAGGTACACCAGCACGATCACGATATCCAACGTTGCCAGACCCACTCGCTTCTCCCCGGCGGCCACGCGCGCGCGGCCGTGTGCATGCGCCGCAAGGCGGCGCGTTCAATGTCGATGTGATGAAGGCGCGCGGCGGCCGCCCGGCCACCGCGCGCGCGCTCGCTTACTTCGTCGCGCAGTCCACCGCGACGGCGCCCGCTTCCTGGGTCTGGCCCAGGGCAATGCGCGAGAACGACAGGTCGGCCTGGGCGGCGCTGGACAGGTAAGGCACCTGCACCAGCTTGGCCATGTCCGCGCCGGCGGCCTGGAAACACTTCAGCGGTACGCCGACCACCGTCCACTGGCCGGCCGGCATCCCGCCGATGGCCTTGGCGATGTCGATCTGGCCCGAGCAGCCCGGGCCGCAGCCCACGCCCAGCCACAGCGGGCCGGTGACGTCGGCGTCGCGGCGCACGGTCAGATACATCAGGATGTCGCCGTTGGTTTCGCGGGTGAGGTCGAGCGCCTTGGCCGAGACCAGCTGCACGCGCGCTTCCGAGGCACCGGACCACACCAGCCGGCGCGCGTCTTCCTGCGCCTTGTGGTCGACCGCGCTCATCTTCAGGCTGCCGTCGGACAGGCCTACCGGCACGGTGGTCGCCGGCATGTCGGCCTGGCTGGCATTGGACAGCTGCAGCGCAACGCCGATCGCCGGCTTGCCGCGCACGAAGTAGACGCCTCCGGCCGACTGCTCGCCGGACACGCCCGAGTCTTCCGGCAGCGGGGCCAGGTCGCCTTTGTCGGCGAAGGTCAGGCCGAAGCCGAAGGCGAACTGCGGGTCGTAGTCCTGCTGGCCGACGTTGTTGCGGAACTGCACCGCGGTGCGCGGCCAGGAGAAGCTGAGCTTGCCCTTGAAATCGTTCTGCACCGAGCCGTCGGCCTTGCGCAGCAGGACGTCGGCGATGCCGCCACCTTCCGAGCCCGGCAACCAGGCGGCGACGAAGGCATCGGAGGCATTGATCTCGCGGTTCATCCACAGCGGACGGCCGCTCAGGAACACCGCCACCACCGGGATGCCGTCGGCCTTGAGCTTCTTCAGCGTCTCCAGGTCGGTGTCGTCGCCCGGCTTGTACATCAGCGTGGCGAGGTCGCCCTGGAACTCGGCGTAGGGGTTCTCGCCGAACACCACGATCGCCACGTCAGGCTTGGTCTTGTACTTGCCGTCGATGGCCAGCTCGGCCTTGCCGCCGGCTGCGTCGATCTGCTGCTTGAGGCCTTCCCAGATGGTGTTGCCGTTCGGGTAGTCGGCACGCTGGGTGCCGGTGCCCTGCCAGTTGAGGGTCCAGCCGCCGGACTGCTTGCCCATGTCGTTGGCGCCATCGCCGACGACCAGCACGCGCTTATGCGGGTCCAGCGGCAGCACGCCGCCGTTGTTCTTCAGCAGCACCAGCGATTCGCGCACCGCCTGGCGGGCGATGGCACGGTGCTCCGGAGCGCCGAGCAGTTCGAACTTGCCACCAAGCTTGCGCTGCGACGGCTTGCCGGCCTCGAACAGGCCCAGCCGCACCTTGACCCGCAGGATGCGGCGCACCGCGTCGTCCAGGCGCTCCATCGGGATCTGCCCGGACTTCACCGCGGCCAGCTCGGTCTCATACAGACCCTTCCAGCTGTCCGAGGCCATCGCCATGTCGACGCCGGCCAGGAACGAGGCAGGGCAATCGGTAGTCGTGCAGCCCTTGACCTGGCCATGGCCGTTCCAGTCGCCGACCACGAAGCCGCCGAAGTTCATCCGGCCCTTGAGCACGTCGGTGAGCATGGCCTTGTGGCCGTGCATCTTCTCGCCGTGGAAGCTGTTGAACGAGGCCATCACGCTCTGCGCGCCGGCTTCGATCGCCGACGGATAGCCGGCGGCGTGGATGTCGCGCAGCACTTCTTCGGAGACCTGGGTATCACCCTGGTCCTTGCCGTCGGTGGTGCCGCCGTCGCCGACGAAATGCTTGACCGAGGAGATCACGTGGCTGCCGTCGAGGAAGGTCGGCGAGCCGGGTTCGCCCTGCAGGCCCTTGACCATCTGGCCGGCGTAGCTGGCGACCACCTCTGGCGATTCGGAATAGCCTTCGTAGCTGCGGCCCCAGCGGTCGTCCTGCGGCACCGCCACGGTCGGCGCGAATGTCCACTCCATGCCGGTGGTGCGGGTCTCGGCGGCAGTGACCTCGCCGATCTGGCGGATCAACGCCGGGTTGCGCATCGCGCCCAGGCCGATGTTGTGCGGGAACAGGGTCGCGCCGACGATGTTGCTCTGGCCGTGCACGGCGTCGATGCCGAAGATGATCGGGATCGCGTGGCCGCCCTGCGAGGTGTCGACCGAGGCCTCGTAGAAGGCATCGGCCAGCTTGAGCCACTCGGCCGGGCTGGCGTTGTACTTGCCGCCCGGGTCGGAGCTGCCGCCGGCCAGGATCGAGCCGATGCGGTACTTGCGCACATCGTCCGGAGTGATGCTGGCGATGTCTCCCTGGATGGTCTGGGCGACCTTCTCCTCGACGCTCATCTGCGCCATCACGTCACTGACGCGCTTCTCCAGCGCCGGGTCGGCCGGGAACGGCCATTGCGGCGACGGCCACTTGTCCGGGTGGATGGTCTGCGACTGCGCTGCGTCGGCATCGGCCTTGGCGACGTCGGCGGTCTGGCCGGTGTCGGCGCTGCGATTGCAGGCGGCGAGCAGGATCAGCGAAGCGGCGGTGGCGATCGCCATCGCGTGGCGGGACAGGCGCGCGGTGGCGCGGCGTGGCAGGTTTTCCAAGTGGCGGATCTCCAGGCAGGGTTGTCGACGGCCAGCCCGGGCCGTCGACGGCGGCCGTACGCTTTCGCATTTGGACAGCGCTGTCAAACTTTTCTTTCGTTATAGCTCGAAGGCAAGTCCATATTGAAACGCGATATACGCGGGGAACGAGCGAAAAATCCTAGTGGCGTCGAAGTATGCGCCTGACTTGCTCGCTCATCGCCATCGAACTTTCAACACGAAAATGCTGCACCGCACTATCGGCGGCGGCGCTATTTGCGCGGGCTCGGCCGCGGTTTCGCAGCCCTCGAAGTTCCTCCGCGGAAACGCAAAGAGCGCCTCGCGGCGCCCGTTGCGTGTCCGAACCGGAACGGCCGCGATTACTGGCCGCGCGCAGCAATCTCCGCCAGCGCCGCGCGCGTCACCGGATCGGCGACCTGCGCCTGCGTACCCTGCAACGCCGGCAACAACTGGCTGGCCAGCTGCTTGCCGAGCTCGACGCCGAACTGGTCGAAGGCGTTGATGCCCCAGATCACCGACTGCACGTACACGCTGTGCTCGTACATCGAGATCAGTGCGCCGAGCGCCTGCGGGGTCAAGCGATCGAACAGGATCAGCGTACTCGGGCGGCCGCCGGGATAGTCGCGCGCCGGGTCGTCGCTGCCCTGCCCGTTCGCCAACGCCTCGGTTTGCGCCAGCAGGTTGGCCAGCAGTGCCTGATGATTCTCGACATAGGGATCGTCGTTGACGACGGTGCCGATGAAGTCGGCCGGGACCACGCTGGTGCCCTGGTGCAGGGCCTGGAAGAAGCTGTGCTGCACATCGGTACCGGCCCCGCCCCACCACACCGCGACGGTATCGCTGTCGACCGCGCTGCCGTCGAGCTTGACCCGCTTGCCGAGGCTTTCCATCACCAGCTGCTGCAGATAGGCCGGCAGCAGCGCCAGGCGCTGGTCGTAGGTCATCACCGCGTAGGTGGCATGGCCGAGCAGGTTGCGGTTCCACACCGCGGTCAGGCCGTGCAGCACGGCGACGTTGTCGGCGGCCGGGGTGTTCAGCACATGGGCGTCGAACTCGGCCGCACCGGCCAATAACTGCTCGAAGCGCTCAAAACCAATCGCCAGCGCGATCGGGAAACCGACCGCCGACCACAGCGAATAGCGTCCGCCCACCCAATCCCACATCGGCAGCACGCGCGCGGCGGCGATGTCGAAGGCCTGCGCGGCGCGCTCGGGATTGGCGCTGACCGCATACAGCCGCTCGCTGCCGCCCAGCCAATCGCGCAGGATCTTGCCGTTGAGCAGGGTTTCCTGGGTGCCGAAGGTCTTGGAGATCAGCACGCCGGCGGTGGTCTTCGGGTCCAGCGTGGCCAAGGTGCGCTGCATCGCGGCGCCGTCGACGTTGGAAACGAAATGCACGCGCAAGCGCGCCCCGCTCGCCGGCCGCAGCGCATCGGCGACCAGGCGTGGGCCCAGGTCCGAGCCGCCGATGCCGACGCTGACGATGTCGGTGACGTCGCTGCGCTCGATCGCGGCAATCAGCTCGCCCATGCGCACGCGCACCGCCGCGGCGGTTTGGTAGGCCTCGTGCGCGACCGGCGCATCGACCAGATCACCACGCAAGGCGGTGTGCAGCGCGGCGCGGTCCTCGGTGACGTTGACCCGCTCGCCGCGGAACAGGCGTTGGAACGCTGCCTCCAGGCCACGCCCGGCGGCCAGCGCCAACAGCGCGTCCAGCGCGGCGGCATCGTATTTCTGCCGCGCGAAGTTGAAGTACAACGGACCGACCCGTTTCGCATACCGCGCCGGCCGGCCCGCATCGGCGGCCAGCAGATCGGGAATGGCAGCGCCGCGCAGGCGCTGGGCGTGGGAGTGCAGCGAATCGAATCCGTTGGACTGTGTCATGCGGCCTGTGTCGGGATGCTGTGGTTGGTGTGGGTGATCTTGTTGTTGCCGTCGACGTAGACCAGGTCCGGCTGGAAGGTCTTGGCTTCCTCGGCAGTCAGGCCGACGAAGGCGGCGACGATGATCAGGTCGCCGACCTGCACGTGGCGCGCGGCGCCGCCGTTGAGCGAGATCACCCCGCTGCCGGCTTCGGCGCGGATGGCGTAGGTGCTGAAGCGGCTGCCGTTGGTCACGTCCCAGATATGGACCTGCTCGAACTCGCGGATGCCGCTGGCCTGCAGCAGCAGGTCGTCGATGGCGATGGAGCCTTCGTAGTTGAGCTCGGAATGGGTGACGGTGGCGCGGTGGATCTTGGCTTTCAGCAGGGAC
>Ga0160434_100253_pt1 | contig 22449 bp, 16 predicted proteins | sample HID1973I_E0MG_FD_108273 | JGI IMG/M metagenome (GOLD analysis project Ga0160434, IMG submission 108273) | Enriched mosquito-associated microbial communities from UW Madison campus, WI, USA - HID1973I_E0 MG | ecosystem: Host-associated > Arthropoda: Insects > Digestive system > Unclassified ...
CCTGGAAGTCCTCGACGCCGAACGCGGCCGCTTCGCCGCCGAACAGACCTTGTTGCAGTTGCGCGCCGGTGCGCTGCAGGACCGGGTCAATCTCTACACCGCGCTCGGCGGTGGCAACGACGCGCAGACCGGTGCGCCCCCGCAGCCAGGAGAAACGCCATGACGCTTTCGAGAACCGCGCTCTGGCTAGGCCTAGTCAGCGCGATGCCGTTCGCCGCGCAGGCACAGCGCACCGATGCGCAACGCGACGTGGAAATCGCCCAGCTCAAGCAGACCGTCAACCAGTTGATGCAACGCATCGACGTGCTGGAATCCGAACGCGCGCAAGCGCCGGCCGCCGCCCCGGCCGCAGCGGCGGTGGGGACCGGGGCCACGCCAGCCACCACGACAGCGCCAGCGCCGCCGCCTGCAGTGGCAGTGGCGCCCGTGGCCTCGATCACCACGGTCGGCGTCGAGCCCTCGCCGTTGCCGGTGCACGACAGCATGGACGAAGACGACCAGTCCGGCGCCCGGGTCGACAACGAAGCGCCGCCAGGCGACACGCTGGCCGGCTTCTTCCAGATTCCCGGCACCGAGACCTGGCTGCGCCTGAGCGGCTACGCCAAGCTCGATGCGATGGACGACAGCGACGACGCTGGCGACAGCGACCAGTTCATCACCTCGGCCATTCCGGTGGGCGAGCAACGCGGCGACACCTTGTTCAACATGCACGCGCGGCAGACCCGCCTGACCCTGGAAGCGCGCCGCGAAACCAGCGCCGGGCAATTGCGCTTCTTCCTGCAGAACGATTTCTTCGGCTCCGGCGGCAGCTACGGCTACCGCCTGCGGCATGCCTGGGGCCAGCTCGGCAACACCTACGTGGGCTTCGGCTGGTCGGCCTTCATGGACCTGGATTCCGGTGCCGACACCCTCGACTTCGCCGGCCCCGGCGCCGTGCCGCTGGCGCGGCTAGCCAGCGTGCGCCAGTACTTCCCGCTGTCGCACGGCAACCAGTTGATCCTGGCCGCCGAGCACCAGTCGCCCGATATCCGCCTCGACGATCCCGATTCGCGCGCGCGCACCTCCGCACCGGACCTGGTGCTGGCCGCCCGCCACGAAGCCGACTGGGGCAATGTGCAACTGGCCGGCCTGTTGCGCTATCTCAGCTACGACGCCGCCAATCGCAGCGACAGCACGATGGCCGGCGGTGCCGCGCTGACCGGTTCCTGGGGCGCGCAGCGTGGAGACTATCTTGTCTACGGCGTGGTAGGCGGGCAGGGCATCGCCGGCTATGTCGGCGACCTCGGCGGCCTGGACCTGGATGCGGTGGTCGAGCCCGGCGGCGACCTGCAGGCGCTGCAGGAGTGGGGTGGCTGGATCGGCTACACCCATCTGTGGAATGGCAGCTGGCGCTCGACCCTGACCTACGGCCGGCTCTACCTCGAACGCGACGCTGTGCTCGATCCCACCGCCTTCCGCCGCAGCGACTACGCCGCCGCCAACGTGATCTGGTCGCCGGCGCCGAGTTGGAGCTGGGGCCTGGAACTGCTGTACGGCAAGTTGCAGCAGCAAGACGGGCAGGACGGCGACGCCATGCGCCTGCAGACGTCGCTGAAGTACGACTTCATTCGCTAGGAGACCCCCATGACGCCTCTTTCTCCTGCAGTGACCCGACCCCTCGCATGTGCACTGGGCGCTGCCTTGCTGACCGGCGCTGCACCCGCGTTCGCGCAGGACGCCATGCTCGGCAACATTCTCGACGACCCCGGCAGCGGCAGCGCCGGCCTGGGCTTCCTCAGCCGCGTGGAAACCTCGCCTTACCGCGGCGCCGACGCCCGCGTCGACCTGATGCCGCTGTACCTGTACGAAGGCGATCGGTTCTTCCTGCGCTCGAACATGGCCGGCGTGCGCGTCACCGGCGACCACGCCGCGGGCCTGGAGCTGTTCGTCGAACGTCGCCTGGAAGGCTATCCCGAGGACGAGACGCCCGACGTGCTGGAGGGCATGGAAACCCGCAACAGCGAAGCCGACGCCGGCGCGCGCTACTACGGCGAATGGGGCGCGCATCACTGGGACCTGAGCGTGCGCCAGGACATCTCCAACAACTCGCATGGCACCGAACTGCGTGCGGCCTACGGCTACCTGTGGGAGAACGACCGCTGGAGCGTGCAGCCGGTGTTCACCGCGGCCTGGCGCAGCGGTGATCTCAACGACTACTACTACGGCGTCAACGCCGTGGACGTCACCCCCGACCGTCCGGCCTACAACGCCGGCGCCGGCATCAACCTCACCGCCGCGCTGTACGCGCGCTACCGCATCCTGCAGAACTGGAGCCTGCTCGGTGGCGTGTTCGTCACCCAGTGGTCCAGCGAAGTCGGCGACAGCCCGTTGGTGGACAGCCGCACGCAGTGGGGCGGCATGCTCGGCGCCGCCTACGACTTCGGCAATGGCCAGGTGCGCTGGAACAAACCGCAGACGCCAACCTATGTGCGGCTGTTCTACGGCCGCGACAGCGGCGACGGCTGCCACCTGGTCAAGATCATGACCCTGGACTGCGTCAGCCTCAACCACGACGACCCGACCGACATCGCCGGCCTGCACATCGGCCGGCCCTTCGTCTCCGGCCTCAATGGCTGGCCGCTCGACCTGATTGGCTATGCCGGCATCGTGCGCCACCTCGAAAAAGGCCATCAGGAGGACGCCTGGCAGATCGACGCCTACATGAAGGGCTACTACTACGGCTTCCCGTGGTCGCACCGGGTGATGACGCGGATCGGGTTGGGCTTCGGCCTGTCCTACGCCGAACGCGTGCCCTATGCCGAAGTCACCGCCCAGGCCGAACGCGAGCGCAACACCTCCAAGCTGCTGAACTACCTCGATCCGAGCATCGACGTCAGCCTGGGCGACATCTTCGGCAGCGAGCGCTGGCACGAACTGTACTTCGGTTTCGGCGTCTCGCATCGCTCCGGCATCTTCGGCAACGCGCAGATGCTGGGTACCGTCGACGGCGGCTCGAACTATATCTACGCCTACCTTGAAGCCGCCATGTGAGTGAACCGGCTGCGACTTCCCAACCCCCAGTCTCGGAGGACTCCATGTTCAAGACCGCACGCATCAAGCCCCTCTGGGTGAGTTTCCTTGCCGCGGCCGCGCTGGTCGTGGCCTACGCCGCACTCGCGCAAGCCCCGGCCTCAGCGCCAGCCAGCGCGCCAACCGCGATCCTGTTCAACAACGTGCGCATCTTCGACGGCGTGGCGGGTCGACTGTCAGCGCCGAGCAGCGTGCTGGTGCGTGGCCATGTGATCGAGCGCATCGGCGGCAACGGCAGCGTCGACGCGGCCGGCGCGCGGGTGATCGACGGTGGCGGACGCACCTTGATGCCGGGCCTGATCGACGCCCACTGGCACAGCATGTTTGTCGGCTTGCCGGTGCAGGTGATGCTTGGCGCCGACCCTGGCTACGTGAACATCGTGGCTGGCGTCGAAGCCAACCGCACGCTGATGCGCGGCTTCACCACCGTACGCGACGTCGGCGGCGCCGTCTGGGGCTTGAAAGCAGCGATCGACCGCGGCGACGTCCCGGGCCCGCGCGTCTTCCCCTCCGGCGCCATGATCAGCGTCACCAGCGGCCACGGCGACTTCCGCAGCATGGCCGACCTGCCGCGCACCCTGGGCGCCCCGGGCTCGCGTCACGACATCGGCGGCGACAGCGCCATCGCCGACACCCCCGACGAAGTCCGCCTGCGCGTACGCGAACAACTGATGCAAGGCGCCAGCCAGATCAAGCTGACTGCCGGCGGCGGCGTCTCCTCCCCGCACAGCCCCCTGGACGTGACCACCTTCACCGAACCCGAACTGCGTGCCGCCGTCGAAGCCGCGAACGACTGGGGCACCTACGTCACCGTCCATGCCTACACGCCGAAAGCGATCCAGCGAGCGATCCGCGCCGGCGTCCAGTGCATCGAACACGCGAGCCTGATGGACGACGAAACCGCGCGGCTGATGGCGCGCAACAACATATGGCTGAGCACCCAGCCATTCCCGCCCGAAATGGCCGACGCCTTCCCACCCGGCTCGGACGAATGGCAGAAAGCCCAGGAAGTATTCGCCGGCACCGACCAGACCTATCGGCTGGCGATCAAGTACAAGCTGAAGACCGCGTTCGGCACCGACGTCCTCTTCTCCAGCGCCCTGGCGAGCCGTCAAGGCACGATCCTGGCGAGCCTGACCCGCTGGTACAGCCCGGCGCAGGCCCTGATCATGGCGACCAGCACCAACGCCGAACTGCTACGGCTATCGGGCGAACGCAGCCCTTATCGCGGCACGCTGGGCGTAGTGAAAGAGGGCGCCCTGGCGGACCTGCTGCTGGTCGATGGCGACCCATTGCAGAACATCAACCTGATCACCGATCCCGAGCGCAATTTCAAGGTGATCATGAAGGACGGCGTGATCTACAAGGACACGCTCTAAGACCCACACCGATCGCAGTAGACCGAGCCGTTCCGTCCCCCACTGGTGGGGGAAGGTGCCCCGACAGGGGCGAATGAGGGCGCCTCTCCCAAAAGATTGCACCATCTATCGGGTGTCCGGGGGCGGGCCCCTTTCGGGACCGTTGGCGACATGGATGTCGCCATCGAGCCCCCAGGGATGGGTTCACGGCGTGTCTCGAAAGGGGCCCGCCCCCGGGCGCCGCCGATAGAAAAAAGCGCTAGAACGGCATGCTTCCAGCCCCAGCTCCGCCGGTTTTAAACAGCAGCACCAACTGCGCCACCCGCCAAGCCAACACGAAGTAGGCCAGCGTCAAAGAAATCTGCCAAAAAAGATGTGAGCGAAACCGCGCCAACCGCCACAACCCATCCACAAAATTCAACAGCAGCAACACCAACCCGATCACCGCCACCACATAACCAGCCAAACTCGGCGCAACGAACAGATCCTCGCTACCCGGATGCATGGCCTGCAACCCAGCCGCCGTAATCACCGAAGAAATAGCCACATTGCGCGCATGCTCGAAGATCGCGCGCAATAACCCGCGATCGAACAACAGCACCCCAAGCGCCTGCAACCTGCGCACCGGCCTCATAGCGCCCCAGCCTCAGTGATCTGAAGCATCCGCCGAAGTAGGATCATGCTGCGCCGCATTCTTCGCATCGCGCGGCACCTCGGCCAGGCTATCGCGGATCTTCCGCACCTGTGCCGGCGTCACCGCCGCTGCCTGATTGCCGAACTGCCCACGCACGAAGGTCGCCAACGTCGCCACCTCCGCATCATCCAGGCGCCAGGCGAACGAAGGCATGCCCAATTCCGACGGCCGCTCGGCCGTGGAAGGCAGGCGTCCGCCCGCCAGGATCAACCGCACCAACGTATCCGGACTGGGCGCCAACACCGTCGCGTTGCCCGCAATGGAGGGGAACGCATGCGGATTGCCGCGCGCATCGCTACGGTGGCAAGCAGCGCAATTGTCTGCGTACAGCTCCGCACCCCGGCCATCATTGATCCCGGCCGTCAGCGCCTTCGCCGTAGCGGTATCCTCGCGATAAACCTTCGCACCCTGATTGCCACCCGGCAAAGTCTTCAGATATCCCGCGATCGCCTGCAGGTCCGCATCACTGAGGTGCTGCGTACTGTGCACGACCACGTCCGACATCGGCTGGCCCACCACCGCCGCATGCGGATTGCGCGCCGTCTTCAAGGTCGCCACGATGTCCTGCGCACTCCAACTGCCCAGGCCCGCCCCTGCATCGCCGCGCAACGACACCGCGGTCCAGCCATCGATGACCTGGCCGCCGGAAAGAAACAGCGCATCCGACTCATCGGTCGCCTTCTCCTGCAGCGTGAATGCCCGCGGCGTATGGCAGGCACCGCAATGCCCGAGGCCCTGCACCAGATACGCACCGCGGGCGATCTGCGGATCCGCATAACGGCCCGCATCGAAAGCGACCTTGTCCGGATCCGGCGCCAACGCCTTGCGCCAGATCGCCAGCGGCCAACGCATCGACAGCGGCCAGCGAATCTCGGTGCCGCGGTTGGCCTCATCCGACGCCTGCACGCCATGCTGGAAGTAAGCGTAGAGCGCACGCACATCGTCGTCGCTCAGCCGCGCATACGAAGGGTAGGGCATGGCCGGATACAGCGTCCGGCCATCGGCGGCGATGCCGTGGCGAAGCGCGCGGTCGAAATCATCCAGCGAATACTTGCCGATACCCACGTTCGGGTCCGGCGTGATGTTGCTGCTGTAGATCGTGCCGACCGGCGACGCCATCGCCAGTCCGCCTGCAAACGGATGCCCACCGGGTCGCGTATGGCACGCGCTGCAGTCACCGGCCATGGCCAGGTAATGACCTTTCTCGACCAACGCCGGATCCGCCTGCGCAGTTGCCGCTGGCGCGGCGATCGCCCGCGTGTGCGTCGGCCAGAACGCAATCGCCAGCGCCACCACCAGTACCAGCAGCCCCAATCCCAGCACGATCAGCAGCAATCGCTTCATGGCCGCGCCCTCACGCATCCACCAGCGGACCGGGCGCCTTCAGATAGCGCTCGCGGATCGCGGTGGCGGCCCAGTAGGCCAGGCCACCGACCAGGCCGGTGGGGTTGTAGCCGTTGTTCTGCGGGAAGGCATTGGCGCCGATCACGAACACGTTCGGCACCTCCCAACTCTGCAGGTAGCGGTTGAGCGCGGAGGTCTTCGGATCGTCGCCCATGATCGCCCCGCCGCAGGTGTGCGTGCTTTGGTACTTGGTGATGTTGTAGTGCTCGCCATCCTTCTTGGCATCGCCGGCCATCGACAGCGGGTTGAGCAGCTGGCTCATCTTCAGCGCCTGCGCCACGAAGAACTGCGAGGCCTTGATCTCGTTGGGGTGCCAATCGAAGGTCATCCGCAGCAACGGCCGGCCGAAGGCGTCCTTGTAAGTCGGGTCCAGGCTCAGGTAATGCTGCCGGTAGGACATGCAAGCGCCCTGCACCTCGTAATAGAACGAGTGGCGGAAGTTGTCGGCCACCGCGCGCTTCCAGCCGCTCCCCCAGTTCGGCGTACCGGTGGGCACATTGATGCCGCGCACGGGGCCGGCACCGGGCTGGCGCGCCCACACCAGGCCGCCGCCGACAAAGCCGGCCTTGCCGTTGTCGAGCTGGTTGCCGTTGAGGTCGTCCATGGTGGTGCCGGCACCGCCGATGCCGATGAAGGGATTGGCCTGCACGTCCTTGTCGAAGAACAGCACCACGCGGTTGAGGTTCTGGTAGGAGTAGTTGCGGCCGACCGTGCCGGTGTTGCTCTCCGGGTCATACGGCGTGCCGATGCCCGACACCAGCATCAGGTGCACGTTGTAGAGCGAGAAGGCGCACAGCACGACCAGGTCGGCCGGCTGGCTGATCTCGCGGCCCTGCGCGTCGAGATAGGTCACGCCAGTGGCCTTGCCGCGCGTGCTGTCCAGGTCCACGCGCAACACCTGCGAGTTCGGGCGCAGTTCGAAGTTGGGCCGCTGCCGCAACACCGGCAGGATGCAGGCGTTGGGACTGGCCTTGGAATAGTTGAGGCAGCCGTAATCGCTGCAGAAGCCGCAGGCATTGCACGGCCCCATCTGACAGCCATACGGATTGACGTAGGAACGCGAGGCGTTGGACGCGGGAATGGGGTAGGGGTGCCAGCCCATCTCGCGCGCCGCCTTATAGAAGAGTTCGGCGCCCAGGTAGTTCGGGTTGGGCGGCAGCGGGTATTCGGACGAGCGTGAACCTTCGAACGGATTGCCGCCTTCCTGGACCACGCCGCCAATCACCCCGGCCTTGCCCGAGGTGCCGCAGATCTTCTCGAACAGGTCCAGGTGCGGCTCGAGTTCCTCGTAGCTCACCGGGAAATCCTGGATCGTCATGTCGGCCGGGATGAAGCCCTTGCCGTAGCGCTGCTCGACATTGCTGCGCAGGCGCATGTCTTCCGGCAACGGGCGGAAGTGACAGCCGGACCAGTGGCTGCCGGCCCCGCCGACACCCGCACCCGGCTTGAACGAACCCATCTGCCGGTATGGCACGGCGGTATCGGCCAGCGCATGGCGGACGGTCACCGTTTCCTGCGCCAGGCTCTGCAGGAAGCGCCGGTGGACCGAGCCCTCGAGTTCGTCCACCACCTTGGGATAGGCGAAATCGGGCTGGGTGTCGCGGTCTGCGCCACGTTCCAGCGCGACCACGTGCAGGCCGGCATCGGTGAGTTCCTTGGCCAGGATCGCCCCGGTCCAGCCCATGCCGACGATCACCGCATCGACTTTCGGTTTGCTCGTCGCCATGCTCAACCCCGCTTCCCGGACAGGTCCACCGGCGGCAGCGGGTAGGGCTTGTCGCGCACCTCGACCCAGTCGAGATAGTCGGCGCGCATGCCCGGATAGCCGATCATCTTCCACGCGCCCATGCCGCGATTGCCGCCGTACTGCGGGTCGGCGAAGTAACCGTTCTTCACCTCGCCGAGGAAATTGGAAAAGAACAATTTGGCCGAGATTGGTTCGAGCTCCAGCTTGCCGGCTTCGGCGGCCTTCAGCAGGTCTTCCTGCTGGGCCGGTTCGAGCGCGGCGAAGGTCTTGCCGTCGAAGGTCTTGCGGCAATGGTCTTCGATCGCGCCGATGCCCACGCGCAGGATCTCGCGCAAGGTCAGGCGCCCCTGGTAACCGAATTCGGCGGGTGCATCGAGGAACGGGCCCTGCATGTACCAGATCGCGCCGCTGGCGTAGGGCGTCTGCATGTGCCGATCGAGGAATTCGGGCACGCCCGATTCCACCGCACCGGGGCCGATATCGTCATGCGGAATCAGGCGGTCGCAAGCGGCGACCACGAAGGCCCATTCGGCGGCACTGAAAAAAGCCGGCTTGTATTCTGCGGGTTTAGCCGCGGCGGCCGGTGCGACCGTTGCCGATTTGTCGCTGCAGGCAGGCAGCGCGGCGGCCAAGGGCAGCAGGCCCAGTCCCTTGAACAGCGAGCGGCGGCTCAGGGACGGGGATTCATCGATGGGATCGGACATGGCGGGCTTCCCGAAGGGGCTGGCCTTGCTGGCGCGGGGGCGCCAGGCGATGAGCGAGGACGATGCGCCAGGCGCGTCGGCTTCACGGCGGGGGCGACTCGCAAAGCAGCGTAGCACCGGGCAATGTAAGGATCGGATGAATACCGGCCTCTGGCCAGAGTGATACGCCGTCGACTCAGAACCAGTTGCGGTATTTGCCCAGGCCCACTGCGGCCAGCGCCATGCCGGCCATCACCCCGACCGCGCACCAGAAACCAAGCGTGTTGGTGTCGAAGAAATTCGCCTTGAAGTTCATGCCCAACGCACCGGCCACCACGGCCAGCAGGCCGGTGACCACGGTGACGAAGGTCAACAGCTTCATCCGCTCGTTGGTCTGCAGCTCGGTCTGGGTGCTGAACAGCTGGAAGCTGCCCACGACCAATTCACGCGCGTTCTCGATCACGTCCATCGCCCGTTCGTAGCGCTCGTCCAGGTCGCGCAGGTGGCGGAACACCTGCTCCTCGCCGGACGGGACGAAGTCCGGCCGCGACAGTCCATCGAACACGACCCGGTGCGGGGCGAGCATGCGCCGCAGGCGCGAGGCCGCCTTGCGCAGCTGTCGCAGCTGCGGCAGGGCGGAGCGGCCAGGCGGTTTGTCCGAGAGAATGCGGGTCTCCAGCCGTTCGATCTCGATCTCGAACGCTGCCCCGGCGGAGAAGTAGGTCGACAAGTGCCAGTCGAGCAGTGTCGCCACGAAGCTGGCTTCGCCCAGGCAGCCGATGTCGGCCAATGCCTCGTCTTCGCGCGCCTTCAGTTCGCCGAGGAAGCCGATGTCTTCTTCATGGTGGGTGACCACGACATTCTTGCCACCGATCAGGGTGAGCACGGTGCCGTTGAAGGCCAGCTCCTCGCCGACGCTGACCGAGACGACCCGGGCGGCAAAGTGGTCGCGATACTTCCACAGTCCCGGATAGGTGCCCAACGGCTGCGTCGGGCGGCTGTCGGCACTGAGACCGAGCGCCTCCCAGACCGCGTCGACCAGGGTGTCGTCGGCCTGGTTCAGGTCGACCCACAGCAACTCGTCTTCCTGCGGCTGGCACTGAGCCAGATCTTCCAGCGCGATGGCTTTGGGCCCACCGCGCCCGTACACGGTGAGGCTGAGCCCCGGTTCGGGCCCGGGCTTGCGGTTCAACGGCTGGTCCATGGCGGGCAGTGCACGAAAGGGAGGCCGAGCTTCCGCCATGGCGCGTGGATGCGCCGTGCAGCCACGGCCTGGGCGGTTGGGCCCGCGTTCAAGCGTGGGGACTCTCATGGCCTATACGCCGCCGTCCCTAGACTGCGCCGTCCCTTCGCGCGAGAGCCCCATGCCCGCTTCCTCCTCGACATCGTTCGACGTCATCGTCGTCGGCGGCAGCTATGCCGGCATGTCCGCCGCGCTGCAACTGGCCAGGGCCCGCCGGCAGGTGGCGGTGATCGATGCCGGCGCGCCGCGTAACCAGGACGCCAGCCATGCCCACGGCTTCCTCGGCCATGACGGCCAGCCGCCGGCGCAGATTGCCGCCCAGGCACGTGCGCAGTTGCTGGCCTACCCGACGGTGCGCTGGCTCGAGGACGAAGCCCTCGTCGCCACGCAGACCAGCGACGGCTTCCGCATCGATTGCGCCTCGGGCGAGTCCTACGAGGCGCGGCGGTTGATCCTTGCCCATGGCGTACGCGACGAGCTGCCCGAGATCGAGGGCCTGGCCGAGCGCTGGGGCCACAGCGTGTTCCATTGCCCGTACTGCCACGGCTACGAGCTGGCCGGCGGCCGCATCGGCGTGGTCGCCTGCTCGCGCAAGGGCGCCGCGCACCAGGCCTTGCTGCTGTCCGATTGGGGGCCGGTGACGCTGTTCTGCCACGCCGACGAGCCCGGCCTGGAGCCGGAACTTGCGCGGCGCCTGTTGCAGCGGGGCGTGGAAGTCGAACAGGTGCCGGTGCAGCGGATCAGCGGGCGCGCCACGGTCGAGCTGACCGACGGCCGGCGCAGGGAAATGGATGCCTTGTTCATCGCGCCGGACACGACGTTGTCGGTGCCGCTGGCCGCGCAGCTCGGCTGCGGGCAGGAGGACGGCGGCTGCATCACTACAGATGCGGCCAAGCAGACCACGGTCGATGGCGTATTTGCCTGCGGCGATGCCGCGCGCATGACCGGCAGCATCGCCCTGGCGGTGGGCGAGGGTGCCCTAGCCGGGGTGGCGGCGCACCATTCGTTGCTGGACCTGCTCGAGCGTTGAACGCTGCGGCGTGGCTCAGCTCACCACCAGCACGATGATCGTGCCCCAGGTGGTCAGCAGCACGTGGGCGATGGCGACTGCGCCCGAGTAACCGATCACCGCGATCGAGCTGCCGGACTTTTCCTGCAAGGCGGCCAGCGCGGCGGTGAAGGTCTGCGCGCCGGAGATCGCACCGAGCAGCAGCACCGGCGGGATCTTCAACACCTTGTGGCCGAACCACAGGCCGGTGAGCAACGGCGTCATCGTGACCAGCATGCCGCCGAAGAACAGCCCCACGCCGGATTGGCGCATGGCTTCGACGAAATGCGGGCCCGCACCGAGCCCGACCATCGCCACGAACGCGGCCAGGCCGTAGGACTGCATCAGCTTCACCGCACTATCGGGCACGCGGCCAAACAGCGGCCGCCGCGCGCGGATATGCCCGGCAACGATGCCGCCGAGCAGGGCGCCGACGCTGGTGCCGACGCTCACGGTCACGCTGCCCAACGGCACCACCGCAACGATGCCGAACAGCGCGCCGAGGAAGATCGCAGCGCCAACGACCACGAAGTCGGTGGCGTCGGTGGAGTGGACGATCTCGCCCAGTTCGGCGGCGGCGCGTTCCACCGCCGGCTCCGGGCCGACCAGCAGCAACACGTCGCCGCGCTCGATCGTGGTCTGCGTTCCGATCGGCATCTGTTGCCCGTTGCGCAGGATCTGGCGCAGGAACACCGCGCGCACGGCATCATCGCGGGCGATCTGTTCCAGCGTCTTGCCCGCCCAGCCCGGCTTGCGTACGAACACGTGGTGCGAGGCCATGGCGATGTCGAGCAGGGCCGGGTCGTCGATCTCCTCGGCGCGCTCGCCGAGCATCTCCACCAGAGCGTTGCGGCGGCCGCCCACGGCTACCAGGTCACCGGGCAGCAGCACGGTATCGGCTTGCGGCTCAAGCAGGTCGCCAGCGCGCCGAATCCGATAGACGAACAGGCGCTCGCCTTCGATCTGCCCCTCGGCAGCGGCCACCGTCTTGTTGGCCACCAAGGCGGTGGCCGCAATGCGATAGGCGCGGGTGTCGAACGGCTGCCAGGCGGAAGCTACGCCGACGCGCCGCCGTTCGATGCCGAAGCGCGCCTCCAGTGCCAAAGCCTCCTCGACCAGATTGGCGCGCAGCAGCCGCGGGCCGATGACCGTGCAGGTGAAGATCACCCCGAGGGCGCCGGTCAGGTAGCACAGCGCGTCGGCCACGCCGACATGCGCCAGATAGCGTGCCTTCAGGACATCATCAATGGGCAGGCGCTGGATGGCCTCGGTGGCCGTGCCCATCGCCGGCGATTCGGTCAGCGCGCCGGACATCATCCCGGCGGCCAGGCCCGGGTCCAGCCGTAGCCACAGCGCGATCGGCACGGCCACCGCCAATCCGACCACGGGCATGAACACCGCCAGCACCGCATAGCGCCAGCCGTCGCCCTTCATCGCCGAGGCGAAGCGCGGCCCCACCTCATAGCCGATGCCGAACAGGAACAGCAGGAACACCAGCGACTTGGCAGTGGCCGAGATCGGCACTTCGAACATCCATCCCAGCAACATGCCCACCATCAACGAACCGGTGACCCCGCCAAGCACGAAGCCGCGGATGCGGATCGCGCCGATCCAGTAGCCCAGCGCCAGCGCCAGGTAGATCGCCAGTTCCGGATAGTGCTTGAGGACGGCAGCCAACCAGGCCATGCGCGCATCTCACAAGGAAGGTGGGTCGTAGAACACCATGATCCGCAGATCGTCCAGGTCCGTGCGCAGCGGGTCCTTCTGTTCCACGTGCGCGTAACGCAAGCGCAGCATCAGGCCCTTGAAGATGCCCTCGGGCACCGCCCACTGGACGTTGAAGTCGTATTCGTCCTTGGCGAACTCGGTGGGCGAGTCCGGGTCGGAGCCGTCGACATACAGCGCATAGATGCTGGCGCCCTTGATCGACTGAAAGGCGTAGGAAGCGCGCAGCAGCCAGGCGCCTTCGCCATCGCGGTTGAAGTCCTCGACCTGCACGCTGGTGTAGCCCGGGTAGCCGCTCCAGGGATTCTGCATGTTGGTGTTGCCGCCCGCCTTGGTGTACCCGGTGGTGAACAGCGCGCCCTTGTAGCCGAGCTCGGCCTTGCCGCCCCATTGGTGCGAGGAGAAATCCGCGCCGCGCAGCAGGTCGTCGCCGGCACTGCCCTGGTCGGTGTACTGCAACCCGAGCTGCAGCTTGAGCGTGTCGGTCAGTGGGATGGCGTACTTACCCTCGGTGTAGAAGATATTGATGATGTCGTTGCTGTGGTAGCCGATCGCACCGAGCGTCAGGTTGCCGGACTTGTAGTTGGCACCGACCGTATAGACGCCGCGCTTGATGCCGGCGGGGGCGCCGGCATCGGTGGCCATGGAAACGAAGTCGTCGGAATTGCGTTCCTTGATCTGGTCGAAGTAGCCGCCGCCCACGCGCCATTCCGGACTGCCGTCGCCGCCGTACAGGCCCTGGACGGTGATCGCCTGGAAGGTGTTCGGCGTCATCCGCGCGTCGTTGCGGTTGATGTAGGGGGTGTCGATGCCGAAGCGGCCGAGGTTGAGCCGCGTGTCCTCGTTGATCAGGAACTCGCCATAGGCCTCGCCCAGGACCGTGTAGCCCTCCTGGCCTGGCTTCAGTAGCAGGGTGCCGTCCTTGTCGTCGGGACCATACAGGCGCTGCGAGGTGTAGCCGGTGGCCCCCAGGGCAAAGCGGTCGCGGAAGTAGCCGGTCTTGAAACCGGCCGATCCGCCGATCGCCCAGGCGGAACTTTCGCTGTCGTCGTATTTGTCCCGGTCCAGGTAGAACGTGCGTGCCTGCACGTTGAACTTGGTGTCCTGGAACGCCTCGCGCCGCGTTTCGCGGATCCACTCGCGGCGGTTGCGTGGCCCAAAGGCTTCGTCCAGCGGTGTCTGGCCTTGTTCGGTCGAGGTTGGGGTGATCGCCTCGGCGATCACGTCTGCTCCCTCGGCGTCGTCGCCGACCGGCGTCGGCAACGATTGCCCGTAGGCCGCCAGCGGGGACACCGCCAGTGCGGCCGACGCCAGCATCGGCCAGGCGGCGATGCGAAATCGCGGCGCGTACACCGCTCTGCGCAGAATCTTCACCCGTGCCTCCCCGGTGCTATTGCGACAGCACCATCGCGAAGTAACCAAACACCGTGTACAGCACGCCGGACACGGCGTAGCCCACCGGGAATCCCACCCATGGCACCGTGCTGTCGATCTCCTTGGCCGCTTCGCGAGCCGGACCCGAATGCGAGCGCGAGCCGGCCACGCCACCCATCAGCACCGCCGGATTGATCTTGAAGAAGTGGTAACCCACTGCCCACGTCACGAACGGCGGAATGGTGCTGGCCACGAAGCCGGCCACGAAGATCTTCACCGCGATGGCGCCGGTCAGCTGTTCCAGGAGCGTGGCGCCGGCATTGATGCCGACGATGGCGATGAAGGTCACCAGGCCCAGGTCCTCGAGGATGTTGCGCGCGGCGTTGGGCGTGCTGCCGAAGAAGCGCAGGCGCGAGACCACCGAGGACACCAGGATGCCGGACAGCAACAGGCCACCGGCATTGCCCAGGCCGACCGAGAAATCGCCGATCGGCACGTTGATCATGCCAATCAGCAGGCCAATGACCATGCCGCCGGACAAGGTGAGCAGGTCGGTGGAGGTGCTGGGGCGGGCCACTTTGCCGAGCAGGTTGGCGGCCTTGTCCACCGCGCTCTTCAAGCCGGTCACGAAGACCACGTCCAGGCGCTTGAGTTCGGTGTCGGCACCGGCCGGAATCGGCTCGCCCGAACGCTCCAGGCGGGTGACCTGGAGTTGCCCGGCGAATTCCTCGGTGGCCAGCGTCTTCAACGGCTGGCCATCGAAGGCCTTGGCGGTGACCAGGATCTCGGCCTGGTCCAGCGGCACGTTCAGCGCTTGCGGATCGTCGACCTCCTGGCCGATCAGCCCGATGTTGGCGGTGAGGTCCTGAAGCCGCCCGCCCAGGGCAATCACGTCGCCCGACAGCAGCACCACATCGGCACCGGCGCCCAGCACCTCATCGCCGCGGCGCACGTTGACGATGCGGTACTGCGGGAACTTGCCGCGGAACTGGCCGATGCTCTGGCCCACGGTGCCGGGATTCTCCAGCCGGTAGGCGCGCAGGCCGCCCCCGCGATAGCCGCTCAGCGCGGCGTCGTCGACGTTGCGCACGCCATGCTCTTTCTCGTATTCGCGGGCCGCCTTCTTCGCGTCCACGCCCCACCAGCGCGGCAGGTATTTGCAGATCAGGATGATGCCCACCGTGCCCCAGATATAGGTCACGCCGTAGCCGAGTGCGATCATGCCCGAGACCTGTTCGGAGGTCGTGCCCGGCGGCAGCTTGTAGGCGCCTTGCTCGACTGCCATCTCGGCGGTGCCGATCGCCGCGGACATGGTCTGCGAGCCGGCCAGGATGCCGCCGGCCGAACCGGCCGGCAGTCCTAGCAGGGTGGTCATCAGCACCACCAACCCGAGGCCGAGCACGGCGCAGATCACCGCCAGGATGGTGAAGGTGATGCCATCCTTCTTCAGGCTATTGAAGAACGCCGGGCCCACGCGCAGGCCAACGCCATACATGAAGAGGTAATAGAAAAGAGACTTGGCGAAGTTGTCCAGCTGCAGTTTCACGCCATAGAGCGAGGCGCAGGTCGCCAGCGCCGCACCCACGACCACGGCGGCGGCCACCATGCCCAGCCCGTAGCCCTTGACCTCGAACTTGCCGACGAACACGGCCATGCCGACGGTGAAGAACAACAGGATGTATGGATTGCTTGCAAGGAACTGGAAGAAGGCTTGCATGGCGAGGTTCTCCGGTGCCGCGAAGGCGAGAGGTCACTGCAACGAATCGGCGCTGCGCTGGGCCAGCACGGCCGGCTTGATCAACTTGATGCCGTGGGCGGCGTGGTAGCCGTGGATTTCCTTGACATCGAGCTTGCGCATGAAGGCGATGGTATCGGCGGTGATCACCTGGCCCGGCACCATGATCGGGAAGCCGGGCGGGTAGGGGATGACGAAGTTGGCCGAGACCATCTGCGGGCCGTCCTTCAAGCGCTGCTCGACCTCTTCGCTGTGCAGCTTGACGAACTCGCAGTTGTCTTCCTCATAGGCCATGAAGAACGCCGGCCGCATCTGGCCTTCGTTGCTGCTGCCATTGGGCGCTTCACGGAAGGCGTCGTGGAAGTAGCTGAAGTTCGGCAGGTCCGGCACGTCGGTCATCAGCGAGCGGACGCGATCGGCGAAGATCTGCTGGCCGGCGGCGCCGGCCTGCGACAGCTGCGACTCGATCTCGCGCGACAGGTCGGCCAGCGCCTTGATCAGCAGCGCCGCGTCGCTGTGGGTGTTGTTGATGTTGATCTGCACCAGGACGCTGTTGCGCGAGGTCTTGTTGATCTGGATGTCGAAGCGCTCGGCCAGCAGGCCCTTGAACTGGGTACCGTCGAAGCCGGAGGCACCGCAGATCAGGGTCACCCGGGTGGGGTCGAGGGCGAACTCATCCCGGTCCCAGGCATCGACCGTCTCGGCCCAGCTGGCCTGGCCGGGGCCGTAGTCGCGCAATCCCGACTGGCGGAATTCGGCGGGGATCATCTCTTCCGGCGAGGCGGCGCGGAAGTATTTCGAGATCAGCGGATGGCCGTTGATGCTGCGGCGCAGGCGCACCGCCAGGTCGGTCATCTTCAAGGTCAGCCCATAGCCTTCCAGCTCCATCTGCCGGCGCGCCAGGTCCAGCGAGGCGATCAGCTGCAGGTTGGGCGAGGTCGAGGTGTGGGCGAAGAAGGCTTCTTCGAACGGGCCTTCGACCTGGTGGAAGTCCTCGTCCCACACCAGCATCATCGAGCCCTGGCGGAACGCCGACATCGACTTGTGGGTGGAGTTGGTCTGGTAGACACGGATGCGCACCTTGTCCGGATCCGGCAGTGCATGATCGTCGGGCGAAGAAGGCGCGTCGGGATCGCGCGCGGCACGCCAGGCGGCGTATTCGTCGCGATAAGCCTGGCTGCGATAGCGCTCGGTCAGCGCCGCGGCCGCGCCCATCGCGGTGCGGCGGCGGTGCAGCGGGCTGTAGCGGGCAAAGCCGAACCACGCCTCGTCCCACAGGAAGATCAGGTCGGGCTTGATCGCCAGGCACTCTTCCATCACCCGGCGCGGGTTGTACATGTGGCCGTCGAAGGTGCAGTTGGTCATGTCGATGACCTTGACCCGCGCCAGGTTGCCTTCGGCTTCGCAGGCCCGCAGCGCCTGCTTGATGGTGCTCAGCGGCACCGCGCCGTACATCGAGTACTGGGTCAGCGGGAAGGCTTCCACGTAATACGGCTGCGCGCCGCTGAGGACGAAGCCGTAGTGGTGGGATTTGTGGCAGTTGCGGTCGACGATGACGATGTCGCCCGGCTTGCATACCGCCTGCACGACGATCTTGTTGGAGGTCGAAGTGCCATTGGTGCCGAAGTAGGCGCGCTTGGCGCCGAAGGCGCGCGCGGCCGCGTCCTGCGCGCGTTTGATCGTGCCGGTGGGCTCGAGCAGGCTGTCCAGGCCGCCGGTGGTGGCCGAGGATTCCGCGAACAGGATGTTGGTGCCATAGAAATGGCCCATGTCGCGGATCCAGTTGGAGCCGAAGATCGACTTGCCGCGCGCGATGGGCAGCGCATGGAAGGTGCCGATCGGGCGCAGCGCATACTTCTTGAGATTATCGAAGTAGGGCGTCTCGTAGCGGTCCTTGATCCCGTCCAGGATCGCCAGGTGGATCTCCATCGGCTCTTCGAGATGGTGGAAGACCCGGCGCAGCGGCGCGGCCTCGTCGCTGCCGGCCAGCTGCTCGGTCGAGCGGTCGGTCAGCAGGTACAGGTCGAGCTCGGGCCGGAAGCGCTTGATCGTGCCGGCCAGCGACGTCGACAGCTTGCCGGCTTCGGACGGCGCGGCGTCGAGGGGAATGAAGCGTGCGATGAAGCGCTTGAGGTCGGCCAGGTCGTAGCGCGAGGGCACGTCGAAGCCATCGATCAGGATCACCGCCTGCAGGTCGGCGTTGACGATCACCGCCAGCGCGGCGTCCTCGAAACTGCCCACGTGTACCGCTTCGTAGTGGAACGCGTCGTCGCCGCGGCGCATGCCGCGCATTTCGTCCTTGGCGCGCTGCCACTGCGAGGGGTTGCTCGGTGAGACGATCAGCACTTCGAAGTAAGGCTTGTCCTGCACGCCGACCAGATCCGGTGGCAAGGCGTCGAGCAAGGTGCGGTCGCCGTCTTCCCTGGGATCCCAGGATTGCGCTTCGCGACGATAGTCGCCCGAGAGGATGGCCGCCGAGATCTTGCTGCTCAGGCGCGCCACCTCGGTGGCGTCGCCACTGTCCAGCGCGGCCTCAAGCACACCCAGCAGGCGCTCGCCGGGGAAGGCCCAGCAGTGCTCGATGCGGCGCAGCTTGGAGAGCACCGTGGCGCAGCGCTGGCGGGCCGTGTCGGCGTTGTTGCCGCCGCCGGCCCAGGCGCGGGCGTAGGCATTGAGGTCGCGCCATTGATCGGCGCGCATGGAGGCGGCCACCAGGACGTTGGAGAGTTCCGCGGAGGAATGAAGGTCGGTATTCATGTGCGGGCTCCGCGATATTGAATAGGGGAAGGCAGTGCCGTCGCGTCGGCTCGCCAGACACCACAGGCGACCGCATGCGCCGGTCAATCAGGGGCGCAGACTAACGAGGCCGTCACAACGCGGAAATTGGCCCTTGGGCCTACCCAGATCGTGCTGGCGTTGCCCCAAGGGCCAATTGCCCGCACCCGGTGGGAGGGGGGAGCGTAGGTGGCCAATGGCCCAGAGAAGGAACGTGTCCCATGGCTACGCAAAAGGCATTCCGCTCGACCGCGCGCTTGTCGATCATGCTCGGTGCATTGCTGGCGCTGTCGGCGCAGGCGGCCGATGGCGAGAAGACCAAGCTCAAGGGCGTGATCACCGGCGTGCAGGGCGACACGATCACCGTGGTGGACCAGAGCCGGACCCCGCACACCATCCAGCTGTCGGGCGATACCGTCTTCAAGAAGACCAAGGGCCTGACCGGCGTAGTGCATGAAAAGACCGACCGCAGCGTGCTGATGCCGGGCCTGCCGGTGTCGGTGGAAGTGCCGGCGGGTGACGGCATGGCCGCCAGCGAAATCAGCTTCAAGTCCGAGGACCTGCGCACCGCGCAGCAGATCCAGGCCGGGTTGGCACCGACCAACACACGCATGAACGAGTTCGGCACTTACGAGCAGCTTGATGCGGCCGAGGTGATGTTCGATTCGGGCAGCGTGGCCTTGTCGAGCAAGGCCAAGAGCGATTTGAACGCCTTTGCCGAGAAGGCCAAGCAGACCCACAACTACCAGGTCGTGCTGCAGGGCTTCACCGATTCCACCGGCAATGCCGCCGCCAACCAGCGGCTGAGCACCCAGCGTTCCAATGCGGTGGCCAATTACCTGCAGCAGACGGCCGGGTTGGCACCGGGGCGCGTGCGCGCCGGTGACGGCATGGGCGTGGCGCCGGATGCTGGCAATGGCAGTAATGCCGGCGCACGCAAGGTCGTGGTGAAACTGGTGGTGGACAAGGGCGTGCAGGCTGGCGCCAATCCACCGGCAAAGTGAAGCCGTAGGCGCGCGCGTACGCCGTGCTACTTGGAGGATGCATGCAGACCCACGCACTCCCAGCGCTCCTGGCCGCGTTGCTACTGGCGCCAGCGATGGCCGTGGCCGCGCCGCCGGCGGCCAGTACGGCCAAGGTAGCGCCCGCGCCCAGCGCGCAAAGCGCAGACGACAAGTTCTCGCGTGAGCAGTTGGACCAGATACTGGCCTCGGTGGCGCTGTACCCCGACTCGCTGCTGGCCCAGGTATTGATGGCATCCACTTATCCGGGTGATGTCACCGACGCGGCAGCTTGGTCCAAGGCGCATCCCGATGCCAAGGGTGAGGAGGCGGTGCGCCAGGTGGCCAGCCAACCCTGGGATCCTAGCGTGCAGTCGCTGGTCGCCTTTCCGCAGTTGCTGGCCGTGCTCGGCCAGGACCCTTCCTGGGTGCAGCGCATGGGTGACGCCTTCCTGGCCCAGCCCGATGCGGTGATGGATTCGGTGCAGCGCCTGCGCCGCCAGGCCGAAGCGGCCGGCAACCTCAAGTCGAACGAGCAACAGAAGGTCAGCCACGAAGCCGCCACGGCGCCTGCGGCGACACCGACCGCGCCGCAGACCATCATCATCGAGCCGGCCGACCCGCAAGTGGTCTATGTGCCCAGCTACAACCCGAGCATGGTGTATGGCACCTGGGCCTATCCCTCCTATCCGCCTTACTACTATCCGCCGCCGCCGTACTACTACCCCGGCGGCGCGCTGCTGAGCTTCGGCATCGGCATGGCCGTGGGCGGCGCGCTGTGGGGCGATCTCAATTGGGGCCACGGCGACATCGATATCGACGTGAACCGCTACAACAATTTCAATTCCAACCGCCAGATCAACCGCGACGGCAACCATACCTGGCGTCATGACGCGGCCAATCGCGACGGTGTGCCGTACCGCGACCGCGGCAGCCGTGAGCAGTACGGCCGGCAGCTGGAAGGTGCCGCTGGACGCGAGGATTACCGCGGCCGCGAGGGCGCGCGTGGCGCCGAGCGCGAGCACGCCGCGCAGTCGCTGCAGGATCGCGGCTTCGAACGGCCCGCCAGCAACAACCTCGAAGCGCGCGAGCGCGCCGGTAATTCGCAGCGGCAGATGTCGCAGCATCCCGGCGGCGGTCGGCCCCCGGGTGCGCTCGGGCAGGGCGGCGCAGGCCAGCATCCGCAGGCTGGCGATCGCGCCGGTGGCGGTAACTTCGGCGCCGGGCAAGCCGGACAGAATGCCTTCAGCGGTGCGCGCAATCCGTCGCAGGCACGCTCGGACGCGCACCGTGGCCAACGCAGCATGCAGAGCTCGCAGCGGCCGGCCAGCGCACGTCCGCAAGGGCGCCCGATGAGTCGGCCGGCCGGCATGTCACGAGGTGGCGGCGGCGGCCGCCGTCGTTGAACGGAGAACCCACATGACGCCTCGCATTCCTGTGTTGACCTTGGCTTGCGCATTACTGCTCGCCGGGCCGGCGCGTGCCCAGCAAACCTTCCCCACGCCGGCCGCGGCAGGCGAGGCGTTGGTGACGGCGCTGCAGGCCCGTGACCAAGCGCCGCAAGGCCTGGCCACGGTGCTTGGGCAGGACTGGCAACACTATGTCCCCAAGGGAAGTGTCGACCGCGAGGATGTCGATGCCTTCATCGCTGCTTACCACAAGCAGCACGCTTTCAAGAGTGTCGATGCCAGCCACTCGATGCTCGACGTGGGCACCGATGCCTGGACGCTGCCGGTGCCGCTGGTCAAGCGCGACGCCGGCTGGGCCTTCGACCTGAAGGCGGCAGAGCCGGAATTGCGGGCGCGGCGGATTGGCCATAACGAGCGCGACGCGCTGCAGGCGGTACTGGCCTACTACGATGCGCAGATGGAGTACGCCAGCAAGGAGCGCAACGACAACGGCCTGCTCGAGTACGCGACCAAGTTCCGCAGCAGCGAAGGCAAGCACGACGGCCTGTACTGGCCGGCTGATGCGAACGGGCCCAGCCCATTGGGGCCGCGTTTCGGCGATGCCAATGCCGATGGCGAATGGCACGGCTACCACTTCAAGATCCTCATGGCGCAAGGTCCTTCGGCGCCGCGCGGGGCTTACAAGTACACGTTCGGCTCGTACATGGTGCGCGGCTTCGGGCTGGTGGCCTGGCCGGCGAAGTACGGGGATAGCGGGGTGATGACCCTGATCATCAGCCACGCCGGCGAGGTGTTCGAGAAGGACCTGGGGCCGGAGACCGAGAACATCGCCAGTGCGATGGCAGTGTTCGATCCTGATAGCAGCTGGACCGAGGTTGATCCGAAAGCGCCCGATTCGCCTTGAGCGCGCTGAAGCGCCCGGTCTTCGTTCGTCGGGGCTGAAGCCCCTCCTACAGGTTCTCCAGCAGGCGTGGCGCGGAGCCTCTGGGTGCACTGTAGGAGCCGCTTCAGCCGCGACCGGGATCTGGCAGATCGCGGCGCCGTCTGCTTTCGCCTTGAACGCGCTGAGGCGCCCGGTCTTCGTTCGTCGGGGCTGAAGCCCCTCCTACAGGTTCTCCAGCAGGCGTGGCGCGGAGCCTCTGGGTGCACTGTAGGAGCGGCTTCAGCCGCGACCGGGATCTGGC
>Ga0160434_100261_pt1 | contig 20961 bp, 17 predicted proteins | sample HID1973I_E0MG_FD_108273 | JGI IMG/M metagenome (GOLD analysis project Ga0160434, IMG submission 108273) | Enriched mosquito-associated microbial communities from UW Madison campus, WI, USA - HID1973I_E0 MG | ecosystem: Host-associated > Arthropoda: Insects > Digestive system > Unclassified ...
AACTTCGGCCGCTGGTTCGCGCAGGACTTCGCTGCGTACCGCGACGAACTGGTGATCTCGACCAAGGCCGGCTGGGACATGTGGCCGGGCCCCTACGGCGGCCCCAGCGGCTCGCGCAAGCACGTGCTGGCCAGCTGCGAGCAGAGCCTGCGGCGGATGGGCCTGGACTACGTCGACATCTTCTATTCGCACCGCGTCGATGCAGACACGCCAATGGAAGAGACCATGGGCGCGCTGGCGCAGCTGCACCGCCAGGGCAAGGCGCTGTACGTGGGCATCTCGTCGTACTCGCCGAAGCTCACCCGGCAGGCGGCGGCAATCCTGCAGGACGAGCGCGTGCCGCTGCTGATCCACCAGCCGAACTACTCCATGCTCAACCGCGATGTCGAACATGGCCTGCTGCCGGCGCTGGCGGAATTGGGCGTGGGCTGCATCGCCTTCTCGCCGCTGGCGCAGGGCATGCTCACCAACAAGTATCTCGGCGGCGTGCCGGCCGATGCGCGCGCGCGCCGCGAAGGCTCGTTGAAGCAGGGCATGCTCAGCGAAGACAATCTGCAACGCATCCGCGCCTTGAACGAGATCGCCACGCAGCGTGGCCAGACGCTGGCGCAGATGGCCATCGCCTGGGTGTTGCGCGATGCGCGGGTCACCTCGGCGCTGATCGGTGCACGCACGCTGGCGCAGCTCGACGACTCGCTGGACGCGGTGGGCAACCTGGACTTCAGTGCTGACGAACTCGCGCAGATCGACCGCCATGCCAACGACGGCCAGGTCGATATCTGGCGCGTGTCTTCGGGCATTGGCCGCAGCGGACCGGCGGAGTAAGGCGCCCCGGGGTGGCGGCCGCCACCCCACCCAGCCGAATTTGCCGAAAACGCATATCGAATTCCGCGCCTTTTGTGTGGCCAATCTCAGTTCCCAGCTGAACTATTCGTATTCAGGCAGAACGCTATCTCAAGGCCGGAAGCACAGGGCCGATAGCGGGTGACCTTTGCCAATGCCACGAGCTCGCCATGCGCCCTGCCGCCCGCCTTTCGTCATCGTCATGGGGAATCCAGACCAAGCTGATCGGTGGATTGGGTTTTTCCTTGGCGATCGTGCTCGCCTGTGGATTGGGCGGACTGGCATCGGCCTGGTCCAGCCTCGGCGAGGGCCTGCCGCTGGAGATGGCGCAGCATGCACGCCATCTTGTGGTGTTCGCGGCGATCTCGATGTGCACTGCAGCGCTGGTCCTGCTCGGCGTGTTCTCGGTTTGGCTGCGCCGCTCGGTCATCCGGCCGATCATCGGGATTGCCAAAGCCGTGCAGGCCGTGGCTGACGGCGACCTCTCGCGTACAGCGCGGATCACTACGCGCGACGAAATCGGCATGCTGGCCGAGGCGACCCAGCGGGTGACCACCACGTTACAGCGATTGAGCGCCGAGCAGCGCGAGCTCAGCCGGCGCCATGACATCGGCGAGATCAGCTTCCGCATGGACGAAGGCGCCTTCGCCGGCGAGTACGCGCTGATGGTGCGCGAGGTCAATGCCTGTGTCGCCCAGCACATCGGGGTAAAGATGCGCGTGGTCGATGTCATCCAGCGCTATGCGATCGGCGACCTGAGCGTGGACATGGATCGTCTGCCCGGCGAGAAGGCCGCCATCACCCGGGCGATGGACGCGGTCAAGGCCAGCCTGGCCGACATCAACAACGAGATCCGCCAGGTGGCGCAGGCGGCCGGTCGCGGCGACTTTTCCCGTCGCGGCGACGAGAGCCGTTACCAGCATGACTTCCACGAGATGGTCAGCGGCCTCAACGGCTTGATGGGCACCACCGAGAGCAGTTTGCAGTCGCTGTCGATGTTGTTGCGCGCCATTGCCGATGGCGACCTGACCCAGCGCATGGAAGGCGACTTCCATGGCGTGTTTGCCTCGATGCGCGACGACGCCAATGCCAGTGTGTCGCAGCTGACCGAGATCGTCGGCCGCATCCAGGGTGCATCTTCGAGCATCAACCTGGCGGCCGGGGAGATCGCCCAGGGCAACAGCGATCTGTCGCGCCGTACCGAGCAGCAGGCGGCCAACCTGGAAGAGACTGCTGCTTCGATGGAGGAGCTGACTTCCACGGTCAAGCAGAACGCGGAGCACGCGCGCCAGGCGAATCAACTGGCGATCGGCGCCGCCTCGGTGGCCTCGGAGGGCGGCGACGTGGTGAGCCAGGTGGTGACGCGCATGCGCGAGATCGAGGTCTCGTCGAAGAAAATCGCCGAGATCATTTCGGTCATCAATGGCATTGCCTTCCAGACCAATATCCTGGCGCTCAATGCGGCGGTGGAAGCCGCGCGCGCCGGCGAGCAGGGTCGTGGATTCGCCGTGGTCGCTTCCGAGGTGCGGTCGCTGGCCCAGCGTTCGGCCAATGCGGCCAAGGAGATCAAGGGTTTGATCGATGATTCGGTCGGTCGCGTTGCGGATGGCTCGGCGCTGGTGCACAAGGCCGGCGCGACAATGGGCGACATCGTCGCCTCGGTGCAGCGCGTGACCGACATCATGAGCGAGATCGCGGCCGCGTCGCAGGAACAGTCGGTCGGTATCGAACAAGTTAACCAGACCATCACCCAGATGGATGAGACCACCCAGCAGAATGCTGCGTTGGTCGAGGAGGCCACGGCGGCGGCGCGGGCGATGGAAGAGGAGGCTGGTGCGTTGAGCCAGGCGGCGAGCATGTTCAAGCTGGCTGGCGAGCCGGCGGTACGGCAAGCGATTCGCCGGGCGGTGGCGGCTGCGGCTTGAAGGCCTAGGGACGTCAAGCGCGACAGCGAGCTGTCAGATTGCCGCTTCGCTCGTCGGGGCTGAAGCCCCTCCTACAGGGCATCCGATCGGCTCTGCGTGCTGCTGCCGGGTGCACTGTAGGAGCGGCTTCAGCCGCGACAGCCATCGGTCAGTTCGCGACACACTCCCGCCGATCGGAAGGCTCAGGCCGGCATCTGCCGCAACAGCTTGTCGAGGGTGATCGGGTAATCGCGCACGCGAATGCCGGTGGCGTGGTGGATGGCGTTGGCCACCGCCGCGCCGACGCCGCAGATGCCGAGCTCGCCCACGCCCTTGGCCTTCATCGGCGAGGAGATCGGATCGGTCTCGTCAAGGAACACGACGTCCTGGTGCGGGATGTCGGCATGCACCGGCACTTCGTAGCCGGCCAGGTCGTGGTTGACGAAGAAGCCCAGGCGGCGATCGACCACCAGCTCCTCCATCAGCGCCGCCCCAACCCCCATGGTCATCGCACCGATCACCTGGCTGCGCGCGGCCTTGGGATTGAGGATGCGCCCCGCCGCGCAGACTGCGAGCATGCGCCGCACGCGGATCTCCGCGGTCGCCGCGTCCACGGCCACTTCGACGAAATGCGCGCCGAAGGTGGACTGCTGGAATTTCTTGGCGAGGTCGCCGTATTCGATGCGGTCTTCGGCCACGACGCGACCGACGCGTGCGAGATCGGCCAAGGATGTCGAACGCCCGCCACCGCTGACCTTGCCGTCGCTGAAGTCGGCCGTGTCAGCGCCGATGCCGGCGCGCTCCGCCAAGGCCTCGCGCAGTTTCACGCACGCGGCATACACGCCGGCGGTCGAACTGTTGCCGCCCCACTGGCCGCCGGAACCGGCCGACACCGGAAAGTGCGAATCGCCCAGGCGCACCTGCACGCGCTTCAACGGCACCCCGAGCATCTCGGCGGCGGTCTGGGCGATGATCGTGTAGGAGCCGGTGCCGATGTCGGTCATGTCGGTCTCGACCGTGACCGTACCGTCGGTTTCCAGCGCAACGCGCGCAGCCGAGGCCATGACCAGATTGTTGCGGAACGCGGAAGCCACGCCCTGCCCGATCCACCAGCGCCCCTCGCGGGTGCTGGCGGGCTTGGGGTTGCGCTTGTCCCAGCCGAATCGTTGCGCGCCTTGTTGCAGGCATTGCACGAACTGGCGTTGCGAGAACGGCCGCTCGGGATGCTCCGGGTCGACCTGGGTGTCGTTGCGGATTCGGAATTCGACCGGGTCCATGCCCAGCTGCCCGGCCATCTCGTCGACCGCGATCTCCAGCGCCATCAGTCCCGGCGCTTCGCCCGGCGCGCGCATCGCGTTGCCTTCGGGCAGGTCGAGCACCGCCAGGCGGGTGGCGGTCATGCGGTCGGCGCCGGCGTACAGTAGGCGCGTCTGGTTCACTGCGGTCTCCGGACCGCCGCCGGGCAAGTCGCCCGACCAGCTTTCATGGCCGATGGCGGTGATGCGGCCGTCGTGATCGGTACCGATGCGGATGCGCTGCAAGGTCGCCGGACGATGCGTGGTGTTGTTGAACATCAGCGGCCGCTGCAGGGTCACCTTGACCGGCCGCCCCACCTGGCGCGCGCCCAGCGCAGCGAGGATCGCGTCGGTGCGCACGAAGAGCTTGCCGCCGAAACCGCCACCGATGTACGGCGATACCAGGCGCACCTTCTCCTTGGGGATGCCCAGGGTCCTGGCCACGTCGCCGGTGCTCCAGTCGATCATCTGGTTGGAGGTCCACAGCGTCAGCTGGTCGCCCTCCCAGCGCGCGATGGACGCATGCGGCTCCATCATTGCGTGGCTCTGGTCCGGCGTGGTGTAGGTCTGGTCGAGCTTGACCGGCGCGGCGGCGAAGGCGCCGGCGAAGTCGCCGACGGCGGTATCCGGCGGGCCTTGATCGGCCTTCGGGACTACCGCGCTATCCCGCGCCGCATGCAGGTCGAACTGGCCCTTCTCGCGCGCGTAGTCCACCTTGATGCGCTGTGCGGCAGCGCGTGCCTGCTCGAAGGTTTCGGCCACCACCAAGGCGATGGCCTGGTGGTAGTGCTCGATCCTCGGGCCGCCGAGCAGCTGAGCGGTGTTGAACTTGCCCTTGCCGAGCTTGCCGGCCGTCTGCGCGGTGACGATGCCGAGCACGCCGGGCGACTGCCGCGCCGCGCCCAGGTCCATCGAACGAATGCTGCCCTTGGCAATGCCGGCGCCCACGACATAGCCATATACCGCGTTGGGTACCGCCTCGTGTTGCTCGGCGGCATAGGGGGCGGTGCCGGTGGTCTTGAGCGGACCGTCGATGCGGTCGGTCGGCTGGCCGACCACCTTGAGGCGGTCGATCGGATTGGTGCCTGCGGGGGTATCGAATTTCATCTCATGCCCTCGCTTCGTCGAGCACTGCGGCCAGCGTGCGTTCGACCAGCGGCAGCTTGAACGCGTTCTGTTCGGTGGTGCGCGCACCGTCGAGCAGGCGGCTGGCGATGCGCCGTGCATCCGCCCGGGGTTGCTCGGCAGCTTCAACGCGCCACGGCTGTGGCGCCACGCCGCCCAGGGCGACGCGGACGTGGCCGTCGGGTTGCACCACTACACCCACCGACACGATCGCGAAGGCGTAGGACGCCCGGTCGCGCACCTTGTGGTAGATCTGCCGCCCGCCCAAAGGGGGTGGCAGGACGACCGCAGTAATCAGCTCACCGCGCCCGAGCACCGTTTCCAGATGCGGCGTGTCGCCAGGCGCACGATAAAACTGCGCAATGGCGATCTCACGCGTGCTGCCGTCGCCGCGCACGGTTTCGATGCGTGCATCCAGCGCACGCATGGCTACCGCCATGTCGCTGGGGTGGGTGGCGATGCATTTGTCGCTTGCCCCGAGCACCGCCAGGTTGCGATTGAACCCGCCCATCGCCGCGCAGCCGCTGCCGGGGAGCCGCTTGTTGCACGCCTGCTGCGGGTCATAGAAATACGGACAGCGCGTGCGCTGCAACAGGTTGCCAGCGGTAGTGGCGCGGTTGCGCAGCTGCGCGGATGCCCCGGCCAGCAGCGCGCGCGACAGCAACGGATAGTCGCGGCGCACCTGGGGGTGCGCAGCCAGGTCGGCGTTGCGTACCAGCGCGCCGATGCGCAGGCCACCGTCGTTCGTGGCGGCGACATCGTCCAGCGTTAGTCCGTTGACGTCGATCAAGTGGACCGGCGCTTCGATCTGCAGTTTCATCAGGTCGAGCAGGTTGGTGCCGCCGGCGATGAAGCGTGCACCCGGATTGCGCGCGGCCTGTGCAGCCGCGGCGGCCGGGTCGGCGGCGCGCTCATAGGTGAAGGATTTCATGCGCGGCTCCCCGCGACGTCGGTGATCGCGTCGGCGATATTCGAGTAAGCGCCGCAGCGGCAGAGGTTGCCGCTCATCCGCTCGCGCAATTCACCCGCATCGAGCTTGGGCGTGTCGGTGAGCGATGCGGAGACATGGCTGGGCATGCCGGCGCGCAACTCGGCCAACATGCCGACCGCCGAGCAGATCTGCCCCGAGGTGCAGTAACCGCATTGGTAGCCATCGTGACGCACGAACGCGGCCTGCATCGGGTGCAGGTTCTCCGGTGTGCCCAGGCCTTCGATGGTGGTGATCTTGGCGCCTTCGTTCATCACCGCCAACGACAGGCAGCTGTTGATGCGGCGACCATCGGCAATGACCGTGCAGGCACCGCACTGGCCGTGGTCGCAGCCCTTCTTGGTGCCGGTGAGGTGCAGGTGCTCGCGCAAGGCGTCGAGCAGCGTGGTGCGGTTGTCCAGGGTCAGGGTGACGGCGCGGCCGTTGACGTCGAAACGCACGGTACTGATCGCGGGGGCCTCGGCCGGGGACGGTGTGACCGCCTCGGCGGCGTGGGCACCGATGGCGCGCGTGGCGGCCACGCTGGCGGCCGACACCGCGCCTCCGATCAGTACGCTGCGTCGGCTCATCTTCACGTCGGTCATGTGGGATCCCGAGGATGACTGGCTGACGTGAAGCATGCCCCAGGCCGGCTCGGCCTGGGGTGATAGAGGTGTGAATGGGGCGTGGAAGGGCTTCAGCGCGCGGGTGGCGGTGGCGCTTCTGGGGGCGTCGGCGGCGCGATGCCCTTGTCCTTCAAACAGGCCGCCATGGCCGCTCGTGCCTCGGGCGGCGGCGGATCGGGGTCTTTCAGATCAAGCACGGCCTTGCAGGCTTGCACGGCGGCATCGAAGGCGGGATCGCGAGGCCGTCGCGGCGGCGGTTGCACTCCTTTTCCGCGCAGGCAGGCGTCGAGGGCTTCGTGGTCCGGAGGGGCGCCGCGCGCGCCCGGTGGTCCGCTGTTGTCTACTCCGAGCTCCCGCAAGCAACCCTGCATCGCCGCCGCGAAGGCGGGGTCATGCCACGGTCCGCCAGGACCGGCATGTCCGCGGGGCCGCTCCGGGTCGCCGGGCGGTGGGGGCAGGCCTTGCGGGCGCGGGCACAGGCAGGCGCAGCCCCCCAGCAGCGAGGCGATGAGCAGCGCGCCGGCGCGCCGGGCGTTCGATGGCATGGGCATTCAGGCGTTCTCCTCTGGTCTTGCTCCCCGCAAAGGGTCGCAACCAGGCATGTCGCCGGTTTGCCGCCCTTCGCCAAGGACCGGCGTAATCCCGCCAATCCTCCCCTGGCGGCAGCATCGTCCTGCGCCTTGGCCGCGGTTTGGCCCGGCCGTGCCGGCACCGCCATGGGCTGACACGCTTTGACAAGAGCGCCGTGCCCGCGCTCCGTATGATGGCCTTCCCTGCTTGCCGCCCGCGGGCGGCGCTCTCAACGAGACGGTTATGTCTGCTTCGATTCTGGTGGTCGACGACGATCCCGACCTGCGCCGCCTGATCGGCCACTTCCTCGGCGAACACGGCTACAACGTGCGCACCGCCGAGAACGTCAGCGGGATGCGCCAGGCAATGACCGAGCGCCGCGCGGACCTGGTCATCCTCGATGTAATGATGCCGGGCGAAGACGGGCTCAGCGCGGCGCGGCAGCTGTCCAGCGAGCGCAGTGCGCCGGCTGTGATCATGCTCAGCGCGCTGGGCGACGACACCGACCGCATCATCGGCCTGGAGGTCGGTGCGGACGACTATCTCGCCAAACCCTGCAACCCGCGCGAACTGCTCGCCCGCGTGCGCGCGCTGCTGCGCCGCAGCCAGTTGCAGGCCGAGCTGTCCGACCACCGCGGCAATGTCTACGAGTTCGCCGGCTGGCGCCTGGATGTAATGCGCCGCGATCTGCGCGATCCGACCGGGGTGTTCATCCATCTTTCCGACGGCGAGTTCAGCCTGCTGCGCACGTTTGTCGAACACCCGCAGCGCGTGCTCAGCCGCGACCAGTTGCTCGACATGGTGCGCGGCCGCGACACCGAGGTGTACGACCGCGCGATCGACAGCCAGATCAGCCGGCTGCGGCGCAAGATCAACGAGCGCGTGCACACCGAGATGATCCGCACCGTGCGCAACGAAGGCTACATGCTGCTGCCGAACGTGGCCCACCTGTGAGCCCGCGGCCGCCCCGGCGGCTGTCGATCTTCGCGCGCACGTTCCTGTTGCTGGTCGGCGCGCTGGTGCTGGCGCAGGGCCTGGGCGTGGCGCTGATATTGCTGCGCACGCCGATCTTCGATGTGCCGGTGCACCCGCCGGAAGTGGTCGCCCTGCTCGGCACGCAGATGCCGGCCGCCGATGCCCGGCTGCAGGTGCACACGCAGCCGGCGATGCCACAGCCCGATGCGCACCAGCACCGCGAGCCGCGGATCGAGGCGGTGATGGCACGCTGGCTGGGCGTGCCCGCCGACAACGTGCGCTTCTACAGTGGCCTGGATCCCTTCGGCGACGGTGAGCGTTTCATGCCGCCGGGCCCACCCGACTTCGGCGGCCACCGCCCCACGCCTGGCAGCTATCCCCCCGGTGGCAATCCCTGGCGCCGCGGCCCAGGTCCGGACTTCATCGCCGGCAAGAACCAGCTCGATGGGTTCACCGCCGCCGCGCGCCAGGCCGACGGCCGCTGGCGCGTGGTCAGCTCTCCGGGCCGACGGCTGAGCGGCGCGTTCAAGCTGCAGGTGGTGCTGCTGTTCGGCGCCGGCCTGCTGTTGATGCTGCCGTTGGCCTGGTGGTTCTCGCGTGCGCTGTCGGCGCCGATCCGCCGCTTCTCCGAGGCCGCCGATCGCCTCGGCCGCCACCCCGACGCCGCGCCGCTGTCGCCCCAGGGGCCGACCGAATTGGCGCAGGCGGTGGATTCGTTCAACACGATGCAGGCGCGGCTGAGCCGGATGGTGCACGAACGCACGCAGATGGTCGCGGCGATTGCCCACGACCTGCGCACGCCGCTGGCCCGCCTCGCCTTTCGCATGGAGTCGGTACCGGCGCCGTTGCGCGAGCGCGTGATGGCCGACATCGATGAAATGAAGCGGATGATCAGCGCGGCGTTGGATTTCATTCGCAACGCCCAGCGTCCGGGGCCGCGTGCGCTGCTGGATTTCCGGCTGCTGGCCGAAGGCGTGGTCGACGACCTGGCCGATATCGGCGCCGAGGCGCAACTGGCGCCAGGCGAGTCGATACTGCTCGAAGGCGACCCGATGGGATTGCGGCGGATGGTCGCCAATCTGTGCGAGAACGCGCTCAAGTACGGCGGCAACGCGCGCCTGTCGCTGCAACGCGAGGACGGGCATTGCGTGCTGTGGATCGACGACGACGGCCCGGGCATCGACCCGGCGCAGCGTGAACAGTTGTTGCTGCCATTCGTGCGCGGCGAAAGTTCGCGCAACCGCGATACCGGCGGGATCGGTCTCGGCCTGGCAGTGGCCAATGGCATTGCCACCGCGCACGGTGGCGAGCTGTCGCTGGACAACCGTGCCGAAGGCGGGCTGCGGGCGAGCGTGCGCCTGCCCTGCCTGCCCGCATCGCGCCTTGCTCAGTAGGCGAACTCGGTAAACACCGGGTCCACGTTGCCCTGCCAGCGGCCGTGGAAGAGCGCCAGCTTGCGCTCGGCCGGGGTCAGGCCGCTGTCGACGATCTCGCGCAGCACTTCGAGGAAGGCGCTCTCGTCCTGGCCATCGGCGTTGAGGCGCGCGCGCCGGCGCAGCCCGGCGATGGCGATCTCTACCGCGCGCGCGGCCAGGTCGCGCACCGTGCCACCGCGGAACGGCAGCTTCAGTGCGTGCTTCGGCACGCCGTCGCGCAAGGCGTGGCGCTCGGCAAGGCTGAAATCCTTGACCAGGTCCCAGGCCGCGTCGAGTGCGGCATCGTCGTACAGCAGGCCGACCCAGAACGCCGGCAACGCGCACAGCCTGGCCCATGGGCCGGCGTCGGCACCGCGCATTTCCAGGTACTTCTTCAGGCGTACTTCGGGGAAGGCGGTGGTCATGTGGTCGGACCAGTCGCGCAGCGTCGGCAAGGCACCGGGCAGCACCGGCAGGCGGCCCTGCATGAAGTCGCGGAAGCTCTGCCCGCTGGCGTCGTGGTAGACGCCGTCGCGGTAGGAGAAGTACATCGGCACGTCGAGCAGATAGTCGACGTAGCGCTCATAACCGAAGCCGTCTTCGAAGACGAAGTCGAGCATGCCGGTGCGGTCGGCGTCGGTGTCGGTCCAGATGTGCGAGCGGTAGCTGAGGTAGCCGTTGGGCTGGCCCTCGGTGAACGGCGAATCGGCGAACAGCGCGGTGGCGATCGGCTGCAGCGCCAGCGACACGCGGAACTTCTTCACCATGTCCGCTTCGGTGGCGTAGTCGAGGTTGACCTGCACCGTGCAGGTGCGGGTCATCATGTCCAGGCCCAGCTGGCCGACCTTGGGCATGTACGAACGCATGATCTGGTAGCGCCCCTTGGGCATCCACGGCATTTCGTCGCGGCGCCACTTCGGCTGGAAGCCCATGCCGAGGAAGCCCAGGCGCAGCTCGCCGGCCACTTCGGCCACTTCGCCCAGATGGGTGCCGGTTTCCACGCAGGTGTGGTGGATGGTCTCGACGGCGGCGCCGGAAAGTTCCAGCTGGCCGGCCGGCTCGAGCGTGACCGAGGCGCCGTCGCGCAGCAGCGCGATGGTGCGGCCGCCCTCCTGCACCGGTTCCCAGCCGAAGCGGGTCAGGCCGGTCAGCAGCGCTTCGATGCCGCGCTCGCCGTCGAAGGTCGGTGGGCGCAGGTCGTCGAGGCGGAAGCCGAACTTCTCGTGCTCGGTGCCGATGCGCCAATCTGCCGCGGGCTTCTCGCCGGACGCGAGGACCTCGACAAGCTGGCGGTGATCGGTGATCGGCGTGTCGGCAACGTGGCTGGGGCTCGACAAGGGCGGACTCGCTGGATAAGGGGCTGGGGATGTGCGGGCAACGCGTCGCCCCCACAAGGGCTGGCACTATAGCGTGTGCCCCGTGCCGGCTACGTTGCGGAACTGGCGCTACACATTTCCGCCCACGCCGGTAGCGTGGGTATTGCTACTGCTTGATTGCCGCTCGCTTAGGGAAACGCCATGCCACCTCGCGCCTCGCCCCTGCCCAGCCGCCACGCTGAAGCCCACCGCGCCGGTCGCGTCGGTTGGCTGCGCGCCGCGGTGCTTGGCGCCAACGATGGCATCGTCTCGGTGGCCGGCGTGGTGGTCGGCGTGGCCGCCAGCGGGGTGCAACCGCAAGCGGTGCTGGCGGCGGGCGTGGCGGCGACGGTGGCCGGGGCGATGTCGATGGCGGCCGGCGAATATGTGTCGGTGCGCTCGCAGGCCGACACCGAGGCGGCGGATCTGGCGGTCGAACGCCGCGAGCTGCAGGAGGACCCGCATAGCGAGTTGGAGGAGCTGGCGGCGATCTATCGGCACCGGGGGCTGGAACCGGCGTTGGCGCGGCAGGTGGCCGAGGCGCTGACCGCGCACGATGCGTTGGGTGCGCATGCGCGCGATGAGCTTGGCATCACCGATATCCTGCGCGCGCGTCCGGTGCAGGCGGCGCTGGCGTCGGCGTTGGCCTTCTGTTGCGGTGCTGCGCTGCCGATGGTGACGGTGGTGCTGGCGCCGGCCGCGCATGCGTCCACCGTCACTACTATCGCCACGTTGGTCGGGCTGATGTTGACCGGCGGCTGGGCCGCGCAGATGGGCGGTGCGTCGCCTTGGCGCGGGGCGTTGCGGGTGACGTTCTGGGGCGCGGCGGCCATGGTGGCGGCGCGCTTGATCGGCGGCGTTTTCAACGTCGTGGTATGAAGCGGCGTTCGCCCTGCCCCCGCCTGCCATGAACGCCGCTCCGGATCCCGTACTGCCTTTGCTCGCGCAACTCGCGCGTTTGGTCGACTGTGGCCGCAGCGAGGGGTTCGCCTGTGTCAGTGCGCGGCGCGAGCACGGTGCGCAATCGGTGGATGTGGCGCAGCCGCAGTTGGCCATCGTGCTGCAGGGGAGCAAGCAGGTGCGTTGCGAGGGGCAGGTGCTGTGGTTGCAGCCGGGGCAGGTGCTGTTGGTCAGCCGGGCTTGCCGGATCGACGTGGTGAATGTGCCTGATCCGCACAGTGGGCTTTATCAGACTGTCCTCATTCCGCTGTGTGCGGAGGTGCTGGCGGCGGCGCGGGGGCTATGGCAGGAGGTGTTGCCGGCTGCGGGTGAGGCTGCTGCGGCGCTGGGCCTGGCGCCGCTGGGGCCGGAGTTGATGCGCTGGCAGGATTCGCTTGCCCAGGGGCGTTATGCGGAGGCGCGGTTGGCCTTGGCTGCGCTGGTGCTCGATCTTTGCCGGCGAGGTCATGGTGCGCTGTTGCTGCCGCCGCGTCCGAGCCTGGCCAGTGAGGTGCGCGCGCTGGTCGCGGCACAGCCTGGGCGTGAGTGGCAGTCGCGGGATTTCGAACGTGTCTTCGGGATCAGCGGGGCTACTTTGCGGCGGCGCTTGGCTGAGGAGGGCCCCGGGCTGCGTGAGCTGGTGGCCGATGCGCGCTTGGCTTGTGCGATGGAACTGCTCTATACGACCCGGCTGCCTTTGAAGACGGTCGCTGCGCGGGTGGGGTATCGGTCTGTGGGGAGCTTCTGTCGGCGGTTTCAGGTGCGGTATCGGTTGGATCCTTCTTTTATCGGCAACGCCTGATTCCGGCTGTCGGCGGCGTCCGGGGGCGGGCCACCCGACAGATAGGCTGTGCGCAGACCTGAGCGTTTGGCGCGTCAAACTGAGCGCATCGCGCGGCGCGCGCGCGCGACGATGTCGCATCCGCGGCAACGCCGCCCCATCGGAGATTCCCCCATGTCCCGCCTACCCTACTCCTTGCTGCTGTCCTTGCTGTTGCCGTTCGTGGCGCAAGCGGAAGCGCCACCGCCGCCGGCCGACCAGGTCCCCGGCGTCTATCGCCAACAGATCGGTACGCTGCGCGTCACTGCGCTGTTCGATGGCACGGTGGCGCTGACGCGCAAGGAGCTGGTCGGCATCGATCCGGCTCGCGTCACGCGCCTGCTCGACCATCAGTACGTGCCCGAGGACGCCAAGGGCCTGCAGACGGCGGTCAATGCGTATCTGGTGCAGCGGGGCTCGCACTTGACCCTCGTGGATACGGGCACGGCGCAGTGCTTTGGGCCGGGACTCGGCCAGGTGTTGGCCAATCTGCGCGCGGCCGGCTATGCGCCGGAGCAGGTCGACGACATCTTGCTCACCCATGCGCATCCGGACCATCTGTGCGGGTTGCTCGATGCGCAGGGGGCGCCGGCGTATCCGAAGGCCACGGTGTGGTTGTCACGGGCCGATGCGGATTATTGGCTGGACCCGAAGTCGGAGGCGACGGCGCCGAAGTTCTTGCGCTTCGCTTTCCCGCTCGCACGCAAGGCGGTGGCGCCCTATGCCAGCCGGCTGCGTCGCTTCGGCCCGGGCGATGCGCTGCCAGAAGGGGTGGTGGCGCTGGATACGCATGGGCATACGCCCGGCCATGTGTCCTGGCTGTTCGATGGCGGGGCGGATGCGAAGTTGTTGGTCTGGGGCGATCTGGTGCATTACCACGCGGTGCAGTTCGCTCAGCCGGACGCTAGCTATGAGGCCGATAGCGATCGTGCGGCAGCCATCGCTGCGCGCAAGCTGGCCCTGGCGAAAGCCGCCGAGGGCGGCTGGTGGGTCGCCGGGGCGCATTTGCCGTTCCCGGGACTGGGGCATGTGCGCCGGGAGGGCCAGGCGTTTGCCTGGATGCCCGCTGAGTTCTCGCCGCTGCCGCCCTCGCGCTGAGGGCGGGCGCGGGGGTCAGGCCTGTGGCGCTTCGGTGCCGAGGCCCAGCCAGTCGCCGACGATGCCGCGCAGTTCGTCCACGCCTTGGCGGGCTTCGCTGGAGTAGAGCTGCACGCTGACGCTGTCGGCCCACATGGAGGAGAGCTCCTTGCGCACTTTCTGCAAGGCCTGCCCCTGCTGGCCACGGCCGAGCTTGTCGGCCTTGGTCAGCAGGGCGTGCGCCGGCAGGCCACGCTCGACGGCGTAGCCCAGCATCTGCTTGTCGTAGTCCTTGAGCGGATGGCGGATGTCCATCACCACGACCAGGCCCTTGAGCGCTTCGCGGGTGCGGAAGTAGCGGTCGAGGAAGGCCTGCCAGTGGGCCTGCAGGTCCTGCGGGACCTTGGCGTAGCCGTAGCCGGGCAGGTCGACCAGGTAGCGCTCGGGCTGGACCTGGAAGAACACCAGCTGCTGGGTCCGGCCAGGGGTCTTGGAGACGCGGGCCAGGGAGTTCTGCCGGGTCAAGGCATTGAGTGCGCTGGATTTGCCGGCGTTGGAGCGGCCGGCAAAGGCGACTTCGTAGCCACCGTCGTCGGGCAATTGCCGGGCGTTGTGGGCCGAAAGGAGGTAGTGGGCTTGTTCGATGAGTTGCGACATGCGTCTAGGATCGCATGTCCCGGCGCGGAGAGGTCCGTCGGGGCCAATCCGGCCGTTCGTTGACCGCTGCGCGAGGGCAACGTGATAATCGAGCCGCTGCGGCCCCCACGCCCCAACGCAGACGTCCAGGTTCATACGGAGCTCTAGCTGATGCGCCACGCTCGCGTTGTTGCCTTTGCCGCGCTCGTCGTTCCCGTCCTCGCTGCTGTCGCGATCGCCCAGACCGCGGTGGTGCCGGTGCCGGACAACGCGCCGGTCAAGGTCGCCCCATTGGAAGTCGATCTGTCCAAGACCCACTGGGGCGATGCCAAGGCCGGACAGGCCAAGGCCACGGCCTGCGCGGCCTGCCACGGGCCCGATGGCAATCCGTCGCTCGACATGTATCCGCGCATTGCGGGGCAGAGCGAGCGCTATGTCGCCGAGCAGATCGCGCTGATCCGCAACGGCCAGCGCACCAGCGGGGCGGTGGCGGCGATGCTGCCCTTCGTCCAGGACCTGACCGCGCAGGACATGCGCGACCTCGGCGCGTATTTCGCCACGCAGAAGTCGGGCGCGGGGTTGTCGGACGACAGCGTGGTCACCGAAGGTCCTTACAAGGACAAGAAGTTCTACGAGATCGGCCAGCAGCTGTACCGCGGCGGCGATGCGGCGCGCGGCATCCCGGCGTGCATGGCGTGCCATGGGCCGACCGGTGCCGGCAACCCGGGCCCAGCCTTCCCGCACGTGGCCGGCCAGCATGCCGATTACGTCGCGCGGCGCCTGCAGGAGTACCAGGCCGGTACCGCGCAGCAGACCGCGACCAAGCTGTCCAATATCATGACCACCGTCGCCAAGCCGCTGACGGCGCAGGAGATCCAGGCCCTGGCCAGCTATATCCAGGGGCTGCACGACCGCGCCGACGACGAGGCCGCCGCGGCGATGGCCCAGGCCGGTCCGCCGAAGTCCTGAACCTGCGGCCGCGATTGCGGTCGAAGCAGGCGTTGTCCCACTACGCCGGTCCCAGACCGGCGTTTGTTTTGTCACTGGAGATGCTATGAGCCTGATGTCCCGCGTCCTGTTCGCCGCCCTGGCGCTGGCGGCCGGTGCCGCCGCTGCCGCGCCCGCCGCCTCCGACCTGGTGCCCGGGGTGGACTACACCGAGATCGAGGGCGGCCAGCCGTACGCGCCGCTGGCCGGCAAGATCGAGGTGGTCGAAGTGTTCGGCTACACCTGCCCGCACTGCGCGCACTTCGAGCCGCAGTTGGAGCAGTGGGTGGCCAAGCTGCCGAAGAACGTGCGCTTCACCCCGGTGCCGGCCACGTTTGGCGGCAATTGGGATGCCTATGCCCGCGCCTACTTCGCCGCCGACCAGCTCGGCGTGGCCAAGCGCAGCCACCTGGCGGTGTTCCAGGCGATCCACGAGAAGCAGACCCTGCCGACCCAGAACGTGAGCCCGCAGGAACTGGCGATGTTCTACGCCGGCTTCGGCGTCGAGCCGCAGCGCTACCTCGACACGCTCAAGAGCGAGGCGGTCAACACCCGCTTCCAGGCCGCGCGCACGTTCGTGCAGCGCGAGCAGGTGCCGGGCACGCCGGCGCTGGTCATCAACGGCGTCTACCTGGTGCGCGGCCGCGATTTCGACCAGTTGCTGCGCAACGCCGATGCGCTGATCGCGCGCATCCAGGCCGGCGCCGGCGCCCCGCGCTGACCGGGCTTCAGCCTTCCTTGACCAGGGCCCGTGCGATCATGCGCGTGCGGTCCCTGCCTTTTCGTAATCCGCTGGAGATCCACCGATGAAGACCCGCTTCGCCCTGACCCTGATGGCCGTGTTGCCGATCCTGCTGGTGGCCTGCAAGCCCCAGGATGGCAGCGCCGACACCGCGCCGACCAGCGCCAGCGCCCCGGCCGCGACGCCGGCGACCGCCCCGGACAGCAGCAGCGCGCCCGCCGCCGAAACCGCCGCGCCTGCCGCGCCGGAGCAGGCCGCCGCCGGCACGCCGGCCGAGTCCGGCCACCAGCCGCCGGTGAACGCGCAGCCGCCGAGCGGCCCTGAGCCGGTCGAAGGCACCGACTACCTGGTGATCGAAGGCGGCCAGCCGTTCCAGCAGCAGGCCGGCAAGATCGAAGTGGCCGAGGTGTTCGGCTATGTCTGCCCGGCATGCTTCCGCTTCCAGCCGCTGATCGGGCCGTGGAAGGCGGGCCTGCCGTCCGATGTGCAGTTCGTCTACGTGCCGGCGATGTTCGGCGGCACCTGGGATGACTATGCACGCGCCTTCTACGCCGCCGAAACCCTCGGCGTGCAGGAGAAGACCCACGACGCGCTGTACAACGCCATCCACACCGAGAAGAGCCTGAAGGGTGAGCTCGGCCATGATTCGGTCGAGGACATCGCCAAGTTCTACGCCAAGTACGGCGTCGACCCGAAGGCGTTCGCCGACACGATGGCCAGCTTCGGCGTCGCCGCCAAGACCAACCGCGCCAAGCAGTTCGCCGTGCGCAGCAAGGTCAGCGGCACGCCGTCGCTGGTGGTCAACGGCAAGTACCTGGTCAAGGGCACGAGCTACCAGGACATGCTGCGCATCGCCGACCACCTGATCGCGCGCGAGCGCGCTGCCAAGCAGTGATCTGAAGCTGTCAACGCGATCGTGTCTTCATCCCCCACCTCGACGCGCACGCTGCGGCTGCTGACGGCCAATATCCAGGCCGGCAGCAGCACGCGGCGCTACAGCGATTACGTCACCCGCAGCTGGTCGCATGCGCTGCCGATGGGCCGCAAGCGCACCAGCCTGGACACCATCGCGCAGCTGGCCGGAGACCGCGACATCGTCGGGCTCAATGAGTCCGACCCCGGCAGCCTGCGTTCGGGTTTCACCAACCAGACCCACTACCTGGCCGAGCGGGCCGGCTTCCATTACTGGAGCCACCAGCCCAACCGGCGCATGGGCGGCGTGGCGTCGAGCGCCAACGGCCTGCTGAGCAAGCTGGAGCCGGTCGAGGTGCAGGACCACGCCCTGCCCGGCCGGATCGGCGGGCGCGGCATCCTGCTGGCGAAGTTCGGCGAGGGCGCGGAGGGACTCGCGGTGGCAGTGGCGCATCTGTCGCTCGGGGCCAACTCGCGGATGGCGCAGCTGTCCTTCATCGCCGAGTTGTTGAGCGATCACCCCAACGTGGTGTTGATGGGCGACTTCAACTGCGTGGCCGATCGCCCGGAAATGCAGTTGCTGTATCGCAAGACGCGCCTGCAACCGCCTGCGTCGACGGTGCTGACCTTCCCGAGCTGGCGGCCGGAACGGGCGATCGACCACATCCTGGTCAGCGGCGGCCTGGGCATCGGCCACACCGAAGCGATCCCGGCGGCGTTCTCCGATCACCTGGCGATCGGGATGGAACTGGAAGTACCGCAGGCTTATTTGAAGTCGTAGTCTGACCGCGGCCGTTCGCTTCCGCGGGCCGCCTCAGAACTTCAGATCCGCGCGCACGTACACATACCGCCCGCCCGGAATATCGTAGGTCGAGGCGTCGTAGCCATTGAGCGAGCACGACAGGCAGATCGGCGGATCCTTGTCGAACAGGTTGTTGATGCCGCCGCTCAGCTGCAGGCCCTTCAGCCATTCGAAGCGATAGCCGAGCTGCACGTCGCTGTAGGTCACCGAGCCCAGGTCGTGGCGGTCGGCCACCGGGTCCGGGCACACCGGGAAATCCACGGCATTGCCGCACGATTCGCGCAGCGCGGAGATGTGGCGCAGGCGCCAGGTCGCGTTCCAGGCGCCGAGATTCCAGTCCAGTGCCAGGTTGCTGGTCCATTCGGGGATCGCGCTGTCGTTGACTTCGACGCCCGGGTGCTGCGGCTGCTGCTGGCCGGCGGCGCCGACCGCTTGGTAGCGGCCGACGAAGGTGTTCTGCCAGGACACCTTGAAGCGGCCGATGGTGCTGATCGGCAGCGTCCAGAAGGCGTTTACGTCCCAGCCGTCGGTCTTGATCGAGCCGAGGTTGGTCAGGCGGTTGTTGAAGCCGTTGATGCCGCCGGTACTCGCACGGGTGATGCCGTCGCAGTACTGCGGGTCGAGGGTCTGCACGCACAGGTTGAGCTGGGTCTGTGCATCGATCGCCTGGATCGCGTCGTCGACGTGGTGGCGGTAGAAGGTGGCTTCGATGTCGAAGCGGTCGGCCCAGGCCGCGTTGTTGCCGAACCACGGGCTCCAGACGAAGCCGGCGCTGAAGCTGCGCGCGCGCTCGGGCTGCAGTTCGCGGTTGCCGCCGGTGGTCACCGAGATCTGTGGGTTGGCCTGCTGGAAGCCAGCGGGAACGCCGAGCGTGGCGCAGTTGGCGGCGTTGTTGCCGCCCGAGCAAGGGTCGACCAGCACCAGGTCGGCGCGCGCGGCCGAACCGTAGAGTTCGCCGATGGTCGGGGCGCGGAAGCCTTCGGCCCAACTGGTGCGCAGGACCAGTTCATCGGTGACCTGCCAGCGCAGGCCGTACTTCGGGGTGAATTCGCTGCCGAAGGTCGAGTAGTCGGAATAGCGCCCGGCCAGGCTGAGGTCGAGGCGGTCGCCGAAGCGGGTGTCGGCGAACAACGGCACGCTCAGTTCGACATAGGCTTCGTTGACGTCGTAGCTGCCCGAGGTCGGCTGCGACGGCACGCCGTTGTAGTGGCCGGCAACGGTCAGCGGGTCGGGCTGGTACCAGCCTTCGTAGCGACGATGCTCGACGCCGGTGGCGAAGGACACCGCGCCGGCCGGCAGCTGCAACAGTTCGCTGCTCAGGTTGGCCGAGAACAGGCTCAGTTCGTTCTGGCTGCGGTCGTGCACGACCGGCTGGATCCAGCGCAGCATCTCCGGGGTGATGCTGCCGGCGCCGCCGAACAGGTTCAGCGGCACGCAGCCGGCCACCGCGGTGCAGGCGGCCGGGTCGCCCAGGGCCAGGGCGATGTTGTAGATGTCGTAGCTGCCGGTGTTGGTCTGCTCGGCCTTGCTGCGGCTGTACATCGCGTTGACGTCCCAGTACCAGGTGCGCCACGAGGTCTCGAAGGTGCCGATGAAGCCGCTGGCGAAGTAGTCGGTGTCCACGCGCTGTTCGAACACGCGCGGGCCGCCTTCGACCGGACGGCGGCCGATCATGATCAGGTTGTCCGCCGAGTCCAGGGCGAAGCCGAACGGGTTGTACGGGTTGGCGGCGGAGATGACGATGTTGTCGGCCAGCGGATTGCCGGTGGCGCCTTCCGGGCCGAGGAAGATCGGTTCGGGCGCGGACTGGTTGCGCGACTCGCGGCGGTTGCCCAGCGCCTTGAAGTACCACTGCACGTCGTCGTTGAAGAAGTAGCGGAACTGCTCGAACACGCTCTTGCGCTCGGACGGGGTCAGCAGCAGGTTCTCGGTGGCGAAGTTGTAGCGGTCGGCCGAAGTGAAGCAGTGGTAGCTGTCGCTGCGCGCGCAACCGCCGCTGCCATCGTAGACCGGCGCACCGTTGCCGCCGGCGTTGGGGGTGAGCGATTGCTGCGCGCCGGTGTTGGGGTCGATGAAGTCGAAGCGGCCATCGGGCGTGGCCGAGCTGCCCAGCGCCACGCCGGTGCCCGGCACCGGTTCGCGCGATTGCGCGCGGTCGCGGGCCCAGACCGGGTCCTGCTTCACGTAGCTGGCGCCGAGGAACAGGCTGTAGCGATCGCTCTGCGTGCCCCAGGCCAGGTCCACGCCACGGCTGTTGCCGTCGCCTTCGCCGTACTGGCCGTAGTTGAGCGTGACCTGGGCGCCGTCGAACTCGCGCCGGGTGATGATGTTGACCACGCCGGCGATCGCATCCGAGCCGTACAGCGCCGAGGCACCGTCTTCCAGCACTTCGATGCGCTCGACCAGCGCCAGCGGTAGCGTGTTGAGATCGACCGAGGCGCCCACGCCGGAGGCCGAGGATTCGTTGACCCAGCGCACGCCATCGACCAGCACCAGCACGCGCTTGGCGCCGAGGTGGCGCAGGTCGACCTGCGAAGAGCCGGCGCCGACGCCGCCGCCATCGGCCGGGAAGCCGAAGTTGCCGGAGGAATTGAACTTGGTATTGAGCGCCGAGCCGGAGGCGGTGAGTTGTTGCAACACCTCCCCCACCGATTGCAGGCCGGTGCGCTCGATGTCGGCGCGGCTGAGGGTCTGGATCGGCACCTGGCCCTGCATCTCGGCGGTCTTGATGCGGGTGCCGGTGACTTGGACCTTGTCCAGGGTCCGAGTGGGACTGGTGGCATCTGCCGCCTCGTCCTGGGCCCAGGCCGCGCAGGACAGCGAGGCGACGGCGAGGGCCAGGGCAAGGCGGCAGGGGGCGCGGCGCAGGCTACTCATCCGGTCTCTCTCTCCAAAGGGGATGGGACGGCCGCAGCGTCTCCCTGCGCCGCAGCGGCTTGGCTGCTTTGTAAACAAATCGTGAAGCGGTGAC
>Ga0160434_100262_pt1 | contig 20838 bp, 21 predicted proteins | sample HID1973I_E0MG_FD_108273 | JGI IMG/M metagenome (GOLD analysis project Ga0160434, IMG submission 108273) | Enriched mosquito-associated microbial communities from UW Madison campus, WI, USA - HID1973I_E0 MG | ecosystem: Host-associated > Arthropoda: Insects > Digestive system > Unclassified ...
GATGATGCATGCCGGTGAACTGGTCTCCAAGGCCGACCTCACCGAGCACATCTACCAGCAGGACTTCGACCGCGACTCGAACGTGCTGGAGGTCTTCATCGGCCGCCTGCGCAAGAAGCTCGACCCGGACGGTGAGCTCAAGCCGATCGAGACCGTGCGCGGCCGCGGCTACCGCTTCGCGATCCCCCGCACCGAGGGCTGACCCTCGGTTGCAGGAAACGGCAACGACGTGGCTGCCCGTCTACGTTGGTTCAAGCGGTGGCGGCCGCGATCGCTGCAGGCACGACAGCTGCTGGCCGCGAGCGTCAGCCTGGTGGCCTTCCTCGCATTGGCCGGCTACGCGCTGGACGCGGCCTTCGCCGACACGGCGATGGACAACCTGCGCGCGCGCCTGAAGAACTACGCCACTGCCTACAACGGCAGCATCGACTTCCTGCGCGACGGCTCGCTGTACATCCGCGAGCAGTCGCCGGATGCGCGCTTCGACGTGCCCGGTGGCGGCCTCTACGCCGAAGTCATCCGTCCCGACGAGCGCTGGGCATCGATGTCGGCCGAGGGCCCGGTGCTGCCGCAGTCCGGGCCGATGCTCGGGCCGCGCCAGGAAGAGTTCACCGGGCCGCTGGAAATGCTGCAGATCGACGGCAGCAAGGGCCAGGTCTATCGCTATGGCCAGGGCGTCATCTACGAAACCGAGCCCGGCCACGAGATCCCGTACACCATCTACGTGATGGAAGACACGCGCTCGCTGGGTGCGCAACTGCGCGTGTTCCGCAGCAAGGTCTGGCTGTGGCTGGGCATCACCGGCACCGTGCTGCTGCTGCTGCAGGCCTTCATCCTGCAATGGAGCCTGCGGCCGCTGCGGCGCGTGGTCAACGAGCTGACCAAGGTGCAGCGTGGCGAAGCGCAGCGCATGACCGAGCATCATCCGCGCGAGCTGGAGCCGCTGACCGACAGCATCAACGCCTTCATCGAGAGCGAGCGCGAGAACCTGGATCGCCAGCGCAACACCCTGGCCGATCTTGCGCACAGTTTGAAGACGCCACTGGCGGTGCTGCGCACCCAGCTCGACGCCAGCTCGGCCGACCCCGAGCTGCGCGACGAACTCGACGTGCAGCTGCGACGCATGAACAACCTGGTCTCCTATCAGCTCGCGCGCGCTGCTTCCAGCGGCCACAAGCTGTTCGCCGCGCCGGTGCCGATCGAATCCAATGCCGAAGAGATCGTGCGCGGCCTGGAGAAGGTCTACGCCGCCAAGGGTGTGCTGTGCGAATTCGAGATCGCGCCGAACGCACGCTTCTACGGCGAACCGGGCGACCTGCAGGAACTGCTCGGCAACCTGCTCGAGAATGCCTTCAAGTGGGCGCGCCAACGCGTGCTGCTGACCGCCAAGCCGACCACCGGCAGCGGTGCCAGCCGGCGCGCGGGCCTGCTGCTGGCGGTCGACGACGATGGTCCCGGCATCGCACCGGAGGATGTGGCGCGGATCCTGCAGCGCGGCGTGCGCGGCGACGAGCGCGTGCAAGGCCACGGCATCGGGCTGTCGATCGTGCAGGACCTGGTCCGAGGCTATCGCGGCGAGCTGCAGGTCAGTCGCTCGCAGGAACTGGGCGGCGCACGCTTCGAGGTCACGCTGCCGCCGGGCCTGTGAGTCTGCTTGCGGTTGTCGCCCCTGTAGGAGCGGCTTCAGCCGCGACCACGCCATCCTGCAGTCGCGGCTGAAGCCGCTCCTACAAACTCAACGCGGCACTACCTAGGCCCGGCCCTCGAACGGCGAAGGCCCATAGAACCTGCGCAGGTGCGCGGCGACCTCCGGCATCGTCTCGGCCAGCACGCCGGGCGCGGAGAAGTGGTATTCGCTGACCACCGCAAAGAATTCCTCGGGCGCTTCGGCGGCGTAGCTGTCCACGCGGGTGCGCTTGCCGGCGTCGACCTGCGCGCAGAAGGCGTCATAGCGATGCTGGAAATCCTTCGCCCATTCGCGCTGCCATTCGCGCGGCAGCAATGGCGTGCCATCGAGTACGCCGTCGAGTACGTCGAGCTTGTGCGCCATCTCATGCACGGCGACGTGGAAGCCGGCATACGGCTCGTCGATATCGGCCTGCACATCGGCCCAGGACAGGATCAGCGGTCCCTGTTCCCAGGACTCGCCGATCAGCTCGTCATCCCACTCGTGCAGCACGCCGGCGGCGTCGACGTGGCTGCGATGCACGCGGAACGCATCGGGGTAGACGATCAATTGCGACCAGCCGCGCCAGCCGACCGCGCCGATCTCCAGCAACGGCAGGCAGCACATCGCCGCCAGCACTACACATTGCATGGGCGTGAGCACCAGCCCGTCGATCGGCGCGATGGTCTTCTCATGCAGGAAGCGCGCGCTGAGTTCGCGTAGGCGCTGGCGACGGGCTTCGTCGAGCGCATCGATCCACGGGCAGTGCGACTGCGCCTGCGACCACGTGGCATCGTCGATGGCCGGCGCGGGTCGGCGCAGCCATCCCAACAAACGCTGGATCAGCGGAACATTCCCGGCAGGAAGCTGTGCCATTTGGGCATGCGGCCACGCGGTTGCAGCAGCTCGCTGTCGTCGCCGCCACCATTGCTGGCCGCGCCGGCGGCGCGGTGCACGGGCGAATGCGCGGGCGGCGGCGTCACCGGTTCCGGTGCCGGCCCGTGCGCAGCGGAAGCGGTGGCCACGCAGGCGCCGCGGTCGGCTTCGGCCATACCGCCCGATGCCCACGCCACGGCGGGGGACAACAGCAGGAGCAGGCAAGCGAGTCGGCGCATGGAGCTTGTCCCGGGCAGGGGTTAGCTCTCGATTCTAACGCGCTTTTCACGCCGCCACGCAAGTGGCGCTGGGCGGGCCTGTCCGGATCGGACATAATCGTGCCGTTTGCCTCGGAAACTGGCCTTGGACGACCGCGCACTGCTGGCCAAACTCGCCGCCGGCCCCCTCTCTGGCGACGCCTTGGCGCGCGATTTCGGCCTGACCCGGGCCGCGGTCTGGAAGCGCATCCAGCACCTGCGGGCCGCCGGCATCGATATCCAGGGCCGCGCGGGAGACGGCTACAGCCTGGCCCACCCGGTCGAACTGCTCGACCGCGAGGCCATCCTGGCAGCACTGCCGGCGGCCGCGCGGGCCGGCCTGGCCGACTTGGAGGTCGCCTGGACCCTGGAGTCCACCAACACCGAACTGCTGGCCCGGCCCGTCCCACTGGCGGGCGCGGCGGTACTGCTGGCCGAGCGCCAGACCGGCGGGCGCGGCCGGCGCGGCCGGCAATGGGCGTCACCGCTGGCTTCGCATGTCTATCTGTCGCTGTCGCGCGGTTTCGGCGGCGGGCTGGCACAGCTGGCCGGGCTCAGCCTGGCGGTCGGCGTCGCCGCAGCCGAGGCGTTGCGCGCCGATGGCTTCGGCAGCGTGGGCCTGAAGTGGCCGAATGATCTGCTGGATGCGGACCGCAAACTCGGCGGCCTGTTGATCGAAGGCGGCGGCGAGCTGGGCGGCCCGGCGCGCGCGGTGATCGGGTTGGGCGTCAACGTGCATATGCCGGCGGCGTTCGCGATTGACATCGGCCAGCCCTGGGTCGACCTGGACACCCTGGCCGGTGCGCCGGTCTCGCGCAATCGTGTCGTCGCCGCGTTGCTGGCGCATCTGCTGCCCGCGCTGGAGCAGTTCGAGCGCGAAGGCCTGGCGCCATTCCTGTCGCGCTACGCGGCGCTGGATGTCTTGGCCGGCCGGCGGGTGCGGGTGGAAGAGGCCGGGCATTGGCGCGAAGGGGTCGCGCTGGGCCTGGCCGTCGATGGCGCGTTGCGGGTGCGCACCGATGAGGGCGAACGCAGTTTCCACGCGGGCGAAGTCAGTGTGAGGCCGGCATGAGCCAGTGGCTGTTCGATCTGGGTAATTCGCGTTTCAAGTGCGCACCGCTGCGCGCGGATGGCCGGGTCGGCGACATCCAGGCCTGGGCGCATGGCGCCGATGCGCTGCGCGAGGATGCCGCCGATGCGCTGCCGCGGGGCGAGGTCGCCTGGGTCGCCAGCGTCGCCGCGCCTGCCTTGACCACTCAGGCGGTGGCGTGGCTGCAGCGGCGTTTCGCGCGTGTCGAGATCGCGCACACCCTGGCCGAATGCGCCGGAGTGCGGGTGGCCTATGCCGAGCCGCGCCGCTTCGGCGTGGATCGGTTCCTGGCGTTGTTGGGTGCGCGCGGCCAGGGCGCGGTACTGCTGGCCGGGGTCGGCACGGCGTTGACCATCGACCTGCTCGATGCGTCGGGCCAGCACCAGGGCGGACGCATCGCGGCCTCGCCGACCACCATGCGCGAGGCGCTGCACCAGCGTGCGGCGCAGTTGCCGGCGCTGGGCGGGGAATATGCCGAGTTTGCCAACGACACCGCCGATGCACTGGCGTCCGGCTGCGACGGCGCGGCCGTCGCGCTGATCGAGCGCAGCCTGCAGCAGGCGGTGCTGCGGCTGGGCACAGTGCGATTGCTGCTGCATGGCGGCGGTGCACCGCCGTTGCTGCCGCTGTTGCCTGGCGCGGAACATCGGCCCTCGCTGGTGCTGGAGGGGCTGGCGACCTGGGCAGCGCATCACCCGTTGTAGCAGCGCCGGGTGCAACGGCCGCGGGGATCGCGCTTGTTGTAGGAGCGGCTTCAGCCGCGACCGCGGGGTGGTGGGGTCGCGGCTGAAGCCGCTCCTACAATGCAGAGACCACGATCGCGGTCGTCGGCGTGGTTAGAATCGTCTCATGTATGTCCGCGCCCTCATTGTCGTGCTTGCCATCCTCAACACGGGCGTTGCCCTGTGGTGGGGACTGCGCCCGTCGCCGCCGCCGCCACTGCCGCCGAGCGCACCATCGGGCGTGGCCAGCCTGCAGTTGATCGCCGCGCCGAAGGAGGTAGTGGCCGCCGCCGCCCCGGAAGCGGCGCCGCCGCCGACCGCCGCACCCGCACCCGCACCCGCACCCGGACCGGCCGGCGCAGTATCGGAGCCGGCCGTGGCGGCGAAAACCGTGGCGTCGGCGATCAAGCCGGCCAGTGACCTGCGTTGCCTCAGCTTCGGTCCCTATCCCAGTCGCGATGGCGCCGAGGCGACCCGCATGGTCGCCGGGCCGCTGCTCAGCGATGCACGCGTGCGCGAGGTGACCGGCGCCGATGCCAGCAGCTTCCGGGTGATGCTGACCTCGGTAGGCAACCGCGAACAGGCGCAGGCGTTGGTCGCGCGGATCAAGGCGGCGGGCATCGGCGACTACTACGTGATCGGCCAGGGCGACAACAACGACGTCGCGCTCGGCCAGTACCGCAGTCGCGAAGGTGCCGAACGGCGGCAATCGGAACTGGCCGCCAAGGGGTTCAGCGCCGACGTGCTGCCCAGCGGCGGCAGCGGCCAGTCGCGCTGGTGGTTGGAGGCGCGCACTGCCGCCGACGACGCGGCGCTGCGCGCGTTGCGCGCGCCCGGCCAGCGTTCGCGGGATTGCGCCGCGCTGCGCTAGAATTGCGCGCGGCCGCCAGCCCTGGCGCGCAGCCGCATGTTTCGCCGGCATAGCTCAGTTGGTAGAGCAACCGCCTTGTAAGCGGTAGGTCCCCAGTTCGAATCCGGGTGTCGGCACCATCCTCCTTGAGACAATCCCTGCTGCATCGCGGCGGGGCGTGCGCGTGCGCGGCCACTACACTCGTGGTTTCGGTTGCAACGAACGGAGCGCATGGATGACCAGGCATTACCCCCCCGTTTCCTTGATCGGCGTGCCCACCGACATCGGTGCCGGCCATCGCGGCGCGCGCCTGGGTCCGGAGGCGCTGCGCATCGCCGGACTGGGCGAGGCGCTGGCCGCGCGTGGGGTCGACGTGCGCGATCTCGGCAACCTGGACGGCCCGCGCAATCCCTGGACCGCGCCGGTGGCCGGCTATCGCCACCTGCAGGAGGTGGTCGCCTGGAATCGCGTGCTGATGGAGGCCACCCAGGCCGAGCTTGAGGATGGCCGCTTGCCGATCATGCTCGGTGGCGACCATTGCCTGGCGATGGGCTCGATCACCGCGGTGGCGCGCTGGTGCCGCCAGCAGGGCCGCAAGCTGCGCGTGCTGTGGCTGGATGCGCATTCGGACTTCAACACCAGCGAGGTCACCCCGTCGGGCAATGTGCACGGCATGCCGGTCGCCTGCCTGTGCGGGCTGGGGCCGCGCGAGTTGACCCATCTTGGCGGCAATGCGCCGGTACTGCTTCCCGAGCAGGTCCGCCAGATCGGCATCCGTTCGGTGGATCCGGACGAGAAGCGCCTGATCAAGCAGCATCGCATCGATGTCTACGACATGCGCTACATCGACGAGAACGGCATGAAGCGCACCATTGAAGCCGCGCTGGCGGGGCTGGATGCCGATACCCACCTGCATGTCAGCTTCGACGTCGACTTCCTGGATCCGGCGATCGCGCCGGGCGTGGGCACCACGGTGCCGGGCGGCCCGAACTATCGTGAGGCGCAGCTGGTGATGGAGATGATCGCCGATACCGGACGGATGGGTTCGCTGGACATCGTCGAGCTCAATCCGGTCCTCGACGACCACAACGCGACCGCGGAGTTGGCTGTGGACCTGGTCGAAAGTCTGTTCGGAAAATCCACGCTGATGCGTGACGACGATTAAGGGTTTCCTGAACAGGACGGCTGCGAATTTTGACGAAACCATCCGCGTTCACGCCCGCTCGACGGCTTCGAAGTCAGATTCTCCCGCAAGCGGTAGGCCTGCGACTGCGCGGGCGCCGAGCCGATCGGAGAAGCACATGAAGCGACTGATGACTTTGGCAATGCTTGGAATGTTCTCGGTGGGTCTGTTGAGCGGCTGCAATACCGTCGCCGGTGCCGGCAAGGACGTGCAGGGCGCGGGTGAGAAGGTCGAAAAGACCGCAAATAAGTGCAGCGACGGCAAGTGCTGATCTGATATACAGGCCGTCGGCGCAAGCCGTCCCCTTACCGACGTGGCGCGAGGCGCTGCGATCACCCCGAGGAGTAAAGCGATGAAGCGAGTGATGACCCTGCTGGTGTTGGGAATGTTTTCGATGGCCGTGCTGAGCGGCTGCAACACCGTGGCCGGCGCTGGCAAGGACGTGCAGAAGGCGGGCGAGAAGGTGCAGGACGCGGCGAAGTAAGCTTTGCGTCCGATGCTTCAGGAAAGGCGGGCTGCGGCCCGCCTTTTTTGTGTGCAAGGTTCTGCGGCTTGCGGGATAGGGGGGCGAACGGCGCGCGTTGCCCGGGCGGCAGCGGGATGTGCCACGTTCACGCCGATGAGGACGTTCTTGACGTGCGTTGACTATCGGAGAACGCGCTGGCCGCCAATCTGTGCGCACGCGGCCAACGCTTCATGGCCGTTCCGTTCTCCGGTCGATCGACGCCACGTGATCGGCCCCACCAAAGAGGATTGCACGATGAACAAAGACATCATTTCCGGCAAGTGGACCCAGCTCAAGGGCAAGATGCAGGCCAAGTGGGGCGATCTCACCGACGACGACTTCGACGTGGCAGAGGGCAACGCCCAGTATCTGTCCGGCAGGCTGCAGGAACGCTATGGCTGGGATCGCGACCGCGCCGAAAAAGAAGTAAAGGATTTCGACGACGCGCTGCGCAAGGAATACAAGGATTACTGAGCCACTAGAAGGCCAGTAATGGCCGGCGCGAGGGTTTCTGCGCCGGACCGGGGACGGGCCGCTTGCGGCCCGTTTCTTTCATGGGCGGGCCTTCATGGGCGGGCCTTCATGGACCGGGCGCGCCGGGACGGACGCGGGCCGTCCGGCCGGAGCGGCAAGGCGGCGCGGTACACTGATACGGTTTGCAGCCGCCTCCGATCGCATCGCATGAATACCCGCGTCCTCACCGGCATCACCACCTCCGGCACCCCCCACTTGGGCAACTACGTCGGCGCCGTGCGCCCGGCCATTGCCGCCAGCCGCGCCGCGGACGTGGAGAGTTTCTATTTCCTGGCCGACCTGCACAGCCTGATCAAGGCGCAGGATCCGGCACGCACCCAGCGCTCCACCCTGGAGATCGCCGCCACCTGGCTGGCCTGCGGGCTGGAGCCGGACAAGGTCTGGTTCTATCGGCAGAGCGATATCCCTGAAATCTCCGAGCTCAACTGGTTCCTGACCTGCATCGCTGGCAAGGGCGTGCTCAATCGTGCCCATGCCTACAAGGCGGCGGTGGACAAGAACACGGCCGAGGGCGAGGACGCCGACGCCGGCGTGACCGCCGGGCTGTTCATGTATCCGGTGCTGATGGCCGCCGACATCCTGATCTTCAATGCCAAGCAGGTGCCGGTCGGTCGCGACCAGGTCCAGCACATCGAGATGGCGCGCGACTTCGCGCAGCGCTTCAACCATGTGTATGGCCGCGAATACTTCGAGTTGCCCGAAGCGCTGATCGACGAGCAGGTCGCGACCTTGCCGGGCCTGGATGGCCGCAAGATGAGCAAGAGCTACGGCAACACGATCCCGCTGTTCGTGCCGCGCGAGGAGCTGAAAAAGCTGGTGTTTTCGATCCTCACCGATTCGCGCGCGCCAGGCGAGCCGAAGCAGACCGAGGGTTCGGCGCTGTTCCAGCTGTACCAGGCGTTCGCCAGCCCGGAGGAGACCGCCGGATTCGCGCGCGCCTACGCCGAGGGCATCAGCTGGGGCGATGCCAAGCAGCGCCTGTTCGAGCGCATCGATGCGGAGATCGCGCCGCTGCGTGAGCGCTACGAGGCCTTGATGGCCGACCCGGCGGCGATCGAGGCGACGTTGCGACGCGGTGCCGAGCGCCTGCGCGAGCGCTATGCGCGGCCGTTCCTGGTGGAGCTGCGCCATGCGGTCGGCCTGCGCGACCTGTCCACGCAAGGTGGCGAGGCAAGCGAGGCGAAGAAGGCCAAGGCCGCGCTGCCGCTGTTCAAGCAGTATCGCGAGAACGACGGGCGCTTCTATTTCAAGCTGCTCGATGGCGAAGGCGAATTGCTGCTGCAGAGCGAAGGTTTCGATTCGCCGCGCGAGGCCGGCCAGACCATCGCGGTGATCAAGCAGGCGCAGGCTGCCGATGCGCTGGCGTCGCCGTTGTTCAACGTGGTGGCGGATGCGGGTGCGGTGCTCGACGCATTGCGGGCGTTGCGCGAGGCAGCCTGAGTTCTTGATGTGCTTTTTGTAGGAGCGGCTTCAGCCGCGACCAAGGGACCTGGCGGTCGCGGCTGAAACCGCTCCTATAACGGTGATTCGCCGCCGCACGACCACGTGCGACCAAAGCACAATCCGCGTCCGCAGCACGCGCGCCTAGAATGGCTGGCAGGGACCCGCCAGGAGAGCGCATGAGCGACGAGCACGGCATCCATACGATCGACACCGGCTTCCAGCGGCCGCAGTTCGATGCGGCCTATCTGCTGGTCGAGCGCGGGCGGGGCGCCTTCATCGATTGCGGGACCACGCTGGCGGTGCCGCGCCTGTTGGAAGCGCTCGGCGAGGCCGGGCTTGCGCCGGCCGATGTCGACTGGCTGATCCTTACCCATGTGCATCTGGACCATGCCGGCGGTGCCGGCGCGCTGATGCAGGCGCTGCCGAATGCGCGCCTGTTGGTGCATCCGCGCGGTGCGCCGCACATGGTCGACCCGACGCGCCTGGTCGCCGGCGCCACCGCGGTCTATGGCGAGGACGAGATCGCTCGTAGCTACGGGCCAGTGCTGCCGGTGCCGGCGGAACGCATCGTCGTCGCCGAGGATGGCGCGATGGTGTCGCTGGCCGGCCGCGAGTTGCTGACTCTCGACACGCCTGGCCATGCCCGGCACCACCTGTGCGTGTGGGACGCGCGCAGCGAAAGCTGGTTCACCGGCGACACGTTCGGGCTGTCGTATCGCGAGCTCGATGGGCCGCGTGGGCCCTTCATCATTCCCACCTCCTCGCCGGTGCAGTTCGAGCCGGACGCAATGCACGCTTCGATCCAGCGCCTGCTCGCCCGCAAGCCGCGCGCGATGTACCTCACCCACTACGGCCGCGTCGGCGCGCCGGCTGCGCTCGGCCAGGCGCTGATCGAACAGATCGCCGCGATGGTGGCGTTGGCGCGCGGCTGCGACGGTCGTCCCGATCGGCATCGCTGCCTGGTCGCGGCACTTACCGAGTTGTATCTGGAGCGCGCGCATGCGCAGGGTGTGGCGTTGGACGACGCGGGCGTGGTGCATGTGCTGGCGATGGACATCGAGCTCAACGCGCAGGGACTGGCGAGCTGGCTGGACCGCCCGCAGCGTTGAGCCGGCGCGATGCAGGGGCTGCTGCACCAACGCGCGCGCCGTTACACTAGTCGCATCCCGCTGCCCTGCCGAGTATTGCCGTGAATCCGATGCGCATTCTGTTGCTGTCCGCCTGCCTGTTCGTGGGGGGCGTGGCGCAGGCGGCGAACGATGCGGCGCTGGCCATCGATGGCGAGGCCCTGTCGCGGCACGTGCGGGTGCTGGCCTCCGATGAGTTCGAAGGCCGCGCGCCGGCCACGCCGGGCGAACAGCGCACGATCGACTACCTGATCGCACAGTTCCGCGACGCGGGCCTGGAGCCGGCCGGCGACGACGGCGGCTGGACCCAGGCGGTGCCGCTGGTGCGTGCGCAGGCCGACGGTCCGGTGCAGGCCACGCTGACCCAGAACGGGCGCACCCGCGCGCTGCGCAATGGCGAGGACGTGACCCTGCAGAGCCTGCGACCGGGTAGCGAAGTGGTGGTCGAGCAGGCGCCGCTGGTGTTCGTGGGCTACGGCATCAGTGCACCGGAGCGCCACTGGGACGATTACAAGGGCGTGGACCTGCACGGCAAGATCGCGGTCGTGCTGATCAACGACGCCGACTTCGAGAGCCTGCAGCCGGGCGCCTTCGATGGCCGCGCGGTGACCTACTACGGGCGCTGGACCTACAAGTTCGAAGAAGCCGCGCGACGCGGCGCGGCCGGGGTGCTGATCGTCCACGAGACCGCGCCGGCCGCGTATGGCTGGAACACCGTGCGCAGCTCGGGCTTGTCGCCGCTGTTCGACATCGAGCGCGACGAGGCACAGGCGCGCGCGATGCACACGCCGCTGCGCGGCTGGCTGCAGCGCGAACAGGCGGTGACCCTGTTCGGCGATGCAGGCCTGGATTTCGATGCGCTCAAGCGCCAGGCGATGCAGGCGGATTTCCGCCCGGTGCTGCTGGGCGATGCGCGGTTGTCGGCGCGGTTCAAGGTCAGGCGCGAACGCGTGGTCACCCACAACGTCGCCGCCCGCCTGCGCGGCACCACGCGGCCCGAGGAGACCGTGGTGTTCTCGGCGCACTGGGATGCTTTCGGCGTGGGCGAGGCCGATGCGCAAGGCGATCGCATCCGCCACGGCGCCGTCGACAACGCCACCGGCGTGGCCAGTGTGCTGGAACTGGCGCGTGCGTTCGCCGCCGGCCCGCGCCCGCAGCGCTCGTTGCTGTTCCTGGCGTTGACCGCCGAGGAGAAGGGCCTGCTCGGGGCGAGCTATTACGCGGCGCATCCGCTGGTGCCGCTGGAGCGCACCGCGGCGGTATTGAACATGGAAATGTTCAGCCCCTATGGCCCGACCCGCGACATCGCGTCCTGGGGCCTGGGTCGTGTTTCGCTGGAGCAGGACCTGGCGCGGGTGGCGAAGGCGCACGGGCGCGACTACACCCCCGATCCGAACCTGGAGGCGGGCTTCTTCTATCGCGCCGACCATTTCGCCTTCGCCCGCGCCGGTGTGCCGGCGATCACCGTTGGCCCCGGCCTGGACCGCGTGGAAGGCGGCGTGGCCGCCGGCAAGCAGCTGCGCGACACTTATTTCGCCAACTGCTATCACCAGGCCTGCGACCGCTGGACCGCACAGTGGGACGCGCGCGGCCATGCCGCCGATACCCAACTGGTCCATGACCTCGGCAGCGAGTTGGCCAACAGCGAAGGTTGGCCGCGCTGGGCACCGGAGAGCGAGTTCAAGGCCGCGCGCGACGCGAGCGAGGCCGCCCGAAAGTAACGGGGGAGGGCTTCTTGTAGGAGCGGCTTCAGCCGCGACCATAGATCTTCCGCGGCGAAGGCATACCCGCGAGCGGAAAGAAGTCGGGGCTGAAGCCGCTCCCACAGTGCAGGGCGGCAGAGCCCCCAATCTGGCTTGTCGCTGGCCCGCAAAACTTTGCGATCTGGCACCACGCGGGGGCGTGGATTCGCGACTAGAATCTGCGCTCCCCCGCTTCGCTGATCTGGCATGTCCTCTTCCGCCGACGCTGGCGCGCAAGGCGCGCGCAGCGGCTTCGTCGTCCTCGCGCTTCTGCTCGTCTACATCGTCTGGGGCTCGACCTACCTGGGCATCCGCCTGGCGCTGGAAGGCGGCGCGCTGCCGCTGACCATGGTGTCCGGCGGGCGCTTCATCGTGGCCGGGACGATCCTCTATGCCGTACTGCGCTGGCGTGGTGTGCCCGCGCCGACGCGCCGGCAGTGGCCGAACGTCGCGGTGATGGGGGCGACCTTGCTGCTGCTGGGCAACGGCATGGTGGTGCTGGCCGAGCGCGACGTATCCTCCGGCCTGGCGGCGACCGCGGTGGCCTCGGTGCCGTTGTGGATGGCGCTGTTCTCGACGATGCGCGGCCACCACGCCAGCCGCGGCGAATGGCTGGGCATCGCGATCGGCTTCCTCGGCGTGGTCTGGCTCAACGCCGGCGGTAGCCTGACCGCGACTCCGACCGGGCTGGTGATGTTGCTGATCGCGCCGATCGGCTGGGCGTTCGGCTCGATCTGGTCGCGCGGCCGCGACTTGCCATCGCCGTTCATGACCGCCGCCGGACAGATGCTGTGCGGCGGCGTACTGATCTTCGTGACCGGCCTGCTGATCGGCGAGCGTCCGCACAGCCTGCCGAGCACGCAGGGCCTGCTCGCGGTGGCGTATCTGTGCGTGTTCGGCTCGATCGTGGCGTTCACCGCCTATGTGTGGCTGCTGCAGCACGTGCGCCCGGCGCTGGCCGGCAGCTACGCCTACGTCAATCCGGTGATCGCGGTGGCGCTCGGTGCCTGGCTCGGCCATGAGCAGTTCGGCGCGCACGACCTGGCGGCGATGGCGGTGATCCTGGCCGGCGTGGTCGTGGTCACGCTGGCCAAGGCGCGCAAATGAGCGCGCCCTTGCACGAGGAGGCCGCGCGGCTGCGACGTGGCGTGGCGATCACCGCCGCGGCCTTCGTCATCTGGGGCCTGTTCCCGATCTACTGGCATCTGCTGCGCGCGGTGCCGTCGCCGTTGATCATCGCCCACCGCATCATCTGGAGCACGGTGCTGGTGGTCGGCTGGCTGGTGTGGACCTCGCGGCTGGGCTGGTGGCGGCAGGTCGCGCAGCGCCCCGGCGCATTGAAACTGCTGGCGGCCAGCAGCGTGTCGATCGGTTTCAACTGGGGCCTGTACATCTGGGCGATCAACGCCGGGCATGTGGTCGAGAGCAGCCTGGGCTATTTCATCAATCCGCTGGTGAGCGTGCTGCTGGGCGTGATCGTGCTGAAGGAGCGGTTGCGCGCGGTGCAATGGCTGGCGGTGGCGTTCGCCGCGGTCGGCGTGCTGTGGCTGACGTTCAAGGCCGGTGCGCCACCGTGGATCGCGCTGGGCCTGGCACTGTCGTTCGGGCTGTACGGGCTGCTGCGCAAGATCGTGGCGGTCGATGCGGTCGCCGGGCTGGGCGTGGAAAGCCTGTACCTGTTCCTGCCGGCGCTGGGCTTCGCGCTGTGGAGCGAGGGCGGCCATGGCGGCGGCTTCCTCGGCGGCTGGGGCTGGCGCGACGACGCGCTGCTGGTGTTCGGCGGCGTGGTCACCGCGGTGCCGTTGATCGCCTTCGCCTACGGGGTGCGGCGCATTCCGCTGTCGCTGGTGGGCATCCTGCAATACATCGCGCCGACGCTGCAGCTGTTGCTGGGCGTGTGGTTCTTCCACGAGCCGTTCGGCGGCGTGCGCGCGGTGGGTTTTGCGGCGATCTGGATCGGGCTGTTGCTGTTCGTCGGCGAGGGCTTGTGGCGCGCCCGTCCACGCGCGCGCGCCTGAAGCTGCTGTGCCCCTCTCCCGCGTGCGGGAGAGGGTTGGGGGTGAGGGTGCCGTTCGCGCCCCTCATCGCCCCTTCGGGGCAGCTTCTCCCCGCATGCGGGAGAACGGAGTAGCGGCGCATTACGCGATGCGGAGGCGGCTCGGCACCGCGACGACACGCCTCGGGTTAGGCTGCACCCAACGTCACGGCAGGGGGTACCAGCGAGCATGACCGCTGCGCGGCACTGCATCGAAGCGAGCCTGGCTGTCCAGCGCGACGGCGGCGAGGCGACCCTGGCGGTGGTCATGGCCACCGAAGGCTCCACCTACGTCAAACCCGGCGCGATGGCGCTGTTCGCCGCCGATGGCCGCCAGCAGGGATGGCTCAGCGGCGGCTGCCTGGAGCCGGAGATCGCCGAGCGCGCGCTCGCGGCGCTGCGCCAGCAACGGCTGGATCTGATGGACATCGACACCCGTTCCGATGAGGAACTGCTGTCCGGCTCGGCAGTGGGTTGCCGCGGACGCCTGCACCTGGCGCTGCTGCCGCTGCCGTTGCTGGACGGATGGGCACGCCTGGTCGAAGACTGGCGGGCGCGGGCCGGGGCGCTGCGGCTGAGCCTGCATGCCGATGGCGAGCTGCATGCCGCGGTCGGCCCGCGCAGCCTGCAGTGGTCGTTGCCCGGCGCCGCCCCGGCGCAGGATCTGCACGCGCGCATCGAAGCGCCGCCGGCGGTCGCGGTGTTCGGGGCGGGCCCTGAAACCACGGTGCTGCTGCCGTGGCTGCGCCAGCTCGGCTGGTTCACCACGCTGGTGGAAAAGCGGCCACGCTGGCGGGAGCAGGGCGCGCTGGCCGATCGCCATCTGCAAGAAACGCCGCTGCGCGCGCTGGCCGATGGCCTGGATGCGGACGCCGTGCTGGTCATGCATCACCATTTCGAACTCGATCGCGAAACCCTGGAGGCATTGGCCGGCCATCCGGCCGATTTCATCGGCCTGCTGGGTCCGCGCCGCCGCCAGCAGGACCTGTTCCAATTGCTGGCGCCAGCGCAGCGCGAGGCATTGCGTGCGCGCCTGCGTTCGCCGATCGGGCTGAAGCTCGGCGGCGAGGGCCCGGAAGCGATCGCGCTGAGCATCGCCGCGCAGCTGCAGCGCTGGCGCGACGACGAAGGCGCCACCGAATGAGGGCCGACCACGCCGCGCTGGTGCTGGCGGCCGGCGCCAGCACGCGCCTGGGCCAGCCCAAGCAGCGCCTGCTGCGCGATGGCGAGACGCTGCTGCATCGCGCCGCCCGACTGGCCCTGGCCACCGCGCCGCGGCGCTGCCTGATCGCGCTGGGTGCGGAAGCGGCGACGCTATGTCCGCTGCTGGCCGACCTGCCGGTGGAGATCGTCGAGGTCGACAACTGGCGTGATGGGTTGAGTGCTTCGCTGGCGGCGCTGCGGGCCGCGTTGGGCGAACCCGCACTGTCGCGGGTATTGATCGTCGGTTGCGACCAGCCCGCGCTCGAGTTGGCGCACCTGCAGGCGCTGCTCGACGCGGCGGCGGACGCGCCGGCCTTCAGCACTTACGCGGGCGTGCGCGGGTTGCCGGCGGCGTTGCCGATGGCACGCTGGCGCGCCGCCACGCTGGCCGGCGACGAAGGCTTGCGGTCGATCGCGCGCGATGCGGCGGCCGGCACGATCGCGGTCGTGGACGCGCCGGCGCTGGCCCTGGATATCGATACGCCGGCCGACCTGGCCGAGGCGATCAGCCGCGGCTGGCTGCAGCCGGCTGGGTGAGCTGCACGCGCTGGCCGTTGTCGACCGGCAATGGCAGCGGTTGCGGGCACTGCGCGCGGGCCTGCGGATTGCTGGCGAACCAGCCTTCGACGATCGGCGCCAGCACGTCGATGCGCATCGGCAGGGTCAGGTGATCCTCGCCATGCAACTCCAGGTAATGCGCACGCGGCGCCGCCGCGGCCAGGGCGCGGCCGTGCGCGACCGGGATGTGGCGGTCGGCGTCGCCGTGCAATAGCAGCACGCAGGCGCGGGTATCGGCGAGCGCGGGCGCGACATCGAGCCGGTCCAGATCCATGCCGAGCTGGTGGTCCGCCGCGGCGATCACCTGGTCGATGTCCTGGTTGCCGTAGCGCCAACGCATATAGCCAGACACCGCGCGCGCCTGCCAGCTGTGCGGCGTTTCGGCGAGCAAATGCGGGACCATCTGGCGGATGCCGCGGCCGGCATTGGCGAAGGACTCCATCGCCACGACACCGGCGACCTGGTCGCCGAGCTTGTCGGCACTGAACAGTGCGGTCGCCGCACCGTACGAGACACCGAACAGATACAGCGGCCCGCGGATCTCGCCGCGCTCGCGCAGTTCGCCGATCACTTTCACCACGTCGTCGGACTCGCGCGTGCCGTAGCCGGACAGGCCCGCGCCGGACTGGCCGTGGTTGCGCAGGTCCAGCGCGATGCTGCGATAGCCGGCCTGGGCCAGGGTCAGCGACCACGGCAGCAACGAGTCGCCGTCCATCATCCAGCCGTGCAGCAGGATCACCGTGCCGCGCGGTGCCGTCGCCGATGCGCTGGTCGCATCACCGTCGAAGCCGAGGTCGAAGCGCCGCCCATGCGGGCCGTCGCTGCCGCCGGCCGCGTCGTAGCGATAGCGGAAGCGGTAGTCGCCCGGATCGATCGCGCGCCAGAAGATCGGCACGCCGTCGCGACCGGCGAGAGTGCCGTGGCGGCTGGGCACGCGGTCGAGCATCGTGCGCGCATCGAGCAGGCCGAGCAGCGGCGATGCGCCGCCCGGTGCGACCAGGCGCGAACTCAGTGAAGTGGAGGCGGAACTGGAAGAGCAGCCGGTGCCTGCCGCCCAGGCACAAAGCAGGGCCAGCAGGCCGGCCGCGAGCAGCGGGCGCGACATGGGGAGATGGATCCGGGACAGCAGGGGGGATCCAGCCTAGCGGCGCGGCGCGGCCGCAACTACCGCGTTTGCATGACAGTCGTGTGACCGTTGTGGGGTGTTTTGCTTGCGGCGGGTCAACCGGCTTTTGTAGGAGCGGCTTCAGCCGCGACCGCAGGCTGGCGGCGGTCGCGGCTGAAGCCGCTCCTACAAGAGCGCAGTGGGCCGGCGGGGTCGTGCGACCTCGCCGGCCCACGCGTCATACTTCGCGCAAGGCCGTGGTGATCGGCAGCCGCGCCGCGCGCAGGGCCGGGAACAGCCCGCCGACCAGGCCAATCCCCAGCGCCCACTTCAGGCCGGTCCACAGCAGCTCGGGCGAGACCCTGAACTGGAACACCACCTGGCTGAAGTTGCTGCCCAGCGTGGACACGCTGTAGCCGTTGAAGATGCCCCAGGCGATGAGCCCACCGAGTACGCCGCCGAGCAGCGCCAGCAGCATCGTCTCCAGCATCACCGCCATCACCACCGGCAGGCCGCGAAAACCGATCGCACGCATCGTGGCGATCTCGCGCGCACGCGTGGCCACCGCCGCGTACATCGTGTTGAGCGCGCCGAATACCGCGCCGATCGCCATGATCGTGCCAATGAACTTGCCCAGGATGTCGAGGATCTTGTTGAGGTTGCCGCCCTGCTTGCGGTAGTACTCGGCGGTGGTGAGCACGTCCAGCTTCAGGCGCGGGTCGGCGGCCATCGCGTTCTTGAACTGCTCGAAGCCCGGCTTGCCCAGCGTGCGCACGTTGATCGACTGGTAGGCGCCGCGGTTGTACGTGGTGGCCAGGGTCTGGGTGTCGGTCCACAGTTCCGAATCGTGCGCATCGCCGCTGGCGAACACGCCGACCACGGTCCAGGCCTGGTTGCCCAGGTTGATCTGCTTGCCGACCTCCAGCCCGCGGAATTGCGACTGCGCACCCTTGCCGACCACGATCTCGCGCAGGCCCGGCTTGAACTTGCGGCCTTCGGTGATCCTGACCTTCTCGTGCACCGCCCAGGCCTGGTCGCCGACGCCGCGGAACTGCGCGTTGACGTCGGTACCGTCGGACTTGGACAGCAGGTTGACCACCTGCGACAGTTCCGGCGACACCAGCGGCTGGTTCTTCGCGTCGCGTGCCACGCCGGGCAGCGAGCTGATCAGCGGCACCTGGTTGCGCATGATCACCGAGTTGGTCTCGGCCTGCGAACCGCCGCGCAACACAATCGCGGTGGTGTCGTCGCCGGTGCTGTCCAGGGTCGCCTGGAAGCCCTGGCCCATCGCCAGCATCGCCACCAGCACGCCGACCACACCGGCGATGCCGACGACAATGACCGAGGTCGCGCCCCAGCGTTGCGGCAGGCTGGCGATGCCGATGCGCGCGGCCGCCAGCGACAGCCGGCCGCTACGGGTCAGCAGCAGCCACAGCACCAGCACGACCGCCACGCCCAGCACCGCGTACCAGGGCAGCAGGATCCACACCACCAGGCCGACGATCAGCGCCAGGATCGACAACACATTCCATAGCCATTGCTTGTTCATGTCGGTCTCCTAACGGCCGGCCAGTGCGTCGACGATCTTCAACCGCTGCGCGCGCAATGCCGGCAGCAGGCCCACCACGACACCGATGACGACCATCAGGACCAGCGCGATCAACCAGGTCTGGGTCGGCACGCCATGCACCGGCAATGCGCCGCCGCTGGCGGCCGCCAGGCCGGGAATCGCCAGCGCCGCCAGGCCCATGCCGAGCAGGCCGCCGAGCACGATCAGCAGCACCGCCTCGATCATCACCAGTGCCAGCACGGTGCGGTCCTGGAAGCCCAGCGTCTTCAGCGTGGCCAGCTCGGGGATGCGCTCGCGCACCGCCTGCGCCATCGTGTTGCCGGTCAGCAGCAGCAGGGTGAAGAACACCGCGCCCATGATCGAGGTGACGATCAGGCCGATGTCGGCGAACTGCTTCACGAACGCCTGCTGGAACGCCGACTCGGTCTGGGTCTTGGTCTCGTGGTCGGAGTTGGCCGACAACGCATCGATGGCCTGGGCCACGCGCGAGGCCTGGTCCGCATTGGCCAGCTTCACCGTGTACCAGCTGACCTGGCTCTTGATGTAGTCGTTGCTCTCGTCGAAGTATTTCCAGTTCATCATCAACTGGTTCTCGGCCTGCACGTTGGCGCGGTCCTTGACCTTGAAGATCGCCTTCAGCTCCAGCGGCCAGTCGTTGCTGCCGCTGCGCGGGAAGATCGTTGCCTGCAGCGGGATCGTGTCGCCGATCTTCCAGCCGAACTTCTTGGCCAGCGATTCGCCGACGATCGCACCGGTGCGCGTGGCCTGGAACGCCTTCAACTGGTCCGGCGGAATGTCGTATTCGGTGTAGACGTCGAAGAAGTTCGGCGCGACCGAGAAGTTGGGGAAGAAATCCTTCGGGTCGCGATAGATGCCGCCGAACCACATCGCGTACGTCACGTCGCGCACGCCGGGGATCGTGCGGATCTGCGATTCCAGGCGTACCGGCAGCGATTGGGTGATCGACAGGCGCGAGGCCACCACCAGCCGGTTGGCGCCTTCCACGGTGGCGCCGGCGGTGAACGCCACGCGCACCGAATCCAGCAGGCCGAACAGCAAGAACGCCACCACCACCGAGAACAGGGTCAGCAACGTCCGCGTCTTGCTGCGGAACAGCTGCGCCCAGATGAGCGAGAAATATTTCATGGCATGCCCCGATCAGTACGCAACCGGCGCGTCGGCCAGTTCGCCCTTGTCCAGGTGGATGGTGTGGGTCGCGTACTCGGCGGCCTTCGGGTCGTGGGTGACCATGATGATGGTCTTGTCGTGCTCGCGATTGAGCTGCTGCAGCAGCTTGAGGATTTCCTCGGCGTTGTGGCGGTCCAGGTCGCCGGTCGGTTCGTCGCAGATCAGGAAGGTCGGGTCCGAGACGATGGCGCGGGCGATCGCCACGCGCTGCTGCTGGCCGCCGGACAGTTCGTTCGGGCGGTGCTTGGCGCGGTCGGCCAGGCCGACCAGGGTCAGCGCGATCTCGGCATTGCGCTTGCGCTGGGCCGCGCTGAGATGGGTCAGCAGCAGCGGCAGCTCGACGTTCTTCTGTGCGCTGAGCATCGGCATCAGGTTGTAGAACTGGAACACGAAGCCGACGTGGTGGCTGCGCCAGCTCGCCAGCTGGCTGCCGCTCATGCGGTCGATGCGCTCGCCTTCGATGTCGATCTCGCCGCCGCTGGGGCTGTCCAGGCCGCCGATGAGGTTCAGCAGGGTGGTCTTGCCCGAGCCGGAGGGGCCCATCAGCGCGACGAAGTCCCCGCGTTCGATTTCCAGGTCGATGCCGTGCAGGACCTGGACTTTTTCCGGGCCGCGTTGGTAGGTCTTGGTGACGTTGCGCAAGGTGACGAGGGCGGACATGGGGCTTTCCTCTATGAATGCGGTATGCGGTGATGGGTGGTTCGCGGCAGGGCCGGGTTTCTGACAGTGCTGCCTTGGTTTGTTGTAGGAGCGGCTTCAGCCGCGACCCATGAATGTTTGACGTTCGGACGTTGTTGATTTCGACGGGAGCTTAGAAGCCAAAGCTTCCACTCCCTGCGGGAGCGGGTCACTTTTCTTTGCTTGTGCAAAGAAAAGTAACCAAAAGAAAGCACACCCCGGACACGAGCCGAAGCGGCTGCGCCGCTCCGGTGCCCTGCGCTCCTCGGCAGGCAGGGGCGCGGCGCCCAAACTCGCTTCGCTCAGACAGGGCGCCTCTTCGGCCCCCGCCTGCCTGCGGTGCTCGGCTCGCTTTACGGGGACGAAGATCAATAGCAAAAGCCAACAGCTAGAGCGAACAGCTAGAGCGAACAGCTAGAGCGAACAGCTAGAGCGAACAGCTAGAGCGAACAGCTAGAGCGAACAGCTAGAGCGAACAGCTAGAGCGAACAGCTAGAGCGAACAGC
>Ga0160434_100266_pt1 | contig 20135 bp, 17 predicted proteins | sample HID1973I_E0MG_FD_108273 | JGI IMG/M metagenome (GOLD analysis project Ga0160434, IMG submission 108273) | Enriched mosquito-associated microbial communities from UW Madison campus, WI, USA - HID1973I_E0 MG | ecosystem: Host-associated > Arthropoda: Insects > Digestive system > Unclassified ...
AAAGGTAATAACTTTTTTATAACCCGCAAGAAATATTTTAAAATAATTCCGCAACCCTAAAACCACCTCATCAACCTCTATCCCCTTCCTCCGAAGCGGGTTGCAAAAGTAGAAAAAAATACAATTGACACCAAACAATCTGTAGTGTTTTATATAAAAAAAATGTAAGTGTATGATTTACACTAAGAAAAAAATCACTTATGGAATTTTCGGCAGGGTATAACCTGACAATTTTAAGTAACTTTTGGTTTTGGAAAGAAAATCAAACTTAAATAATAGTGCTAAACAATGTAAGCTAAACCCGACCGAGATGGAAAACCCGCAAGGCGAAGCATGAGCCGAGGATTTGAATGGAGGGCGGGACTACTATTTAATAGCAGTAAAAGCCTCGCTTTCAAAAAAAAATTAATACTGACCTGTGCTTAATAAAACCAATGTACAAGCTTCCATAGATTCGATTCCGTGGGTATTCAATAACTTTTCTAACTCGTAGTTTTCAGTTCCTGGATTAAAAATGACACGTTTTGGTTTTGTCTCCAAAATATAATCGTGGTATTGAGCCTGAAGAGCCGGACCTATATATAATGTTACTGTATCTATATCATTATAGATTTCACCTGGCTTTTCTATTTCTACACCCGCAACTTCGCCACGTTTAATACCGATATTAACAATTTCATGGTTGAAACGTTTTAACATGTGTGCTGCTTTATATGCATAACGCGATGGATCTGGCGATGCCCCAATGATAAGTGTCTTTTTCATAATTTATAATTTAGATAGTATTGCAATTTGACCAGCGTGATAGGCATGGTGTTGAATTAGCCCATTTAACAACTCAGAATTTGTAACCCCCGTTCCCAACTCTGCAACTCTCTCATCCTTTGGCGAATCATCCCAATGTTTATCGTTAAAAGATTCGCAAACACGGATTAGTTCTTCATTTGCAATTTTAAAATCAAATATTATTTTTTCCCAGGCCTGAGCAGTCGTATCTTGAATTGTTGGCCAATCGCCCATTGCCGGTTCTGACGAGACATTTCCAGTAAGTCTGGAGGAAACCTCTTCAGTCCAGCTTGTTAAATGTAAGGCAATTTCAGCTATGGAATGTGCATTTGGAATTAAATGTTTAAAAGCATTTTCTGGTTTTACATTATTTAATGTTTGCATAACATGATTACCATGCCAGGCATCTCCGTTAAAAGCTTTTTTGATTTCCGTTACAATATTTAACATACTGAAACAACAACCCCAATAATATTATGTTTTTTTATAATGAAGAAAGGATTGCATTGGCACAGTTAATCCCATCGATTGCAGCTGAAACTATTCCGCCGGCATAGCCCGCACCTTCTGCGCAAGGATATAATCCTTTAACCTGAGGGTGCTGAAAAGTTTCTTTATCGCGGGGTATCCGAACTGGAGATGATGTTCTACTTTCTACTCCAACTAAAATTGCTTCATTGGTAAAGTAACCATTTATCTTTTTTCCAAACAATGGTAAGGCGGCTTTTAAACTGCTAGATACAAAATCCGGCAGAATATTATCGAGCATAACGCTTTTTGTGCCTGGCAAATAGGAGTTTTTTGGCAAATCGACAGAAAGTTTGTTATTAACAAAATCCATCATGCGTTGTGCCGGAGCAACTAAGTTCCCACCACCTGCTTCAAAAGCAAGCTTTTCAATTTCTGACTGGAAATTGAGCATACGTAAAGGGTCATAGCCTTGAACATCATTTAACGTAACCTGAACCACCGTACCTGAATTTGCGAAAGGATTATTTCTTTTAGATGGCGACCAGCCGTTAACCACGATTTCGTTTTCGCCCGTTGCACATGGCGCAATAATGCCCCCAGGACACATACAAAAAGAGAAAACTCCACGGCTGCCAACTTGCTCAACTAAACTATAGTAAGCCGGAGGTAGGAATTCGGAGCGAATATCACAGTGGTATTGTGCTGAGTCGATAATTTCCTGAGGATGTTCAATACGCACGCCTAGCGCAAAAGGCTTCGCCTCGATAAGAATGTTTTTACTATTGAGCAACTCATAAACATCTCTGGCCGAGTGTCCTGTTGCAAGAATTATGTTATCAGCAAAAAGTTTATCGTCAAAATTAACTTCAATACCTTTTATTTTACCAAACTCGATTAAAATATCGGTCATTTGGCTATCGAAGAATACTTCGCCACCGGCATTTAATATTGTCTCTTTGATAGATGTGATAATATGAGGCAATTTATTGGTACCTATGTGTGGTCGGGCGTCAATGGCAATATCAGCTTCGGCCCCATGATTTACGAAAACCTGCAATACCTTATTTATATCACCACGTTTATTGGAACGTGTATACAATTTCCCATCTGAGTAGGTACCTGCCCCACCTTCGCCGTAGCAATAATTAGATTCGGTATTAACGACACCTTGCTTGTTAATGGCTGCCAAATCGCGGCGGCGTTGCTTAACATCTTTTCCACGTTCTATAATAATGGGCTTCAGACCATTTTCTATACATTGCAATGCGGCAAATAATCCGGCAGGGCCAGCACCAATAATTAGTACAGGTTTTGCATCACTAACATTTTGGTAGTTTATGTTGTGAATCTGAATTATAGGTTCCTCATCGATAAATACTTTAATTTGCAATCGGAAGACAACTCTACGAGAGCGTGCATCAATAGAGCGTTTTAAAATTTCGTAACCTTTAATTCTGGTTTCAGATACCTTTAAAGCATCTGCTAACTTCTGATTGATAACTTCAGTTTGCTCAACCTGGTGCGGGAGCAGCGTAATTTCGATATCTTTGTGCATACAACTTGTCAGGTTTTTATCCTGAATTGTAACAAATATAGGTAGAAAATTCAACATTGAATATTGACATAGGATTACGATGAAACAATTATTTATTTACATAATCGTAATCAAAATGACAAAGAAATTGGTATTTCCACTTAATCCAAATTGCTCAAAACCACACATTAGTGATGGTAAAGAAACATTCATTTACTTCTATTTCAAAGTTGAGGGAAAGAGGAAACAGGCAAAATTTGGAAAAGGCTTAAATGAGCCAGAGTTAACTAAAACAGAAAGAAGTAGAAGAATTAAAAAGCTATACTCTGAGGTTCTAAGCAATTTGACAACCAAAGTATTTAATGGTTATTCTTTCAAGGATATTGAAACTAACGATGCATTGTTATCAGAAGCAAGAATACCCAACTTTCACGAGGCCGCAAAAGTTTATATTCAAAATCGGCAGAAGTTTCTGTCAGAGAAATCAATATCAAACTATAGGCAAGGAATCATCTTCTTCGAAAAATATCTTTCATCAATAAACAAATCGCAAGTCACAATTCGTGAAATCAATGGTGAGATGATTGAAGATTACATCATTTATTTAAAGACTTACGTATCTAAAAGATATAAATCTAATTTAAGTAGATACACTATAAAGGAATACAAAGAAAGATTAGGTGCAGTTTTCAATTTCTGGTATAAAAAACGTAGAGTATTAGAGTACAATCCAATGACGACGATTCAATTAGGCTATACCCTTAAATCACCCAAGAAAAGTGTAACCAGTGTATTTTCAGTTGAAGAATTCAAAAGTATAATAGATTATTGTAAAACGAATAGACGCCCAGCGTATTTAACTTTTTTACTCATGATTTATTACACTCATCTAAGACCTATCGAAATTAGCAGACTCCAACTTCGTGATATTGATATGGGTAAAAGAAAACTTGTTCTGAAGGCTCATAAAAGCAAGACCAGAATCGAAAGGATAGTACCTTTGGATGTACCAATTTACAATCATTTAATGAGCTGTAATATTGACTTCAACAATCCAGAATTGAAGGAGAAAAACTTGTTCAGCTATGACTTAAATAAAAAGATTTCTTATGTAGGAGACCGTCAATTTCTTCATAGACACATGACATATACATTTAAGATTATGCTGAAAGAACTAGGAATCGATGATACTTTAAACAAATATAATTTGAAACATACAGCCAATGTTCATGAAATCGTTTACGAAGGCATGTCATTTGCGCAAGTACAAGCAAAAAATGGTCATGTTCTCAGCAGTCAAACAGAGATATACTTAAGAGATTTAAAAGATTATTACAATAATCAGGCGTCGGAGAAGGAACGAGTGCTTAAATTTGATATTTAAAATTAAAATGCCCTGGACTGAAATAGTCCAAGGCATTTTTACTTTACATCAAACACTCATCAGCAAAGCTAAAATAATTATGGTGGGTAACTATGATGTGATCACAAACATCAATATCCAACAACTTACCACCTTCCTGTATTTTCTGAGTCAGTCGCTTATCAGCTTCACTTGGCTTCAAATTACCGCTCGGGTGGTTATGAGCCAATATCATCTTGCTAGCATTTGTGTTCAATGCAACCGCAAAGATGATTTTAGGATCAACTAATGTTCCAGACACTCCACCAACGGATATATCCACTATTCCTAAAACTCGATTATTCGTATTCAGTAGAATTAATTTAAACTCTTCTAAATGTTCTATACTTCCTAATCTCCAATGTTGCATCAGAATACTATAAGCATTTTGTGAACTGTTGATTTGTGGACGTTCGGTAATGTTGTAATTTGATTTGTAGCTTACTTCAACTTCAGCCACTTTAAATAAAGTTTGATTCTGTACCATATTGATTTGAATTAATTATGGTACTGATGGCAAGCTTTAATCAATCAAGTCCAAGAAGCAAACGAATAAATTGGCTGTGTGATGGGATTGAGCGTTTATGCGGGAAGTTCTTGGGCGCTACAGCAGATTAAAGCTTAAATTTGTGTAATGATTAATAATATATAATAGTAATTCACCTATTTTCATAAAAAAATAGGTGATATTGTCGAGAAAAATATTATAAATCACTTAGTAGTATGCTAGTTTTTGATTTGTTTATAATTTATTTATTATTACGCTGATAAATTAACTGCCAATGGATGTTTATGACATATTAATTCCAGTAAAAACTCCGCTAGGAGAGTTAACACACCATATGTATATAATTAGAAACATTGATAACCAAAATGATAAAATAAGAGTAGAAAATATTATTACAAATATTATACAGGAGGTTGACATTGATGGTGTCATTTCAATTAATGGTATGGATTACAAATTTCTTAAAGATAATTTTCCATCAAAAAATTGGTATATCAATATGAAAGATGAATATAAAAAAATTCAGAAATTAAACCTTTACGCATTAATTTCAAGCTTAGTTGGCACAGTACTATTACTTATTTTTGGCTATTCAGAAACTGCTTTTAGTTTCTCAGTTTGTAGCACGATATTACTGATATTCACATTATTTTTTGGAAAAAATTATTCTAATCACTTTCAAAAATATATAGGACACTAAATATTTGTTGTATATCCCTTAATATAAAGTGTCCTAATTATTCAAGTACTCGGGAAGCAATCTGGTCAGCTATTTCTTCGATTGTAAAATTTGATGTATTAAGTGCAAGCATATCCGCGATTGTTGGACTGTACTTCAAAACTTCATTTTTGCTAAGTTTATGCCAAATTGGTAAGATTACTTTTTCACCCTCAACTTCTCTGGCGAAAAGTCCGTCTAGTTCCCTTTGAGGCCATTCTTTTCTAAAAAAAGCTTCAGATAAGATCACAATTCCATATTTTGAATTCTTTAATCCTGCATCAATTGTTCTTCGTAAACTGTCTCCAATTCTTAAGGAAAATTCATCATACCAAACGTTCAAACCTCTATTCTTAAGTTCATTGACAAATGGCCTAACAAATTCCTCTTTATCTTCCGAGGCATGGGATACAAACACATCAAATGTAACTTGTTGCTCTATTTGTATTGGTTTCAATATATCATATGAGTGAAGGGATTCGTGCTTTTGCTTTTGCATCTCTCTAGTTATTTGCTGTTGAAGGGTTAGAAGTTCTTTTTGTTCACGTTTAACTTTATCTCGCTGTGTTTGCTCTTCCTTATTAAGTTTACCATGCAATTCAAGTTTTTTTTTATTCTTATCAGCAAGCATTTTGGACTTTGAACTTTTATCTTTTTCAAGTCTATTAATTTCTTCATTTTTCCGAGTCAAATCTTTTTGGTAGATTATTAATTTCTTTAAATCTTTTTCTTTTGAAATTTTATCCATTATAGAATGAGCTTCTTTTTGCTTTCGATTAATATTTGAATCTATTGGATGTATGCTTCTTTCAACAGAATTGATATCTCTATCAACATTCGCAATTTCTCTTGCTAAGCTATCAATGCTCATCTTTATATTTTTTTAAATTAGTCAAAGCTGCTAAACTTATTTGAGGCTTTTTTCACTCATTTATTTTTAAATTCATCATTTTGCTTTTCTTCAATTATCAATTGTAGTTACACATTCAATGACTTTCCATTTAAAAATATGTATTTATATAAAATAATAAATTAGAAAGGTTTAAACCAAACAGGCTGAGGCTTATTATTTGGTTTTAATGATGTCTTCAATCTAACAGGATTTGCCAGTTTCCAAATAAATCCTTTGTCCTTAGATCCAGAGCAAGCTATTAGATCTATACTTCCAATTAAAACTCCTAAAGGCAATTCATTAATTGATTTTTTAGTACGTTTAATACTTCCCTCATCATCTACCAATGTTTTAGAAGCGTAAATATAAATTCTTTCACGAATGTTAGTCGAAATAGTTCTGTACTCTTCTGTTTTAACACCCTGCATTATCAGTTCTGCAAAGGGTTGTCTTACACTAATCGCTCTTGTAATTTCCATTTTGATAATATGCATTTAAAGTGCTAGCACCTTATCGATTTCAATCATAATTTCTGCGGTTCTATTTAATGCCACAATTATTTTCTGATAGTGTAGAATATCCTCGAAATATAATGTCCTTCCTTTTCTATCCTTAAGCCACTTTTGAGCAGGTTGATAACCACCTATGTAAAAATTCCATGCTATTTCCGGAACATTAGCAAAGTATTGGGTTTCGTTAATGTAGACTTTGCCATCTTTATAGTTGGGTTTTATTACATTGTTATCTCCATCTTCAGGATATTGAGTGATGTATTTTTCGGTTTTATCACTTTCTAATAAATGCAGTTCTCGTATTTTTTTTCCAAGATCAGCCAATTGAAAAAACTGGTTAGCATTAACTGGATAGGGAATGCGAGGATAGTCAGTTTTTAAAAATTCTTTGTACTTTTCTCTATAAAACGGGCTGTGAAGTATTGCATATATATAATCGAGAATGTTTATCGGATAAAATTCTTTTGACTTCTCTTTTAGAGGTTCTAAAGTCTCTTCGAATTTAAAAGTTGACTTTATACTTTTTTCAAATGCCTTGACGATCACCAGTTCCATATTTGGAACTCTATGATCATCTTTGTTTGTTTTGATTTGATTGGATTCCTCTGAATAGAGGTATAATGGGTATGCCATATTCCCCCCTCTATAGAAAAGATTTGTATCTAGAATTTGGTTCGCTATAAACACTAAGTTCCAATCAGAATCCCCAACAGCTTGCCCTTGTCTTCCAATTATCAAACATAAATTATCCTTCTTATGAACATTTCTTAGCATTTTATAGAATGGTCTTCCTAACAAATTTTTATCATAATATACTTCTCTAGTGTCTAAAGGTCTGTATGAAAATTTACTTACTAACGTTGAATCATATCTACTGTTTAAAATTCTCTTTAGTAATGGATAAGAGGAAGAGTCCTCAATTTGATATTCATTTATAAAATTACTGGTTAGCTGCCCGCTTAGTAGGGTCGAAATGCGATCTTTTAAAACATTCTCTTTGAAGTCTACGAAGAGTGAATCACGTTTTGTTTGAACACCATTACTTCCTGATTTAAAAAGTTCAGTTACACTAAATAGATTGTTGGTGTATTGTTGAAATTCAATTACATTTTGAGCGGTGAACGCGTAATTTTCAGGAACAGATTTAACTGGCTTCCAATCAATCGTTGATATAGCATTCTTTTGCAAGTACTGATATTTATCGTCTCTTTTTCCACGTAAGTCATAATTAAAAATTTCATTTGAGCTATTACCATTTTTAATAAAAATATTGATACTTACACCTTGTTGTATATCAAAAACGTTCTCGTCTTTCCCTCCATCATCAGAGGTTTCCCTGCGTTTTAAACTGCCATGCAAATCTAGGATATACATTTTATTAAAACTTCTCATTAGGTGCATCCTCATTTTTCTATGAATAACTCCATCTAAAAAGCTATTATTTGATATATATGCTAATACACCCTCGCCATTTTTGTCAATAAAATGTTGTCCAAAACGTATAAATTTGATGTAATCATCAGAGAGTGGCTGAATATTTCTTTCGTTTAAATCCACTTTATAATCACTTACTAGTTTTTCTATCCATGGGCTTCTATTTGTACTGCTAACGCTATACGGCGGGTTACCCATGATTACCATTACGGGTGTATCTCGTTTTATAGTATTCGCTTGGTCGGCCTCATCGCTGAGCCATGAACTAAATAATGTACCTGAATCTGGATGCGACTCCTCCAAGCTATTCGTTAAGAAAATTCGAAAGCGTTGCTCATCCTTTGCTTTATACCCAGTTTCAGTCAAAAGCATATCCATTTTCAAATGAGCCATTGCATAACTTGCCATTAGTAATTCAAATCCATTCAATCGCGGTATTAAATGTTGACTTACGTAATTACTCCAGATTCCTTGTTGTCCTTCAAATTTCTTGTATATGTGCTTTATAACTTCTGCTAAGAATGTTCCAGTTCCAGTTGCAGGATCTAGAATTTGTACTTTATGAACCTCTCTTTCAACTTCAACTTCTTTTACGTTTGAACGTCTGTCGGATGTTGCTTTAGTAAATGCTTTGGTTTTTATTTTTACTTTCGAAGTATCGGCTAATCCCTGAGGTAAGTTAAATTCTGTTTTTAAAATATCATCTACAGCACGTACAATAAAATTGACCACTGGTTGCGGTGTGTACCAAACACCTCTCGCTTTCCTTAATGCAGGATTATATGTTGCTAAGAACGTTTCATAAAAGTGAACGACTGGATCTTCTTGTTTGGTGCTTTTGCCAAAATTTCTCATTATATCAGCCACATCTGTGGCTAAGAATATATTTACCAATTCATCTACAATCCATATCAATCGGTCATCCAAGTCAAAACCTGCTATATCCTGAAACAGCTTTCTCAAAAATGGGTTTGATTTAGGAATTAATGTTGCAGCTTCTTGTCTCGAAAAAGTTGGCAATGTAGGATCGTGATAACGAGCAGCAAACATTCCATAAGCAATTGTTTGTGCATAAATGTCAGCGAATGCAGTGTTATTAATATCATGGATTAACATCTGCTTGAAAGAAAGCATTTGCGATTTTATAGCTGATCTAGTTTCCGTTTCATCGTCATGATTTAAAGATTTCTCAATAACATCAGCCATCAACTTTGCTTTTCCCGCCATCATTTCCGCTAGCTTAGTCGGACTTTTGATTGTTTGTGAAACTGTTAATGCAAAGTTTTTGATTAACAATTCAAAAGATTCAAAATTTTCTGGGATGGGAGCAATACTTCCATGATCAATTTTAGCGATAGCAATTTTAGTTATAAATACACCGTCCTTGTAAAAGTGAAAATCAATGTAATCAGTAAAAATTAAGTTGCTCAAGCCCGAACGGTAACGGTCAAACTGTTCCTTGAGAGTTTTGCTATTTAAATCAACACCAATATCCTTTGCTTCAATGTATCCAACTGGAATATCCTTTTTTGTAAGAACATAATCAGGTGCGCCGCAGTCAACTCTTGAAGGTTCATTTGTTACCAATATATTTGGCAACAAAGTCATTAAAAGCGTTTGTAAATCTCCTCTGTAAGTGTGTTCTCTTGAAATTCCTGTTTTAAATCGTTTATTTATTATTTCGAGATACGCTTCAATAGTCATTTCCAATATTACACAAAAAACATCTTTTTAAAAAGTGTATAAGTATTTAAGTATATGGAAGGATACATGCCAGGTTCATAATTGTTAGAATTGAATTATGCGCTGCTGCATACATTAAGGTTATCTTTTAATACATTAATTATCGGGGGTACCATTTCGTTTATGTGGGGAGTAACTGAATGGTTCAGCAACCAAAGCTTAATTTTGATTAATGATTAATTATAAGAAAAGGTATTTCTAATATTTAGGACACTATATCACAATCTTTAACCACTGAATATTACTGGCCTTTATTATGTCTCAGTTAGGGGTACTAAAAAAAAAATATATTATAACATAAAAGTTTCCTATTAGAAGGTTAATTTTAGATCAAAACTTAGATTTCAATAATTTTATTCTCAATTAAATATTTGATTTTGGGATCAATCACATTATACACATATTGTTCATCTGTCATTTTAATAAAGTTAAAGTCCGACATGATTTTAATGTATGAATTGGCAGTGGCTGGATTAACTTTTAAAACAGAGGCAAGATCATTAGAACGCAGAGTAGTTTTTCCAGTCTTGAGTAGTCTATTAATATTTCGAAAAACGTCATCTTTAGAGTTTCGATTAGAAGGAAATAGCGCATAGTACTCGTATTCCTTACAAAATCTTAACTTTCCTTTACTAATTGCTTCTCGAGAAAAATAGGTAGATGTATTGTCAATGATTGATTGTTCGTCGTAAATATTTGCAAATAAATGAAATAAGTCCCGTGGAGAATAGTTAGCTAATTTGATGATATCATCTTTTTCATTTGAGTCAATTAACAAATCTTCGATTCTTTTAGCTTTTGAGGAGAAAAAAGCAATACGTTTATTTATAATTGCAATAATCTCCTCACTAGACCAGGTTACATCAATTGGTCTAAATTTGTCAAATCGGACACCTTGAGAAGCTAGAACATTTCTTACTTCATCCCAAATACTAAATACAACACCGAAGTCGTTTTGCATAAGCAAATTTGTGTCTTTTAGGAGTTCCTCAATAAAGACGCAAACATCATTAATGGAACCCTTCAAATTTCTATTTTCATCGATTTTATCAATCATAATAACCACATTATGATAACCAACTTTTTTTAAAATTTTAGATAAGTCAATTAAGATATTCTTTAAAGAATTGTAATCATAATCTTCAAATCGTATTTTTTTTTCAGGTCTTTTAGTGGTAAATTCTGGTATATAGTTTTTGTAAAATTCTGAGTTCTGAACTTTGGGCAAACCGAGAGACTTTGCAACCGTATCAGACACTATTTCTATACCTCCGGAAATAAGAAGATTAATAGGCTTGTTGAGATAAGAATTGAAAAATTCGATAAAGATATTTTTCGCTTTGAACCTTTTGATCTTATCATTGCGGTCTAAATATTCTCGCTTACTTAATGTTTTAAAGAATTCTTGAATGATAAAAGCTAATTTTTCTTTATCGAATTTGTCAAGTTTATTTTTTAAACTCGGATTTTTGGATAAGATTAGGCCAAAATCGGAAGTAATCCCTTGGATTATCTCCAAAATGAAATATTTCTCATTATCCTTCTTCGGGATATTCTCAAAATTATCTAGTTGATAGGTGAAAACATTATTTTCGTCTAATGCTTTTTGAAGTTGCAGCATTAACGCTGTTTTTCCACTTCCCCTTGAGCCAATAATAAATCTACTACTAGCGTCTTTTAGGTTACTATATAATGAATTAAAATACTTTGGCTGGACATAAATATCATTAAGGTATTCGGATTCTTCTTCAGCGGAAAATTTTGAAAATAAGTTAGTTTTTAAACCAAGAGATTGATATAATTCATTCATATATTGAGTGCGATTTAGCAGTCTGATTTTGAAAGTTTCAGGATAATTGCTTTAAAATGGAGTTTTTTACTGATTGATATTTTAAGTATTAAACGCTGAAAAGATGATAATAAGCTCTAAATTGAGAAATATACAACTAAATATTTAATTTTGTAGACTTAAATGTTCAATTAGCCATACATCCAAATTTTCGATTGTCACTGCTCCATTCCTTACGGCATAAGCACTTGGGCTAAGTGATTGATTAACGAACTCAATTCCATTGTTAATGCAAGCTTCATTTATTAAATTCATGAAACCGCTAAAACCGTTGATTCCTAATTGTAATTCTAGGGGATTCACATTATGAGGAGTCAAAATACGGCTATTTCCCATGGTGTGAATAACTTTAGTGATTGACTGAGTATTTGCCAAGGTTTCTAAAATACTATTATTGTATTCTCTAGATAAGTGTACTTCGCCACGAAGTACACTTCTTGCAAATATCTTGCTATCGGCAAAGTTGGTAAAGATATTATTATTGATATACTGGCTAACGGTATCAATGTTCTGACCAATAACTTCAATACGATTAATTACATCAAGAAAGCAAAATCGATTATTCATGATATTCAATTTTCTCTCCATCCCATCAACAATATCAAAAAAATATTCTTCGTCATATCCCATGATGATAGCAATCCTTTTCCACAAATAATTGCTTCGTCTTCCATAATAATAGTCGACAATATTGCCATTTGCATCGAAGGGGTTGAAAGAGCCTAATATTAAAGTTTGAGGATTTACAATCTGCTCTGGAGTCGTCCAGTTGTTTTGGATCGCTTGATGATTGATTATCGGCATAGAATTGAGATGTTAATTGTTTGCTTTTGTCTAAGTATAATAAAAAAATAATAATAAAAGAAGAGAAATGTGAAGTATTTTAGCGTACCTCAAATGCGCATAGAGCGATGGTCGTTGCAGTAAAGTCCGCAGGACGATGCAGCGTTATGTTTTATTCAATAAAATACTTGTCTTGATGGTATCTGCATTATATAAAGCTTCTTTCAATTTGTACAGTTTTGAAATCGTAGTAATTAGTTTGCACTTCAGATGAACAACTTATCACTGAAAATCGTGCGATATTGGAATCATAACTTTTTATATGATCTTCGATTTTCAAGTCCGATTTAAGGTGTGAAGAAGTTGCAAATACAAATATTGGTATTGAATTGAGAAACATTTGATAAAACTCTTTTTTGGTATATCCATTAACACTTCGGCCTTTTTTTATAAGCTTATCGTATTGTGAATTGAAAAATTTTTGATCTTTATTAGATATTGCTTCCTGCAAACGTCTGGCACTGATGACAATTTGATTTGTTAATTCTCTCATTCTTGAAGTAAAAGAATGCTTAACATGTATCAGATAAATTATACCATCTTTTATGTGAAGTACATCGCAAAGCTCCACTCCATCAACAATTATAGTATCGAATACAATATAGTCTTTTGTACCATTGTAATACATATTGTATATACCTTCTCGATAAAATTTATCCTTTTTGATTTCATAAGGCCATTTGTGTGTCATTATTCCAGTTTCAAGTTTTGATGTTTTGAAAAGTCGCTCTGTCTGAGCCACTAAAGCATTTACAAATGTTTCTTTTAGCGAATACCATTTTCCATCAATTAAGAAAACTGAATCAGAGCCAATCTGAAATTCAGCATTGAAATGGTACATAAAGCTTGATGTCGCAGTAATTTTGCTTCCTAAAACACATTGTATACTCAGCCTGTATAAATATGAAATAATACCAACCTTATTATTTGGATATAGTTCAGCAGCTCTTAACAACGCTCTTCGATAAATTTCTTTTTTATCAAACAATGTATCTAGCAGCTTTGACCTAACGTTACCATCGTTTACTTTTTCCATTAATTGATATTTTTCAGCTTCGTAAAAAGCCTCAACTTTATTAGGATTACAAAAATCAAATTCAAAACCATCTGAAATATCAGTTTCACCCAGAGTATATGGTATACTATTCCATATACTATCTTCAAGTTGACTTTTTAATATAGTAAGATATGTTTGATCAGTGATGTGAATATATGAGCTGATAAGATTTTGAGCAGGAAGTTTACAGACTTCATTGATCTGCTTAACTATTTTATGTAGTCCATCAAAGTTTATTACTTTGTTGACCTTAAATGACTTGCCAACGGCAATCTGCAACTTATCTTTTCTTTCCTTTAACAGAAAGTCAAAATATTTCAAACTGTTTGAGTTGTTTAATTTTACTTGCAATTCCTTGGGGATTTTACCAAACTGTAAATAATTTATTATTCTGTAGTTATCACGATATTGTTCACTCATCCCCATCCTAGCCCCAGTCAGACCTCTCGATTTAGTTGATATCGCTTCATCTTCATCAAGTGACATTATTTTATCATAAGTTAATAATCCAAAATAATGTTCAATGTAGCCAGATATTAACCAATACGCATTACCTCCAACCCACGCGAATAAGTTGTGATCAACTTCAATAAATAACACTAAATTTATTTTGATTTCAGAAAAACCACTATCATCTTTAAGTTGTCGAGGGAGGAATTCAGACCAATCAGATTCGTCCCTGCTTTTCCTGTATTTATATAGGTAATAATTTACATCCTCTGATTCAAAGTGTATTACTTTTAAATCATCTTCTTCTGGTTTTCGAAATTGTTTATTGTAGGATGAATTCAAAAGCGTTTGGATCAATAAAGGGGTGCTTACAATATTGCGAAGACTTATGTGGTCTTTATTGATTTTAAATATATTAGGAATTTGATTCATGAGAGATTAATTTAGAACTGTTCCCTAAGATATGTTTTTTTAATTTGACTTGTAAAATATAGCGGTCCAATTAGTCAAAATCTTAATTTGCTCACCGCCTGCGAACTGAGAAAATGTGTGAGAACTGGTAATTGCGCAGCAATGAGGTTCGATCTATGTTTTAACACAAGCGATTGGCGAGATACTTGTATCAAGTATCATGACGATCGTGCAGCATTTTCGATTGCGCAGGTGAGCTGAAAAGTGGAATGCGATTAGATTTATCCAGGATGAAGCGAAGCAAATCCTAGATAAAGATAGAGAGAGCATTTATGAGGCAACTGCTTCGCCAAAATTAAAACCATGACAAAAACGTAGTGAATGGCGTGTGTTTTAAGTGGCGTTAATCTTGCCGAATACTTTTCTTCCTAATCGGGCTTGCAATGCCCCAACCGATGCACCACTAACGAAAAGTAACCGCAGAAACTTAAAAGAAAGCTGGATGTTGCCCAACGACCAATATAAAGACTAAACCATTCCTTTCTCCGCTTAAGCCAACGTTTTGGAGAGAGGAATGGTGTTAGGATGCAATCAGCTCATAATGGTAACTATAAAGTCTATTTGCTTCTTCTCGCTCTTACTGATAACAATATAGCCTTGCCTTCCTGCTAAATGTTTCCAAGAGTCTGGTGAGCTTCTCCAATCAACAAAAACCAAATCATCAATCTTATACAGTTTAACTTCTGGGGGTGATTTTGATTCATAGTCGTAATTCCAAACCTGATAGTTGTTGTCAGTATCTAAGTGCAGATTTATTTCATTTGGGTCTACTAAGGTCGATTTCAATACATCATGCCAAGGTGCATAAGTATTTGTTGTATATAGATCATCGCGTAAATCCCAATTATGCATTGGAGATAAGGGTGCATTTGCTTTCATTGCTTTATCTTTTTTAGGTTCGCGTTTGATTATGTACAAGCTAATAAGGATTAACCCTATTATTATTGTAAGATACATATGTATATAACTTTATTGACTGGTTGCTAATGTTAGTTTCAGTAGTAATTGTTCGCAATCACGTAAATTATTGTCCCAATCAATATTAGATTGTATAGAATAACAAGCCCCATAGAATAGGGCATAAAAATTCCTGCTATTGTAGCTAAAATTGGTATCAATCCTATAGCTGAACCAACATTTGAGTTTTCCTTATCGTTAATCATACATATTAAAATGCAGGTACCACCTGCTATAATCCATTCTCCTCTAGCAACAAAATCCAATGTTGATGACCCGTCTATAAATGAATAAAATATTGACCTAGCTATCCAATTAATTAAAAACAATGCTGCAATAGATACAATGCTTCTTATTACTTTGTTATCCATCCTAGTTATTTGATAATGTTATAATGATTTCACCAGTTCTGCTTGTATATATCTGATCCCCATTGTTTGTTTCTAAATCTTCTCTGCGATAGATTGTTTTTGTGGCTTCTAGGCTATTTCCATCATAAAAATATATCGTAAAAACGCCCCCTCCCTCATATGACATCTTAAATAAGTCAGAGCTTCTCAATGCTTCCAATGTCAATATTTTACTAGATTCATCGATGGATGCATAACATGCTATGGTTTTATCAGTTTGAACCATAGAGTTTTGGATTCGAATAGTTGTTATGTCCCTCGCAGGCGGTTTTGGTATTACTGGCGCAGTTGGCGAAGATTCAGTAGCCTGAGGTTGCGAATAAGACTGGGGTGTTGAGGTGTTTTCTGCTTGTGCAACCACAGTTGTATCTAAAAGTGTGGTGTCAGAGCTATAGTTTTCCGTTTTCTGTGTTCCACCCAGACATGAACTTAATGAAACTGAGAGGATTGTTAATAATAAGATTTTGCGCATGCTTTGCTATGTTTACCGATAGTCTAAAATCGGTTCTTAGGTTTTGTTGGACTAGACTGCTCCTAATTTAGCTCATCAAACAATCAAATTTTTACGGAAAACCGTAATGAGTGTTGCTTTAATCATTCAATTAGAAATCCAACATCGACCGTTCCAAATCGATTGCTATTAAATTAAAAAAGCGTGGAACTGTAGCCAATCCGCGCTTGAGCCCCTGAGAAGGCAACACAACAGACTGGAACAGCCCACGCTTTCGCATGGACGTTCGCACATCTGTTTTTGTTGTGTTTGTAAATTTCTCAGGTTTTCAAGCACAAGAACATAAGCTAACGCTTTATATCTTGAATTAAATGAATTGGTATATCTGTTTCTTATTCTTAACTTTTCTAAGGGTAAAGATAATAAGCAGATTTAAATAAAGCGCATTTCTGCGCTCTATTTTATGATTCGAGTTTATCAACAGTTGCAATTGAAACGTAATTGTTTTCTCCTTCAGCAACCCTGCGATAAAAGAAGTTATGATGTTGGTCTGCTTCTCTAAAGTTAATTCGAAGTGCATATTCAATACCAACAGTATTATCATTGGATTGAGTAACTTCATACGCTTTTCTAAGAAATTGGTTTGTTAGACCATTACCGAAACGTTCTAAAGCTTCACCACCTAAATCCACAAAAATATATGACTTTCCTTCCTTACTGTTTGATAAAGTAATGTTCCAGAAATAATTTAGGTGTTCCGAAATCATATTGCTTTTATATTCGTTTTTTAAATGGTCAACAGTTGCATAAGTCCTGTATTTTACCAAATCGAATTTGCGAAGTTGTTCAATTGCTGCATCAACGATTAAATTGTACGCTTTTTGTACTTCTGAGTTTACTAATACCTGCTGTTCGTTAATTACAACGAATTGTGTTTGCGGCTGTACCGTCTTTTGCGTTCTTGCTGTCGCTTTCATCTTAATAGAATTTTAAATGTGAAACTGGGTTTAAATGAAAAATGCCTCCAAGTGGAAGCATCTATTTGTAAATTGGTATATAATGGAAATGCACCATTTTTAGGCGATGCATTGTGTTAGATTCGATTTTAATGTAATTGTATTGGCTAAGAATGTTAATGGATTTTAGCCAATTTAAACCTGTTTAGGATTGAATTGTCGTTCGGGTTTACTAGTAGGAATTGGAATTTCCGAATCCAAACTTGGTAAGCTAAAAGTTTAAAAGTAGTGCTCTCTGATAAGCTTCCTGTTTGATTTACAGGTGAAAATTCTCATATGGGAAGTTGAGAATCTTTGTATCTCCCAACTAAAACTTAGCGGGGGTATAAAGTTATATAGGCTCGGCATTCGCTGCAATCATAGCAACTTTGCAGCTATTCTAAAAAATATAAAAATTAAATTTTCAAAATTGCTTTAAAATCCACCTTAAAAAAGACACTAATATTTCAGGGGTAATACATTAATATTTTATGTCCTTTTTAAAGTGGACTAGTTGTTGTTATTTTGTATCCTTGTTCCTATTAAATTTTGCACTATAAACAGTGTAGCCCTTTATATCAGGCTGTTTTATTGTTGTTCTAGGGCTTATTTTAAAATACTCTTGAAATAATTTAATTGATGCCTTCAAGCTTAAATTGTGTTTGTCGATAATTGCTTGCATACGATTTTTTATGATTTTAGTAGTTGCCTTATAACCATCTTCAAAGGCATAATTTAAGTCATGTATGAAGGTGAAATGGCTTTTATCCAGCACTTCAATTTTCTTTTTAACTGCATCTTTGATTTGCTTTTTTGAATAGCTATTTTTCAGCAGCTCTTCTTCTCCTAGTATATTGTAAGCCTCATAAATATGTGGATAGCTTTTTTCTAGCTCTTTTAGAACCACATCTCTATTATCTATTAGGTATACCGATGGATTGTCAACCAATTTTTTAATCGTGCTCACTATTAGTTGTACTAAAGCTTTTATCGAAATTCCATTTTTGGCCACCTTATAATCTTTATCAGAAATAAGATATTCTCTTTCAGAAAAAGTTGGTTTAAAATAGCTGTTATAATAAGCGTCTTGGAAGGCTTCCTTTGACTCGAATATCTCCTTTACACTTTCTTCATAAATGAAATTGTCAAACATATAATGGTTTCTAGAGCCATCATCATTTACAAATGCAGAATAAGTTATTAGTTCTAATGCCTCTTTTAATGTATTTCTAGCACCGTCATTATTCGCCGAAATCATCAAAGTTTTTATTGTTTGGTAACTTTCTTGGCAACCACTTAAGTATCCCATTGATTCTTCGGCTGTTTTTGCATCCAAATCTGTGTCAATGTTTGTAATCGATATAATCTTTTCAACACCATTTCTAAATCTTCCAACGATTTGTACAGCTTCAGACCGTGGATCAATCATTGAGTGTCTAGCGAAATGCAAGTTGGTAGCCATAATAACTATCGGTTTAACGGCCATCATCATATCAACCGCTGAATTAAATCGACATGTAAAAAAGTTTATTTCCCCGAAGATAGCATTCTCAGTATTTGGGATACTCTCAAATGTATGATAGCCAAAGGTTCTGAGGGACAGCATCTTTTCCTTGGAACAATAAATGTGTGAGATCTCCTTTATTTGCAAATCTTCAATTACTGAAGTAATTGCCTTAATTGAATTAAGGAATATACATATGGTTTTGCCTCTATTTTCTTCAATGGTTTCTTTCAGCAAAATAGAAGCATTATTAGTAGTGATTACTGAAATAGGCTTGCTGTAATCATACTGTGGCTCTATTATAACTTGAGTAAATTGTTGTTCTTCAAACCTAGGGTCTGATGGAATTACCGCTGTTGCAGAAATAAATGCTTTGTTTTCAAATCTGAAGAAATCATCTAAAGGAAGAATGATCTTTTTTCTGAAAGCAACATCTTTCATCGTTCTGTCGCATTCATCGAACAAACAGAAGTAGTCTTTGTAAATATCAATTCCAAGAAAATCTGCCGCTTCGATAACTTTATAAAGCGATTCAGGAGTAACCATGATTTTCTTGTATTTGACTTTTGCGTTCGACATATAAGAGATTACGTCATCAACGTAAATTCCTTCATATACACCAAAGACCTTATTTTTTAAGTAGGTAGCTTTTCTTTTACCAACTATCACTGGTTTGTTTGGTTGCACGAGCAGTGAGTGCCTTTTAGAATTTATTTCATTCGTAGTGGCTTTTATTCCAGGTAGTGTTTTAAGATATATTTTGTTCGTTTCAAAAAAATCAATTATATCTGGTATTACTTGCCCTTTTAAAAGGGATAATCTTTCTATTTTCATAATTTATAAGCAATAGGATTTACATTAGCCATTTAAGGCTATCATGTATTTTAATAATTTTTGTAAAAAAGGGAGTGAGAATTCACTCCCTTAGATTAGTTATTGGTTATTCATATTCTTCGAAAGGTAACATAGTACACATTTCAAAGTTGTCAAAGTCGATATCAAACGCAATTTTCATAGTCATATAACTGTGCACTTCCCCAAATTCAGACCAGTTAAAAGTATAATTCTAGACCGAGCGCAGCGAGGCTATTAGAAAAACTATTAATTTTAATTGGTAATATGAAAAGAATCAAGTTTACGGAATCCCA
>Ga0160434_100267_pt1 | contig 20084 bp, 18 predicted proteins | sample HID1973I_E0MG_FD_108273 | JGI IMG/M metagenome (GOLD analysis project Ga0160434, IMG submission 108273) | Enriched mosquito-associated microbial communities from UW Madison campus, WI, USA - HID1973I_E0 MG | ecosystem: Host-associated > Arthropoda: Insects > Digestive system > Unclassified ...
ATCATGCGCGTCCTCGCAACGCAGCACTGCTTGCGACGGATGGCCGGGTAGCTCAGTTGGTAGAGCAGGGGATTGAAAATCCCCGTGTCGGGGGTTCGATTCCCTCCCCGGCCACCATTTTTGTTTCAAGTTGAAAAGCCTGCACTTTTTGTGTGGGCTTTTTGCGTTTTTGGTTGGCTGCGGCGTAAGGCAGGGAGCCTCACCGATTCCCCGGCAACGGCGAAACATCAAACAACGGCACGCCAGCCGGAATCGAGAGCTGCTGCTTCTGCATCCCATTGATCACGAGCTGGTAGCTCCCCGGCTCGATCATCAGGTAGTACATCCCGTCTGCCCCGGTGATCACCGCAGGTGCGCAGGCATTAGGCGCGCTACACAGCGTCACCTGCGCATTGACCATCGGAAACACGCCCGAAGGCCCATAGAAGTCCACCCGCCCACGCACCTGCGCACCAAGCGCCGTTCCCGCGACCAGGCACAAGCCCAGCCCCAGGATTGAGAAGAAAGAAATCCTTTTCATGGCGAAGTCCCCGACACAGGCGGCGTGGCAATCGCGGTCAACGACCCGGCCGGCATCGTCGCCGACTGCGACCCCGCCGGTGCCGCCGTTGGCGCCGCCGGTGCACCAGAAAGCGCATTCCCAGTCGCAACATACGGCGCCAACAAATTGATCGTCGCAGTCTTCACCGCGATCCGGTTCCCATCCTTGATGGTGGCGATATTCGAATCGTTGAGATCCACCACCTTCGGCGGCGTGCCTGAAACCTCCAGGTTCAGCGCCGGAAACGCCCCATCCTGCCGCGTCACCCACAGCGACAACTTATCCGCCCGCAGCACCGAATACGGCGTCACTGACGCCTTGATCTGCGTGTACTCATAACTCCCGGGCTCGATCACCTTCCCGGTGTGATCCTTCATCTGCACAGGCACCTGCACCAGCCAGGCGTCCTGCTTGTCCTTGTCCCGCTCGGAGCGGTCGATCGCCTCCATATGCAGGAACAGGAACGTAGCGAACCCCAACAGGGTGAGATAGGTGGCGGTAGAACCCGCCGCCTCGAAACTCATCTTGAAGCCCAGCACGCTGAACACTCCGCTGGCCAGGCCCGGCGCGCGGTCCTTGAGGCGCTCCTGGCGCGTCTTGAGCAGGTAGAAGATGGCCGATGCCGGCAGCAGCGGCAGCAGCAACATGAGGCCGACGACGGCCACCATCAGGAACTGGGACATGGCATGGACTCCTTGGCGAGCGCTTGCTCCTTGTGCGGTGCGGGGCCCCGCCTCCACGGGGCCTTCCTACCGCTCACATCCACGCCAACGGGGCCGGTTCCGGGAACCGGCCACGATTTTGCAAAACCCTTCAGCTGCCGCCCGGGCTGGCCGGCACGGCAGACGGCCCGCGTTTGAACGCCGCGCGCTTACGCCGCCCGCGGGCCCTTCTTGCGCTTGACCGCATACCCGATCCCCAGGATCAGGAACCACACCGGGCTGGCCAGCAGCGCCTGCCGGGTATCCGGCTGCAGCGTCAGCAGCACGATGACAAACGCAAAGAACGCCAGCACCACGTAGCACATGATCACGCCGCCAGGCAGCTTGAAGCGCGAGGCTTCATGCAGTTGCGGGCGCTTGCGGCGGTAGGCGATGTAGGCGCACAGGATCAGCGACCACACGAACATGAAGAGCACCGCCGACAAGGTGGTGACCAGGGTGAAGGCGGTCACCAGGTTCGGCACCACGTACACCAGCATGGCGCCCAGCAGCAGGCAGATGCACGAGAACAACAGGCCACGCGCCGGTACGGCGGCGCGCGAGAGCTTGGAGAAGCCCTTCGGCGCGTGGTCTTCCTCGGCCAGGCCGTAGAGCATGCGGCTGGTGGAGAAGATGCCGCTGTTGGCCGAGGAGGTCGCCGAGGTCAACACGACGAAGTTGATCAGGCTGGCAGCGGCAGGCACGCCGGCCAGCACGAACAGCTGCACGAACGGGCTCTTGTCCGGCACCACTTCGCGCCACGGGGTGACGCACATGATCGCGGCCAGGGCCAGCACGTAGAAGATGATGATGCGCACCGGGATCGAATTGATCGCCTTGGGCAGGTTGCGCTCCGGGTCGGCGGTTTCGGCGGCGGTGGTGCCCACCAGCTCGATGCCGACGAAGGCGAACACGGCGATCTGGAAGCCGGCGAAGAAGCCGCCGATCCCCATCGGGAACCAGCCGCCGTCGTTCCACAGGTTGCCCAGCGAGGCCACGCTACCGTTGGGCGACTGGAACCCCCAGGCGACCAGGCCGGCGCCGGTGATGATCAGGGCCACGATGGCGACAATCTTGATCAGCGCGAACCAGAATTCCATTTCGCCAAACAACTTGACCGTGGCCAGGTTGAGGCTCAGCAGCAGCATCACGCACAGCACCGCCGGAATCCATGGCGCCAGCCCGGGGAACCAGTACTGGGCGTAGGCGGCGATGGCGATGACATCGGCGATGGCGGTGATGATCCAGCAGAACCAGTACGTCCACCCGCAGAAGAAGCCGGCCCAGGGGCCGAGCAGGTCGGTCGAAAAGTCGATGAACGACTTGTAGTCCAGGTTCGACAGCAGCAGCTCGCCCATCGCGCGCATCACGAAGAACAGCATCGCGCCGATGATCAGGTAGACGAACAGGATGGACGGGCCGGCCAGGCTGATGGTCTTGCCCGAGCCCATGAACAGGCCGGTGCCGATGGCACCGCCGATGGCGATCAGCTGAAGGTGGCGGTTGGCGAGGCTACGCTTGAGATGGTCGGCCATGGTGGTTGCCGTAGAGGGATGCTGAACGTTACGGGAACCACGCGGCCCACACCAGCCCCGGATGGCGTCCGCTTTGTCCGGCGTGTCCGTTGCGCGGACACGACCTCCTGCATATTCCACCGGGCGGGCGCGCCGGATACCTTCTTGGCCAATACCTACAGGGAGGGCGCGGCGATGGGCAAGCAGTGGATGGCCGGGTTGCTGATGTTGCTGTGCGGCGCGCTGCAGGCGGCCGAGTCGTGCCCGGATACGGCGGCTTACGCCAAGTCGCGGGCAATCGTTGCCGACCTCGGCAAGATCAACGCGCCGAACGGCGTGCAGGAGGCCTGGGCCGAACAGGTCGGCGGCATCGAGCAATGGGCGACCGCGCGCGGCCAGGACCGCGACAACCCGGTGATCCTGTTCGTGCACGGCGGCCCAGCCTCGCCGCTGACGCCGACGCTGTGGCAGTTCCAGCGCCCGCTGGAGGAGTACTTCACCATGGTCACCTACGACCAGCGGGCGGCGGGCAAGACGTTCCGGATCAATCCGCAGGAGGCGGTGGCCGACACACTGCAGATCGAGCGCTATGCCGACGATGCCATCGCCATGGCCGAGGCGGTGCGCAAGCGCTACCACAAGCCCAAGGTGATCCTGATGGGCCACAGCTGGGGCACGATCGTGTCGATGCGCGCGGCGCTGAAGCGGCCCGATCTGTTCTATGCCTATGTCGGCGTGGGCCAGGTGATCAACGTGCGCGAGAACGAGCGCATCAGCTACGACTACGCGGTGGCGCAGGCCAGGGCGCACCACAACGCCGAGGCGGAAAAGGAGCTGGCGTCGATCGCGCCGTACCCGGGCAATACGCCGATCACCCGTGACCGGATCGTCACCGCGCGCAAGTGGGCGCAGTTCTATGGCGGCATGAGTGCATACCGCGAGAGCTCGGACTACTTCTTCAACGGGCCCAACCTGTCGCCCGATTATGAGGATGCCGACCGCTGCGCGGTCGATGCCAGCAACGTCTTCACCCTGGGCCGGGTGCTGCCGGAGTTCCTGGCAGTGGACTACAGCGGCGTGCGCCGCTTCCCGATCCCGGTGGTGATGTTCATGGGCCGACACGACTACACCACGCCCTCGGTGCCCACCGAGCAGTGGCTGGCGGCGGTGCAGGCGCCGATGAAGCAGGGCGTGTGGTTCGAGCACTCGGCGCACATGATGCCGTGGGAGGAGCCGGGCAAGCTGCTGGTGAGCCTGTTGACCTATGTGCGGCCGTTGGCCGCGCCCAAGCAAGAGGCCGCTCGCCAGCCTTGAGCTGCCGATCGTCGGGGAAAGCCTTGTGATCGCTGAACGTGCGGGCTGGCGACTTCGCCGGGTTACCGTGGTCGCGGCAAGATGGTGGCAGATCCTTTCGGAGATGCGGCGATGAAGCGAGTCCTGAGCCTGGTGCTGTTGTCGGCAGTGATTGTCGCCGCGCTGGCCGGTTGTGCCAGCAACCGCATCAGCGATGACGAGCGCCTGGCGTTGTATCGCGCGCACGCAGGGGCGCCGGTGCGCGACTTTCAGTATTTCGGCAGCCTCAATGGTTGGAGCAATCTGGGAGACAGCGCGCTGGCGGTGTGGACCAAGCCGGGGACGGCCTATCTGCTGGAGTTGGCCGGGCCGTGCAACGACCTGGATTACGCGCCGGCTATCTCCATCACCAACATGATGGGCCGGGTGTCGTCGAAGTTCGACGATGTGATCGTGCTGGGCGGCCCGCGCTCGATCCGCATGCCGTGCCGCATCGAGACGATCCGGCCGCTGGATGTGAAGGCGCTGAAGGTTTCGGAGCAGAAGTTGCGGGAAGCGAAGACTGAGGAGCGGGCGACGAAGGCGGACTGAGCATTTGTAGGAGGGGCTTCAGCCCCGACTGGGTCGGCTGGCGGAGTTGCTGCTGGAGCCGACCTCACCCGGTCGCGGCTGAAGCCGCTCCTACAGCTAGGCCGCCAGGCCTACGCGATGGCTGCAACTGCAATGTAGGAGGGGCTTCAGCCCCGACTGGGTCGGCTGGCGGAGTTGCTGCTGGAGCCGACCTCATCCGGTCGCGGCTGAAGCCGCTCCTACAGTTAGGCCGTCAGGCCTACGCGATGGCTGCAACTGCACTGTAGGAGGGGCTTCAGCCCCGACCCGACCAACCCTCAGCCCGCCTCTGGCGCCACATACCCCGCCGGCTTCTCCGCGTCCCCGGCAAACAGGAACTTCTGCAACTCCGCTTCCAGAAACGCCCGATGCGCCGGATCGCGCGGCGATAGCCGGTTCTCATTGATCAGCATGGTCTGGTGCGCCAACCACGCCGTCCAGGCTTCCTTGCTGACCTCGGCGAAGACACGCTGGCCAATGGCGCCGGGGTAGGGCACGTAGTCGAGACCCGGGGCCTCGCGCTTGAGATAGGTGCAAAGAACAGTGCGGGACATGGCGCTCAGGTACTCAGGAGTTTGCGGATCGGCGCCGGCAGGCCCAGCGTGGCGAGTTCGCCGGATGTCACCCAGCGCAGGTCGGCATTGTCGCCCAGCACCTTACCAGCCGCGACCGGGGCGATCGCCAGCGGCTGCATGTGCAGGCGGTAATGGGTGAATACGTGCAGCAGGTCGGGCAGGGCTTCGGCGGCTTCGAAGTCGCCCTGCAAATGTCCGTCGAACCAGCTGCGGGCCTGCTCCAGGTCGTCGGCCTGCGGCAACGACCACAGCGACGCCCAAATACCCCTCGGTGGCCGCTTGTGCAGCAACAGCTCCCCGCGGGCATTGCGCAGCAGCAGGAACACCGCCGAGCGCTCGGGAATCACCTTGCCCGGCTTGGGCGTGGGCAGCACGTCAGTGCGGTCTTCGCGCCGGGCCACGCAGTCATCCTGCATCGGGCAGATCGCACAGGCCGGCTTGGACCGGGTGCACAGCGTCGCGCCGAAATCCATCTGCGCCTGGGTGTAATCGGCCAGACGGCCGTCGGGCACGGTGTCCACATGCGCCTGCGCCAGCGCCCACAGCTGCTTCTCCACTGCCGGCAGGCCAGGAAAGCCTTCAACCCCATGGAACCGCGCCAGCACCCGTTTGACGTTGCCGTCGAGGATCGGGAAGCGGTCGTTCCAGGCCTGGCTGAGGATCGCCCCGGCCGTGCTGCGGCCGATGCCGGGCAGGGCATGCATCGCATCGAAATCGCGCGGCAACTCGCCGCCGTGCACTTCGACGCAGCGCCTGGCAGCTGCATGCAGGTTGCGCGCACGGGCGTAGTAGCCCAGCCCCGCCCATTGCGCCATCACCGCGTCTTCGTCGGCGGCGGCGAGGTCGGGCAGGGTGGGGAAGGCCTGCAGGAAACGCTCGAAATACGGGATGACCGTCGCGACCTGGGTCTGTTGCAGCATGATTTCCGACAGCCACACCCGGTACGGCGTGCGCGGATGCTGCCAGGGCAGGTCATGCCGGCCGTGGTTGTCGAACCAGGCCAGCAGGCGGTCGCTGAAACGGAGGGCCATGCGGCAGCGTCAGCCGCCCAGCGCCTCGGGCAGCAGCGCATCGACGAACGCTTCCGGATCGAACACGCGCAGATCTTCCGGCCGTTCGCCGATGCCGGCAAAGCGGATCGGAATGCCGAACTCGCGTGCCAGCGCGAACACCACGCCGCCCTTGGCGGTACCGTCGAGCTTGGTCACCACCAGGCCGGTGACACCGACCGCGGCGTGGAACTGGCGCAGCTGCGACAGCGCGTTCTGGCCGGTGGTGCCGTCGATCACCATCAGCACTTCGTGCGGTGCAGTGGGGTCGATCTTGCCGAGCACGCGGCGAATCTTGCCGAGCTCGTTCATCAATCCGGTCTGGGTGTGCAGGCGGCCGGCGGTGTCGGCGATCAGCACGTCGGTGCCGCGGGCCTTGCCGGCCTGCAGGGCGTCGTAAGCGACCGAGGCGGCGTCGGCGTTCTGGCCCTGGGCGATCACGGTGACGCCGTTGCGCTCGCCCCAGGCCTGCAACTGGGCCACGGCGGCGGCACGGAAGGTGTCGCCGGCGGCCAGCATCAGGCCATGGCCTTCGTCCTTGAAGCGCTTGGCCAGCTTGCCGATGGTGGTGGTCTTGCCGACGCCGTTGACGCCCACGGTGAGCACGACGAAGGGCTTGGCGCCGCGGTCGATCACCAGCGGCTGGGAGACCGGGCGCAGGATGCCGATGAGGTCGGCGCGCAAGGCCGTGAGCAGGGCGGCGGCGTCGATGAACTCGCGCGCCTTCATGCGCTTGCGCAGGCCTTCGATCAGCGCGGTGGTGGCCGGCACGCCGACATCGGCGGTTATCAGCGCGGTCTCGATCTCGTCGAGCAGGTCGTCGTCCAGGCGCGGGTTGCGCGAGAACAGGCCGCCGAAGCTGCGCGCGAAGCTGCTGTTGCGCAGGCGGTCGCGCCAACCGGACTTGCCGGCCGGCGCGGGGACTGCCGCGTGCGCGCCGAGGTCGGTCATGTCATCGGCAGTGCTCGCGGCCGGTACCGGCTGCGGGATCGGCTGCGAGGTGGGTTGCGGGGTCGGCGGTGCCGCCGGGGCGACGACCGAGGTCAGAACGGCGGCGGAGGGTTCGGCGACCACGACGTAGGCGGCCACTTCCTCGGCGACCTGCACGGGACTCGCGTCGACCGGCGCTTCCTGCGGCAGCGCCTGTGCCAGCTCCTCGAACGTGACCGACTCGCTGGCCTTGGACGGTGCCTGTGGGAACGCCGCGGCCATCTCCTCAGCGGTGTAATGCTGGGTCTGCGGTGCGTCCGGGGAGGGGTCCTGGGGCTTCTTGCGGCGGAAAATGTTGAGCATTGGCGGGGGCTTTGGGGCAGGGGACTATGCTAACACCCGGGCCTGCGAGGCCCGCGTGCACTCAAGTGCGGCGGGAGTCGGCCGCTACCGTTTGCGCAGGGCTGTCGTGTAGGCGGCCGGGGGAGTCTGGATGGATAGTTTCGGGATCTCGGCCGGTGGCATGCGGGTGGCCTCGCTGCGGGTGGATGCGGTGGCTTCGAAGGTGGCCCGGTTGCCGGAGGGCGATGCGCTGGCAGGCGACCTGGTCGAGGCGCGGTCGGCGGCGCGGAGCTTTGATGCGAATGCGCGGGTGTTGCGGGGCAGCGATGAGATGGTTAGGTTTTTGCTGGATGTGACGGCCTGAGTGGGTCGGCTGGCGGCAGGGCCGCTGGAGCCGACAGTTTCCGGTCGGGGCTGAAGCCCCTCCTACAGTGCAATCGCTCGCATTGCAGGGAGCGGAGACACTGTAGGAGGGGCTTCAGCCCCGACGCGCGGACCTACAGCCGCGTTAGCCCCCCGACAACTCCAGCAGCAACTTGTTGAGCCGCCGCACATACCCTGCCGGATCCTTCAGCGTGTCGCCCGCCGCCAGCGCAGCCTGGTCAAACAACACCCGCGCCAGCTCGCCAAACCGCGCTTCATCAGTTTCCGCATCCAACCGGTCGATCAGCGGATGCCCCGGATTGAACTCGAACACCGGCTTGGCCTCCGGCACCTTCTGCCCGCTGGCCTCCAGTATCTGCCGCATCTGCAGTCCAAGGTCATCCCGACCGATCGCCAGGATCGCCGGCGAATCAGTCAGCCGCTGCGACACCCGCACCTCGGCCACTTCATCGCCCAGCGCGGTCTTCAGCCGCTCCACCAACGCCTGCTTGTCCTGCGCCGCCTGCTCCTGCGCCTGCTTGTCCTCGGCGCTGTCCAGCGCGCCCAGGTCGAGGTCGCCACGGGCAATGTCGACGAAAGACTTGCCGTCGAACTCGGTGAGGTAGCCCATCAGCCATTCGTCGATGCGGTCGGTCAGCAGCAGCACCTCGATGCCCTTCTTGCGGAACACCTCCAGGTGCGGGCTGTCCTTGATCTGCGCGTAGGTCTCGCCGGTCAGGTAGTAAAGCTTGTCCTGGCCTTCCTGCACCCGCGCCACGTACTCGGCCAGCGACACCTCCTGCGCACCCTCGCTGCCGTGGGTGGAGGCAAAGCGCAGCAGCCCGGCGATCTTCTCGCGGTTGCCATAGTCCTCGGCCGGGCCTTCCTTCAGCACCTGGCCGAACTGCTTCCAGAACGTCGCATAGTCGGCCGGGCTGTCCTTGGCCAGCTTCTCCAGCATGTCCAGCGAGCGCTTGGTCAGCGCCGACTTCATCGAGTCGATCACCGGACCGGCCTGGAGGATCTCGCGCGAGACATTCAACGACAGGTCGGCCGAATCCACCACGCCCTTGATGAAGCGCAGGTACAGCGGCAGGAACTGCTCGGCCTGGTCCATGATGAAAACGCGCTGCACGTACAGCTTCAGGCCCTTGGCCGCGTCGCGGTGGTACAGGTCATACGGCGCGCGCCCGGGCACGAACAGCAACGAGGTGTAGTCGAGCTTGCCTTCGACCTTGTTGTGGCTCCACGCCAGCGGATTGGCATGGTCATGCGCGATGTGTTTGTAGAACTCCTGGTACTCGGCGTCCTTGATCTCATTGCGCGGCCGCGTCCACAGCGCGCTGGCGCGATTGACCGCCTCCCACTGCGGCTCGGCCGGTGCGTCCTCGCCGGTGCCTTCCTGGCGCATTTCGATCGGCAGGGCGATGTGGTCGGAATACTTCTTGATGATAGAGCGCAGGCGCCAGGCATCGGCGAAACCTTCCTCGCCTTCCTTCAGGTGCAGCACGATGCTCGTGCCACGCTCGGCCTGGTCGATCGTCGCAACATTGAACTCGCCTTCGCCGCGCGAGGACCAGTGCACGCCCTCGCCGGCCGGCAACCCGGCGCGGCGGCTGTAGACATCGACCTGGTCGGCGACGATGAACGCGCTGTAGAAGCCCACGCCGAACTGGCCGATCAGGTGCGCATCCTTCTTCTGGTCGCCACTGAGATGGGCCAGGAAGTCGGCGGTGCCGGACTTGGCGATGGTGCCGAGGTGGGCGATGGCCTCTTCGCGGCTCATGCCGATGCCGTTGTCGGCGATGCTCACCGTGCGCGCGGCGGCGTCGTAGTCGATGCGGATGCGCAGGTCGTCCCCATTTCCTTCCAGCAGCTCGGGCCGGACCAGCGACTCGAAGCGCAGCTTGTCGGCCGCGTCGGCGGCATTGGACACCAGCTCGCGCAGGAAGATCTCCTTGTTGGAGTAGAGCGAGTGGATCATCAGCTGCAGCAGCTGCTTGACCTCGGTCTGGAAGCCGAGGGTCTGCGTTTGGGTTTCTGCGGTCATGCGGGGCGTTCTCCAGGTGGCCGTGCCGCGAAGGCGGCGATGCCTCCCCGGGTGTGGGTGGATCGGCGTTTTTCAAGGCGCTGGTCTATCATTCGCCGCCTCATGACCTGCCTGCCGATGCCCGTGCCGATGCTTCAAGCCTCGCTGCTGCCGCTGCCGCGGTGCCGCCGATGAGTTCGCGCGGACGCGGCGAGGGCCAGGTGCGGATTGTCGGCGGGCGCTGGCGCAACACGCGCCTGTCGGTCCCCGACCTGGCCGGCCTGCGCCCGACCAGCGACCGGGTCCGCGAGACCCTGTTCAACTGGCTGATGCCGCGCCTGCCGGGCGCGCGGGTGCTGGACCTGTTCGCCGGCAGCGGTGCGCTCGGCCTGGAAGCGGTCTCGCGCGGCGCCGCCTCGGCCTGCCTGGTCGAGCGCGACGCGGGGCTGGCGACACGGCTGCGCGAGCAGGTCGACAAGCTCGGCGCGGCAGGGCAGGTGCACGTGGTCCAGGAAGACGCCCTGCGCTGGCTGGGGCAGGCGGGCGCCGCGCCCTTCGATATCGCCTTCGTCGATCCGCCCTTCGCCGCCGGCCTTTGGAATCAGGTGCTTGCGGCATTGCCAGCGCACCTGGCCGCGGACGCCTGGCTCTACCTCGAAGCGCCGCACGACGCCGCGCTGGCGCTGCCCGCCGACTGGGTGCTGCACCGCGACGGCAGCACCCGCGAGGTGCGCTATGCGCTGTACCGGCGGGCCGCTGCTACACTGACGCCACCTTCACGCGGTAACCCAGCATGACCGTGGCCAATCGCCGGATCGCCGTCTACCCGGGCACCTTCGACCCGATCACCAACGGCCATATCGACCTCGTTGCCCGTGCCGCCCCATTGTTCGACAAGGTCGTGGTCGGCGTCGCCTACAGCCCGACCAAGGGCCCGGCGCTGTCGCTCGAACGCCGCGTGGACCTGGCCCGCGAAGCGCTCGGCGGGCACGACAACATCGAAGTGCGCGGCTTCAATACGCTGCTGGCGCACTTCGTCCGCGACATCGGCGCCGGCGTGCTGCTGCGCGGCCTGCGCGCGGTGTCGGATTTCGAATACGAATTCCAGATGGCGAGCATGAACCGCCATCTGATCCCCGAGGTCGAGACGCTGTTCCTGACCCCGGCCGAGCAGTACAGCTTCATTTCGTCCTCGCTCGTGCGCGAGATCGCCCGCCTCGGCGGCGATGTGTCCGGCTTCGTGCCGGCCTCGGTGGTCGAAGCGCTGCGCCAGGTGCGCGAGTCGCGCGCCCAGTCCTGAATCTTTCACCCGTCACACCCATAACAAAACAGCAAGAACAGGGAGGAACACCCAGATGAAGAATTTCATGCGTGCTTTGCTCATCGCTTCGGTCGCCGCGCTGGCGTTCACCGCGTGCAAGAAGGAAGACGCCAAGCCGGTCGCCGACGCCGCTCCGGCGCTGAAGGCCCCGGGCAAGGACGACGATGCGGGCTGGAAGCAGTACCTGCAGGCCGTCGCGATCCAGAACATGGGCAATGTCACCAACAGCCCGTTCCTGTACTACTTGCCGCCGGAGTCCGACCCGGAGTTCCAGGCCAAGTACGATCGCCAGGTCGAGAGCGCCACCACCACGATCAGCCGTGGCGTCAGCCCGGGCAACATGATCGCCTTCGGTTCGTCGGCTTCGGCCAAGATGGCCGACATGATCGGTGTCGTGTTCAAGGACGTGCAGGCCAACTCGATGAAGGGCGTGCGTATCGTGTACATCGGCGATGCCGCCGACAACGCGCGCGTGCAGACCGTCATCCAGCCGACCGGCGCCGAGTACATCTTCGTCGAAGCCAAGTAATGCTCTTGGACCGGGCGCCGCGTGCGCCCGGTCCCTCTGCCGGAACCACATTGCTCCATCCGCATTCCCCACTGGCGATCGCGCCCGCCGCGAATGACCACCGCTTCTCCGGCCTGGCCCGCGCCAGTGCCGCAATGCCGAGCCGCGCGCGCCATGCCGCCGCGATGCCGCTGCCATGTCGCTGAAGATCAACGAGCTCTGCGTCAATTGCGACGTCTGCGAGCCGGCCTGCCCGAACCGCGCCATCTCGATGGGCGAGACCATCTACGTGATCGACCCGGCGCGCTGCACCGAGTGCGTCGGCCATTTCGACGAACCGCAGTGCGTGGTCGTCTGCCCGGTCGAATGCATCGACCCGGATCCCGAGATTCCCGAAACGCATGATCAGTTGCTGGGCAAGCTGCTCCAGCTGCAACGCGATCATCCCGAGTTGTACGAAGAGGAACCGCCGACCCCATGAAGCCTTTCGCCCGCCCCGTGCTGCTCGGCCTGCTGGCCCTGTTCGTTGCCACGCCGCTGATCGCGGCCGAGCCGGCCACGCCGGCCACGCCGGCGGCAAGCAACGCGCCCGCGCATCCGCCCGGCGTCGCCGTGGCCAGCGGCCATCGCCTGGCTACCGATGCCGGCATGCAGATCCTGCGCGAAGGCGGCAATGCCTTCGACGCGGCGGTGGCCGTGTCCTCGACGCTGGCGGTGGTCGAGCCGATCAGCTCGGGCCTGGGCGGCGGCGGCTTCTTCCTGCTGCACGATGCCCGCAGCGGCAAGGACGTGATGCTCGACGCGCGCGAATACGCGCCCGAGTCCGCGACGCCGGCGCAATACCTGGACAAGAAGGGCGACCTCGATAGCGACCGCGCCGAGAACGGTCCGTGGTCGGCCGGCATTCCCGGCTTGCCCGCCGCGCTGGTCGAACTGGCGGGGAAGCATGGCCGCCTGCCGCTGAAGCAATCGCTGGCCCCGGCGATCAAGATCGCCACGGAAGGCTTCCCCGTGTATGAGCGCATGGCGCGCGGCTACGCGTCGCGACGCGAAGTGATGGAGCGCTATCCCGGGACCCGCGAGGTCTACCTGCGCGGGGGCAAGCCGATCGCCACCGGCGACCTGTTCAAGCAGCCTGAGCTGGCGCACACCCTGGCCCTGCTCGGCGAACACGGCTTCGACGGTTTCTACCGCGGCGAAACCGCGAACAAGTTGCTGGCCGGCGTTAAGCAGGCCGGCGGGCGCTGGACCGCGCAGGAACTGGCCGCGTACCAGGTCAAGGAACGCACGCCGATCACCTTCCAGTACCGCGACTGGAAGATCACCACCGCGCCGCCGCCGTCCTCCGGCGGCATCGCGCTGGCTGAAATGCTGCAGATGCTGGAAGGCTGGAACCTCAACAAGCTCGATGAAGTGCAGCGCACCCATCTGGTGGTCGAAGCGATGCGCCGCGCCTTCCGCGATCGCACCTTCTTCCTCGGGGATCCGGATTTCGTCAGCATCCCGCAGCGCGTGCTGACCAGCCCGGACTATGCGATGGGCCTGCGCGCCACCATCAACCCGGCCAAGGCTACGCCGAGCGACTTGCTGTCCGGCAGCGAGACCCCGCTGGAAGACGACGAGACCACGCACTTCTCGATCATCGACGCCGAAGGCAACCGCGTCGGCGCCACGCAGACGGTGAACCTGCTGTACGGCTCGGGCCTGATTCCGCAGGGCACCGGCGTGCTGCTCAACGACGAGATGGACGACTTCGCGCTCAAGCCCGGCACCCCGAACGCCTTCGGCGTGATGGGTTACGAGGCCAACGCGCCCAAGCCGGGCAAGCGCATGCTCAGCTCGATGACGCCCACCTTCATGGAATCGCCGCAGCGCGTGATCGTGCTCGGCACCCCGGGCGGCAGCCGCATCATCACCATGGTCCTGCTGGGCATCCTCGGCTACGACGCCGGCCTGGACGCGCAGCAGGTAGCCGCACTGCCGCGTTACCACCACCAGTGGCTGCCGGACGAGATCGAGGCCGAAAGTGGCGCGTTCTCGCCGGAAGTCGTCGCCGGCCTGCGCAAGCTCGGCCACACGGTCGACGTGCCGGGCGACACCGCCGCCGGCGGGCGTGGCTCCAGCCACGTCTGGGGCAATATGCAGACCGTGGAATGGGACCTGCGCGGCAACGTGCTGCGTGGCGGCAGCGACCCGCGCAACCCGGTGGGCAGCGCGCAGGTACAGGCGACGACCGCGCGCTGAGCGCGACGGCGACGACAACCCCGGAGGCAACCATGAAACTGTGGTCCATTCGCGGCAACAGCCAGAAGCTGGACGGCGGCGCGATGTTCGGCAACGCGCCGCGCGCGATGTGGTCGCAATGGGTTGCGCCTGATGAGCACAACCGCATCGAACTCGCCTGTCGTGCGCTGCTGGCCAGCCCGCTGGCGGGCAAGACGGTGTTGTTCGAAACGGGGATCGGCGCGTTCTTCGCGCCGAAGTTGCGTGATCGTTATGGGGTGCAGGAAGAGCGGCACGTATTGATCGACTCGCTGCGCGACGCCGGGTTCGAGCATGAAGACATCGACGTCGTGGTACTGAGCCATCTGCATTTCGACCATGCCGGCGGTTTGCTGGCGCCGTGGAGCGAAGGTCGCGCGCCGGAGTTGCTGTTTCCGAACGCGACCTTCCTGGTGGGCGCCGAGCACTGGCAGCGGGCCGTGCAACCGCATCCGCGTGACCGCGCCAGTTTCATTCCCGAGTTGCCGGCCTTGCTGGAAGGCAGTGGCCGGTTGGAGATTGTCCACGGCGAGTACTCGCGCGCGCTGGGCGAAGCGGTGCGTTTCAGTTTCAGCGATGGGCATACCCCGGGCCTGATGTTGGCGGAGATCGTGGGGCCGGAGTATGTGGACGGCGCCGCGCACGGCGGTGTGGTGTTTTGTGCGGACCTGATCCCTGGTCGTTCGTGGGTGCATGTGCCGATCACCATGGGTTACGACCGCAACGCCGAACTGCTGATTGATGAGAAGCGTGCGTTCCTGGAAGACAAGCTGGCACGCAACGTGCATTTGTTCTTTACCCACGATCCGCAGTGCGCACTGGCGCAGGTGACGCGGGACGAACGTGGCCGTTTCGGCACGGCGCATGAAGTGGCGGAGCTACGCGCGCGGACGTTGTTTACGCCGCTGCTGACCTAGACGGTGCAGGCGCTTCGGCCCTGGCGATCGGCGTCGCGGGCTGTCAGATGGCAGTCGCGGCTGAAGCCGCTCCTACAGTGCACCCAGACAGCCACCGCGGTGCGGGTCGGAGAAATTGTAGGAGCGGCTTAAGCCCCGACGAGCGAAGCGGTGGACCGTAGCCACCTGTCGCGCAGGTTGCATCGATCAACCGCTAACGGGCAGGATCGCAGCGTCCCCCTGCCCACTGCCCACAAGATGCCCAGTTTCCTTTCGCGCTTCGCCGCCATTTGCCTGCTCGCGGTTGCCGGCCATGCACTCGCCGCATTCCCGGCGATCCGTCTCGACCAACTGGGCTTCCTCCCCGACGCAAGCAAACTCGCAATTGTCGAAGGCGACAGCCGTGCGACGGCCTTCACCGTCGTGCGCGAAGACAACGGCCGGACAGTGCTTCGCGGCAAGCTCTCGCCGCCATCCCCCTGGGAACCCGCCGCCCGCACCGCCGCCGTCGCGGACTTCAGCGCCCTGACCACCCCGGGCCGCTACCGCCTGCAAGTCCGCGGCCTGCCACCCTCCGACCCGTTCGCCATCGACCCCGCCGCCTATGCCGGCCTGGCCGACGCCGCGCTCAAGGCCTACTACTACAACCGCGCCAGCATCGCGCTCGACGCCGCGCACGCCGGCGCCTACGCGCGGCCGGCCGGTCATCCCGACGCCCAGGTCGAGATCCATCCCTCCGCCGCCTCGCCCGGGCGACCCGCCGGCACCCTCGTCTCCGCGCCGAAGGGCTGGTACGACGCCGGCGACTACAACAAGTACGTGGTCAACTCGGGCATCTCCACCTGGACGCTGCTCACCGCCTTCGAGCATTACCCGGACTTCTTCCGCAGCCGCGACCTCAATATCCCCGAGAGCGGCAACGCCGTGCCGGACATCCTGGACGAAGCGTTGTGGAATCTGGAATGGATGCTGGCGATGCAGGACCCCATCGACGGCGGCGTCTACCACAAGCTCACCAACCTCAGCTTCGACGGCGTGGTCATGCCGGCGCAGGCGACCGCGCGCCGCTACATGGTGGGCAAGGGCACTGCGGCCGCGCTGGACTTTGCCGCAGTGATGGCCAAGGCCAGTCGCGTGTACGCGCCTTACGCGGCCCAGTTCCCCGGCTTGTCGGCGCGCATGCGCAAGGCGGCAGAGGCGGCGTGGGGTTGGGCGCTGGTGCATCCGGACGTGGCTTATGTGCAGCCAGCCGACGTCAAGACCGGCGGCTATAACGACGACAAGTTTGCCGACGAGTTCGCCTGGGCGGCTGCTGAGTTGTACTTGCTGACGGGCGAGGAGGCGTACTTCGAGACCTTCGAGCGATATGCGGTGGCGCCGGAGGTGCCTTCCTGGGCCGATGTGGGCAGCTTGGGCTGGGTGTCGCTGGGGAATGCGGCCGAGCGGTTGCCGAATGACGCTGCGCGCGGGCGTGTTCGGTCTGGGCTGGAGACTGCGGCTGGCGCGCTGGCTGCCAAGTGGCAGCAGTCGCCCTGGCGTGTCGCTACACAGAAGGAGGATTTCCGCTGGGGCAGCAATGCCGATGTATTGAACCAGGCGATGATCCTGCTGCAGGGGTACCGGCTCAGCGGCGAGCGCGTGCAGCTCGATGCGGCGCAGTCGCAGTTGGACTATGTGCTGGGGCGGAATCCGCTGGGGGTGTCGTTCGTTACGGGTCAGGGTTTGCGTACGCCGATGCATATCCATCATCGGCCGTCGCAGGCTGATGGGGTCGATGCGCCTGTGCCGGGGTGGTTGTCGGGTGGGGCGAATCCGGGGCAGCAGGATGCCAAGGAATGTGGCGCCGTGCGTTACGACAGTAATTTACCTGCGCTTTCGTGGCTCGATGATGCTTGTAGCTATGCGAGCAATGAGGTCGCTATCAACTGGAACGCGCCGTTGGTTTATGTGGCTGCTGCTTTGCAGTCGCTTACTGGTCGGTCTGAGGTGCGCTGAGAGCTTGTTGTTTAGTATTTTCGTGCGGCGTCCGGGGGCAACCCTCTTTCGGGACAATCGGCGACATGGATGTCGTCCGATTAGCCCCATGGATGGGTTCACGGCGTGTCCCGAAAGAGGGTTGCCGCCGGACGCCGCACGTAGAAAAAAAACAACCGCTCTCAAGTCCTAGAGCCGCGTCCCAAAGATCCGATCCCCGGCATCCCCGAGCCCAGGCAGGATGTACCCCTTCTCATTGAGCCGCTCATCGATCGCAGCGGTATAGACCTCAACATCCGGATGCGCATCTTCAAGCGCCTTCAACCCTTCCGGCGCAGCAACCAGAAAGATCCCCTTGATCCGTCGAGCCCCGGCCCGCTTCAGCATCGCGACCGTAGCAATCAACGTGCCGCCCGTAGCCAGCATAGGATCGAGGATCAGCGCATCACGCTCCTCCAAACGACCGGTCAAGCGCTCGAAGTAAGGCACCGGCTGCAGCGTCTCCTCATCCCGCTGCAACCCGACCACGCTGACCCGCGCAGCCGGAATCAGCGCCAGCACCCCGGGCAGCATCCCCAACCCCGCCCGCAGGATCGGCACCAAGGTGATCTTGGCCCCCGCAATGCGCTTGACCTGCACCGGCCCAGCCCAGCCTTCCATGGTGTAAGCCTCGGTATCCAGGTCGGCCGTCGCCTCATAGGCCAGCAGCGACCCGAGTTCGGTCACCAGCTCACGAAAACCCTTGGTACTCAACGAAGCATCACGCAGCAGGCCGATCTTGTGCTGCACCAGCGGATGTTGGATTTCGACGATCTTCATGGCGGCGAGATGACAGGGACTGCAGCAAGTGTAACGTGACCGACGCTTTGCAACGACACGCACAGATTCTGTCGGAACAATGTCGGTGTCATTCGCATGCAACCTCGCCGACATACCTTGCGCACCCATTGTTCACACCCCTGGGGATGCAAAGTGCGTACCAACCGCAAGCCGCTGTTCCTTGCCATATCCATGACCCTCGCCGCGGTCGCCGCGCCGGCCATGGCCGCGGACGCTGCCTCCGGCGCCGCACCGGCCGCCACCGATCTCGATCGCATCGAGGTCCGTCCGCAGGCCGAATCGCAGGCGCGCGCGGTCGAGCTCAAGCGCGATGCGCAGGCCATCCTCGATGCGGTCTCCTCCGACGCCATGGGCGATTACCCCGACAAGAACGTGGCCGAGTCGCTGTCGCGCCTGCCCGGCGTGAGCGTGACCCGCGACCAGGGCGAGGGCCGCTACGTGGTCATCCGCGGCCTGGATGCGGCCCTCAACAGCGTCACCATCGACGGCATCGCCATGGGTACGCCGGAAGATTCCAGCCGCTCGGCGCCGCTCGACGTGATTCCGTCCGATTCGACCGAGCGCCTCAAGGTCATCAAGTCGCCGACGCCTGACATGCCCGGCGATTCGATCGGTGGCGCGATCCAGGTCGAATCGGTGTCGGCCTTCGACCGCGATGGCCGCAGCCTTCGCGGCAGCATCGAGGCCAGCCACCAGTCGCTCAGCGGCAAGACCAGCCCGAAGGCAGCGTTCAACTACAGCGATATCTTCAACGATACGTTCGGCATTGCGGTCGGTGTGAATTACCAGGACCGCGAGTTCCAGTCCGACAACACCGAAGTCGAGTACGACCAATACGACGATGATCGCCCCGACGACCTGGTCGCCACCGAGGTGCAGCGCCGCAAGTACTACATCGAGCGCACCCGGACCGGTGCCAACCTCAACCTGGACTGGCGCCCGGATGCGGACAACCGCTATTACCTGCGCACGCTGTACAGCAAGTTCGAGGATGCCGAGACCCGTCAGAACACGGTGTTCGGCCTCGGCGATGGGGATATCGCCAGCAATGGCGACGGTACTTTTACCGTCAGCGACCTGCCGGCCGATGCCATCACCAAGCGCGTGCGCTACCGCACCAAGACCGAGGACACCCTGGCCGCCAGCTTCGGCGGCGAGAATCGGTTGTCGGCGGCGACGCTCGATTACAAGGTCGGCTACACCAAGACCCGCGAGCGCGTGAACGATGAGAAGGAAGCGCGTTTCGAGTACGCTGGCAATGATATCGATTCGGTCGTCATCAACCAGAACCACCGCATCCCGACCCTGGACTTCTCCGACAACGGCTGGGAAAGCAACGACGACTTCGAGTTCGATCGTTTCGTGCTGTCGCCCAAGCAGGTCGACGACAGCGAGCGCAGTGCGCAGATGAACCTGCGTTTTGATGCCGACCAGGCCAGCTACAAGTTCGGTGTGCTCGGCCGCTGGCGCGAGCGCGACGTCAATTCCGACGAGCAGGAGCTGCGCAATGGTCCGGATATCGATATCGGCCCGTGGACGACGGCGGCGCCCGATCATCGCGGCGGTACGCTCGGCGAGAGCCTGAGCTCGTCCGAGATGCGGCGCTTCTGGGCGGAAAATGGCAGTCAGTACAGTCAGCGGCCGCAGGATGCGGGCGCCAATGCGGTGACCCGCCTGTCGGAGGACTACCACGCCAATGAAGACGTGCTGGCCGCCTACGCAATGGGCACCTGGGACATCGACGCGCTGCGCATCATCGCCGGCGTGCGCATGGAGAACACCCAGTTCCGCGCCACCGGTAATGACGTGGACGTGGCCGACGGCGGCCGCAGCTACACGGTGACTCCGACCCGCGCCAGCAGCAGCTACACCAGCGTACTGCCCGGCCTGCACCTGCGCTACGACGCCGGCGACGACTGGGTGCTGCGCTTTGCCGCGACCAAGACCCTCTCGCGCCCGTCGTTTGGCGACATCGCCCCGCGCCTGACGGTCAACCGCGAGGATGAGGAAGTCGATGTCGGCAATCCCGAGCTGGACCCGTACAAGTCGACCAACCTCGATATCTCGGTGGAGAAGTACCTGGGCGAGACCGGCATCGTTTCGCTGGGCCTGTTCCACAAGTCGATCGACGACTACATCGTGCAGACCTTCAGCAACGACGATCCGGAGTATCCGGGCTTCGATGTCACCCGCGTGATCAACGGCGACGAGGCTAAGGTCTACGGTGCCGAGTTCAACTGGCAGCAGCAGCTCGACTTCCTGCCGGAAGGCTGGAACGGCCTGCTCGTCGGCTTCAGCGCGACCTGGCTGGACACCGACTTCGACCCGGGCCTGGCC
>Ga0160434_100271_pt1 | contig 19599 bp, 14 predicted proteins | sample HID1973I_E0MG_FD_108273 | JGI IMG/M metagenome (GOLD analysis project Ga0160434, IMG submission 108273) | Enriched mosquito-associated microbial communities from UW Madison campus, WI, USA - HID1973I_E0 MG | ecosystem: Host-associated > Arthropoda: Insects > Digestive system > Unclassified ...
CCATCCGCCGAGATCGCACCGTCGTGGCGACCGCCATCGAGAATCGCGAAGGGTCGAGCCAGCGCCTCGCCGCGGCTGGTGCCGCAGTGGATCTCGTAACCGCGCACATCGGCGTCGGCGAAATTCAGCCAGCCTTGCACGCTGCGCAATTGCTTGTCGCCGAGGAAACAGGTGTCCATCGCCAACCAGCCCAGGCCCTCGCTGCTGCCCGCCGGGCCGTCGGTGCCGGCGGGATCGACCAGCGTCTGGCCGAGCATCTGGAAGCCGCCGCAGATGCCGAGCAGGCGGCCGCCATAGCGCAGGTGGCGGGCGATCGCCGCCTCCCAGCCCTGCTCGCGCAGCCAGGCCAGGTCGGCGCGGGTCGACTTGCTGCCCGGCAAGACGATCAGGTCGCACGCAGGCGGCACTTCCCCCGGCCCGACGAAGCGCAGGTCCACCTGCGGATGTGCGGCCAGGGCGTCGAAGTCGTTGTGGTTGCTGATCCGCGGCAGCGCCGGCACCACCACCCGCAATCGTGCCTGCGGCTTGGCCGCGGCCTCGCGTGGCAGGGCGTCCTCCGCTTCCAGGTGCAGGCCGTGCAGGTAAGGCAGCACGCCGAGCACCGGCTTGCCGGTGCGCTGCTCGAGCCAGTCCAGGCCCGGTTGCAGCAGCGCCAGGTCGCCGCGGAATCGGTTGATCACAAAGCCGACCACGCGCGCCTGCTCGCTCTCCGACAGCAGCGCCAAGGTGCCGACCAGATGCGCGAAGACGCCACCGCGGTCGATATCGGCCACCAGGATCACCGGGCAATCGACCGCTTCGGCATAGCCCATGTTGGCGATGTCGTTGGCGCGCAGGTTGATCTCGGCCGGGCTGCCGGCGCCTTCGACGATGATCGCCGCGTGGCGCGCCGCCAGCCGGCCGTGCGAGGCCAGCACCGCCTCGCGCGCGGTGCGCTTGTAGTCGTGGTAGGCGACAGCGTCGAGCGTGCCGACCACGCGGCCGTGCACGATCACCTGCGCGCCCGTGTCGCTTTGTGGCTTGAGCAGCACCGGGTTGAAGTCGGTATGCGGCGGCAGGCCGCACGCCTGTGCCTGCACCGCCTGGGCCCGACCGATTTCGCCACCGTCGGCGGTGACGGCGGCATTGAGCGCCATGTTCTGTGGCTTGAACGGCGCCACGTCGACGCCCTGGCGGTGCAGCCAGCGGCAGAGCGCGGCGACCACGGTGCTTTTGCCGGCGTCGGAGGTGCAGCCCTGGACCATCAGTACGCGTGCGCTCATCGCAAAATCTCTTGCAAGGCCGCGTCGAGCCGCGCGACGCCTGCCGCGTCCGCCGGCAGGCCGAAGCGCAGGCTGGCAGGCGCGTCGAACAACCGGGTGAGGATCGCGCGTCGTGCCAAGGCGTCGTGCAGCGTGGGCGCGTCAGCGTGGGCACACCTTTGGAAGAAGGCGCTGCCGCCCTGTGGCGGCAGACCGTGCGTCTGCAGCAGCGTGGCGAGCTGATTCGACGCAGCAATCAATCGCGGCCGCGCCTGTGCCTGCCAGTCGCGATCGGCCAGGGCCTGCTTCACCGCCCAGCGCGTGGGGCCGCTGAGCGTCCAGGGACCCAGGCGTTCGCGCAGCGCCACGAGCAGCTCAGCGCTGGCGCAGACGAAGCCAGCGCGCGCGCCCGCCATGCCGAAGAACTTGCCGACCGAACGCAGCACGATCAGGCCATCAGGGCCGGCGTGGGTGCACAGGCTGTCATCGGGCGTGGCGTCGATGAACGCCTCGTCGGCCACCAGCCAGCCGCCCCGCCGCGCCAGTCGCGCATGCAGGTCGAGCAGCAGTTCGGGCGCGAAACGATCACCGCCAGGGTTATTGGGATGGATGAGCACGACGACGTCGAAGTCGTCCGCCGCTGCCAGCAACGCACTCGCGGGCGCCGACACGACTTCATGGCCCGCACGCCGCCAGGCATGCGCATGTTCGTTGTAGCCCGGCGCGATCACACCGACGCGGCCACAGGCGCGTAGATGGGGCAGCGCCTGGATCGCCGCCTGCGAACCGGCGACCGGCAACACTTGCGTTGCGCCGTAGTACGCCTGCGCGACTTCGATCAAACCGTCTTCCTCTTCCGGCAAGCGGTGCCAGGCACTGGCCGGCAACGCGGGCACTGGCCAGGGCCACGGACTCACTCCGGTCGAAAGATCCAGCCACTGTTCGGGCGCGATGCCGAAGCGCTGCGCCGCGCGCAACAGGCGACCCCCATGTTCGAGCATGTCAGCCTCTCCCCCATGTGCCACTCGCGGCCGGCAAGGCCAGCAGCAACAGCCACAGCGCGACCCCTGCGCGCACCAGGTACAAGGCGCGCCGCACGCTGCCCGCGTCAGGCGCTGCGCCTGTGCCCAGCTCCGGTCGCATCTGCCATTGCCCGTGATAAGGCGCCGCGCCGCCCAGCGCGACCCGCAGCGCTCCGGCCCCTGCCGCCATCACCGGCCCAGCGTTGGGGCTCTTCCATCTCGGCGCCTGCCGTCGCCAGCAACGCAAACCGCTGGCCGTGGCGCCGAGCAGCGCATAGGTGAGCGCGACCAGGCGCGCCGGCAGCCAGTTCAAACCGTCGTCGATACGCGCCGCGGCCCAGCCAAAGCGCGAGTAACGCGGTGTGCGATAGCCCCACATCGCGTCGAGCGTGTTCGACAGGCGGTACAACACCGCCCCTGGCGCGCCGAGCAGCAACCCCCAGAACAGGGCGGCAAACACCGCATCGCTGCCGTTCTCCAGCATCGACTCGGTGGCCGCGCCGGCAACCTGTTGCGCATCCAGCGCCTGCACATCGCGGCTGACGATGCGGCCAACCGCCGCACGCGTCGCAGACAGGTCGCCGTGATCCAGCGCCATGGCGACGGCGTTGCCATGCTCGCCCAGGCTGCGCAGGCCGAGCGCCACGTACAAGGCGAGGATCGCCCAGGCCATGCCCGCCCAGGGTGAGAAGGACCACAGCCGCCATTGCAGCCAAGCGGCGGCAGCGACGATCGGCATCACCGCCAGCGTCCAGGCGAAAGCGCCTTGCGCGCGCGAATCGCGGTGCAGCCGTTGCTCCAGCCAGCGCGCGTAGCGGCCGAACGCGACCAGCGGATGGCCGCGGCGCGGCTCACCCAGCAGCAGATCGAGCAAGACCGACCCGAGCGCGACAACAAACATCTCCGCCGCGCTCATGCCGACCGCCGCGGCAGACGCAGGCGCGCGGCCAGGTTCAAAGTTCGATGCCCTTCTGCGCCATGATCCCCGCCTTGAAGGCGTGCTTGACCAGGCGCATCTCGGTGACGGTGTCGGCGGCCTCGATCAGGCCATCCGGTGCGCCACGCCCGGTGATGACGACGTGCTGCCGCTCCGGCCGCGCGCGCACCGCGGCCAGCACCTCGTCGAGCGCCACATAGTCCTTCACCAGCGCGATGTTCAGTTCATCCAGCAGGACGAAGTCGTAGTCCGGGTCACTCAGCATCCGTCGCGCCACTTCCCAGGCTGCCTGTGCCGCGGCGATATCACGTGCGCGGTCCTGGGTTTCCCAGGTGAAGCCCTGGCCCATCACGTGGTAGTCGAGCTCATCGGGAAAGCGGCGGAAGAACGCCTCCTCGCCGGTGGCGAAGCTGCCCTTGATGAACTGCACCACGCCACACCGCAATCCGTGGCCGAGCGAGCGCGCGAGCATGCCGAAGCCGGAGGAACTCTTGCCCTTGCCGTTGCCGGTATTGACCACGAACACCCCACGGTCGATGGTGGCGCGCGCGATGCGGCGATCGATCAATTCCTTCTTGCGCTGCGCGCGTTCCACATAGTGCGCGTCCTCGTCGTGCGTCGATGGCGCGCTCATGTGGCAGATCCCTGCGCGGTGCGCGGCGTGCGCCGCAGGCGCATCACGGCGTAGTGCAGGACCAGCGCCACCGCCAGATACGTGGCGGTGGTGCGCACGAACAACGGACCCCACTGCCCGGCGCGAGCGAAATACTGCGGCCAGTTCGGGTCGGGGTAACGGCCACCGAACCAGTAGAAGGCGCCGTTGGAAATCAGGAACGAGAGCGCTGCGGCGGCCACGCCCACCAGCCACACCTGGCCGAGGGCGACGGCATCGTCCTGGCGCCGCCGAGCTATCCAGCGTCCGCCCTGCCACAGCACGAAGTACGCCAGCAGCAGGCCGTAGTAGGCCGGCGTCACGCAGTAGTGCTGGAAGAAGCTGATGCCTTGCTGGGCGATGGCAACGTAGTCGACCAGGACTGCCACGCCCAGCATCAGCGCGTACAGGGCATAGCGGCGCAGGTAGAAGCCGCCGAGGAAGAACAGCGCCATCGAGGCATCGGGCAGGTGCAGCACGTCGCCGAAGTGGTGGAAGCGCGTGGCCACCATCACGATCAACAGCGTGGCCAGCACCGCGCTGGCGGCGGGGCGTTGCAGGGTCTTCATCGGCGGCTCTCCTTTACTGTGCCGGGTGGTAGCGCAGGGTCAACAGGTAGTTGCGGCCGGGCTGGGCATACCAGCGCGCGGTCTCGTACCGGCGGTCGAACACGTTGTTGGCCGACAGACTGAGTTTCCATGCATCGACCAGCTGCCAGCCCACGCGCAGGTCGAGCAGGCCGTAGCCGGCCAGGCGCGAGGTGTTGGCGAGGTTGTCGTAGCGCATGCCCGAGCCGAAGACGCTGCCGCCCACGCTGAAGGCACCGAAGCTGCGGTCCGCATCCACGCGTCCGCTCTGGCGCGCGCGCCGCTGCAGGAGGTTGCCGTGGTTGCTGGCGCCATCGGCGCGTGGGTCGAGCCAGGTGTACGTGGCACGCCACTGCCAGCCAGCGAGCGTGCTGGCGACCACGGCTTCGCTGCCGCGGATGCGCGCCCTGTCGACGTTATTCGGCTGGCCGAACGGATGCGCGTCGTCGACCAGGTCGGCGTCGTAGGCGATGAGGTCGTCGACACGCGTCTCGAACGCATTGAGCGACCAGTTGCCCCAGCCGTGTTCGCCGCGCAGGCCGAGCTCGGCGCTGCGCGAAGTCTCCGGCCCGAGGTTGGGATTGCCGTAGCCGGGGTAGTACAGCTCGTTGAAGGTCGGTGCCTTGAACGCGGTGCCGTAGCTGGCGGTCAGGCGCAGGGCATCGGTGAAGTCCCAGCCCCACAACAGGCTGCCGGTGTTCTTGTTGCCGAACTGGCTGTTGTCGTCTCGGCGCACGCTGGCTTGCAGCGATTGCTTGCCGAAACCCTGCTGCCACTGCGCGAACAGGCCTCGATCGATGCGGCTGTCGGCGTCGTAGGTCTCGCTGCTTTCGATCTCGTCGCGCTGCCAGTCGAAGCCCAGGGTCAACAGGCCGGGGCCGGCGTTGAGGTCGGCCTGCAATGAGCCCACCCGACGACGGGTGTCGAAGGTCGACGAATACACGCCGTCCAGGTAGGTGTCGCTCAGTTCGGCGCTGCCGCCGACGCTGGCGGTGAGCTTGATGCGGTCGCTCGGCGCATAACGCAGGCGTCCACCGACGACCTGCTCGCTGCTCTTGGACAGGTTGTCGACGCTGCCGTCGTACTCATTGCGGCTGTCGGCGCGCATTGCGTTGACGTCGGCATCCCACTGGCGATTGAAGCGCCAACCGCCCTGCACGCCGAGCGAGTCGTTGCGGTAGCCGTCGCGGTCCGGGTCGTAGTAGCTCGATGCGGTGTTGGTGTAGGCGTTGATGCCGTCGGTTTGGTCATGCACCGCCTGCACGGCGTACCAGCCGCCGCGTTCGGCCAGGTCGCCCGTGCTGCGGCCGGAGACGCCCGCGCTGTAGCGGCGCGCGTTATCGCTACCGACGCTCAGCGCCAGGCTGGGCGTGAACGGACCCTGCGGGCGACGGGTGAATATCTGCACCACGCCGCCGATCGCTTCGGAACCGTAGAGGCTGGAGAACGGGCCGCGCACGATCTCGATGCGCTCGATTTGTTCGACCGGGATGTCCTGCAACGCGGCGCCGCCGGAGGTGGCCGAGCCGACCTTGACGCCATCGATCAGGACCAGCACGTGGTCGGACTCGGTGCCGCGCAGGAACAAGGCGCTGGCCTTGCCGGGGCCGCCGTTGTTGACGAGGGAGACGCCGGGTTCGCCGCGCAACAGATCGGGGAGCGTTTGCGGCTGGCGCCGTTCGATCTCGGCCCGGTCGATGACGGTGACCGGCGCCAGGGCCTGGTCTTGCGTCTGCGCGGTGCGCGAGGCGGTGACGATGATCTGGTCGAGCTGCTGCGGGGCGTCGTCGGCGAAGGCCGGGCCGGCGCTGAAAAGCACACAGGACAACGACACCGCCAGGGTCTGGCGGTGGGACAACGGGGTTTTGCAATGCACTGGAACACACTCCTGGACCGCGCCTGCCCGCGCGGGAACGATGGAAGAGGACAGGCGGAAGGAGGGTGTGCTGGTGACGGAGGGTGCCCCGCCGCCATGACATCGCCCGCCGCGAGTCACGCTGCTCCAGGCCGGTCTCCGGGCTCGCGAGCGCAGGCGAACCCGGGGGTTCGTCTGCCGATCCGCGCCTTCCCATGCGGTTGCACAGTGGCATCTTGCGGATCTTGTCTCGCCTACCGTTGCGGGGGCAGCTCCGGAATTGAGGGCGTGGGCCTTCGTACCGGATTCCCGTTTAAACCAGCGGCTGGGCCGGTGGTCACCTGGGGCTTTTTTATCTTAGCAAGTGGGAGGGGGGTTTGTTGTGGCCTGCGGCCGGGTTGGGGCTGTCTGCGCTGTTGGGGTTGTTGGCTGCGATGTTGATCGGCTTGGTTGGGGTCGCGCGCGGCCTCCGGGGGGCTTGCCCTTTCGGGACACGCCGTAAACCCTTCCATGGGGGCTCCTTGGCGACATCCATGTCGCCAAAGGTCCCGAAAGGGCAATCCCCCCGAAGGCCCCATGGCCCCTTGATTACGGATGGATAAAGCGGAGCGGTGAAGCGGGGCGAAAGCAAAAGCGGAGGGAGGGGGTGTTGAGTTGAGGCAAAAAAAAGCCCGGGCTGTGCCCGGGCTCTTTTTTTTTGGGGCTGTGCTTAGACTTTACCGAAGGATAGCCTGCCGGCGTCTGTGTCTACCTTGATTACGTCGCCGCTGACGTATTCGCCGGACAGTATCTTATGCGCCAACGGGTTCTCCAGTTGCGCCTGGATCGCGCGCTTCAGCGGGCGGGCGCCGTAGACGGGGTCAAAGCCAACGTTGCCCAGGAGCTCGAAGGCGGTGTCGCTGACTTCGATGCGCAGGCCGCGTTCGGCCAGCCGGCGTTCGAGGCCCGTCATCTGGATCTTTGCAATCTGCTTGATCTGCTGCTTGTCCAGGGGGTGGAAGACGACGATGTCGTCCAGGCGGTTGATGAACTCGGGACGGAAATGGGCCTGGACGACCCCCATCACCGCTGCCTTCATCTGGGTGTAGGCCTCGGGGCTATCGTCGCCACCCATCTCCTGGATCTGGTGCGAGCCGAGGTTGGAGGTCATGACGATCACGGTGTTGCGGAAGTCGACGGTGCGGCCCTGGCCGTCGGTCAGGCGGCCGTCGTCGAGGACCTGCAACAGGATGTTGAAGACGTCGGGGTGGGCCTTTTCGACTTCGTCCAGCAGGATCAGCGAGTAGGGACGGCGGCGCACGGCTTCGGTCAGGTAGCCGCCTTCTTCGTAGCCTACGTAGCCGGGAGGGGCGCCGATCAGGCGGGCGACGGCGTGCTTCTCCATGAATTCACTCATGTCGATGCGCACCATGGCGTCGCTGCTGTCGAACAGGAATTCGGCCAGGGCCTTGCACAACTCGGTCTTGCCTACGCCGGTGGGACCCAGGAACAGGAACGAGCCGCTGGGACGGTCAGGATCGGAAAGGCCGGCGCGCGAGCGGCGCACGGCGTCGGAGACGACGTGGATCGCTTCTTCCTGGCCGACGACGCGCTCGTGCAGCATCTGCTCCATGCGCAGCAGCTTGTCGCGCTCGCCTTCGAGCATGCGGTTGACCGGGATGCCGGTCCAGCGCGAGACGACTTCGGCGATTTCTTCCTCGGTCACGCGGTCCTGTACCAACTTGAAGTCTTTCTGCTCGGTCTCGCTGGCCGCGGCCAGTTGCTTCTCCAGTTGCGGCAGCAGGCCGTACTGGATCTCGCTCATCTTGGCGAAGTCCTGGCGGCGCTGGGCCGCTTCGAGGTCGAGCTTGGCCTGTTCGATCTGCTCCTTGATCTTGGTCGCACCTTGCAGCGCGGCCTTCTCGGACTTCCAGATTTCGTCGAGGTCGGAGAATTCGCGCTCGAGGCTGTCGATCTCGTTTTCCAGGTCGGCCAGGCGCTTTTGCGAGGCGTCGTCCTTTTCCTTCTTCAGCATTTCGCGCTGGATCTTCAACTGGATCAGCCGGCGCTCCAGGCGGTCGAGTTCTTCCGGCTTGGAGTCGATCTCCATGCGGATGCGGCTGGCGGCTTCGTCCATCAGGTCGATGGCCTTGTCGGGCAGCTGCCGGTCGGCGATGTAGCGGTTGGACAAGGTGGCGGCGGCGACGATCGCCGGGTCGGTGATCTCCACGCCGTGGTGCACGGCGTACTTTTCCTTGAGCCCGCGCAGGATGGCGATGGTGTCTTCGACACTGGGCTCGCCGACGAACACCTTCTGGAAGCGGCGCTCGAGCGCGGCATCCTTTTCGATGTACTTGCGGTACTCGTCCAGCGTGGTGGCGCCGATGCAATGCAGCTCGCCGCGCGCCAGCGCCGGCTTGAGCATGTTGCCGGCGTCCATCGCACCGTCGGCCTTGCCGGCGCCGACCATGGTGTGCAGCTCGTCGATGAACAGGATGATCTGGCCTTCGTTTTTGGACAGGTCGTTGAGCACGGCCTTGAGCCGCTCTTCGAACTCGCCGCGGAACTTGGCGCCGGCGATCAGCGCGCCCATGTCCAGCGACAGCACGCGCTTGCCGCGCAGGCCTTCGGGAACCTCGCCATTGATGATGCGCTGGGCCAGGCCTTCGACAATCGCCGTCTTGCCGACCCCCGGCTCGCCGATCAGCACCGGGTTGTTCTTGGTCCGGCGTTGCAGGACCTGGATGGTGCGGCGGATTTCCTCATCGCGGCCGATGACCGGATCGAGCTTGCCGCTCTCCGCGCGCGCGGTGAGGTCGATGGTGTACTTCTCCAGCGCCTGGCGCTGTTCTTCGGCGTTCTCGCTTTGCACGGTCTCCCCTCCCCTCACCTTCTCGATCGCGGTTTCAATGCGCCGCTTGTCCGCACCGGCGGCGCGCATGGCCATGCCGAGCGCGCCACCATCGTCGGCGGCGGCGAGCACGAACCACTCACTGGCGATGAACGCATCGTTGTGTTGCTGCGCGAGCTTGTCGGTCTGGTTGAGCAAGCGGTTGAGATCGTTGCCGATCGACAGATTGCCGGCCTGGCCGGAGACCTTGGGCAACTTTTCCAGCGCCTCGCCGAGGCGCTCGCGCAGCACGGGTACATTGACCCCGGCCTGGGCCAGCAGCGGCCGCGTGCTGCCGCCGGACTGATCCAGCAGCGCGGTCATCACGTGCACCGGTTCGATGATGTTGTGGTCGCGGCCCACGGCCAGCGACTGAGCGTCGGCCAGCGCTTGCTGGAAACGCGAAGTGAGCTTGTCCATCCGCATGATGGGCGTTCCTCTATACGAAGTGGCCGGCGGCGCCGGCAATGATCACCAGATGCGGTTAAGTGGGTGTGTTTCAAGGGGATCGGGGCGGCTGTTCGCGGCCGAAGTTGCCTGCGGGGCCGTTCTGGCACTAGGCTGCGGGCCAGATCGGCAACCCTTGCCGAGCGCGCGACCGGCGGCTTCGCCGGCGCTTCCGGATGGCCGTTCATGTCTTCTTCCGCTCCCTGGCATGTCTATCTTCTGCTGTGCCGCAATGGCAGCTATTACGCCGGGATCACCAATGATCTGCAGGCGCGGTATGCGGCGCACGTGGCCGGGCGAGGCGCGCGGTATACGCGGGCGTTTCCGCCGGTGGAGTTGGTCGGTAGCCGGGTGTTTGCTGATCGGTCGGCCGCTTCGCGGGCGGAGTGGGAGTTGAAGCGGTTGCCGCGGGGGCGGAAGGTTTTTTGGCTTCTTGAGGGGTAAGGGGGGGGGTTTTGTTGGCCTGCGGCCGGCTTGGGGTTGGTGCGGCTTTTTGGGTGGGTCGGGTTGAGGTGGATCGGCTCGATGGGTGTTGCGCGCGGCCTTCGGGGGGATTGCCCGTTCGGGACACGCCGTAAATACGTCCGTGTAGGCTCATTGGCGACATCCATGTCGCCAACGGTCCCGAAAGGGCAATCCCCCCGCAGGCCCGATAGCATCCGATGACGGATGGCAACAGCAAACGGCCGAAGCAAAGACAAAAGCAAAAGCAAAAGCGGGGATGGGGAGTAGATGGGACGGATCGCGCGAGCGCATGCCGTCCTTCTCCCGCTGCGCGGGAGCAAGGTGCCCCGTCAGGGGCGGATGAGGGCGCTCCTCCCAAAAAGTTTGCACAAAACTATCGGGCATCCGGGGGCAGGCCCCTTTCGGGACAATCGGCGACATGGATGTCGTCCGATTAGCCCCCATGGATGGGTTCACGGCGTGTCCCGAAAGGGGCCTGCCCCCGGATGCCGCACGGAAGTACAAAACCACTGCTTCTAAGCAGCAGCATCCCCACGCGGCACACCAGCACTGAAAGACAGCAGCCCAAGCACGCCGGCCAGCACCACGTAGGCCCCGACGAACTGCCAGCTGATCGTGCGCGCCAGCCCTTCCAGCTGCCAGGGCAAGTAGATGCCACCGCGCGGATCCACCGAGTGGATCAACCCGAACAGCGCCAACCCCGCCGCAACCAGCAGAAACACCGCGGCACGTCGCAAGCGGCCGTCGACCATCGCGGCAACGGTCGCAGTCCACAGCATCGCAGTGATGATGAATCCATTGCCGAGCGTAAAGATCACCGCCAGCTCCGGCAGCCCATGGCCATCAGTGGCAGTAGTAAGAATGCGCAACTGCTCAGGCGCAATCCACCCAGGCGCCTTGATCGCCAGCAAATACGCCACCGACGGCAAAAACCCCAACACCATCGCCCCCGCATGCCGCGGCGGCGTCGCCTGGAACGCCTGCGTCGTGATGTCGATTGCCACGTACACAATGATCGGCGCCAGCACGGCCAGCGGCAGCCACTGCACCAGCCCCGAAATGATGCCCAGCATCCCGCCAATGCCGACGAACAGCCCGGTCAGCAGCGTGTAGCCACTGCGCGCACCCATGTGTTTGTAGGCCGGCTGGCCGATATACGGCGTCGTCTGCGCCACGCCACCACACACTCCCGCCACCAACGTAGCGAACGCCTCCACCAGCAGGATGTCGCGCGTGCGGTAATCGTCGCCCGCAGCGCGCGCGCTCTCGCTGACGTTGATCCCGCCGACCACCATCAACAGGCCGAACGGCAACAGCAGCGGCAGGAACGGCACGGTGTACGCAAGGCCGGCAAGAAAGCCCAGATTCGGCCAGGGCAGCACGATCTGCGGTGGCGTCCAGGCAGGCAAGGCGAAGCCCGGCGCACCCAGGCCACTCAGGCCCAGGCCGTAGTAAAGCGCGGTGCCCACCAGCAAGGCGACCAGCACGCCCGGCAGCGGAATCGGCAGGCGGCCCTTGGCAATCAGCACGTACAGCAGCAGGCCGAGCGTCACCAGGCCGGGGATCGGCGCGCGCAAGGTTTCCAGCAGCGGCAGCAGGCCCATCAGCACCAGCGCAATGCCGGCGATGGAACCGAGCAGGGAGGCGCGCGGCAGCGCGCGGGTCACCGCTTCGCCAAAGAATGACAGCACCAACTTGAGCACGCCCATCACTATCAGCGAGGCCATGCCCAGCTGCCAGGTGGCGATGGCGGCGTCGGTCGGCGCCATGCCCTGCGCCTTGAACGAGACGAACGCGGGCCCCAGCACCAGCAATGACATGCCGATGCTGGTCGGGGCATCCAGCCCCAGCGGCATCGCGGTGACGTCGTCGCGACCAGTGCGTGCGGCCAGGCGGCGCGCCATCAGGGTGTAGAGCAGGTTGCCGACCAGCACGCCCAACGCGGTGCCGGGGAACATGCGCGTGTAGACGATCTCGGCGGGAAACTGGAACAGGCCGATCAAGGCCATCGCGATGAAGCCGAGGATGGTCAGGTTGTCGACCAGCAGGCCGAAAAAGCCGTTGAGGTCGCCGGCCACGAACCAGCGCGGTCGGACGGAAGCAGGCACTGCGCGCATGGCGGTTACCGGTTGAGGAGGAGACACATGCACCCAGCCAGGGTGCGGCGATCAGAACGATACTTCGACCGGTTGCCGCGACCACAGCACCGACTGGTGGCCGGTGGCCTGCTTCCACGCCAGGCGGATGGCCTCGATGTCGGCACGGCGCTGCGCGCTGTCTTCATGCAGGATCACCAGCACCTTGGTCTTCAGCCGGTTCGGCTGCGCGGCGCCGCGGAACAGCCATTGGCCGTAGGCGTCGAATACGGTCAGGCCGTCCGGGAATCGCGGGGTGACTTCCTTGTCGAGGAAGGCGCGCCAGCGTTCTTCGCTGATCGGTTGGTCCTGCGGCCGGTCGCCCGGGCCGCTCTCTTCGCCCACGCCGAAGTACAGCTCGCTGCGCACCCAGCCACTGGCGCCAGCGGGGCGCGCGGGATCGCCGCGCAGTTCGGCCGTGGCGGCCGTCGCCGGCGGGACAGTGCCGGCACGCGGGGTGCTGACGCAGCCGCCCAGCAGCAGGAAAAGGGCGAGCAGGCTGGTGCGCAGGACGGGGAAATTCGAGGTCACGGCATTCAATTCACGGAAGAAGGGGAACGAGGTTAGCCGGCGGGCAGCGCATCGCGCTCATAACCGACGGCGATGTGCTGATGCCTTCGTCGCTTTGGCGTCGGCGTCGCGAAAAGTTAACATATCTCTTCATCCGGATGAATGTCTTTTCATCCTTTCGCACCTCGGAGTCCCCCGCATGCTTCGCCCTGCCCCGCGCCGCCTCACCCTCGCCGTTGCGCTGTCCGCCGCCCTCGCCGCCCCGGCATTTGCCGAAGAGCCCGCCGCCACCACGCTGGATACGGTCATCGTCACCGGTACCCGCGCCAGCGACCGCACGGTGCTCGAATCGACCGCGCCGGTGGACGTGCTCACCGCCGACGATATCCGCCGCGCCGGGGTCATCAACGGCGAGCTCGGCAGTGCGTTGCAGGCGTTGCTGCCGTCGTTCAATTTCCCGCGCCAGTCCAACTCCGGTGGCGCCGACCACGTGCGCGCCGCGCAGTTGCGCGGGCTGTCGCCGGACCAGGTGCTGGTGTTGATCAATGGCAAGCGCCGCCATGTCTCGGCGCTGGTCAATACCGACAGCAAGATCGGCAAGGGCACCACGCCGGTCGATTTCAATTCGATCCCGATCAGTGCCATCTCCCGCATCGAGGTGCTGCGCGACGGCGCCGGCGCGCAGTACGGGTCTGATGCCATTGCCGGTGTCATCAACGTCATCCTCGACAATGATCCGGACAGTGGCGCGGTCGAAGCCAGCTTCGGCGCGCACCATACCGATGTCGAGCCGATCGGGCGCACCGTGACCGACGGCCAGACCACCTTCTTCAGCGCCAAGGGCGGCACCCGCTTCGGCGAGGGCTTCGTCAAGGCCGGCGTGGAATTGCAGAACCGCGAGGGCACCAACCGCGCCGGCTTCGACCAGATCCCGCCGTGGGAGCAGACCGACAACAACCTGCGCCTGCAAGGCCAGCGCAACTATGTGCTGGGCGATGGCCACAGCAAGGGCCTCAATGCCTGGTTCAACGGCGAGGCGCCGCTGGGCGAAACGGCGCGGCTGTATTTCTTCGGCACCTACAACCAGCGCGATACGCAGGGCGCCAACTACTTCCGCTATCCGGACGACAGCAGCAACTGGCCGGAGGTCTATCCGGACGGTTACCGGCCGGTGTCGCTGGGCGAGAACCGCGATGCGCAGGTGGTCACCGGCGTGCGTGGGCAATGGGGCGATTGGGACTACGACGCCAGCCTCGACTACGGGCGCAATGACTTCACCTACCGGCTGAAGAATTCGATAAACGCTTCGCTCGGCCCCGGCAGCCCAACCCGCTTCAAGACCGGCGATTACGCCTTCGACCAGACCGTGGGCAACTTCGACCTGACACGGGTGTTCAACACCGAGGGCGCCAGCCACACGCTGGGCACCGGCATCGAACTGCGCCGTGAGCAGTACCGCACCCATGCCGGCGACCCGGCCAGCTATGCGGCCGGCCCCTACACCGATCGCCCGACCGGCTCGCAGGCCGGTGGCGGGCTCACGCCGCAGGACGAGGCCGACCTGTCGCGCAATGTCGCCAGCGCCTATGCCAGCCTGTCGAGCCAGTTCGGCGAGAAGTTCTCCACCGACATCGCCGGCCGCTACGAGCATTACCAGGATTTCGGCAGCCAGTGGACCGGCAAGCTCGCCGCCCGCTACCAGTTCGTGCCGGCCTTCGCGCTGCGTGCGGCGATCTCCAACAACTTCCGTGCGCCATCGCTGAGCCAGATCGGCTACGAGGCCACTTCCACCGGCTATGACGCCGCTGGCCGCCTGGTCCAGGGGCGCTTGCTGTCGGTGAACAACCCGATCGCGCGGGCGCTCGGTGCGCAGCCGCTGGACCCGGAGAAGTCGCGCAACTACAGCTTTGGCTTCACCAGTCAGGCCGGCGAGCATTTCGACCTGTCGCTGGACTTCTTCCAGATCGACATCGATGACCGCGTGGCGTTGTCGGAGGACATCACCGGCGACGCGCTGACCGACTTCGTCGCCGACAACTTCGGCGTGGCCGGCGTGCAGAGCGCCAGCTTCTTCGTCAACGCCGCCGATACCCGGACCCGCGGCGCCGAGCTGGTTGCTAATTGGCGCCAGCAGCTGGGCGGCGGGCAACTGTTGCTGACCGGTACCTACAGCTACGCCAAGACCGAGCTGAAGAACATCGTCGCCACCCCAGCGCAGTTGTTGGCGCTGGACCCGGACTATGTGCTGTTCGGCGTGGAAGAGAGCAATACGCTGACCGATGCCAGCCCGCGCACCCGTGGCCAGTTCGCCGCCGGTTGGAACAACGACCGCTGGGCGCTGCAGAGCCGCCTGAGCCGGTATGGCAGCGTCACCCGCGTGTTCGACTTCGGCGATGGTTACATTCCGCGCCAGACCTATGGCGCCGAGTGGCAGCTGGACCTGGAGGCCGAGTACCACTTCACCCCGCAGTGGAGCGTGGCGATCGGCGGGCAGAACGTGCTCGACAATTACCCGGATCTGTCGAACGAGGACATCTACTACTTCGGCAACCTGCCGTATGACGTGCTGTCGCCGATCGGGAGCAACGGGGCTTATTGGTATGGACGGGTGCGCTACACGTTCTGATGGCGCGGCGGCTCCGTTCGTCGGGGCTGAAGCCCCTCCTACAAGTTGCCATCGGGCATTGCGTGCACCGTCTGGGTGCACTGTAGGAGCGGCTTCAGCCGCGATAGCGTCCGCAGCCGACCACCCCCAAGCCATTCCATAACCTGAATATCACGCCCCTCTCTGCATACTGAGGGGCATGTCAGAAATCCCCCCTTTCCGACCGCCGCCGCCGCTGCTCGACAACGCCTGCGCCCTGTTCCTCGACGTCGATGGCACGCTGATCGACTTCGCCGAGGACCCGCTCAAGGTGCAGCTCGTGCCGCAGGTGCGCGAAGCGATCGGCATGCTCAGCGATCGCCTCGGCGGTGCCGTGGCCTTGGTCAGCGGCCGTCCGCTGACCCAACTCGACGCGCTGTTCGCCCCGCTGCGATTGCCGGCCGCCGGCCTGCATGGCCACGAGCTGCGCAGCGACCTCGCCGCGCGTGCGGCCATGCCGTCCGCCTCCGATACGACTGACTGGCTGCATGGCCTGCATGAGCGCGCCGAGCATATGGCGCGCCATCATCCCGGCGTTCGGGTCGAGGGCAAGGGCGTCAGCATGGCGCTGCATTGGCGCGGCGCGCCGGAGGCGGCGGACAGCGTGATCGCTTTCGCCCGCGAACAGATCGGCGAGCTGCCGGGCTATCGCCTGCAGCCGGGCGACCACGTCGTCGAATTCGTGCCGCAGGGCGCCGACAAGGGCGTGGCGGTCGAACTGATGATGCAGCGCGCGCCCTTCCTCGGCCGCGTGCCGTTCTTCGTCGGCGACGACCTGACCGATGAATATGGCTTCGTCGCCGCCCAGCGCCTCAACGGCTGGGGTGTACGCGTGGGTTCACGCGAGCCGACCCAGGCCAAGCTGTCCCTGCCCGACACCCACGCCGTGCATGCCTGGCTGCAGGAGAACGCGGCCATCCCCGAGCGTTGACGCGCGCGCGCCGCGTGCCACTCCCCCATTTGCACTACCCACGTAAACCACCGAGGAACCCTCCCCCATGCGCGAACCGAACCTGGACCTGGGTGTCATCGGAAACTGTAGCTTCGGCGCCCTCATCGACCGCCAGGCGCGGGTGGTCTGGAGCTGCCTGCCGACCTTCGATGGCGACCCGGCCTTCTGCAAGCTGCTCTCACCGCGCATCGAGGGCGGCGATTTCGCGGTCGAACTGGAAGACTTCGAAAGCAGCGAGCAGGCCTACATCCCCAACACCGCGATCCTGCGCACGGTCCTGCGCGACAGCAAGGGCGGGGCGATCGAGGTGATCGATTTCGCGCCACGCTGGCGCAACCACAACCGGTTCTACCGTCCGGTCAGCATCGTGCGGCAGATCCGGCCCCTGTCCGGCGCGCCGCGCATCGTGGTGCGCGCGCGGCCGCTGGCCGACTGGGGCGCACGCACGCCGGAGTCGACCTGGGGCAGCAACCACATCCGCTGGATCCTGCCCGACTTCACCCTGCGCCTGACCACCGATGTGCCGATCCGCTTCATCCGCGACGGGCTGCCCTTCGTCCTCAACCATCCCGTGCACCTGGTGATCGGCGTGGACGAGTCGCTGATGCGCTCGCTCACCGGCTACGTGCAGGAGGCCTATGAGCGCACCGAAGAGTACTGGCGCGAATGGGTGCGCTATCTGTCGGTGCCGCTGGATTGGCAGGAGGCGGTGATCCGCAGTGCGATCACGCTCAAGCTGTGCCAGTACGAGGACAGCGGCGCGATCATCGCCGCGATGACCACGTCGATCCCCGAGGCGCCGCACTCGCCGCGCAACTGGGACTACCGCTATTGCTGGCTGCGCGATGCCGCCTTCGTGGTGCGCGCGCTCAACCGCCTCGGCGCCACGCGCACGATGGAGCAGTTCATCGGCTATATCTTCAACATCGCCACCAGCGACGGCACGATGCAACCGCTGTACGGCATCGGCTTCGAGTCGCAGCTGGAAGAGCATGAGGTCGAATCGCTAGACGGTTACCGCGGCATGGGGCCGGTGCGGCGCGGCAACCTGGCCTGGATCCAGAAACAGCACGATGTCTATGGCAGCGTGGTACTGGCCTCCACGCAGCTGTTCTTCGACCTGCGCCTGAAGGACCCCGGCGACGTGGCCACGTTCCGCCGCCTGGAGCCGCTCGGCGAGCAGGCCTACGCGCTGTACAACGTGCCCGATGCCGGCCTGTGGGAATTCCGCGGCCGCGCCGAAGTCCACACCTATACCGCCGCCATGTGCTGGGCGGCCTGCGACCGTCTGGCCAAGATCGCCGAGCGGCTGGGCCTGGAAGACCGCCGCACGCATTGGCGCGGACGCGCCGATGCGCTGCGCGAGCACGTGCTGGGCGCGGCCTGGAGCGATGAGCTCGGCCACTTCACCGACACGCTAGGCGGCCATCGCCTGGACGCCTCGCTGCTGCTGCTCGCCGATATCGGCATCATCGAGGCGATGGACCCGCGCTTCGTCGCCACCGTCGAGGTCATCGGCCGCGACCTCAAGCAAGGCGATTCGCTGTACCGCTACATCGCGCCGGACGACTTCGGCGAGCCGGAGACCAGCTTCACTATCTGCACGTTCTGGTACATCGACGCGCTGGCCGCGATCGGCCGCAAGGAAGAGGCGCGGGAGATGTTCGAGCGCATCCTGGCGCGGCGCAACCACGTCGGACTGTTGTCCGAAGACCTGGCGTTCGAGGACGGCGAGGCCTGGGGCAACTTCCCGCAGACCTATTCGCACGTCGGACTGATCATCGCCGCCATGCGTTTGTCCCGGAGTTGGCAGGAGGCTTCATGAGTCGTTTGGTAGTGGTGTCAAATCGTGTCGCGTTGCCCGGCGAGAGCCGCGCAGGTGGGCTGGCAGTCGGATTGCTGGGCGCACTGCGCGAGCGCGGCGGGCTTTGGTTCGGCTGGAACGGCAAGGTCGCACGCGGCGAGAGCGGCGCGGTGCACGTGCAGGACGACGGCAACATCCGCTTCGCCACGATGGACCTCAACAAGCGCGACCTGGACGCTTACTACAACGGCTTCGCCAACCGCACGCTGTGGCCGTTGCTGCACTTCCGCCTGGACCTGGTCGACTACGACCGCGCCAAGCGCGACGGCTACCGCCACGTCAATGCGATGTTCGCCGACAAGCTCGCGCCGATGCTGCGCGAGGACGACACGCTGTGGATCCACGACTACCACCTGATCCCACTGGCCTCGCTGCTGCGCGAGCGCGGCATCGGCTGCAAGATGGGCTTCTTCCTGCACGTACCGATGCCCTCGGCCGACCTGGTGCAGGCGATGCCCGACCACGCGCGGCTGTTCTCCACGCTCTACGCGTATGACCTGGTCGGCTTCCAGACCCAGCGCGACGTGGATCGCTTCCTGTCCTACGTGCGCCTGTTCGGCGGCGGACGTCTGCTCGGCGACGGCGCAATGGAAGCACCCGGCGGGCGCCGGCTGCGCGCGGCGGCCTTCCCGATCGGCATCGACACCGCGCTGATCGAACGCCAGGCCAAGGCGGCGATGAGCAAGCAGGCGGTGCGCGACCTGCGCAACAGCCTGCGCGACCGGCAGCTGGCGATCGGCGTGGACCGGCTCGACTACTCCAAGGGCCTGCCCGAGCGCTTCCAGGGTTTCGAGCGCTACCTCGAACGCCACCCCGACCAGCACGGCACGCTGACCTACCTGCAGATCGCGCCGGTGTCGCGTGGCGACGTGGCCGAATATCGTTCGCTGCGCAGCCAGCTCGAACAGATTGCCGGGCACATCAACGGCGGCCATGCCGAACCGGACTGGACGCCGCTGCGTTACGTCAACAAGAACTTCACCCATGCCACACTCACCGGCTTCTATCGCAGCGCCGCCGTCGGCCTGGTCACGCCGTTGCGCGACGGCATGAACCTGGTGGCGAAGGAATACGTGGCCGCGCAGGACCCGGAAAACCCGGGCGTGCTGGTGCTCTCACTGTTGGCCGGCGCGGCGGACGAACTGCGCGAGGCGCTGCTGGTCAACCCACACGACCTCGATGGTGTCGCCGATGCGATCGCCACTGCGGCGACCTTGGCGCGACCGAAGCGGATCGAGCGTTGGCAGGCCATGATGGAACACCTGCGCAACAACGACATCAACCACTGGCGTCAGCGCTACCTGGAAGCGCTGGAAGCGGCGTAGCAACCGGGATCCACCCTTCTTTAACGGAGGTCCGGCCCTTGTAGGAGGGGCTTCAGCCCCGACCGGAAACCTTCAGGCGCCAGGACCAACCCCG